>Ga0214921_10000913_pt1 | contig 52307 bp, 52 predicted proteins | sample LL1505_MetaG_FD_177992 | JGI IMG/M metagenome (GOLD analysis project Ga0214921, IMG submission 177992) | Freshwater microbial communities from Lake Lanier, Atlanta, Georgia, United States - LL-1505 | ecosystem: Environmental > Aquatic > Freshwater > Lake | place: USA: Georgia | collected... | reverse complement strand
CCCATTGTAACCACTCGCAATCCATGTGCCATTCCAAGAGACTGTATATACGTCACTTGTAAAAAAATTATTAGCAGATGTTGATGCGGTCCAGTTGATTCCATTTGAAGAATATGCTACAGAGCCTACTCCACTTGCACTCTGTCCACCAGCAACCCATCGCGTTCCATTCCATGCCACTGTGTTACATTTCCACCCCATAAGCGTGCTACCTGATGTCGAAATTGTCCAGTTGATCCCATCATAGGAATAGGCGAGATTATAATCGCCGCCGGCCACCCATATTCTCCCATTGTACGCGATAGTAAGGCATGCGCTGGTGAATATAGCACTGCCACTTGGCGACGCAAACCAGTCGATTCCATTATAGGAATAGGCCATAGCCGCGCTGCCTCCCGCGACAGTAAGAAATCCACTTGAACCTAAGGCACGGCAATCGGTTAAGACAGATGATGAGGAAGTAGCTAAGGCCCAGGTTATACCATCCGAAGAATAGGCTATAGGCTGCGGCCCTCCTTGACCATCACCACCCGCAATCCATAGGGTCCCTGTCCAGGTTATATCGTAACACGTATAGGTAAAGATGGATGAACCACTACTGGACGCAGTCCAGTTGATTCCATCATAGGAATAAGCGATTATACAGGTATTACCCGAGAGTCCTCCAGCGGCCAGCCACATTCTTCCGTTCCATACTATGGCATAACAGGCCCCTGTAAATAATGTGGCCCCTAATCCGATAAAGGTGACTCCATCATACGAATAGGCAAGGTTGTCTGTATTGTATTGTCCGCCGACCACGACAAAGGCTTCCGTGGGGACTGTGCCGCCGCCCCCGCCGCCTCCTGTGGGTCCAGTTGGCCCAGCACTCGAAAAATATGTCCAGTAGCTGGAAGAAGTAGAGGGCTGATTTCCCGAGTTAGCCTGAATACAGATATATGCATTCCTATCAATCGTATCAATAACCGTATCATTTACGTTATAGGATGTGGCTACAGACCAGAGGCCTCGTGGAGTTAGTGCGGTTCCTGGTGGGCCCGTGTAGCCTATAGGGCCGGTTTTGCCTGTAGGGCCTGTAACTGTAGAATCCGCGCCACTGGGCCCGGTCGCACCTGTTGGGCCTGTGGCACCTGTTGGGCCTGTGACACCTGTTGCGCCTGCGCCTGTTGGGCCCGTCGCACCAGTTGCGCCAGCGGCACCTGTTGGGCCTGTTGTGCCTGTGACACCTGTTGGGCCAGTTGCTCCTGCGCCTGTTGGGCCAGTTGCTCCTGCGCCTGTTGGGCCAGTGGCCCCTGTATATCCCGTTCCCCCGCCAGTCCCAGCTCCGCCAGATCCGGTTGGCCCTGTTGGCCCAATAAGAGAGAGAAGAAGGTTCCATGAGGATGCTGAGATTGATTGGTAACGATAGGGATGACTGACGGGCAAGGAGGCTTGCAGACCCCATTTCCACGCCAGATATCCTTCAAGTTGCTGACGAATCTGTGTAGTAAGCGCTATATTTAACACCATAAGTTCGTAGAAGTTTCCTGTAAAAGGATCACCACCATCCCCGCGTAATCCAACATAGAATTTATTATAGATATCGCCTGGGGTTAATACTCCATATCCTTCATACGTTAGTGATGCTGCTGTACCATTCGACCATTCAGATACTGAATTTTCTACTTGATTGACAATAAAGGAAAAGAGAGAGGTTGTAGAGTTTTTAGTGTTATAGGAACTACTGTATCCATTATATCCAAACGGAGAGGCGCTATTTGCGACTGTGATTTGGCTGCCATTTAAATCAGGAACTCCTGTATTTTGATTTGGACCAGGGCTGTTACGTGAGAGGAATGTAGTATACGGTCCAGTATTTCTGTATACGGCAAAGATGGTTGTTGCATTAGTGAAGGTCCCTGATGGGATGGATGAGGTGAGGGTTCCAGCAGATAAGACCACGCCAGATGAGGGATCAGTATAGGTTACGCTACCGCCTGGAGTTGCGTGATAGCCCTTTCCTGATCTATCATTCCACTGCGTAACAGTGGAGCCGCTCAGGACAAACTGCGTAGAATCGCCCGCATCTAACCAGAGTTGTAAAGCGGCTTCAGTCTGCGCGTTGAATAAACTTGCTGAATACTGATAGAGGTTGCCATTCACCGTATTAATATAGTAATCGCCGCCCGCGGCTACTACTCCACTAGGGCCTGTTCCTGATAGAATCTGAGTGCCGGTTGCTCCTGCGGCCCCTGAAGGACCTGTCGCCCCTGTCGCCCCTGTTTGGCCCGCTGCGCCTGTAGGACCCGTTGCTCCCGTTGCGCCCGTTGCTCCCGTTGCTCCCGTCGATCCCGTTGCTCCCGTTGCGCCCGTATTTGTTGCGGTTCCAGGTGTACCTATCGCGCCTGTCGGCCCGGTTGCCCCTGTACTACCATTATAGCCAGTTGGACCAGTTGCGCCAGTATTTGCCGCCTCACCACCAGGCCCAGTAAATCCTGTCGGCCCCGTATTTCCTGTGTAGCCTGTGTAGCCTGTCGCGCCAGTATTTGCGGCCTCACCAGCCGGTCCCGTATCACCCTGTGGCCCAAAATCGCCAGGCGGTCCAGGCCCTCCTGTATATCCTGTCCAGCCAGTGACACCTGTCCATCCTGTTACACCAAGAGGCCCCGTCGGTCCAACGCGCCCAGTCGGGCCAGTCACGCCTTGGTCACCCCTTCCGCCACTGGGCCCTAGAGGACCAGTAGGACCCGTACGACCTGTTGCGCCAAATCCTGTGGGACCCGTGAATCCTGTCGGGCCTGTTGTACCTGTTACTCCAGTCCATCCAGTCGGGCCCGTCCAACCCGTGAAGCCCGTCCACCCGGTAAAGCCTGTGAGTCCTGTTGCTCCCGTGTTGCCCGTAGGACCCGTATTCCCCGTGTTACCCGTAGGACCCGTGTTGCCCGTGTTGCCCGTGGGACCCGTATCACCCGTGTTTCCTGTGGGCCCAGTCCAACCTGTCCAGCCTGTCGGGCCCGTGGGACCCGTGATTCCCGTTGGCCCCGTCATTCCTGTCGGACCAGTCGGCCCCGTCCAACCCGTCCAGCCCGTTGCGCCAGTATTTACCGCCGTACCAGGAATGCCCTGTTCTCCTGTTGGCCCGGTATATCCGGTGTATCCCGTTGAGCCAGTGTCACCTGTATCGCCAGTATATCCTGTTGCACCGACATTTCCATTGGGTCCAGTCTGACCACGAATCCCTGTTGGACCAGTCTGACCTATTCCTGTCATTCCTGTATAGCCAGTGTATCCGTAGGGTCCCGTCGGTCCAGTCGTGCCCGAGATGCCCTGTAGTCCAGTTGCGCCAGTGAATCCAAAGGGTCCCGTTGGGCCGCTTGGCCCTGTTAGACCCCGTGGACCAGTCGCGCCCGTATTTGTTGCGGAGCCCGCAGGGCCTGTTGCGCCAGTACTACCCGTATCACCCTGCGGCCCAACCTCTCCTGGATCTCCTTGATTTCCCATGTCCCCTGTTGGGCCTAGTAGCCCTCTTGGGCCCGTAGCGCCAGTATTTGTGGCTGTGCCTGCGGGGCCCGTGGGACCAGTTGCCGTTCTTCCAGTAGGGCCTGTCGCACCAGTATTTGCGGCATCCCCCCCTGGCCCCGTGGATCCAGTAACACCTGTAGGGCCTGTTCTGCCCGTCTGACCTGTAGGACCCGTTGGGCCACTAGGCCCAGTGTCTCCCGTATAGCCGGTAGACCCGAACCCTGTAGGACCTGACGGGCCTGTCCACCCAGTTGGGCCAACCGGCCCTGTCTCTCCTGTATTGCCCGTGGGCCCGGTGTAGCCAGTCCAGCCAGTTACTCCTGTAGGGCCAGTACAGCCAGTCACTCCTGTAGGGCCAGTGACTCCAGTCGGTCCAGTATTGCCCGTGGGTCCAGTTCTTCCCGTGGGCCCGGTTACACCCTGAACACCCTGGTCACCCATGGGACCAATATCTCCTGGCTGTCCAACAGCGCCTGTTGGGCCTCTACATCCCGTTGGACCCGTCACGCCTGTATCTCCCTTACATCCCTGTACTCCAGCAGGGCCGGTGCCTCCGCGAATACCTGTAGGCCCCGTTCTGCCCACTCCTGTAGGCCCTGTGTATCCCGTGGCGCCGGAAGGACCCGTTCGCCCGGTTGCTCCCGTGTTTGTCGCAGTCCCAGCCGGACCCGTGGGGCCTGTGCGCCCATTTTGGCCTACTGGGCCTGTCAGGCCTGTGGGGCCCGTGCGACCGGTCCATCCCGTGTGCCCTGTTGCCCCCGTTGCGCCAGTATTTGTTGCAGAGCCAGGCAGGCCAGTCGGCCCTGTCGCGCCAGTACGACCCGTCGCGCCTGTATTTGATGCAACGCCGCCAGGACCAATCGGGCCGGTGGGACCCGTCCTACCGGTCCATCCCGTCGTCCCTGTCGCACCAGAAGGGCCAGTGCGACCGGTGAAGCCAGTCGGACCCGTCGCACCAGTATTGGTGGCCGTACCAGCCGGCCCTGTATTTCCCGTAGGGCCAGTGGTTCCCGTAGGGCCCGTTGCGCCAGTATTGGTCGCCGTGCCAGCCGGTCCCGTGAATCCTGTATAGCCAAAGGGGCCTGTGGGGCCCGTCGCGCCAGTATTTGTCGCCGTGCCAGCCGGTCCTGTCCATCCCGTATAGCCAAAGGGGCCTGTTGGCCCAGTGGAGCCCGTTGACCCCGTCGATCCGGTGAAGCCCGTTGGCCCAGTGGACCCTGTTGAACCAGTGGTACCCGTGGGCCCCATATCTCCCGTATCTCCTGTGTATCCAGTCGCACCAGTATTTACCGCAGTGCCATCGATACCTTGTGCGCCAGTGGGCCCAGTCGCACCAGTGTTTACCGCATTACCTGGGAGACCCTGATATCCCTGCGGACCCACATCTCCAGGTTGCCCCATTGGGCCAGGCGGGCCTCGACAACCTTGGGGCCCAGTTGCGCCCGTCGCACCAGTATTTGCCGCAGTTCCTGCGGCGCCATCAAGGCCTGTAGGACCCTCTTGCCCGGTTGGACCAGTATATCCTGTCGCCCCGGTATTTGTTGCAGTTCCTGCTGGACCTGTGTTACCCGTACAACCTGTGTATCCCCTTATTCCTGATGGGCCAGTGGGCCCCAGACGCCCCGTCGGGCCGAAGATGCCCGTTGATCCCGTTGAGCCACTCGAGCCGGTCGGCCCTGTATCTCCTGTGCTCCCCGTGGGGCCATGAAGCCCTCCATAGGGAAGAGAGTTCCATCCTGTGAGCCCATTTCCAATCTTGAAGAGACCCGTATCTGTTTCATAGCCCAGCTCTCCTACAGCCAGCAAGGGATTCACAGGAACCCAATCTGCAGCAGTGCCATGCCGCAGCTGTAGGACAATATTCGCCCCATTGTATGCGCCAGAAGGGCCCGTGTTTCCTGTGCTTCCTGGACCACCGCAGTTAAATGCAGGGCCATCATAATAGTCAGTTGTAGGAGTGCCGCCATCAAAAATATAATAGGTCTGCGGCCCCGTGTCACCTGCTGGCCCCGTCCATCCCGTAGGGCCTGTAAACCCTGTAGGACCCGTAGACATCCTATGCTTCTATATATATTTCCCTTTAAAAAAGAGTATTAACGCACCACGCTACCGTGTTGTGCCAAAATACGTCCACCCCTAAAGGGGTGGGCGTATTTAGCTTACAACAGAACTGTAGGCAAGTAGGCACAATTTAAGTCCACCTAGAGGTGGACTTAAATTGGCACTTGACGGTAAGCCCTACGTGCGTTTTGTATCCAGCCCCTTCAGATATGCGCGAAATCCATGTGTCTTCTCTACAAAGTAGGAGGACGCAAGAGATACGATAGCAATCTCATGGAGCTTTCTTTGATCTGCTGTCATGGAAGCCACGTACTTTTCTCCCTCCGGTGTGAGCGGGTGAATAGGCGCAATCTTCTTCTCGTAGATGCTCTGCTGCGACGACATTCTTGTGCTATACTATAGGCGTAGAAACTCCTCAATTTTTGACACGCTTAATGAGAATGGCCTGTGTCGCCTTTGATCTGGATGAAACTATAGGAAGCTTTCGTGCTGTCTGGTATCTCGCATCCTTCTGGAGCACTGACTATATCAATACAGTGGAGCAGCGGGAGTCTGCTGCGCCCTTTATCCCTTCCGCAGCCCTACAACGGACACTTGAGCTCGTGAAGGAGACCTTCGCACACTATCTTTTCCGCGACAAGGAGATTCTGGATCTTGTGATTCGGCCAAACATTGGAGAGATGATTCGACCTCTTCTGGCTGCGAAACGCACGCGGCACCTCAAGACAATGATTATCTATTCGAACACGGGTATCTCCTATACGATAGAATTGGCTGAGCGTCTCTTGGAGCAGATGTTTAAGGTACCCAAGCTCTTTTCTCTTACCGCGGACTGGTGGAATCCCTTACGCAGCGCCGATAAAACGGTTGTCCAGGGAGGTATTGTTATGCACAAGCGCATTGAAACCCTACAGAAACTCTTTCAAAAGGCGACCCAGACGAAAAAGAAGATACCACTGGGTAACATCCTCTTTATCGATGAACGGTCTCCGAGACATACTCTTGCCCAGCAGATTCCTGGAGGGCTGACCTATCTTGTCCCTACAGAGTTTCAGCCTGCGATGTCCCCTAAACAGAAGGAGTATCTCTTGTTCATGGCCTTTGCGGCGATGGAACAGCATGGACTCTTGGACAATCGCGAATATCTAGAGTCGAGATTCTGCCATCGGACGATTCGTCTCCCTGAGGCCGATATTCGTGTTGACAGTATTCAAGACCTCTTTGCGGCTGTCAGCCGCTGTGTGATGAGCGTGGACGGAACGCCGTGGAAGTCAGATTCCGCAGCCTTACGCAAGAGTATGCGCGAGTTTTTGGCACAGGTGAAGCCATAGGGGGCTTAAAGAAGCCCCAGACGCAGCGCCAGCTCTCTCACAATCATAAAGAGTATTCCGCCCCACAGAGAATCCGCTACGGCAAACTCCAGGCTATAGTCTCTCAGGGTAGAAAGATTCGTAAAATCATAGATGGCGTACGTACTGAGTCCAACGAGTCCGGCTTCCGCGGTCGATTTTGGCAGCTGGATAAGGTATGCAAGAGCAATGTACACGGGTACTGCTGCTGCCCAGCGTATCTCGAGAGGCATACCTCCCTGAATCTTCTTAATCATCGGCAGCACGGTCGACGATGACACATAGAGCCAGGGCAGGTCGCACAAAATAAAGAGAAGGGCGAGCGGAATGAGCTTGATAAGGACTTCGGCCATTACTATTCTAGGAGCTCGTTTATATTCAGCCTATCTCTTTATCACCTACAACAAATGGAGCCCACGCTTCGCTTAGAGGGATTTTCTGAATCTCTCCGAGGGCGGCGCTGTTTCTGTGTCTCAACGAGTCCTAACCAAAGCCAGCAGTTTCTAAGGGGCCGCCTCGCAACGCTTAACACAGAAGTGGCCCATCGCGGCAGGAAGATTCTTGTGTTTCATGGCACGGCCGCCGTGCCGAAATGGCTCGTTCAGCTCGGCTGGGACGCCTTCTTTCATGTGAAGGATACACAGGACATGAAGCTCGCCCTCACCTCGATTCAGCACACTGCGCGCCCTACACGTGTCTTCTGGGTCGGGTCGGAACCTCCTCAAAGTGTCCTCGCCCTTGTCGCAAAGATGGAGGGGATCACCTTTCTCGGAGTCGGAGACCGGGCGCCAATCCACCCGGAATGGCAGGCGATTTTCTGGTCCTCTGAAGTTGCGCAGGAGGATGTTGAACCGGTGATTCAGGCGCGCATGGGTACCACGGGGCTGACAGGGCTTCGCTCAGTTCTCAAAGAGCTGCGCGGATCCCAGGTAGGGCTTGTATGGTCGACCATTGATGAGACGGAGAAGCGGGGGGCCTTGTATTGGTATGACCCTTCGGAGGGGGTCGAGCAGGGGTCGTCTCTCGACCTCGCAGAAGCCGCGGCGACGCTCACCGAGGTCGCCGCATATTTGCGGCGTTAGGTGAATCTTTATGCTGTTACCAGGCTCTCCTTAATCATCGTAGATGTAATGGCCGCCATGGACAGATTCTTCCAGCCATCTACGTCGTAGGGGCTTGTCACGCGGCTTGCCCATTCAGGGCCATTGTTCAGGTACAGCGCACGCGCGGGCGCAAAGAGGGTGTGCCATGCGGAAGGCGCATTGCGGGCCACATTCTCCGCAGTCATAAAGGTTGAGAGAAACTTCTCAACCGGAATATCGTCATAGGCAGAATAAGAAGAGGCGTGCATTCCATTGACTAAGATGCTTCCAGTCAGCGTGATAGGATTATAGAGACCCTTCTCCTCACCCTGGCGAATATCAACAATCGCAGAGCACTTCATTCCCTCAGGGGTCTTTACCCATGCACCCATTCCTACCTTGACAAGGTTGGGACTGAGCGTTGTAGCAGCTGTAATAGACTCATTGCAGCCAGTCTCAGACACATACATGTAGTGATCAGGAGAAAGCTTGAGAGAACTGCCAGAAGCCGTGGTCACAGTGTAGAAGTTAGTGACCGTTTCGCTGTCACGGTGGCCAAAGAAGTAGACATCAGAATAGCTTGTGGCGCCCGTAGACGCATCTACGGCAAGAACCTTGTCACCAATCTTAAGATCGCTCATCTGCGTCTTCTTCCCGGAGTCAGAGCCATCGTCTACTGTAACGGTCGCAGAAGCCGGGAAGCATTTCTTACCACCACCGCTCAACGCTTTCATCGTGGCATTAGCCGTAGCCCTGGATTGGAACTCTTCCTCATACTCATCCTCGTACTCATCCTCATCCTGAAAGCTCTCAATAACAAAGCGGCGAGTAAAATACCACGCAGTCACGAAAACAGCCGCATGTGTTGCCGCAACCACTAACTTGGATCCTCCCCTAGGAAGAGTAAGAAGAACACCGGGGGTCAGCACAAAAAAGAGCAGACCAAGAAAGAACAGGGTCTTCATCATCTTGATTATACTTTATACGCAGAATAAATTTTAGTGGTGTAGAAGCTTATTTATTAACCCCTTCTTCCGCCAAAGCGCCGCGGCAAGGCGAGAAAATCCTCCTGCGGAGGTCATGAGCTTTTTTGCATTTGCTAAAAGAAGCAGGTCGATTAGCGTGCGGCTCAGTATACTTGAGTCGCTTGAATTGTACGCGTGTATTCGTTTACATGAGCGATTGGATTCACAGTTTGCGGTATTCTCTTCCGAATAGGTTGTCACGATGCTTCCGTGCTGCGCCTTTAGTTTTTCAAGAAGTCGTATATTATCACTCGCAATATAGACAGGGGTATCTGGATTCATTGTAATGAATGCTGACACCTTATCGAGCGCCTCAGCATGCGAGTTCTCAGGACTCTTTATCTTTTTGATAGTGGTTTCTTCCTTTTCGCTAGCTCCCTCTATAGTAGAATCTATCTGTAAGTTCATATCTGTCGCACGAAGATGAATCGCACAATAGGTATCTGGAATCTGTGCATCATCTTTTACTCGTTCATACTCATCGAGAAAGGTATCTGTGAACCGTATATACTCAAAGAGATGTTGCTCGCGCTTGGCCGCATTTTCTAGTAGAGGATCCCCGCCGCCACCACATGCATAGATGAGCACACGGTCTCGGGGATAGGTCTTTGATAGATCAAATCGGAGGGGCCTATCGTGATTTGCGTTCCACAGCCCCTTCTTTTGAGTTACATATCTTACCTTATGCTGAATCTGCTTCATGTAGGCTGGTTCGACTGGGCGACCCTTTAACTCTTCTTTCTTCCGTTTAACATCCGTATAAATCTTCACTGGGTATTCAGAGAAATCAAAAATACTATCTAAGCGTGTTGCTTTATAGACATTCAGTTGTAGAAGAATGGAATATCTGTGTTTTATCGCATAGGTGGTACATATAGCCAACTGATTTAGGCAATCATTGAGACCACCTCTTGCTTGTAAATATATATATGCTTCCTGTGAATCTTTTTTACGGCGTGTAGGCGCCATCTAGTTATACTGTGCCTTTTTGTACCGTCAAGTGCCATTTTAAGTTGATCTCTGGGGTGGACTTAAAATGGCACTTGACGGTAGAATGGTGGTGAAATCGGTGGTCGACTATCTTGATTCAATGACACCCCGGGGAGCCTCTGTCTATGCCCTCATGTTTCTAGGAGTTGTCTTGGTGTCATTGGGTATGTCTGGAGAGGGAGGGATCTTTCCAGCATATCTCTTTGTGTTTTGTATGTTTCTCTTTACCTGCTGGTACATTTATGTGAAACTCATTATCCCCAGTCCTCTACAGTTATAAGCCCTTAAGAGCTGTCACGCGTGTCAGAGTCCGTACACTCAGCTGTAAGTAGTTCTTTGTTGCGTTGGGTACTGCGGTACCATAGAGATAATTCACGACGCTTCCAGAAGCAGTCATCGCATAGCCATTGGGGGCCAGTGTGAAGGGCGCCGAGAGCGTGTCGAGGCTATTATAAGGGCCGAGCGTGTTCTCACTATCATACCACGCAGGGAGGGCCCAGTCGCTCACCGTCACACGCGATCCGTCGCCGAGACGCACTACCTTTACGTTGCCATCTACCACATCCCCGACCTCTAGTGCATACATGGCACCCGTATTGGGATTTAAGATCCACTGTGTACATTTAGGGTCAAGGAGTGCCTCTAAGACCTCATGGCACAGTGCCTGCGAAACAGTGGCCTTTGTGCGCGTGTCTTCATAGAGGCTAACTCCGCCGGCGGCAAGAATCGTACTAGCAAAAATCTTGACTGTCGCCGTACCATTGTACAGAGTGTGATAACCTGCCGTACCGGGGATATCCGTGGTATCCATGATAACTACATTTAGTACAGTGGGGCCAGTGGGCAAAACAGCCTCCCTGGGAAGTACTGTCGCCTGTACAATGAAGATCTTCCAATCGCGCGCAAAGGCGGGAAGTGTCTGATTCAGCGCCGTAACCATCTTTGTTACATCGGCATCCGTGATAACTGTGCTCTCATTGATTACATTGACTTTTTGGACTTGCGCGGTCTGAGGAAAGGCCATTCTATGATCACTCCCCAGATTTTAATGAATATTAGATCTCGTCGTTCCTCCTCACCCATCGCTGTTTACTTCTTAAACAGCTTGAGGCCTCGTCGTTCCTCCTCACCCATCGCTGTTTACTTCTTAAACAGCTTGAACGTCCCCTTCTTTGCCTTGTATCCCGCCTTAGTCAGGCGCTTCAGCGCCTTCTTACCCGCCGCATGCTTCTTCTTGGAAACAATGCGCCCCTTCTTTGTCTTCATCAGGTCCTTGCGCGTCAGCCCACCGCTGGTGTGCTTCGCAGTGCCGTGATACACCTGCGCCTTGGTTCCCACCGCAGGCATCTTCTTGGCGCCACCAGACATCATGTTCTTACGTGTAGTGTTGTTCATTATATACTAGATGCAGAAAATCTACTGTGATGGCTCCAGACCCTACATACGAAGCCGCGGCACCTTCCCGGAAAGAATCTCTTCCTGTAGTCGCTCCATTTCCTTTGGGCTATAGACTCCTGCAAAATGAACGAGAAAGCAGCCAGGCGTCCACAGAGTCTGACCAGGAAGTCCCCGCAAATACGCGTTGAACCGGACATGATCTCCCGTAATCTCTGTGCGGGCCAGATCCTCCGGGACTGTCTCAAGAAGTCGAATCATTGCGGCATTCTCCCACCAGATATGATAGAGGAGGTCATCCTGCTCACCAACTCGTTTCCACCAACCTCGAAGCCAAGGCGAATTACGCATAAGCATATTTCCTGAATTAATATTACCACACGCATCTATTGTCATGAGAAGATCCTTTTTCGCAGGAAGAAGGGGGACAACCTGATCCTCCAGCCGTAGAGCCGGATTTGTGATCAAGACATCTGCATCTGAGAGAAAGATAAGCTCTCCATCGGGAAGCCTTTCGAGCACATGGAGCACAAAGCCGACCTTGGACCACGGAATCGGCCTCTCACGGTCCCAGAACTCTTCACCTCGCTGGACGTAGGTGTATCCATGTCTGTGAGCATAGTCCCGTTTCGAATTTAGCGCAGGTTGAAGGGCCCTCCGGAAATCCTCTCCAATGGCAAGGGTAAGGATATGCATAACTGTGGTAATTCACCCTATCCTCGGTTTAATGGTTCAATTTTTTGCCCTCCCTTACAGCAGAATGTCGACACATGATGCGAAGCAGTGCCCGTGGTGTGAGCGCTGGGCCCTAAAGGATGCCGCCTGTAACTATATCTTTGCGTGTGGTCTGGAGACTGGGGGTACCTTCACGATAGGAGCGGGCTGCGGGAGGTCCTGGTGCTGGGAATGCGGCAAGAAGTTCTGCTCCCTCTACTACGACCCTGCGACGGGCAAAAAGGCCCCAACGGCAAAGGAACACCATGGGGCCTGTTGCTCCAAAGAAGAAGGATTCTCTAGAGAAGCCTACTGCTGTGGAGGTCATAATAGCCACTGCGACAAGCGCTGGTAACACACATTTTAAGCGCTAAAGACAATGATTATTATTCCATTCGCACCATTGCCACCGCTTCCATCATATCCTGTATCTGCGGCCCCGCCGCCGCCGCCAGATCCCGTACTTTCCATCGCAGCTTGTCCATTTACACCTGAACCAGAGACGTATAGCCCGCCTGCGCCACCCACTCCGTAGGTCACATCTGCGCCCGAATTAACCGTGGGAAATGATATAGTTCTTCCCGCACCGCCTGCGCCACCAGCTAATACAGTGCCATTCGCGCCTGAACCAATTGCGCCACCTCCTCCACCACCACCAGATGTACCTGTGAGACCACCATTGCCGCCACCGCCCCCATTGCTCCCACTTGGGACACTTCCCCCAACATTTGCTCCTCCTGGTGCGAGTTGCGCCCTGAATCCTCCGCTTCCTCCCCTAGCAATAGGAGATGGAGGAACACCGTCATAGTTGAAGACCGAGGAGCCGCCACCACGACCATTTTCTTCGTACGCTGTACCATTAATAGGATTAGATATAGCGCCTGTGGAACTTGCCCTCCCACCTGCACCACCGGAACCTACTAGCGCAATGTATGTTTCATTCGGAACTATAGCGAAGGTATCCTGTATTATCTGCCCTGCGCCTCCGCCACCTGCAGAACCACGTTGTGCACCGCACCCACCACCTCCCCCCGCACCCCCTACAATAAAATATAGAATAGGACTTATACATGATGAGGGTGCGGTCCAACTTGTCTGCCCAACCACTCTAAATACGGCATATTGTAGGTTTACCGTCGGCTGTGAAATAAGCGGTGGTTGGGGAACCGGAACAGCAATCGCCGTTAATACCGCTGTAAGTAGAGGCTGTACTTCGGCTTGGCTCGAGGATGATCTATTTGCATTTCCACCACTACGGGATATTGTAAGACTCCCGCTGTTCACTGCGGCTGCGGCTGCAGCACTAAAGTTTGTAGTAGTCCTAATGTTCAACGTCTGCGTGATCCAACTGCTACTCTTATTCGTATTTGACATCTATTATATCACATACAAATATAGATACCGTGTTGTGCCAAAATACGTTCACCCCTAAAGGGGTGGGCGTATTTAGCTTACAGCGCAGCCACGTCCTTCGGACGTGGGGCGCGCTAAGTTAGTCGGCAGAGCCGACCTTACAACACAACTGTAGGCAAGTAGGCGCCTGCACCTCCGCAACAAAATTGAAGCCTGCGCTGTTCAAGCAGCGAGGTACACATGCCGTATACCTATCAAAAAAATGCCGCTGGCGAGTTTGTCTGTACCATCTGTTCGGAGGTGAAAAAGAATCAGAACACAATGCACTACCATATGAAGAAGCACGAGGGGCATCTCCCTCATACATGTCCCACATGTAAGAAGGAGTTTCTTCACGCCCAGACTCTTGCCGTCCACGTGGCGGCCAAGCATTCCAAGGAGGATACGGCCTCTCTGAAATGTCCCTGCTGTCCTTATAAGACATTGACCAAGGCGAATCGGATTCTCCATTTCATGCGTAAGCACTGTAAGGAGGAGGTTGAGCAACTCACCATTAAGGATCAGACGTGCCCCGCCTGTACAAAAGTCTGTAACAGCTCCGCAGCGCTTCTCTATCATCTCTCTACCGGCTGTATTCAACTCCCTACAGAGAAACAGACATTCCTCACAGAGCTCATGAGTTAGAGTTCCTTTACGTGAAAAAACGTCTGCGAGATTACAATGAGTTTATAGAGGTGGTAGCCGAGGGCGCCAAAGGCCGCAATCAGAAGCATCTCGTATGCAGGACGTTCTGTTCTTTTTGCATAGTATCCAATCCACAGCATCAGTGGCGCAATAAGAAAGACGTGAATCAAGCTTACCCAGATAATCGCTGAAGCGGCGATAAGGCGTGTGATTAACTTATAGCCGTGATACATAAGAAGAATAATACCAGCCCCGAAGAGGACCGAATACATCCATTCGGGGGTTGCAGCACGATTAAAGCCTATCCAAAGAAAAAAGGGAACAATGACGGTCACGTGTAAAAGGACAACCAGGAAGAAGGCGTCCATATCTGTATCAACGATGAGAAAGTTTCTTCTCCAGAATCTTCACGAGGCCCGCAGCATGTTCAATCGCCCCTTCTGTCCATGCCTGCCGAAGAGAAAAGGACTCTCCACATACGTGGATACGAGACATAGCAGGAAAGGGATGATATGCCTCTCGAGAGACATCTCTTGGATCATAGTCCCCAGGTAGCCAATAGGTCACCCCATTCTCCCAGTAATGGGCTTTGACAAAGGTGGGTCCAGGAATGGCCGGCTTCAGAAGACGCCGAAGCTGTTCTAGGATTTCTTCAGCGACCTTGGCCTCACCCACGGCGTCCAACTTCTCTTTCCAGAACTCTGCATCCTGCGAATCGGTATAGGATATCTGGACAGAGCCAATCGCCGGATTTCCAGGAATCATATAGCGGATAGGTTCGGGAGTAACTATGCGGCCAAACTCTTCTGTCCAGAGTTTCCCTCCTTCCAGCGGAAAGACTCCATAAAAACGGAGCAGGGGCTTCATCGCCACTCGCGTCAAGCCCTTCCATGTCGAAAAGGGGCGAATCGTCTTCAGTGCAGATGAGGGTACCGCGACAATACAGTGCGCGGCTTCCAGGGTCTTTGGTTCATCATCTACTAAGCACGTGACTGTCACGGCATCTCCCTTCTGCGCCACTTCCACGCAGGTGTGGCCGAGAAGAAACTTCCCTCCCCGTTGTTCAATCTCTGCGCGCATCCCCTCTACAATCGCCGAAAACCCCTCTCCACAGATTCCAAACTTCTGATTGGGCCCCATCTCATGGCGAAAGGTCTCAAGCGCCACATCCGCACGCAAGGTATCCACTTCTCCACGATACGGATATCTGAGTAAATACTCGTCGGCCACCGTGGCCCCATGAACCTTGGTCAAGAGCTGACGAATCGTGTGCTTCGCTAACTGTTCTGCAGGCAAACCCTCCAGAGGTTGGAAAAACAGCGGGAGACCCGACTCAAACTCTCCCTCTTCTACCGGTTCTCCATAGCCCTCTACGAACTTGGGGGCACCTCCAATCGGCACCCAGGTCAGCTTGTACTTACGCATCAGTTCACGCACATGCTTATGATGTTCCGAGATGCGGCCAGCCCCTGCCTCCCACTGTAGATCCACGCCATTTATCTTCTGCTTGAATGTCATTGTGCGCCCCCCGAGTTCCTTGTACTTTTCTACAATACCACACCGTGTACCCTTCTTCTGTAGCTTTAGGGCAGCATAGAGCCCCGCAATACCGGAGCCTACGATGATGACATCGTAGGATTCAGTATCCATCTTGCTTGAACGTCTGATTATTTGGCGGGAGGAGTCGCGGCGAGCAGCGCGTGACCCGAGGCCCACTCAATCACCTTCTGAGTATTGTTCGACGTTAATGTATCAATAACCTTCTTATTGCTGACAATGATAAAGCTAGGAATGCTGCGAACGCCGCAGTATCCAGGAGTATAGTCATTCTGGTCAATGTCACACTTCAGCCAGTTTGCGCCGGGCACAGCAGCCTCTATAGCGGTCAAGTCCAGTGCGCGGCAGGCCCCACACCAGGTCGCCGTAAAGTAAATCACCGTAAAGTGAGGAAGCACCACGCCAGGATCCGGGTCCTGAACACCAATGAGCTGTTCAAATTCAACGTGAGAAATGAGGAGCTTCATTATATACGTTCGCGAGATAGTTTCTTGTTTCGCATGACCGCGAGACTAATGCCTGCGAGCGAAGCAATCGCTAATGATCCTAGAAAGACTACACTTTCATCTGTATCTAGTGGAGTTCCACCCCCATCTTGGATTGGCACCTCATCCCGTGTATTGTCCAGCACCTCCCGTATGATGTTGTTCATATCAGGAAGCGGCGTTGACCCACCTTTTTGCTTTTTAGCGCCGCCTGCCTGATTTACATCGACAAACAGCTTCTTGAGTTGCGGCAGTGCGCCTGGTAGGGCGTAGATACCGGCGACACTCGCGGTTGCCGCAATGCCCAGCAGTGTTCCTACGGTTGTTACTCCCCAGCCCGCCCATGAGCTTAAGACTGGTTGGATCTCCGGTGGAATCGCACTCGATAGTTCCAGATACCATGGATAGATAAAGCCAAACATCAGCCCAGTGATGGTTGCACTCATATGACCGTAGGCAATTTGCGCTTCATTTGTGACAGGGTCCTCCTTGTATATGGGGTTGCCATCATCATCCTTTATCGGGATACCGCTGAGATCCGTTTCAGGAATCTTGAATCCAATATCCCTCGGTGTCAGAGATTTGGGCAGGCACTCAGGAGGGACCTTCGGGGCTCGTAACTTCTTCTTCTTTGCGGCCGCCGCCGCCGCCGCCGCAGCTTCCTCTCCTGTAACATACCGCGGCACACCATTTTCATCCGGTTCTATGGTAAGAATCACATTCCCATTCGCATCAAGTTGATCGACCTTCATTTTATTTGCGAGTTTTGTGACCTCATTCTCAGCAATAGTTGAATTTAAGAACTTGTTCAAGAAAGGCAGCTTGTATCCCTCGCGAGAAAATCGCGGGGAATAGGTCTGCATTATATCAAAGGTAAACCAAGGATTCGCGTATTTGATAAATGCCTTCAGGTAGACTAGCCACCACTGTCCGGGATACATCTTGCTTAGCAGAAAATACAGGCCCTTCAACATTTGATTGGAGGCGAACTTCATTGCGCCCCATCCCATCGAGCCTGAGACAAGAAGATTCGCACCATTCGAGCCCAGCGTATAAAAGGCGGAGAAGACAACGGCACATATTGCCTGATACAAGGGGCCGAGGCCAGGAATGAGATTTACAATGGGTTGAAACGCTGCGAACGGAAATATGCCCGTTAGCAACTTGTGCGCCCAGAGAGGAATCGGCTTATTGAATATTCCTTGAATATAGGCCTTGCCGGCTGCATCACCAGAACCTGCCTTGTCCTGCGCAGCCTTTGCCTTGGCCAGTCCCTTAGCTGTCTCTACTGCCGTCGGATCTACTCCGGGTACTCCAGCGGGCAGTAGATTCGCAGCCTTTCCTACAAGCGATGATGTGTTTAGACCGGGTATCCCTGCGGGTAATCCTGCGGGCATTCCTGCCATTCCTAATCATACATCCTAGCTAAATCTTGAAGAGAAGCCCCGCAAATCCATTCACTACACGCAAGACATTGTGATTTCTCGCATAAACGACCACATGCGCCTTGCCGCGATTTGGCGCATAGCCTGGATTCGGAATCTCACGAGTGATTGGAGCCCCACTTAAATTCAAGAGTGGCGCGCCAGTTGCATCCACGACGGGAATCGTTAAGGTTATTGGCTCATTGGCATCGGGACGTAAATTCATCATAAGATTCATATTGTCAATGCGGCTCGCATTGAGGGAGCCCGATGGCTGCATATCCTCTGGCCGGAGTGCGAAGCTGTACAGATAGATAAAGTTCTTCACATCCGTGCTCGTATGATACTGGTAGGGCTGGACCATGCGGAAATAGCCTGCGTCTCGTGCGTCAAACCGGTCATACCCATCGATTTGGAGGGTCGCATCCTGGAGCATATCTCTGGAGATGCCCGCTTCAAATGCGGATGTGGAGCCAAAGTTGAACCACTCGTGCGTATTCTTCATGATGTCGCGCTGAATCACCCAAAAGAGTTCCCGAATCGGGTGATTGAACTCGAGCCGCACATTCTGGATGTTGATGCCCTCCGGAATAGACACCTGTGGCGTGTACTGAATCTGTTCAATCAGATATTCGTGAGTGTTTGCGACGAAGCGGCGGCGCTCCTCGCGGTCTAGGTACACATAGTCGCCCCACAGCCGAACATCTACAATCTTGGTGGGCAGCGGCTGTAGTGTGCTACAGCTATCCGCAGTATTGGGGTTGGAAATCAGAGAACCGAGATCTCGGATTTTCATATTGATGCGGACAGGATGATACTGCATCGCAAGAAGAGGAAGATAGAGACCCGGGTTCTTATTGAACCAGAACTGGAGAGGAATATAGAGTTTATTCGCCCCGTACTTGTAGCCTCCCACAGAACAACTGGGCGAAGGGATTACCGATGGAGGCGTGTTCAGCCCATCCACGCGCCCAATCATATTGTTCAGAGCATCCTGCTGGCCCGCGGGAGTTGACACTGTCGACCAGATTTGCATCCATTCTCCGGTCTGCTTGTCGATTTCCTGTTCACCGATTTCGAGAGATATCTCTTCAATCAACGCATATCCTATAGAGTTCACATAGACGCCGGACGACCCATCGCTCATTGTAACAAAGGGGAGAACAATCTCAAGAACGATTGGGCCCAGAAGGTCGCCCCGACGAGGGACGAGTGCCGTAACTCGCTTTCCGAAATCAGGATCCCCATCAAAATAAATCTGCTGGGACTCGAGGGCAAAGTTCGTATAGCGGCGATACACCATCTTAAACCATGTTATCTGTGGATTTCCGGTAAGAAAGACATCCTGCTTTCCTTGCGCCACGAGCTGTAATAATCCACCACCACCAGGCATTCTAGTGTTGTGTGCGACTTATTCAGTGGATGCGATTCTTATCTTTACTAAGGAGCGCACCTTATGCTCTATGATATCCCATCACTGTCGTCTATGCGTTCATGAACTCGTATTTCCTCAGCATACAGAATGTATCCTTCTAAGACAGAAAGATGGCATCAAGTGGAAGATCCATAGACACGGACCAGATTACTCTCCGACAAATCAGTGTCCGTTCTGCGACAAATGGCTATATTCCTCAGTCGTATGTTCTGATTTCTGATGGAGCTGGCGCCGCATACTGGAACTCGGTAAGTTCCATTCTTGTAAACAGCTATAATACCGTGCGGGATTCTCAGGGGTCCACTATGGCCGCAATGGATATTGGAGCGACTCTACCCTTTAGCACAACAGGAGTCCAGGGGCTTCTTAGCATCTATGTTGATAAGGTGAACAGCACCCTTTCCTTCAATGCGCAGGCACCTAATCTTCTGGTTGCGCAGAATACAGTGCCAACTGTCTCTCGGCTTGCGGCCCAGGCTGTGCCGAACGCGGAAAACATTGTGATGTCCTCATCGCAGTCCACGCTGAAGTTCATCGGCGTGGGAGACATTCAGCTTTCTACTGTAACGGATCTGCGCGCGGTGTTCTTCTCGATTAGCAGCTTTAGTGCGCAAGGGTATTCGGACCTTTCTGGAGAGGCGCGTGCATGGCGTCCCTTTGCGTACAGCAGTCTCTCGACGAATGCAGGATATGCGAGCTTCGTGAGCAGCCTGCCCTTCTCCACCTTTTACAATAGTGATGAATATAACGGCTATGGCTGGGATTGGAGTCGTTCGCTCGGATCGAACATACCCATGTCTACTGTCGAGACCTATCCAGACTACACGACTGGTGATGTCTATTTTAGCACAGTCTCCTTTACCATGGCCCCCTTTCTACGCTACATCCATCCGAACTCGACGACAAAGGTCTTCTTAGAAGTGAATCCGAGCTATTTCTTCCAGCGCATGTATCTGGGTGCAAGCACTCCCATGAATCTCGTGAAGGAGTTTTCCAGCTTTGTCCAGTATGAATCTCGCCGCGTGGGTCGTCAGATTCTCGACACGAACGGGGGCTATATGTTTTCCCAGATGTCGAATGCGTATTGCTCAAACTTTTACAATACGCAGATGAAGTTCCAGCTCGACCCGGTAGTCTTAACAAACAATGCGGCGATTGATGGACCTTCTGGTGGATACTATACCCTGTACCATCGTATTCCTGGGGCCATGGCGAGCCTCGTCTCCGATGGCTATTGTGATTATTATTTGAACGCGCGTAGCGGCTTCAGTAATAATCAGATAGTAAATGTTGATAATCATACTCCGCGAAACAATGGGGTGTATCTCCATCTCTATAATCAAACTGGAAATGCTCCTCCGATGCCTGGGCCATAAAATCTGCGTATAAAGTATAAGACCGAAATGATGAAGACCCTGCTGTTTCTTGGCCTGCTCTTTTTTGTCCTGAGCCCCGGTGTTCTTCTGACTCTGCCCAGGGGAGGGTCCAAGATGATCGTTGCGGCCACGCACGCCCTTGTTTTCGTGACTGTCTGGTATTTTACTCGCCGCTTTATTGTAGAAAAGTTTCAGGATGACGATGACGAGTATGACGAGTATGATGAGGATTTTCAGGTGAGGCCAAGGCACCAAGGCATTCCCAAGTGCTTCCCCGCTTCTGCCACTGTAACTGTCGATGATGGCTCTGAATATGGACAAAAGACGGTGATGAGCGATCTTAAGATTGGTGACAAGGTTCTTGTGGTGGATTCCTCTACGGGTGCCACATCCTATTCTGATGTCTATGCCTTTGGACACCGTGACAGTGAGAAAGTACATAACTACTACACTGTAACCACAGCTTCTGAAAGTTCTCTTCAGCTTTCTGCGGAGCACTACATGTACGTTTCTGAACATGGCTGCAATGACTCTATTACTGCTGCTACAACACTCAGTCCTAACTTTGTCAAGGTAGGAATGGGTGCCTGGGTACATACCCCTGAGGGAATGACGTGCTCTCCGATTGTTGAGATTCGTCAGAGTAAGGAGAAGGGTCTCTATAATCCTTACACGCTGAATGGTAGTATACTAGTGAATGACATGTATGCCTCTTCTTATTCTGGGCACGATGAGATCCCCGTTGAGAAGTTTCTCTCAGCGTTTATGAATGCTGAGAATGTTGCCCGCAGTGCACCTGCCGCATGGCACACACTCTTTGCACCCCTGCGTGCCCTGTATCTTGCTAAGGGCCCTGAATGGACAACTCGTGTAACAAGCCCCTATGATGTGGATGGCTGGAAGAACATGCCCATGAGTTCTATTACATCGATCTTGATAAAGGAAAGTTTCGTCACTGCATAGATAGTTAAAACAACTGTAGGCAAGTAGGCACAATGTAAGTCCACCCTACGGGGTAGACTTACATTGGCACTTGACTGTACCCCCGCCCACGTTCCTGAACTGAGTCCGGCGGAACTACAGAGGCGGGCTTTATAAGGGGCACACCCTCCCGATGCGCAAGCTCCGCCGCCCACGGCTCTAAGCGACTCTGGACAATCGCAGTCGGCCTGTAGGGCCATGGCGATAGATACACAGCATTTGACCACGGTCCTGCGCGAATCCATCCAATATGCGCCTGCCGGCGTGCCTTGAAGAACTTCCAAAAGAACTGCTGACCATCAGCATTCTCTGCGATGTTTACCCGGATCTCAATATGCCTTCGCTGCTCGGGCGACGTGGACGCGGCCGGCCACCCCTCCTCTAGCCGAGCCATTATCCCCATGTACCATGCACAACAGGCCTCGAGCGACCACAGCGTGGCCTGAAAGGTGAAGCCGTACTCGTCAGTAGTAGGCGTCAAGCCCGCCCACAGCGGTCTTGATGGCATGGGTGGGCCCCTTGGCCCAGGACAGGGCATCAGCCGCGCACTCGCAATCAGTCCATGGGAATCCTCCATAATCGTCAGAGCCTCGGCAAGAGCACCCAAATCTGGAGTGCGGTCTACCAAGAAATCCTCTTGAACCGGAAGAACATAGAGAAACTTGCCCGAAAGACTGAGCTGCTGGAGCGCAGCGGCGCGGCTCGCCAGAAATCCCGCATCCTTTTGCTCCAAGGGAATCAGCGTGACCCCATGCTTGTTCGCAACCTCACTGCAGATAGGATGGTCTGGAACCTCTGTAGCGAGAAAGAGATGCTCTATAAAGGGCGCGTAACGCCGCACCAAGAGAAAGTGTAGCGGCAACATATAATAATAGTCGGGGGTGGAATTTACTAGATATGCAACGCGGTCCATTGCGTATCCATAGTAAACAAGCCTAAGGTCCCTTCCCTATGTATCTCTAGTGAAGATGTTTGCGAAGCATCCCTTAACAGGAAAGGATATTCGTATTATGAATGTTGATACCTCTGTCTGGAGAGATCAGAAAACTCTGGCGTGGTATGAGTCTGCTCCGAGTGCGACGGAGCGCCTAGACCGCTGGGATACTGGTGCGACGAGTGTCGCAGCCGCCATTTCACTTAGCGCAGTAGGGCTCCCTCCAGAGATTGTCCTATGTCTTGGACCTGAGGAAGCCTGCTCGAGCTGGTGCAAGGCGGGCAACGCTGCAAAGGCAAAGATTGTCGCAGTCCCGCAGAAGCTTGTCAAGCACATGGGACTGGAGAGTTTTGGGAAGATGGGACTCGGCAATGTGGTATGCCTCGAGGAGCTCCATGAGATGTATCCCTTTGTCGGCGGGGCCTGGGATGGGTCTGTAGAGGATGCTAAGCTCCTCCTGTCACTCCTCTTTCATTTTGCTCGCACCTTTCCTGCTACGAATCCGTCGGGGCGGGATCTCCGCGGCCTTCGTCTTCAAGAGACCATGGAGATCCCGCAGCCTCTGTGGCTGGTCACCCAGTATTATCGTCCGCAGAACTCTTCGCGCCGTGTAGAGATTGACGCCTGCCTACAGAAGAATATCGCATGCGGCGTGATTGACAAGATTATTCTGCTGGATGAGACTGCATGTGCGCCGCCAGCCCCCAAGGTCGAGGAACAGGTCGTTGGGAAGCGGCTCACCTATGCGGACGTTATTCGGTGGATTTATGAGAAGGCCCCGCCGAATATTCTTGTGACCTTTGCAAATGCCGACATTTTTCTCGACGGGCCATCATGGAGGGCCCTCTGGTCTACAGATATTGAGACTGTCCCAAAGTTTCTCGCGCTGCTGCGCTGGGATGTTACGACCGCAGACAGGACCGAGGATGCGAAGCTGTTTGGGCCACGGGCGGATTCCCAGGATACCTGGGTGCTCTCCTCCACTGCCGTGAAGGCCGTCACCTGGGACTGGGCTGCACTCGAGTTTCCCTTTGGTCAGGGCGGCTGCGATAATGCAATCACGATTGAACTCTTTCGCAAGAAGTTCTTGGTGGCTAACCCTGCCCTTACGATGAAGACGTATCATCTTCACAGCAGTGGCATTCGCAGCTATGACCCGCGGAGAGTCGTTGAGAAGCCGAGCTTTCTCTACATTCAACCAACGGGCCTTCATGATATGAAGCCGGTTCGAGAGATTTCGGGAACGCAGTTAATGAGTCTTGCGCCAATTGAGCGCCGGATCAAGGGACCTCTTACAGCAGCACAGGCTCGCACCTTTTGTACAATGGTGGCGCGAACAACGAATGATACTGTACAGCTCGATGCGGATGGCCCAAATGTATGGAGCAGTGAGCCGGTGCGGGTGTCCACGCTGAACGATACGTTTTATACAAAAGATGGCCTCGCTTACACCTATGACACGCTGCTTGTTGGAAAGAGCAAGGCTTCTGCTGAAGCGTGGGGCGCATCACGAGTCAGTTATCTGGCTGCATCTCTCTTGGTGAAGCAGGGGATCATTGCGCCGCTACCTGATGTGGTTGCTGATAGTCCTCAGAGATATCTCCTGGAGTACATGTCAAAGGTGTTCCTGATGCGACAGAGATTCGGTTCAGCATCCGGTGAATTCTGGTGTTCACGAAAGCCAGAGTGCGGTGAGCTGCTTCGCATGTTTACGTGGCCTACAACGGAAATCCCAGTGATTTCTCGTGATGAGACGCAGCAGGCGTGGTGCGAGTCTGCTGTGATGTGGCCCTATCAGGATACCCCTCCGCAGTATGTGTCAAAGGAGGAGATTGGGGCTTTGCGCGGGGCTCTTGGCCTTGGAGGCTGGGAGGCTGAAGTAAAGAAGAAGCAGCTGATTATTGTAGTCGATGAGAAATGGATTACTCAGGATTCTGCAGAAAGGATTGAGCGGGAGCTGGAGGGGGTCCTAAGCGTGAAACTGCTGTGGACGAGTCGCACATCTCTGGAGGCCTCTCTTCGTTCTTTGCGCGGGGCCTGGGGACTCATCGTAGGAAAGGGCGATCCTCTTACAGCCTGGTGCTGGGTTCTGCCGCATGGGGGCTTTGTGTGGGAGGTTCAATCGGAGATGGAGCCGAGTGCAGTCACCCTTCATACGGCCGCCGCTGCGGAGCTGGCGCATCGCCTAACCATTGTGCCAAAGGGAACACCTACGGAAAAGGACCTTGTGGGGCTGACAACAAAGCTTGCTGGAGCTATTCTTGCCGAGTGTTCCATTCCTACTGAGTCTGCGCCGTCTCTTCTTCTTCCTAGTGGCCACAGCGGCTTCTTTGCGCATACGGGTGATTCCTTTCGGGAAATCTGTGAGGAGTGGGGTCGTCGCGGCTATGTCACGGTACAACGGTCCTCCTCCGCAAACATTTGGCTAGGGGGCATCGGTGAGATTCTCTTGTATGACCGCCCCACGATAGAGTGGCTGATAAACTCTCCTTCCAGAGAGATGAAGTGGACAAAGGCGCTCTTTGGGAATCCGGCGCCACAGGGTCCTAAGGGTCTCTCCTGGAGTTTCTGGCCGCGTCGTCCCCTGCTGGTTGAGGATCTTGTTCAGAAGGGTCTGCCCTTGAAGCCATGGGAGGCGCGCACAAAGACCTTTGTCTTTTATGGGAAATCTGAGAACTCGGTTCAGAAGGGGCATCGCACACGCCACGACTGGTCGACCGTCTGTGATGACTTTGTCCATATCCAGGGGTCTGAGCCATATCCGTATACGCATGAGCAATATCTGGAGCTGCTGTCCAATGCGTGGTTTGGGCTGTGTCTGGCCGGTTACGGCTTCAAGTGTCATCGAGAGATTGAGTGTATGGCCATGGGCTGCGTCCCCATCTGTGGTCCCGATGTAGACATGACACGTTACGCGGAGCCGCCGGTGGAGGGGCTCCATTATTTAAGGGCGATGGATCCGGCGGCTGCAAAGGATGCGCTGGAAAAAATCACTCCTGACCGCTGGATGGTGATGTCAGTTGCGTGCCGCGATTGGTGGAAGCGGAACTGTTCTGTGGATGGGCTCTGGGCGCTTACACGGCGCCTTATTGCTGCGGCCCCTCCTTCTTCAGCCTAATCCCGTATGCGCGCCGCGTATCGGCATAGCGCTCATCCCAATAGGCCCCGATGCTAGCATGGAGCCCGTCGGGCAGATGTGTCATAAGCAGTTTAAGTACAGTTTGCTTGAAGCAGACTGCACTCATAATGCTATCATGATTCACCTTTTTCTCATTCTCGTAGTCCGGATGAACAAGGGTGAATCGCGGCTTGATGCTGAGGAGCTGATCAATCTTGTTCCCCAGAAACTCGTCAAAGCGGCTCAGATGTGGCACCACGGCCTCAAAGGCGGCGTGGCCGCCTGGCAGATGCTGCCGTAGCGAGGTGAGAAGCAGCTTGGAATTCGCCTTTGTCCATTGCGCCTGAAGGGTGTCCTCACACTGTGGCCATATGCCTGAACGCCGCCGCTGCTCATTCTCAAAGTCCCTCTGTTTGTCCTTCACGTAGGCATAGTAGGGGTGATTCAGGTCAGGAGAGGTCCACACCATTCCGGGATCCAGATCATCCCTCTTTGACAGCTCCAGCACCGGCCAGCACCACTTCCGCTGCTTCTGAACCTCGTAAGGGAGCACTGGTGCAAAGAGCTCAAGCATCCCATACAGATTCTCCTCTGGCATAATAAGTGCATTGATGCCCTCAATGTTGTAGGCGGCGCCTCCTGGCTGAAGAAGACTCGTGTAGTCCGTGAGAGGAAGTGTGGGCGTATTTCCAAAGTAATCCGAGTCAATCTGGGCGAAGCAGCCGTCATAGACGTAGTGAAACAGCGCCATATGCTTCTCGCAGTGAATGTCAAGAACACACAGCGTCTGCCGGTCTGTCAACTCGTCACAGTTATCCTGAAAGTACTGCTGCCACCCCGCGCACAAGTAGATATCGTAGCCAGGAAGACGCCGAACATCCGTGATACCGTCGTGCTTCCCGTCACCGGCCCACAGCATCAGACGCAGATTCTTCTGATTCGACTGCTTGAAGTGACCCTTCAGGTCGTTGTCATGGCTGTTTGTGTTGAAGAAGATGACTGGCATGGTTGTACAGGCTGCTGGGCGACAGGACGCTTCAATTTTTTGGGAAGCGGGGGAAGCGGAACATAGGGTAGCTGGCAGTTTCTGTAGACCCCAATCACCTTCCAGCGATTGGGATTAACACATGGTTCGCGCATTTCTTAGAGTAGGGAAAAATATATCTACCTCCTCATTTACATCCCCTCGTCGGAATCAGGGAAGGAGACGATTGCATCGTCTTTAAGGCGCCCAAGATACTTGAACTTCAGATCATAGACCTTGTCTTTAGGGCCAAGATAGAGACTGCGACCATCAATCTCCCGCTTTCTCACCTTGATTTCTCGGACAGTCTCAACGGGAAGTTCTTGTGCAGGATGCGGTATGATGGCAACCGCTTGGCCCGCAACAGGCTCCGTAGGACTCGTAGCAACCTTCTTCGACACCTGTTTCTTTACTGGCTCATCCACTATCTCTGTAGCAGCCACCTTGGCCTTGGCCTTCGTCTTTCGCGACCCAGTAGGCATCGGCTGCGGCTCAACAGTCTCCACCCCATCATACGCCGCAGCAACAGCCTTCTTTATCTTCCCCATGTTCTCCTCACTAACTGTACATCCCTCCTGAATCTTTAGATTGTACCACGCACCGCCATAGAGCCGACTCCAAAAGGGAATCGGCTCCGTGACGCGACCCATCAAATACGAGGGGAGCGTGCCCTTAATCGTTGTCCCAGTAATCTCTTTGACCTTTTCCTCAGTCTTCTTCTCCCTCGCCATACAGGCATCACACAGGTCGCCACTATGAGCAATCGTGCTACAGCGAATAGGCAGATGAAAGAGCCCATCCCCGCGTTCAAACTCCAGCATATGGACGCCCCGTGGCCCATCCCTCACAAGACGCCCGAGGCACTGTGCTGCGGTGGCGCGCATTGTACTGTTACTGGTTTACACCGCCGAAATAAATTTTACGGCCTGCTCGACGAGTGTGATGTATACGACACCTATGGACCAGATTGCGAATTCTAGTTACCCCAGCCCCCGTTATGGCTATTCGACGCCCTCTGTACTCTTTACTGTGGCCACCCTTCTCTTTGTTTGCGCGCCACTGAACTACGCCGTCCTTGGAGACGCCGAGCAGGCCATGATTCTTATAGGCTATTCCTTCTTCTTCTTTCTGGGAAGCGGTATCTGCGCCATGCTATCTTAATAGAACGACAGTGTCCTCGCCGACGGGTCCGCCGCGCCAGGCGTCCAGCGCGGCATCCAATAGTAGGGAACATTCATATGAAGCATTGATATCCCATACGACTGAATATAACAGTGCTTATAGTGGGCCTGCTCGGCCGTTTTTGCATCAGTCCCCTCCTTCCAGTTGGGAGGCATCACGGCCTCTGCCATCTCTTTTGCAGACTGGTACCACGACTTCTCGCCGCTCACCCCATCCGAAAAGGCCTCCTTTCTACGCCAAAGCACCTTCGCCGGCAGTGTCCCATCATCAAAGGCCTTACGCAGCAGCCACTTCTCACACAAACCACCCGGAACAGGCCGCCGAAACTCCGTAGGCATCGCCAGCGCCGTTGCGACAAACTGCTTGTCCAGATAGGGGGTCCTCGCCTCTAGGCCATTCGATGCGATGCTCCGATCCGAGCGCAGCACATCAAACATATGGATATCCTTGAGAAGCCGCCGAGACTCATCCTCAAAGGCCGCATCGGATGGGGCCGCATTGAAATACAAATAGGAGCCAAAGACCTCGTCCGAGCCATCGCCATTAAAAATCACCTTACACTCGGATGTCTCCCGAATCTTTTTTGCGAGGAGCCAGTTCGGCACAGATGCACGCACAGTGGTAGTATCATAGGACTCAATGGCATAAATCACATCGGGCACGGCTGCAAAGAGATCCTCCGCAGTCACAAAGACTTCCGTATGAATGGAGCCGATGTGCTCGGCCACTAGACGCGCATGAAGCAGATCTGACGAGCCCTCCATGCCAATACTGTAGGTACGGAGAGGAAGGCCACCCTTCTCCTTCAGCCGCCTGGCCACAAGGGCCGCAATCAGACTACTGTCGAGCCCCCCGCTTAGAAGACAACCAATCTCTCGCGAGGTGTTCTCGACGCGCTTGTTTACTGCGCTAATCAGTGCGTCCTTGATGGCCGCGGTCGCCACGGCCGCGTCCCTGTAATAGGGCTGCTTCACAAAAGGAATCATATGATAGGGCTTCGGCGCATCTACGTGATAGTTATCCTTGCCCATCATATGAATGACTTGATAATGGCCCGGCGGAAAGGGGTCAATGTGCTCACAGTATGTGGTGAGCGCCTTACTCTCCGAGGCGAACACCGGCCATGAACCATATGCGGTATAGGAGACACCCCTATAGAGCGGACGCACGCCATAGGGGTCGCGCGCAACAATAATCTGTTGCCGCCCCTCATCCACAATAACTAGCGCAAAGACACCGTCAAGTTCCTTAAAGAATGTGTCCAGGGAAATGCCCGACATACAGAAGGCCTCATACAGGCCACCCAGAATCTCGCAGTCCGACCCCGTGGTTAGCTTCAGTCCATGCTGATCCGCAAGCGCCTTCCAGTTGTAAATCTCCCCATTACACATCCATGTGCGATCCTCCTGCGTCATGGGCTGCATGGCGAGCTCATTCAGCCCGTTAATCGCAAGACGTGTAAATCCGAAGGTCCCGTAGCCGTCGATGGTCCGTACCCGTGTTTCCTCGGGCCCCCGTGCCTCCAAGCTCTGAACTGCGCGGAGCAGCGCATCCCCGCTACTGTCGCGCACACCACCCGTATAAAAGAAGATACCACACATTTCCCTATAGAGAATATATAGCACATCTTTAGATTCCATGGACTCTAGTGACATCTTACGAAAGAAGCAGGCACAGACGATATACGGCTTTTATAAGGCGACCGTCTTCAATCGCTCTGGGCTTAATAGTACTACGGCGGCGACATCTCCTAACTTAACCTTTGTGGATCACGGACTGAAGGTTGGCGACGCATTTGTCTTTGGAAGTATTGGCACTGGTCCTATTACATGGAGTTCAACTCCTGCGCTGAATACTATCTATTATGTTCTAGTGGTTACTGATGTGGACAGATTTACATTTTCAGCGAGGCCGGGTGGCACGGGGATAACCTGGTCGGGCACCTTTACGGCATTTCCTACCTTCTACGGACCCACTGCCTGTATTACAAACTCACTGGCCTGCGCGAGTCCTCAGGCCTGCGTAACAACCTTTCCTTCGTATCAAGAGCGTCAGCAGTTTATTACGGGCTCTCAGCTGTGTAACTCGTGCTCGAATACTGGCTGCGGCTGCACCTAATCTAAACGAGTCTTACGATACCTCTGTAGAATGTCAAAGCTTCTTGATGGCCTCGGCTTTGTTGAGTTACTGGGCACCTTTGGTGACGACCTCACGGTGGTGAATGCGGCGCGCGTGAGTTTCGCAAAGGAGTCCGTTACCATGGAGCCAAAGGATGAGAAGCTCATCAAGTATCTTGCGGAACATAATCATACTACTCCCTTTTTCCATCCACAGATCCGGTTTCGTCTTAAGATGCCCATCTATGTGGCTCGCGAGTGGTTTCGGCACACGATTGGCTTTGCGCGCAATGAGGTGAGTCGCCGATACGTCGATGACACACCCGAATGCTATCTCCCGCCGCCAGAGTCGCTGAGGGAGCGGGACACGAACAAGAAGCAGGGATCGAAGCCAACCCCTATTGCTCATGCTGCAGAGGTTCATGAGACCATCAAGACCTTTCAGGCACTAGCTATTGCGACGTACGAGTCTCTTCTAGAGCAAAAGGTGGCTCCCGAAGTGGCGCGTGGTGTTCTCCCGCAGTCGATGTATACAGAGTTCATTGAGACTGGGAGCCTTTCCGCGTATGCAAGACTCTGCGCGCTGCGTTTAGATCCGCACGCTCAGGCCGAGATTCAGATGTATGCTTCTGCCGTATCGAAGCTTATTGAGGAGCGCTTTCCGGTATCTTGGCGCGCCTTACTCCATGTGACTGCGGAATAGTACCTCCCAGTACTCCCGGAGAAGCACGGGATGAAACCGCGGCAGCTCCTCCGGAATAGACATATCCAGGTCCTCGGGACTATCTATAGTCAGCAACGGCAGAGAAGGATATTGTCGTAGCAGCAACTGTGTATGTGCGTTATCTTGTACGATAGGCCACGTACCCTTCGCTAGACACTCCCAGACTCGGTGTGTATCAAGACCATTTCCCCGAGGACAGAGCATGGAGCGGCAGTCAGTAAGAAACTCGAGATACTCCTCCTTGGGCATCTGAGGTGCCCTATGGAGTCGTGGCGTACTGAGGGCCTCCGCCTCTTTCCGCCAATCAAGCCGAATCTGATGCGTAATACCCCAATGTGGCAGACAAACATCTATCGAGCGCTCTGTACGGCGAGAAATCGTTATGGGCGGGTCATAGTCCACGGTCCCCCCGCGCCAAATGCGATTTGGTTCACCAAGAGGGATGCACCGAATGCGGGGATGCCACCGGACAGAGTTTACTGCCCAGAAATGGACCCTTGGGTGCCTCTCCAGAAAGGCTACAAGAGATCTATAGTCTACGGAATAATCACTGTTATGAAAGATGATTAGTCGAAGATTTGGCCAAAGGGTAGAGAAGACTCGCGCACTTGTAGTGGTATTCCCTACCGGATAGATAAAGAGACTACGGGCCTCACTAACGTCGAAGGGCCACTCCTCCTCAATCAGAAGTTGCCGTTCGGCTGGACATGCAGCATCCACCCAGACATGTTTCTCAGACGCCTTTGCGCGGTCTAAGACAGTATAGTCGCAGAGCGACTGAAGAAACTCTCCTGTGACGGGGAGCATCTGCGCATCCGGAATCCCGAGACGGGAGACATCGTAGGAGCCGGGAGGGCCTAAAGCCCCGGGCCCATCCACGAAATCAATCTCTGGGGCAAACTCTTCAAAGAGCAGCAAGTAGTTTTCCTCTGCAACGCAGGAAGGCCGTGGACAGCGGAGGCGTGTTCCCGGGGGCGCTGCGCGCATTTGCGCAAGAAGGGGAACTGGATCCGAGTAAAAGGAGAACTCAATCATCTAAACATTGTACTCGAATACCTTTAGAATGTCTAGTGTTCCGGAGAATAAGCCAAAGGAGGACCGGGTGAGAGAAACGATTCGTCTGTTGAAGGGGCTCCAGGCAAATGGGCTCTCAGAGCGGGATGGCGGCTACAGGGAACTGAAGGAGTTGCTGACCGGATGGGTGGAGAATGGCGAGGCGGTAGAGGCAAAGGTGGACCTCTTTCGCCAGAATCGCATTGCGCATGTCTCACTGCCGAAGGGATCCGACCGCCCTGCAACGATTGCTCTGAAAGTGATTCGGGAGGTGGACCCGGACATGGACTAGCGCTTATAGCCGCTGGCGCTTATAGCCGCTGGCGCTTATAGCCGCTGGCGCTTATAGCCGCTGGCGCTTAAGCCAAGTCTCTCTACCTTCTTCAGAATGGCCTCCACTCGTGCGGGCCTCAGAACAGAAGGTGGTCTCTACGAGGCGATTGCGCGTGGAAACAAGGACACCTTCTTTTTTGATCAGGATCCGAACAAGGCAATCAACCCGTTTGAGAATCGCTATACCCGGATTCCACCGAATCTGGAAGAACTTCGGCGTATTCCTCCCCTCAACGGTGCCGAGTTTGGCCGGAGCTGTGAATTCGAGTTTGAGACAGCAGGAGATATCTTCTTGCGCCCGACAGTCTTGATTGATCTCCCTTCCTGGTATCCGCCGGTGCAGGCTTCACTTAACCCGTCCTTACTCTATACCGAACAGGTCACAGGAAACAGCTATGGCTACACGAATGGTGTTGGATATTTTCTGTTCAAGAAGATTCAGATCTTCCAGGACAAGCTCCTTCTTCAGGAACTCACCGGCGATTCGCTTTTTGCGCTAAGGGCGTCGCGGGGTTCCCTTAACTCGGCCTATATGGAAAACGCGCTAGCCGGATTTCACAACGGTACGGCAGCCTCGATTGCGGCCAATGCAACCCCATCCAGGATTCGGCTGGAACTGCCCTTTCTGGGAGGACGCAACGGCTTTCCGAGCATTGCGATGCGCAAACAGAGTTTTAAACTGCGCCTTGAGCTACGCCCAGTGGAGCAGCTGATTGAGTCCTCGGACCCCACGGCAACGGCAGCCCCACAGCCGTGGGGCGCGACCTTTGTACATGCTACAGAGACGTTTAGGGCCCTTCAGCGCACCCAGATGGCCTCACCAGTTCTTCAGCTCGAGACGCGCCACTCCTACGTCGATGGAGAGACACAGCTCGCCTTACGGTCGCAACCCCTCGAAATCCCCTATTCGCATCCCTATGAAAATACATATATCATCAGCCCTGCTGAGTACGCCCCGATTGTGAAGGGGGTTGCGGCCTATATGACCAGGCGTGTAGATGCGCAGCATCCGGCCTCTCGGCTTCTGTGGTATTCCCGTTCGCAGAATGATTTGCGCGCAAACCGGCGATGGAAACTGACGAATGATATCAGCGGTAATGAGTATTATACGGCTCAGTCGCTGATTATTGCTTCGAGAGACAGAGAGACCTCCTTTTCTCCCTATGTCTGGAATCTTCTCACCCATCATGCGAAGGAGGACCGTGACCCGGGGTATGGCATTGGAGAAATGTCCTGGGATATGGGAGATATTCGAGGGCGCAGGGCGCCGTGGGATCGGCAACCCGAGGGAACAATTAACTTTACTACCGCGGACCGACCCACGCTGTATACCTCGCTGAGTCTCGCACCAAATGATACGAATTTGGGCGCGCCGTCAACAGAGATGACGGCAGTTGTAGATACCTGGGGACTCTATTCCATTGAGGCTGACCGTGGTGTACTTAAGTACGGGAACTAACATAAAGCCGATACTCTTAAAAGAGTATGAGCGGTCGGGCTATCGCCTTTACAGATGCACAGTACCAGGCGGCTGCCGCCCAGTATATAGCATCCGGCAGCTATCCACCCTCATGGAGAAACATGATTCAGGGCTTAAATACGACTGGGTCTGTCGCCGCACCAACACCAGCAGATACTCGGTATCAACAGGCCGTAACTGCGGGCCAGGCCGCCCAGCAGGCCTATCTTTCCCGCATTCCGCAGACTGTGGTTGGTTCTGCGCCTCCACAGTGGAGCGTGGAGGCAAACTCTCGCGGCCAAGTCTTTTATAGGGACTCTGTTTCTGGCCAAGTGATTCCTGTGCCGAACTGGTTGCGTGCGGGAACAATCTATACGAACTCTGCAACGGGGGAGCAAACGCCGAACGCCCCCCCGTTTCCTTCCTCAGGAAGCGTCTCGCCAGCTGTACAATCTGCGACCCCAACGCTCAATGATGTCAGCAACTATCTTACAAATCTGCTGAGTGGATCCGCTGCGCCTACACAGCTGACCTATGCGCAACTTGCGGCACAAGCAGCCGGTTCTGCTAATGCGCAGTGGCTTTCAGGGATTCGCCCCTATGTTGCGGGAAACACTACAGTGAATCCGCTTGGAACCTTTTCGGGTTCAGGATCATATCGCTACGGATCCGCCCCTGCGGCTCCCACGGTCACCTATCCTTCTACAGCGGATTCTTCTTCCCGAGGCATCAGCACAGATTGGATGTTTAAAGGTCAGGGGTCCGATGTCAATACTCCTATTACCAGTGACCAGGCGAAGGGAATCCAGGTATCCAGCGATATAGATGCTATTAGCTATTCTGCGTCGATTAATGATGAGCCGCGCGCAAATGGCCCTATTACGACTCTACTTGACCTCGTTAACCGAGACCAGCAGGAAAATGACCTGTTTCCACTTCGGACAGAAATCACCTGGTTTGCGCGTGATACGGAACGGCGGCTCCTGCCCTTTACGCCCACTGTCCAAGAAATCGCCTTACGCGGCCCTGGTGCCTTTGGTCAACGCTTCACCTTTGATCTCGGGTCGATTGTTGTTGGCGACCTGCTGCTTGGAACCGCCCTCCAAATACAGCTGGACCATTGGATGGATGAGCAATCGCGCAACATGTACCTAGCTGAAAAACTGTCCTATGGCCCTACGAGCCGTCCTACAGCCTGGGAATATGCAAACAGTCTGGGCACATGTATTATTCAACACGCCGAACTGGAAATCGACGGTAAGACGATTGAAACGATTGACGGTGATTTTATTCATGTGTTCTCCTGTATGTTTCCCGAATTTAACACGCAGGTGGGGGTTGCCTATGACCATTTAGGTCAGGTCTCTATACAGCGCCTAACAAATGGGCTTCGTAGGCCGACGATTTATCCAGTAGAAAACGGGAATCTCAACTGTGTTCTGCCCTTCTTTTTCATGCGGACGCGGCTCACAGAGGCGCTTCCAATGATTGCAATGCGAGAGGGCCATGTAAAGATTAATGTTACACTCAGGCCCTTCTTCGAATGTGTGCGACAGATGCGTGGCTACCGGAGTACATGTACCTCTGTGCCGCCTCCAACCTCGATACCTCTACTTCCCAAATCGTCAATATGGCTCTACAATGCTGATACCAAGACCGGATCATGGGACGTGCCTCCGCAGTTCAGTTTTATTCTTACGCAAGATGGAGTGAACTATAACTGGAACTTTACCTTGGCAACTCAGCGAGGAAACTGGGTTACTCCTTCTCCGATACAGTCATTTACTGTTGAAAGTAACTACTCTTGGGATCCTAGTACCTCTACATGGTCTCCGTTGCCGCCCATAATAAATATTGCGCTGCCGCTTGGCACAGACTGGTACTATTGGGATTCGCCCCCTGGCCAATGGAGAAGCGGTGGATTGTTCGAGGGCGCTCCTGCATTTAGCTTCACCTATGGTGAAACAGTATGGGACTCTAAGGTAGGTGATTGGAGCGTGGCCGCGCCTCCCTTCAAGGCCGTCCAGCTTCTTGCGTATGGCGCGATTGTAGATGGAACACTTCGCACAAAGATGCTGCGAGACCCATTTGAGATTCTTCATCGGCAGGTCCAGACCTTTTCCTTTGATGAGCCCCTGAAGTACGCTGTGGGGAAGCGCGCGGATTCGGACAGTATTCGTATCCAACTTCCTTTAGAGGCGAATCATCCGATTGAAGAGATTCTCTGGTTTGTTCGACGAAAGGGAACGTCTATCAATAATGAGTGGACAAACTATAGTAGTTTGGTGGAGACGGAATGGGGTACACGGGCCCCAACACCCCTCCTACAGAATGCCATTCTACAGGTAAATGGTACCGTGCTGTGCGATGCTGAAGAGCAGTTCTATCGGGAGCAGGCAGCCAATGCACATCGGGGAGGATATGCGGCCTTTTCCCGATTTATCTATGGATACTCCTTTGCTAAGACGCCGGGTGAACATCAACCGAGCGGCTCATTAAATGCGAGTCGTGTGAACTCCCTGCGTCTTGTCTTGGATGTGAAGCCGCCTGGGGGGGACCTCTGGGAAGTAAAGGTCTTTTGTATTGGACTAAACTGGTTACGCTTCGAGAATGGCCTGGCCAACCCGATGTTTGAGGATTAAAAATTGAGCACGGCACCGCCCTGGGTCACATGTACCTTCATGATGTCTGAGACCCCTTCTATTGAGCTTGTGCCTATGTCCAGCCGTTCGGATATTTCGGGCCAGATGGTCGAGGAGCCTCCTACCATCGAGCCTCCTACCATCGAGCCTCCTGCGGAGGACACTCCTACGGAGCCTCCTGAGAAGGACCATGAGACCGAGTCTGAGATAGTGGAGACTGAGAAGCCAGTCAACACCGACGACGATGACCTTGCCACTGTCGCCCTCGGTTCCATCCTTGTTATCGGCGGCATTATCTTGGGCGGCCTCGCCCTCTACATGAAGAATCCAGTCGTAATCGAGCATCCCTGGTCCCGTGGCGACTACTTTTAGCGCTTCCTTCGTCGTGTAGCTCTCTTATTTTTAGCAAATATCCTATCAAAATGGTTTGTGCTATATCCGTATTGAAAGAGCATACTGGCCCCAGGAATCTTGACCTTTGTATGGAGCTCGGGGTCTGTGATCCCCGCCCACGCCCTCGGATAGAAATAGCGCATAGGGTGTACATGGACGTCGGGAAAGGTTTTGTTCAGTGCCATGTATTTCTTTGTGACATAGAGGGGCCCCACGGCCTTCCAGGCCTCCTTCTTTCCTTTGGAATTCTCTACGACTCCTTCCAAGAGTGCCTTGATAAAGGGATGGCCGGCCTCGGCACCAATAATCCCATTTGCAACAAGGCGTCGAATCTTTCCTAACCCCAACTTTCGTGTGCGATCAGCTGTGAGATTCTCCCACCCGAAAAACACCCCCGCCTTATTCTTGCTCAAGAATCTGTGGAACTTTGCTGGCTTCATGATGACCGTATCAGCGTCAATATAGATGCCGCCGAAGGTATAGAGAATCAGTAGGCGGAGAATATCTGCGCGCCCTGCGAGCTCTCCTCGAAAGGATGTGTACAGCGCCTTGAGCCCAGGGATCTCATCCATGCCGAGATCCTTGAGAGAAGCATCGGTCCAGAGTTTATATGTATAGTCGTACTCCTTTGCAAAATCCCTTACTGTATCTGTCCATAGGGTTGGAAGAGGATTATCCCCTATCCATATTTGATGTATGGTACCCATCCTACTTATACCTAAGGTTTCCCTCTAACCTCTAAAAAGAGATGGTAGCCTCACTCTTACGAGTAGTCTACGGAGGCCTACAAGATTCAAAATTCATCTGTCAAAAGGGTAAGCCGAACATTGGCTTCTTCGTAAAGGCATTTATCCGTGCAGGCCGCTTTACCACACAATGGGTACGCATTGATTTCGACACGCGCCCTACGCTGGGTACAACAGCGACCATTACTCTACCGAACAAGGGGCAGCTTCTATCCCGCCTCTATCTTGTGACAACTATGCCGGATATTTCTGCGCCGCAAAAGGCGGCCATGACCTGGTGTAGAGAGAATGGCAAGACATTTGCGGGACCCACCTTTGGCTGGACAAACTCTGTAGGCCATGCACTGCTCCAAGAAGCTACCTTAGAAATCGGAGGCACCCGCGTCGAACGGATTGATGGGCGACTTCTGGAAGTTCTCGATGAATTCTATACGCCCCTCGAAAAGGTATCATTGATGGACAAACTCCTCCCGAGAGATTCCAGCAACTTTCATCCGGGCCTCTTTGGTCGCGATACCGTGATCCAGGCTACCACACCTCTCCCCTTCTGGTTCAGCTGCGGCGACGCCGGCACCTTCCTCCCTCTAGATGCCCTCCAGTCGGATCCGGTGAAGCTACGCCTCACCTTTGGAGGCCCAAACACGCTCTTTGTCAGCACCGCACAAAAGTCTACGGCGGGCCTAAAGACCACCCCTGCTGGTGGCGAGGCGTATTTTCCTCTTGCGAGCTCCCCCTTTTACTATCTTGACGCCGCAGGCACGGACATCTCGGGCCTGAATGGAAATCCGGGACAGACCACCCGGGTCTCTGTGGTGCCTGGCATCACGATGCCGACGGCGCAGCTGCTTGAGAATCTTGGAGATACGTACTTGATGGTGGAGTATATTTATCTGGACCGGGCGGAGGCGAACAGATTTCGTCTGGCGGATATTCAGGTTCCGATTCTTCAGCATTATGCCTTTGACCCGGTAGATACGGTGGGCGGGGCCACGGCAAACTGTTATCTGAGGATTCCCAATCCGACGAGGAACCTCTTTTTCTACGCGCAGCGCTATGAGGCCCCGAGGTTGAATGCGCCCCATCTGGCGACGCGGGACTTGTCTGGGACGGAGACTCCTATTGCGCCATGGTGGCCGAATGCGTCGCAGATTGGCACACGCGTGTATCAGGAACTGACGCCTGGCTACGTCTACAGGAACTCGGAGCCCATTTCAGAGATTCAGCTGGTCTACGAAGGGTCTTTGTATCGCTATGTGACGGGGTCGCCGTCCATTTTTCGGAGTCTGATTCCGAGCATGGAGATGCGTAAATCGCCGTGGGTTCATCGGTATATGTATAATCTGCCGTTCGCCTTCCAATCGGGTCTCTTAGCGCCGAGCCAGCATTGCGGTGAGGCAAACCTCGATAAGATTGTAAATATTAATCTGCGTCTCGGGCTCCAGCCGTTTGCAGGGACGCAGACTGTTCCGCGCTACCTCATTTATGTCTGGGCGGAGACATACAATATATTCAGGGTGTACGGTGGACGTGGCGGCATGATGTTCGCATACTAAACCAGTTTGCGGAGTTGTTCGTCAAACATCGGTCGTACTAGAGAGCCTCGTAAATGGACATAGTCCATGAAGAAATCCATATTGGGTGTATCATCGTCTACCATAAGCATATCAAAGATGGAACAAAAGAGGAAACCATGTATCCTAGATTTTCGTTGGAGAAGGGCGTTGAACTGGCGGGTGAGTCTGTTGCGAAAGATAAAGTGGCCGTGTACTGGTTTATCGGGGCGTGTAGAAGGTGGCTCTGTTGAGGCCGGCTGCACGGCCATAACAAGTACCTTATATCCCCGTTTTTTCAGATCTAATAGACAGAGTACAAACCTATCTACACCTTCTTCGATACATTCATCGAGTGGCCTCGAACGTTTTTCTGAATTGAGGCCAATATGTACACGGCAATCTAGTTCACCTAGCAAGAGACAGATAGTATCATCCTTATAGCTGGCTGATTCCAATGTCTCTATAACCTTTGGATAATAGCTTGGATTCCAGAAAAAGTTATAGGCAGTACATGGGCCAAGTCGCTTGCAGATATAGATAAAGTGTTCTGACTCAAATGTCTGTAGGGTGTCATCTATAATCGTATCGGTTCCAGAAAATGCTGAGACATGGGAGTTCCCAAAGATAACTATACGGGGTTTCCTTGACATTCTATGCGAGAGTACTAGTAAAGTTCACCAAGGCTGACGCACCCTGGGGGAAAATTGAAGCCGGTCGTCCGCCAAAGCATATAGTACCCACCATGTCTACTGAGATTGAGATCTTTCGCCTGACGCCCACCGAGGGCGAGCATTACTATGCGATTCTCGCCAGCCGCAGCCACTGGGACAAGAACAAGCTCGACTCTTTAGGGCACAAGGGTGCCGACCGCTACTTTGCGGCACCAACCCAGAAGCGCTATATGGGCCAGTACGTGGGCTGCGGGCGCGCAGGGTCTGGCGACGGGCGTGAGTACTGGGAGATTTACCTGAAGGACGGCAAGCGGTATGAGCTCCACTATGACTACTATGGCATGACCTGTCTGGAGAAGGTGGACCCTGCTGTGGCCACGGACTCTCCAACTCCTGTCTCTGTCGACGCGAACATCAGGCTGGCCAAGTAACCTCATGAAAATTGACCGGATAGTCCCATTTATAACACACTATGCCGCGTTCATCTGCGCACTGTTGTTATACGAATACGTGGAGTGTGGGTGGCGACTCTAAGAATGATATGGATCTAGGCTATCAACATGGCGTAGTGGGTTGTAATCTTCCCTCCTTTGGGAAGGGCCATATTATTCCAGGCACCTTACTGCTGGTCCATGATAACTCACATATTCATATCTCAGAGGCCCGTGGTGATGCAGAGGAGCAGGAGAAGGTGCTCTGGCATAACAATGGGGGTGCACGGTGGAAATACAACTATAAGATTCGGTCGCTCACTCCAGTCGTTCCTCTTACTCCAGCTTTGCGGGAATTTGTTCGGAATCTAGGTGTGGATGAAGGCGCATTCTGGAATAATATCCGACACAGCAGCCAGTTTAGGGATGTGCTGCTGAAGCTTGTGGATTACATTAATCAGTCATAAAATTGACCGGATAGCCCCATTTTTACTATAGCATGGTCCTACGAAGTTTACGTGCAGAAGACTTCAAGTCCGTGAGGGACATTTGGGAGGACTCTTTTGTGCGTGAAAAACTGACAGTAAAGAAGGACCTTGCGGCCTCATGGCGCAACAGGGCCTCGAAAGAGAGTGTCGGTCTGTTTCGCCGAGGAGACCTAGTAGGATTCGCCATTGTTTCGTTTCATAAACGCAACCATGGGAATCGGTATGTTGACTACATTGCCGTACACTCGTCGTACAGAGGCAGCGGCTACGGGGACCGCCTTATCCGACATGTTATGGCCGGGGCGAAGGCCGCACGACGTGGTATACATCTCTATCCGTTAAAGCATGTCGCTCCGTGGTACAAGAAGCACGGCTTCTATTGGACCCCGGGGGAGTATATGAACGCGCACTGGTACTAAGAGAACCATCCTGGTTTTCTCTCGGCATTCTCTATCCATTTATCTGCCTGCTTCTTCAGCTCTTCATTCACCATCCGCTTCTGCTGCGTTTCTATCTCTTCAATTGTTGCCGCAGCCTTCCGCCGATCAATGATAAGTTTATCCTTTTTTGCATCGAGACTCTTATAATCACGGCGATTTGCTGCTGCGGTCTCCGCCTTTCTTCTCACGGTGGCCTTTGCGTTACTCTCCTTAATCTTTCCTATGGCGTTATTTGACGCGCGCTTGACATTCGCATTACTTTTTTTCCCCTCGCCGCTGAACCAGCCGCCGCCCCTGCGGAGTCTTCTTGTTCTCCTTGTTTGGCCCATTCTATTCCTAGTCTATATTTTTGTCTTACCAAAAGAGGCCCCGCCGCGGCTGACTCACCTGTGTAATCACCTTGGACAGCTCATCTTTTTCAATCGCCTTCATGCGCTCCTCTATATGTTTGTAGTCGGTGGTAGCCTTTTCCAGAAACTCGCTAATCTTCGCACGCTCTCGCGCAAGGCGACCATAATCGATGCGCCGGGTTGCCGCAACTAACGCAGCTGCCTCCAACGCCTTTTTCTCTATAGAAGATTTCTGCTTCTTCAGACGGGTCAGAACAGATTGACTCTTCTTTCTCGTCTTGCGTTTTCCCGCAAGTTTTTCAATTAAATCTGTTATGCCTGATTTGGCCATACCTACCGTGGTGTGCTAAAATTGTTCACCGTACACTCAATAGTAGTAAGCACTAGAATGTCATCTGTACTCGTCGTTGAATCTCCTGCAAAGTGTTCCAAGATTCAGGGCTTTCTTGGGCCTGGCTGGAAGGTCATTGCGACCATGGGGCATTTGCGCGCACTTGATAATACTCTCGATGCAGTAGGGCTCGAGCGCGACTTTGAGCCACGCTATGAGTTTCTCAAGGAGAAGGCGAAGGCTATCCAGCAGATTAAGGATGTCTGCGGGAAGGGAACAACCGTCTATCTTGCATCAGATGATGACCGCGAGGGCGAGGCTATCTCATACTCCGTGGCCGTGCTCTTAAAGCTCGACCCTGCGACTACACCGCGCGCCGTATTTCGGGAAATCACCAAGGACGCAGTGCTCGCCGCGGTGAAGAACCCTCGGCGCATCGATATGAACCGGGTAAATGCGCAGCAGGCGCGGGCCGTTCTTGACATGATGGTGGGGTTCACCATCTCACCCCTTCTGTGGAAGTATGTCGGAGCAGGACTCTCGGCGGGCCGGTGCCAAACTCCTGCCCTCCGCCTTCTGGCCGACAAGGAGGATGCCATCCGTGGATTTGCTAGTAGCACAACGTGGCGCATCAAGGGGCAGTGGACAACGGGTAAGATTACCTTTGACGCCAACATGATAGAGGAGCTGGAGGATAGGGAGTCCGCAGAGAACTATTTGGAGCATCTGCGCGATGAGACGCTCGCAACAGTCAAGGAGTCTGTCACGGTCCCGACGAGCGAGTCGCCGCCGCGCCCTCTCATTACTAGCACACTGCAGCAAGAGGCATCGGCGAGCATGAGCATTCAGCCCACGCAGACGATGAAAATCGCTCAGCGTCTCTATGAGGCGGGGCATATCACCTACATGCGGACGGACTCAGAGATCTTGTGTGAAGAGGCTGTGGCTGCGGCGCGCGCCTGGGTAACCGAGACCTTTGGCAAGGAGTATGTCGCGCCAGAGGTCGCCGCCGCGCCCAAGAAGAAAACCAAGGCACAGGCCACCCAGAAAGATGTGCTCCCGCCTCCCCAGGAGGCGCATGAGTCTCGGAAGCAAGCTTCCTCTACAAATCCGCCTCCCCAGGAGGCGCATGAGGCGATTCGCCCCACACATTTTGAGACGCGTGTGCTTCCTGCCGATGAGGACTGGTCGGCCACGGACAGAAAACTCTATACGCTGATTTGGAATCGTGCTACGCAGAGTGTGATGGCAGCCGCCAAGGGTGAGAAGCATACTGTGCGGTTTGTGGCGTGGGCGGACCCTCTACAGTTTGTGTGGTCAGCGGTATGGAAGCGGGAGCTGTTTGCGGGATGGAAGAAGATTGGCGCAGCAGTGACGGATTTGGATGCGGAGGATGCGCCTACAGAGCTAGAGGAGGGTTGGGCTGCGGCTACTGTCTTAGTCGAGGGTGCCGCGCTCAACTGGAGCAGCTTGGAGGCTGCGCCGCACGATGCGCGCCCGCCGGCGCGCTTTACAGAGGCCACGCTTGTGCGCGAGCTGGAGCGCAAGGGCATTGGCCGCCCGTCAACCTTTGCGGCGCTTGTGAACACACTCCATACCAAGAACTATGTCGAGAAGCGGGATGTCGTGGCGCGTGACGTTACCCTCACAACGCTCAGCATGGCACCTGGCGTGTGGCCCTTGACTGAGACTAAGACTACAAAGAAGGTGGGTGGCGAAAAGAACAAGGTAGTACCTACTGCGCTGGGGACCTCTGCGCTCGAATTCTGCCTGCGGGAGTTTGAGCCCCTCTTTGCGTACGAATTCACCAAGAAGATGGAGCAGCGCCTCGACGGTATTGCTACTGGCGGGGAGCCGTGGAAGGTTCTGTGTCGCGATATCTGGGCCACCTACAAGGGCAAGTATGAGGCCCTCCTGAGCGGCAACTCTACTGTTGCTGCAGCTCCTTCTAGGGAGCGTCTCTTTGAGGGTGGCATCAAGGCCGTTCAGACCAAGAAGGGGCCACTACTCTTAAAGGAGGGCGCAACTAAGGAGGAAGTGACCTTCTACGGCTGGCCAGAGGGAAAGGCCTTTCAGAAGATTACCGAGGAGGAGGTTGCAGAGTTTGTGAAGGCAAAGCAGGTTGGCGGCGCAGCCATTGGAAGCTTTGAGGGCGTGCCGATGGTGAAAAAGAGCGGCTCCTTTGGCTACTATGTTCAGTGTGGCACCGTAAATGTCCGCTGGACGCCTGAGGATACGGAGGAGACACTTCAGAAGAAGTTTGAGGCAAAGAAGAACTCGAACTCTCTTATTGTCGGCCCCTTTGAGATTCGTACCGGCCCGTATGGGCCATTTATGTTCAAGACGGCTCTGACGGGAAAGTCAAGAAAGTTTGTCTCCATTCCTTCAGGCGTGGATCCCAAGACCCTGACGCAGGAAGCACTTGTAAAGATGTATCAGACAGATATTCAGGGTAAGGCGAGAGGCCAGGCATTCCAGAAAAATCGGGAGGCTAAATAGGATGCGTAACACTACGCGAAAGCGTTCAAGAACAATATATGATTTACCGGCCTATGTGATCAATATGAATGAGCGTCCCGATAGATGGAAGCGATTCACAGAACACAGTGCGCTTTTTTCCTTTCGGAATTTGCAGCGATTTCCTGCTGTAAATGGGAAGCGCCTCAACTATAAGAAAGACCCTCGTATTTCGCTAAAGACGCGCATGAACATCTCGCGCAACTATCGGAGAAGCCACTACGAAATCGCAACACTCGGTGCTATAGGATCCTCTATGAGCCATATTGGGGTCTGGAAGAAATTCGTTGCTTCTGGTGCGCCAATGTGCGTAGTCTTCGAGGATGATGTGATGCTGTCCGAGGTACAGCTGAACCGAGTCAATGAGATTTTGAGAGACCCTCCTAGCGACTGTGGCGTCTGGATTCTGGGTTGCTATTTGCCGAATCTTATTATTAATCCCGAGGAGAACAGCAAATGGGCACACGTCCATAAATTCACGGCCGCACATGCGTATATCTTAACGCGCCATGCAGCCAAGAAACTTCTGGAAGAGCCTTATCCGGTAGAGATGCACATAGAATACTATATGGTCGCTGCGTCCATGCTGAAGGAATTCAAGATTCTCCATCATTCCGATGTGCATTTGGAGTTCTTCCGGAAACAAAATGGGCCGCGCACGAGCGATTCGAATACGTCCCAGCATAAAAAGTCTGGCTGCCCTTCGTGCGATTTTCCGGACGACTATAAGCAACTCTATAGGGGGTTCACGCGTAAAACTAAGAATGGTATTAAGATTGCTGGGGTCATTGAGGGTGAGCAGCCGCGGCAGATTCTTACCTTAGAACACGGCGCGTCAAGGAATAATTCTAGACACCCGTAGAGAAGAGGAAAAATTTACAGGAAAAAAAGTGGATAAAAAGAGTATGGAAAAACGAGGCTGTATTTATCGCGCCCTCTGCTTAGAAAGTAATAAGAGTTATGTTGGACAACACTGTAAAGAAGATATAAAGGAGCGAAAGAAGCAACATTTAGCTGATATACATAATAAACGTTACAACTACCCCTTTCATAATGCTATAAGGAAATATGGAAAGGATAGTTTTGTCTGGGAAGTCCTTTACATTGGTGTATGGAGCACGCTAAACGCGATGGAGGCGTATTATGCAGAAATATATGAGACCTATGTTTGGGATTATCCAGGGGGGTATAATGCGGTATGGTGTGGCGAGACAAATGGCAGAAGAGGGCTTAAAAACTCCCCGGAACATATTGAAAAGACAAGAAAAGGAAATCTTGGTAAGAAAAACTCTCCTGAGCATATTGAAAAGACTAGACAAGCCCATATAGGGAGAAAATATTCAGCAGAAGTGCGTGAACGAATGCGCCAGGCTCAGCTTAAGCTTTCTAAGAAGATGAGTGCTGAGGCAAAGGAAAAGATTAGTAAAGCTCATCTTGGACGAAAAAACTCCGAACAGCATAACCAAAAGATTAGTCAAGCTCACATAGGTATACGACCAACTGCGGAAACCCTTGAGAAATTGCGTAGACCAAAGACACCTCAACATATTGAAAATATGCGGTTAGCCTGGATTAAACGAAAGGCAGATAAGGCCGCAAAACAAGAACCGGGCATTGCCGACAAAAATCTACTGTACAAGTAATATGAGTGTTAATAATCACACAGATGGTTCAGCACTTAATACAAATATTACGGATTGGAACACTGGTTTAGAAGAAGTGCTGCGGAAAGAAGGCGAGGAAGGCGCCGCCATGTTTTATATGCACAATCGTTCTTCGGTATTAGCAACACGAAACAATGATATTATTAATATTCCTAGCATTATCCTACAGACTGTGACGGGATTTCTTTCTGCGACAGGTGGAATGGTGCCACCCTTAGCACTTGGCGCTATTTCGGTCTTTACTGGTGTATTATCAACTCTTCTGTCCTATTACAAATTCTCTGCGCGTGCGGAAGCACACAGGATGTCTGCGCAACTCTATCTCAAAATTTATAAGAAGATTGAGATTGAGCTGAGTTTGCCTATAGAGCAGAGAATGGCACCTACAAAACTGTTGGAAGAAGTCCGTGATAAACTTGCGCGCGTAGGTGAGGTTGCGCCAGATATTCCGGAAACAGTATTGAATGAATACAAGACGAAATTTCACGATGGTGAGGCAAAAAAACCTATTATCGCAAATGGGATTGATAAGATAGTCGTGTACCATGCACCAGAAAAACCTACAGAGGCCGCACCTATGATTCGTATTGTAGCTAACGCTGGTCAACGTTAAACAAAGTTACACACGCGCTCACCAAAGAAGAGCATCAACTTGGGCGCAGCCGCAGTCAAACCGGTTACGTAGCGAGCAATGAACTCATCGCGCACGATGATGATTTGCTCAAGAATCGGTGGCCTGTAGACGAGTGCCACAATGTTTTTCATGGCAGACAGATACGGGGTAAGGTATGCGTCAACCACCGCCTTAATTCAATTTTTACGTAGCGCCAGGGAGGACCAGATCTGTCTGCTCATCTCTGGCAATCTTTACCTGGCTACTCCGTCGTCGCTTAGGGGGCCCACCCTCATCCACTACAGTAACCTCTGTAGGTGTGCTACGCAGAACAGAGGAGGCGCACAACCAGGCCCCTACAGGATTCTTTGCGATCCTCTCTTCTGTTGCAAACTGGACCACGCAGTTCCGATGCTGCGTCACATCATCCTTGGGATTCTCCTCACAGACCACACACGCCTTTACTGTCTCCATGAGCCAGTTGGTGCGCTCCTGAATAATCTGCGCATCGGTCCATTCCGCATACGCCTTTTGTTTCTTGAGTGAGGAGGCGAACTTCTTAGCCTCGCCAATGCGGGCAAATGGGGTATTATTCTCTTTCATTAGTGCATCAATGCGCTGAGTAAAGAGAATCCAGGGGTTGGGCTTGCGCTCCTTCTTGACAGGGTTAAGCATGGCCTTCAGTCCCTTCATCCGATCCTCTAGAGCACGCAGGGTCGCAAGAATCTGTGTCATATCTTCAGCTATGGAGGCCATGGTATACATGTAAAAATAGGCTGTAGTTACTCAATTTTCACTTGACGGTATTACTTACCCGATACCACCCACAGCGTTGCCTGCGTGGACAGAATGTAACCCTTGTCCTTCAGATACTGTAGCGCATTCTTCACCTCAGAGAGTTGCACGGGATCACCCTCCAGGAACACCTCGTTCATCTGCTCGTACAGCATCTGGGTAGTAGAGCCCGTAGAGGCGTTCAAGCGCATATAGCGCATAATCTCGTACTGTAGGTCGTTGAGCGGCGGCTCTGGGTAGTCGGGGATCAGCCAGTTTGCCACCGTGAAGCCAGTAAAGCCGATGCTGATACCGCTGAGGGCGTGAAACCAATACTTCTGTATAGCGAGGACAATCGTCTTCCCCAGGGTCAGATTGAACATGATGTAGATGCGCAGAACCTCCTTTAGCAGGTCGACCGCAGGCGCAGTATAGCAGGCGGGGTTGTAGAGAAAGTCAGTGACGCTGAAGGGCGCGAAGCAGGGAGGGCTAACACTCATGCCGGGGAAGGTAGTATTCATCATGTCGGTACGTGACGTAAAAAAGGGCTGCGAGCTAAATTTTACCGCACGGTGGCGTAGTGACTGCTGAGGGTTCCGCCCCCCCGACCTTTGCCGTGTAAAGGCAACGCTCTACTCCTGAGCTAAGCAGCCCCGCAGGCACCAAAGATGTCTGCGGGGCTGCGTATCATACCCTACGGGTGTTCTAGATATTGTATTCCTTTTCTACAGTTCTCCATCGCACTAGGGCTTTAGACCACTACTCCGCTTTCCAAAGACGCGGGCGCGCTCGTCGCTTGCCTCGGATTTCCGAAAGAGAAAGGTCTCAAAGGTCCGCTGACAGAACTGGCTGCAGTAGTGGCGCGCCTTAATCTGCTGCCCACTAATCGTGCGCCCCGTGTAGACGCTGTGGACGGCCCCTTCATGGCCACAGGATGAGCAGAGCTTCGTCTCAGCCACAGGCTCCCATACGGGTTGCGCAAAGATACTACGCATTCTGTGAGGGTAAAAAATAGGGAATAGTTCACAGGGTTCAATTTTTTGATGGTCTAAGCCTAGACTGGAATCTGAAAGCTCTGTAGGTGGTTCTTGGTGTACTCCTCGCCGGCCTGGCTGTAGCGCGTCACGTGCTCAGGAAGCTGGAAGGTCCTCAGCGCCGTCTCGACCTGCTGAATGTGATGCCGGTAGCCTGGATAGAGGGCCTCCATCTCCACGAATGCCTCCTCCGTGATGTTCTGCGGCGTCGTAGGAAAGAGGGTGGAGCCCCACGGCGTGTCAAACCAGCGGCTCGGGTGCTTGTACTTCCACTTGAGGCCGCCGATGAGGTCATCGTGCCTCTGCTTCTTCTCCTGCTCGGCCTGGAGGGCTATACGCGCCATGTGCTCGGTAAAGAGCTGCGCGACAATGGGGTACAGCTCCTCGAGGGTCCCGTGGAGCCCGTGGTTCCTCGCACGCACAAGAAGCTCGCTCTCTCGGCTCCTGTTCCCATTCATCACGTCTGTGCAGTTGTAGTAGAGGCTTGTAATGATGTCTGGCTTGACCTGTACCTTCCGGTACTCCTTGAATGCCGTGTGCTCTTTGCGCCTCAGCACCCAGCCGTCCCAGTCGTTCAAGAGGCTCTTGTAGCTCCACAGCAGGGCGTCGTACGAGGCGCCGCTGTGGTGGGGCCCGAGCACGATTTGCTCGCCAATGGGGTCACGGAAGTTCATGGAGTCCTCCTTGGCCACATACGTCTTGAGATACTCTCTGCCCCCCTCCACGCGGTCAAGCGCGGCTCGGCAGTCCTCGTAGTCAGCAGCATCATTCAGTGTCCAGTGCCATTTGTGGCACTCTGAGGGCGCGCGTCCCATCCAGCTGAAGTCCTCCATAGGCTCCTTCTTCATCACGTCACACTCCTCGCGAAAGCGCGCCCAGCCGCCGATGTAGATAGTGGTGGACATAGTGAAAGGTAAAAATAGGTGGGGCCGTGGCCGACTTCAATTTCACTGGCGGTTCACATCTCTCCACCACAGCCCATTTTCCCCTATCTCTTCCCCCTTAGACATAGGGACCGTGCGTGTCGCAATAGTCTCTTTCCGCCTTACCACTCCGTCTGGGCTTATAAACCCCTTCCTACAGTCATCCTTGAAGACGAGCATCCGCATACCCTCGTCGATGTCTGCTTGCGCAATCTTGTACTCTCCCTTTAGCATAATACAGAATCTGGCGAGGATAGAGCCCTTGTGCTCATCGGGGACCTTTTGGATGGAGTGGTCCAAGAGCGTAAAGAGTTCAATGAGGTGAAGGCTGAGGGTTCGGTGAACAGACATGGTGTAGTAAAAATAACACGGGGCTCCGCAGGAGCAATTTTACGCCATGTAGGCCAGCGGCAGCTGCATCCGCAGGAGCTTCTTCATCAGCTCCTCCGCGCGTTCCTTCTCTGTGCGCCAGACTATGCTCACGGGGCTGTCTGGATCGGCGTCCTTCAGCTTTTCCGTGTAGTCCTCGATTCTCTTCTTCAACTGGGTGCTGTTGCGCGACAACATGCGCTTCAGGAGTAGCATTTCCCTGTTAGAGTGGCCACTCACCATGTTAATCTGCTCAACGAGCACAAGAATCTCTTGGGCTGGCTGAACAGCCGTGGGCTGAGAGCAGGTTGAGCCCATTGTGTCTAGCGCTTCAGGATACCTATCACCTTCGGGCTGGGTGCCTTCAATTTTTCAGGATGATCGGGATGAACCAGAGTCAGAACGATGCCCCGCGATTTCTTGCTGAGTGTCCATGTACTCGCATCAGGAAGTGTCTTGAGGGGAACGGTCTGGCCTATAGAGGGAAAGAGCCGAAGGGTGGAGTTTCTACAGGCCATCCAACAATCTGCCTTATAGGGACTCTTGAGAGGAAGTTTACAGCCCATACAGTGGCCTTGAGCATCGCGTACCTCATCGTCGCGCCTCATCTGGAGCCAGAAGACTGCGCCATGCTTGTCTGCGGTTTGAACTGAGATGGGTTGCTCGGGGAGGTCTGCTGCATCGCCACGGGTGAAATAGAGCCCCCTTTGGCGGAGAGCCTTGATAGCAAAGTCTTCTTGCTCCTCAAAGAACTTGGTATGGTCCTCATGAACCTGTTGCGCAAGACGTTCCGCTGATGCAGACTCGGAAATGGTCTTAATGGAGAGCATTAGGGTGGGTACAACTAAAAAATGAGGCGATTCATTTAATTTTGCCGAAGGGGATTCTGATCGTTGGCTGGGGCGCGACCGTGGCAGGGCTCCACGTGCGGTGGCCGTAGATGCAGGGCAGAAAGGTGGTCATGAACATATGGTAGTAGAACCCCATGGCTTCTAGTTGGCGGAAGCGTACAGGTCAATTTCCCTGCGGCGGTAGGTGACGCTCAGGTGCAGCTCTGCGCCGATGCTGAAGGGGAGGTCCTCCAGCCTCTTGACGATGGCGAGCCCGTTCATCCAGCCGTTCACGCCGGGGGGCACCCTGACGGCCACAGACTGTGTCTGCGAGTAATACGCAATCTGGAGCTTGCCCTGGCTGGTGTGGATGTAGAGGCGCTGCTTGTTGTAGTCGGACATGTGGCTGTAGCGCGCCTCGTTCTTCTCGGGCGTCAGCCCTGCTGCGCACGTCTTGAGTGCCCTAAGGTTAGCAATGAGCTTCTCTAGGCGGCGTGTCATGCTGCGGCGGTCGGAGGGCGATGCCATGTCCTGCTCAATGGTGATTCTCTGGAGCTCGCCCCGCATCCTCGCAATGGTGTCCTGCATGTATGCGATGCGCTGGTTGATGGACATGTCCCAGTAGACCAAGGTGCGCACCTTCCAGAGCTGCTGGAGCTTGAGGATGGCGTCGTAGGTGCCGCCCTGGGCCAGCAGCTTGGCCGACTCCTTCTTGCGCCGCTCCAGGGGGGAGAGGATGTCCTGCGGCAGCGTGGTGGTTATGGTGCCGCCGGTGGGGAGGGAGACCACCCAGGCCTCGTAGGTGGCGAAGTTCTGGCGGATCAGGGCCGCCTGGGGCGTTCTGTAGGGGGAGACATTCTTGACCTGGAGGACGCCCCGCTTGGTCTGAATGGCCACGCAGTAGTTCTCGTCGTCGATAGCCCAGCGCCACTTGGTCCCCACGGGCATGGCCGCGGCGGCTGCTGCAGCCACTGCGACGGCGGCTGCCGTGGGCGCTGCGTCTCGCACCGGCTCGGGCGCGGGCGTCCCGATGGGATCGGGGGCGCTCCAGACGGTGGGCGCGCGGCCGATGGGCTCTGCTGCGGGAAGCGGGAGAAACTCCTCCCTGATAGTCTCGTCACCAATGATGATGCGCCAGTCGGCGAGCGGCATCCTCTGGTTGATGCCGAGGCCTGAGGTCACGAACACGTAGTCGCCAGTCAGGACCGTGCAGGAGCTGGAGTCGCAGGACAGCTTGGTGCGGGAAGCGTAAGACATTCTGACAAGGAAGGGGTACTGAACCTGGGTGACGAAGTCACCTTCAATTTTCCAGGAAAAAACTGTACCTCTGTACCTCTGTAGTTTCTCTCCATCCCTGCCGAGGAAGTTAGGCCTTCTTCTTCGCATCCTCCTCGGCCCAGTACTCCCGCGCGGTCCGCTTCTGGGTGTGCGCCAGCTCGGCTGTGCGGTAGTCTTGAGCCGCCACGGCAGCCTTCTCGGCGGCGTCCAGCTCTCTCAAGGTGCGGTCACGCTCCCTCAGCACCCGCTGCCTCTCGTTCTCCGCTGCGAGCCGCTCCTTCTCCGCCTTGGCCTGGAGCATGCGCTTCTGAAGCTTATCGCCCAGCTCGCGGTCGTCCGCGCCGTAGAAGGTGGTGAAAGCCGTCAGCTCCTCCTGCAGCTCTGGGTTGCTCCCCGCCTGCTGCGCGAGCTCCTTCAGCTTCTCCTTGAGCCGGCTGTGCTCCGTATCGAACTCTGTCCAGAAGGCGTGGCGCTGCGCCATCTCGGGGTCAACGGGGGCGGCGCTGTCGTGCTCCTGCGCCTCCCGCGCATTCTGGGCCTCGTAGAGCGGCATCAGCTCGGCGTCAGACATCTCCCTGGTCCTCTTGAGCGTCGCGAGGAGGGCATACATGTCGGCCCACCACGCAGCCTTCTCCTCCTCGGTCGTGAGGCGCGTGGGCCAGAAGGTGCGATCGCGGCGCCAGCCGCAGCAGTGCTCTGCGCCCTCGTGGCTGTCCAGCACCATATGGAAGCGCCACTTCTTCTCTCCTCTGCCCTCGCAGGTGCCGTCCCAGACCTGTGCGTGGTACTTTGCCCAGCTGCCATCGTGACAGGGGTGGGAGACAGAGGGGATGCGCCAGCCGGTCTGCTGCTCGCCACTCGTGCGGATGACGGTGAACTCCTCTGCGAGAAGCTCAGCGAACTT
>Ga0214921_10000912_pt1 | contig 52359 bp, 40 predicted proteins | sample LL1505_MetaG_FD_177992 | JGI IMG/M metagenome (GOLD analysis project Ga0214921, IMG submission 177992) | Freshwater microbial communities from Lake Lanier, Atlanta, Georgia, United States - LL-1505 | ecosystem: Environmental > Aquatic > Freshwater > Lake | place: USA: Georgia | collected... | reverse complement strand
ATATGGTGCGAGAAGACCACCGCGAAGCAGTGTTAGAAGAATTTAGAAAACAACTGTCTAAAGATCGCGTTAAAACCCAAGTCAGTGGCTATTCTGCTTTGGGTTTGGTAGAGATGACCCGCAAACGTACCCGTGAATCACTGGCGCATATGTTGTGTGAACCCTGTGCCGTCTGTGAAGGCAAGGGAATTGTAAAAACTGCGCGCACCGTTTGTTACGACATCTTGCGCGAAATTCTGCGCGAAGCGCGTCAATTTAACCCTAGGGAATTTAGAGTGGTAGCGGCTCCAGCAGTCATAGATATTTTTCTAGACGAAGAGAGTCAGCATCTTGCTGGCTTGAGCGACTTCATAGGTAAACCCATCTCACTCAGAAGCGAGGGCGCGATGGCACAAGAACAATACGACATTGTGTTGCTGTAAGCATGCGCCCCATTCCCATACTCACTTACCACCAAATTGCGCAAGCGCCAGCGCGTGTTGCGCCGATGCGAAGTTTGTATGTCTCACCATCCGCATTTGCGCTGCAAATGCACACCCTGTCTTTATTAGGTTATCAAGGTCTAAGCATGACGGCTTTGATGCCCTACTTACGAGGCGAGAAAACTGGGAAAGTGGTTGGCATTACGTTTGATGATGGCTATCGCAATAATTTAGAGAATGCTGCAGCGGTTTTGAAAAAATTCAATTTTTCATCCACTTGTTATGTAGTTAGTGAGCTAATAGGAAAAACGAATTCTTGGGACCACGACCTAGGCATTGCACCTGCTCCCTTAATGGATATTGACCAGTTACAGCAATGGATAGCAAGTGGACAAGAGGTTGGTTCGCATACGCAACACCATGTGGATCTAACAGCAACTGACCTCCAAGCCAGCCAGTCTGAAATTCTCAATAGCCGCATATCTCTCTCGCAGCAGTTAAACACCAACATCCAGCAATTTTGTTATCCCTACGGTCGTTACGCATCTGAGCATGTAGGCATCGTTAAATCTTCCGGATATGTGGCTGCAACAACAACTGCGCGTGGAAAGGTACATGCTGCCGACAGTGCATTTGAATTAAGACGTATTCCGGTAGTGCGCTCAACTTCATTGCCTCAGTTTTTATTCAAAGTCTTGTCTTCCTATGAAGACCGATATCGCGTCGGATGACAGCAGGCAACTCTTCGCAAAAAAACCGATTGCGTGTCGCTGTATTGGCGCGTATTTTTTCCACTTCAGCGGGCGGGGCAGAGCGCTATTGCGCTAGTTTGGTAAAGCATCTCGCGTCTCAACATGAGATACATGTGTTTGCGCAAGACATTCGCACCCAATACCCGCAAGTTGTTTTCCATCAAGTCCCGCTTTTTTGTCGCCGTCCACGCTGGCTGAATCAAATTGCATTTGCCACTTACACATGGTGGCAAACGCGTAAAGGCTTTGATGTGGTGCATTCACACGAAAACACCTGGCATGGCGATGTGCAAACTATTCACGTATTGCCATTTAGCTACTTATGGTTTGTAAACCGCTACGGAATTAATCTTTTATTTAAAACCCTACAGTTGATAACGAGTCCACGCTTGTTGACCTACTGGGCATTAGAAAAATTGCGTATGCGTCATCAGCCGGGTAGGTTTTTAGTCGCCGTGTCTGAACCAGTGAAGGCGGTGCTAAATAAAGATTTAAAACATAAACTGGAGCATATTCGCGTAATTTCTCCAGGTATTGAAGCTACGCATGTGCATTCCAGTTCAGAAAAAATGCAGGCGCGCTTAGATTTAGGCTTACCTAAGCTGGGCAAATGCTTGCTTTGGGTTGGCAACAACGCGATCAAAAAAGGCTTACCTACTTTGTTAGAGGCATTAGCGCAACTGCCCCATGACATCTTCTTGGTCATAGTCGGCTCTGCCGCTCCTGAGAACAAATGGCGCACACAAGTAGCAACGCTTGGTCTGGAAAATCGCATCTATTTCAAAGGTGTTTTAGACAATATGGCGCTAGCCTACACAGCGTCCGATCTTTTGGTGCATCCCACTTTAGAAGACACCTTTGGCATGGTGGTGCTAGAAGCTATGTCGCATGCTGTTCCAGCAATAGTTAGTGCTGAGCGTTACTGTGGGATATCGTCAGAGTTAACGCACTTACAAAATGCATGGATTTTGCAAGACCCACTAGATGCTAGTGCTTTAGAAAAAGCGATAGAAAAATCACTTGAATCCAATAGCCATGAGGCTATGAGCCAACAAGCTATTGCATGGGCCGGCACCCAAGATTGGCATCATTTAGCACTTGCACAAGAGGCACTTTATTACGACGTTGTTAGGTCAAAAGTATGACCTACCAACGCATACTTATGGTCAAGTCCCACAGCATGGGCGTGGGAGATGTGCTGCGTAGTTCAGCGGCTTGGCGAGTTCTGAAAGATAAATGGCCCCAAGCAGAGTTGCATTTGCTTTTTCTCAGCAAGCACGCTGGCTACCCGACCGAAGACTTTATCCGCCGGCACCATTTGCTAGCAAGCGCTACTTTTCTGACGATTCGAGAAGGCACGCCAGCAGACCCAGACGCTAAGCGGGTGCCCCTAAGCGTTACCAAACAAGAGGTCATTGCTTTAAGCCAGAAATTACAACCAGACTTAGTCATTGACTTCGAAGCCTCTGGCATACGTTCGAGTTTGGTGACCCGTTGGGCTGCTAATGCAGTTAGCGCACAGAGTGTAGGAGTTACGCAGTTTTGGGGGCGTGGACTCTTCTACGACTTCCACGCACCAAGCGTCAAAGAATATGCGCGCTCACAAGACCTACAACTTCCCATGGATTACACCGAACGTGATTTTGTTGCGCTTGCTGCTCTTGGGTTGCATCGCAACCACGCGCCTATTGAGCTAGACGTTACACTTGAAGGTGCTGTTTACGCTCAAAAATTAAAAAAACAACTTCCTGCAGGCAAACGTGTAATAGGTCTGAATATCGGTTGCGGCACACCCGACGCTTACCCGAGAAGACCGCCAATTGATCAAGTTGCAGAAGCTATGAATGCAATTGCATTAGAGGGGCCTTATGTCTGCTTGTTGACCGGTGCACCTTTCGAAAAGCCTATCAATGAGGCGTTCATGCATGCTTTTGGAATTCAAGCAGATGGTGCTGAATTCATGGATTGCTCTGGAAAAACCTCATTGAGTGAACTCACAGGCCTGATATCACTTTGTGATGTGTTTATTTCCTCTGATTCCGGTCCGTATCACATGGCTGTTGCATTGAAAAAACCAACAATTGCTTGGTTTACGTATGACGAACCCGCCGCTTACCATCGTTACGACTGGTGCAAATGCCTTGTGCAACCTTCGGCTGATCAAATAAAACAAGCTGTAAGAGAGTTAGCTGGTAATTTCTAATTTGCCTATTTTGAACAGCGCTGAATATGTCGCGCCAAGTTCTAACAACTCTTGATGCGTACCCATTTCAAGTATTTTTCCGTTTGCCATCACAACAATACGGTCTGCATGCTCTATCGTAGACAAACGGTGGGCTATAAGTAAAGTGGTGCGTCCCTTTTGTAGCCGCACCATAGCCTCTTGAACTGCGCGCTCCGATTCATTGTCAAGGGCAGAGGTAGCTTCATCCAAAATCAAAATAGGCGCATCTTTGTAAAAGGCCCGGGCAATTGCCAACCGCTGTCGTTGACCCCCTGAGAGTTGTGAAGCGTTATGCCCTACAGTGGTTTGAATGCCTTCACCCAAACCTGCGACATAGTCGCCAAGGTTGGCATCATGCAAACACTGCTGCACACGGACAAAGTCCATGGGAAGACCCAAAGCAACATTGTTAGCCAGGCTGTCGTTTAACACCACCACTTGCTGACTCACCATTGCAAACTGTGACCGCAATGAAGAAATATTCCAGTCTCGAATATTCACGTCATCTAAAAAAACATGGCCTGAAGAGATATCTACAAAGCGAGGCAATATGTTTACCAGCGTTGTTTTACCTGCTCCTGAGGCTCCGACCAAAGCCACAGATTCTCCAGGGCGAATGTCTAGATCGACTTGTTGCAAGGCCGCGGGGCTGTCTCCATCGAACTTCACGACAACCTTTTCTAAACGAATGTGACCAGATGCACGCTGCTTGGAGAAACTGCCGGTTCCTTCAATACGGGTGTTTTCAATCAAATCGAGACCTCGCTCCAATGCGGCTAAGCCCCGGGTCAAAGGGCTAGCAACCTCAGACAAATGCTTGATCGGGGCTACCAACATCAACATGGCTGTTACAAAAGCTACGAACTCGCCCACAGTAGTTCCGTTTTGATCACTTTGGTACAAGGCCACACTGATGACTGCAGATAACGCCGCAGCGGCCATCAACTGCGTCAAAGGGGTTAAGGACGAACCGGCAACCGCAGACTTCATGGCAATGCGGTCCATCAACCTGCCCAAATGCTCAAAACGTTGCAGTTGTGATTTTTGTGCACCATGAAGGCGTACTTCTCTGTAAGCCAGTGCGTTTTCTTCCACCACATAGGCCAATGCATCGGTAGCATCTTGGTTACTTTTTGTGAGTCCATATAGCCGTTTGGTAATGACTTTCATTAACCAAGCAACCGCTGGAAATAGAAAAGCCACAATCAGGCTTAGTTTCCAATTTAAAAATAACAGATACCCAATCAAAGCAATCAAAGTCATCGTATCGCGGCTCAAACTTAAAAGCGCGTTCACTAGCAAATTGGCGCCCAACTGAACTTCATAGACCAATGTATTTCCTAGCGCGCTGGAAGTTTGATTTCTAAAAAGAGAAGGGTGCGCATCCAAGAGTCTTTGAAACATTTCTAGGCGCAGCGTAAACAACCCCCGATTAGCAACCCGCGCCAAAGAAACTTGGCCAACAAATGCACACAGTCCCCGTAACGCAAACAAACCCATCAAGGCCAGGGGAATTGACCACAACTGCAAGTTGCCTTTTTGGAAGCCTTGATCAAGCAGCGGTTTGAGTAAAGCAGGCACAAGTGGCTCGGTGAGTGAAATGATGACCACCGACACAATGCTCGCTACCCAAGCCAATGTAGGCTTGGAAAAATAGTGCCTTGCACGATCAAGGCGTTTCAATAGAGAAGCGGTCTGGGGCATGGAGTTACGGGTAATCACGAGTGGCTAGATTATCAATCCTTCGTCCCTTAAAATAGGGAGATTGTTCCTTATAAGAAACACCATGCTACATAAGCGTTTTTTTTCGCAACTTCTAAGCGGAATTTCTTTATTGCTCTTGGCACAGCTCAGCCACGCCCAGTTCAGGGTTGAAGTCTCTGGAGTGGGGCTGACACAAGTGCCTATTGCTATCGCACCTCTGCGCGGCGAAGAGGGTGTGCCACAAAAAATCAGCGCTATTGTGCAAGCCGATTTAGAACGAAGTGGTCAATTCAAAGTAATGCCCTCAGGCAAAGTCATTGATGAAACTGAGCGTCCTGATGCCAGTGATTTGCGTCAAAAAGGAGCTGACGCTGTTCTAACTGGCAGCATTAGCCGTTTATCCGATGGTCGGTTCGATGTACGTATTCGGTTATGGGATGTAGTTCGCAATCAAGATCTTGGCGCTATGAGCTATTTGGTGGTACCAGCAGACTTGCGCTTGGCATCGCATCAAATTTCCGATCTCGTCTACCTCAAATTGACAGGCGATCGTGGTGTTTTCTCTACCCGTATTGCTTACGTTACAAAATCTAGTGCTGGCAGATACAACTTGTGGGTAGCTGATTCAGATGGTGAAAACGCGCAGTCTGCTCTCGCGAGCCCTGAACCCATCATTTCTCCTAGTTGGGCGCCCAACGGAACACAACTGGCCTACGTATCCTTTGAATCGCGCAAACCGGTGGTGTATGTGCACGATGTGTCCTCTGGCAAAAGACGCGTTCTGGCTAATTTCAAAGGATCTAACAGTGCGCCCTCTTGGTCGCCTGATGGTCGCACGGTGGCTGTGACGTTGAGCCGAGATGGCGGATCGCAATTGTTTTTATTGGATTCACAAGGCGGCGAACCCAAACGTTTGACCCAGTCTGTCGCCATTGATACCGAAACCGTATTCTCTTCAGATGGCACCGCTATTTATTTCGTCAGTGACCGCGGTGGATCACCACAAATTTACAGAATGCCCGCGATGGGGGGGCCTGCCAACCGGGTTACCTTCACTGGAAACTACAACATATCGCCTGCATTGAGCCCAGATGGACGTTGGATGGCATACATCTCGCGTATTGGTAATGCATACAAATTACATGTGATGGACCTTGCCAGTGGTAATTCAAGTGCCATCACTGATACAACCGCGGATGAGCGCCCCAGTTTTGCACCTAACAGTCGCCTGATCGTCTTTGCCACAAGACAAGATGGCAGGGAAGCACTCATGACAACAACCCTGGATGGACGCATCAAAGCCCGTCTCGCGGGGCAGGGTGGTGATCTACGTGAACCCAACTGGGGACCGTTTTCTAAAGCACAGCCATAATCTCACTCTCAATTAAGCAAGCACTCCCATGAAAAAACTTCTATCTCTTCTACTGTTTGTCGCCATTATTTCGGGCTGTTCTTCCAACGTGAAGCTCACAGACGTACCTGTGGAAGAGCGCTCTGGAGCCAATCCAAATTCAAGTCCAAATACAGCTTCCTCTACAGTTTCATCTCTCGATGCCCGTGGCATTGGCGGTTTAAATGGTGTCAAACCTGGGCCTGCAGGTGTCTCTAATGTGGTTTATTTCGACTATGACAGTTTCATTGTGAAACCAGAATTTCAGTCAGTGCTTGAAGCCCACGCACGATTCATCAAAGCTGATAGCACCCGTCGCGCTAATATAGAAGGCCATACCGATGAACGCGGTGGTAGTGAATACAACCTTGCATTAGGTCAAAAGCGATCTGAATCTGTTCGCCGCGCCCTCAATGCCTTGGGCGTTGCGGACGGACAAATGGAAGCTATCAGCTACGGCAAAGAAAAACCAGCAATGAATGGTAGCGATGAGGCTGCTTTTGCTAAAAACCGCCGCGCTGAGATTACTTACCGATGAAAAAAATAAGTTTACTTGTCGCATTGTGCTGCATCACCGCAGCACAAGCCGGTCTGTTTGAGGACGATGAGGCTCGTCGCGCCATTCTTGACGCGCGCAAAAAAATTGAAACACAGTCTGAAGTCATCAAAAAAAATTCTGATGACATCCAGCAATTTCAAAAAAATCTCATAGAGCAACAAAACTTATTCGATAGCTTACGCAACGAAATTCAACGCGTCCGGGGTGAAAAAGAAGAACTAACCCAAGAACTTCGTAAGCAGCAAGCTGCAGCTCAAGCTGCGTTGCAAGCCCTATCGCAAGCTCTAGATGAGCGCCTAAAGAAGCTAGAACCTGTCAAAGTTAAATTAGACAATGTGGAGTTTCTCGCTGAACCCGCAGAAATTCGCTTTTATGAAGCTGCTCTAGCTGCTTTTCGCAAGGGTGAATTTTCTTCAGCCAGTGAAGGCTTTTTAGACTTCGTCAAGCGTTATCCCTCCAGTGGCTATAGCGTGATTAGCCTTTTCTGGTTAGGAAATGCGCAATATGCAAACCGTGAATACAAAGAAGCCATAAAAGCCTTTAACAATTTGTTGGTCAAAGACCCTGAGCATGCGCGTGCACCAGACGCTATGCTTTCAGTTGCTAACTGCCAATTAGAAATGAAAGATGTGAAATCTGCCAGAAAGACATTTGAAGATCTAATGAAAAAATATCCCCAAACAGAATCTGCCGCAGCAGCAAAAGAGCGACTATCCAAATTGAAATGATCGATATACAAAATATTACACAAGAGGTCCTCTGGGCCTTTTTTTTAGTCTCCTTGGTTTTAGGTGCCATTTCTCAACGCACGCACTTTTGTACCTTAGGTGCACTTTCAGACATCGTCCATATGGAAGACTGGACCCGGGCGCGTCAATGGATTTTGGCAACTGCAACTGCCATGCTGGGCTTTGCGTATCTGTGTGATATCTCAGCCATCAATCCAGCAAAAACACTCTACGCTAGTAACCGCTTGATGTGGCTTTCCGCCATTGTTGGCGGATTTATGTTTGGCTACGGAATGGTTAATGCCTCTGGATGCGGAAACAAAACATTGGTTCGTATAGGTGGGGGTAACCTGAAATCACTGGTAGTTTTTATTGTGATGGGTATCAGCGCATTTGCCACTTTAAAGGGGCTAACGGCTGTTGTTCGCGCCAAATACTTAGATGTGATTGCTCTTGATATTTCAAGTGGCTCACACATTGGTTCGCTGCTGTCTCCTTTTTTGGGGGGTGACGCACAACAATTGGCGGTATACGCTGGATATGCCATAGGGGGTTTATTCTTTGTGATTGTCTTTTTGCACAAAGATTTTCGAACAATCGAAAACGCTGTTGCTGGTATCGGTGTAGGTGTAACCGTTATCTTGTTGTGGTGGGTCAGCGGTCATCTGGGTTTTATAGAAGAACATCCAGACACTTTAGAGTCTGTTTACCTTGCTACAAATTCTGGTCGCATTGAAGCTTTGACATTTGTGGCGCCTGCCGCTTACCTACTTGATTGGCTTTTATTTTTTAGCGATACCTCCAAAGTTTTAACTGCTGGCATCGTTTCAGCACTGGGAGTCATCACGGGAGCTTGTCTATCTGCCATCCTCAATCAGTCCTTTCGCTGGGAGGGCTTTGCTGACGTTCCAGATTTAGCCCGACATTTAATTGGCGGTGTACTGATGGGAGTCGGTGGTGTGACCGCCATGGGATGTACTTTTGGTCAAGGTGTGAGTGGCTTGTCTACTTTAAGCTTGATGTCGTTTGTTGCTGTTTTGTCGATTGTGGTTGGCGCTTTTTGCGCTTTGAAACTGCAAGCCGCCTCTATAGAGCCCTGCACGACTTAAATTTCTGATCAATGGATCACCAAGACATTAATGCAAGACGTTTTGGTGGTCTTGAGCGTTTGTATGGCGTTACTGGCGCGAAGAAAATTCGCGAAGCGCATATTGCGGTTGTAGGTATCGGCGGGGTTGGCTCTTGGGCAGTAGAAGCGCTAGCCCGAAGTGGCGTAGGAAAACTCACCTTGATCGATTTTGATCATATCGCCGAATCCAATATCAACCGGCAAATACACGCGCTAGACGATACCCTTGGCATGTCAAAAGTACTGGCAATGCAACAGCGTATCGCCCATATCAATCCGCAATGTGTAGTGGAATGCATCGATGAATTTGTAACGCCTGAGAATTGGCCTACGGTTTTGCATACAACGGTTAACGCGGTGATTGATGCCTGCGATCAAATCAAAGCAAAAACGGCGATGGCCGCGTGGGCTATGCATACCAACACGATATATATTACTGTCGGCGCTGCCGGAGGTAAACGAGAAGCGCATAAAGTAGATATTGACGATCTCTCCTTGACAACACATGACCCTTTATTGGCTCAGTTACGCTACCGATTAAGACGTGAACACCAAGCACCGCGCGATAATAAAAAAATAGGTATTTTTTGTGTATTCAGCAAAGAATCTGTTGCACCAGCAGATGCAAGTTGTGCGATTGAAGGCGATACAGATGGTTCACTCAATTGCCATGGATATGGTTCTGTAGTGAGTGTGACCGCAACTTTTGGACAATGCGCAGCAGGGTGGGTCATTGATAAAATTTCTACGCTATAATTTTAGACTTCGTGTTTGAGCATTTTTATATTTGCTACAACTTGAATTGGGACCATAGCTCAGTTGGTAGAGCAGCGGACTTTTAATCCGTTGGTCGTGGGTTCGAATCCCCCTGGTCCTACCATTTACAAAGGGTTTGCATTTTTGCAAACCCTTTTTCATTTAAATCGCTTCTAGCGCCTCGTTGATTTCTAGCCATCGTGCTTCCAAGCTAGCGAGTTCTTGTTCAATGCGCTTTAATCGCTTAGAGGCCTCTGCGATCTCTTTAGGATTTAAGGGCTCTAAAAGTTGCTTTAGACACGCTTCTTTTTCAGCTTCGAGAGCCGCTAACTTTGGCTCTACTTTTTCAAGCTCTTTTTTAAGCGGTTTTTTCTTTTCTTGATTCAGTTTGTTGTTCTGGTTGCTTTCGTTGGTCGTTTTGACAGGAGGAGCAACGACAACAGCAGCCGCAGCTACCGCCTCGGCTCTTAGGCGCTTGCTTTCATCCAGCAAATAGCGCTGGTAGTCGTCCAAATCACCATCGAACGGTGCAATACCGCCACGCGAAACCATCCAAAACTCATCGCAGACAGCTCTGAGCAATGCGCGGTCATGACTCACCAGCATGACAGTGCCTTCAAATTCATTAAGCGCCATGCTCAAGGCTTCGCGGGTCGCTAAATCTAAGTGGTTAGTAGGCTCATCAAGCAGCAAGAGGTTGGGGCGTTGCCACACGATCATGCAAAGAACCAATCGGGCCTTCTCGCCACCACTCATGCTGCCCACGGCTTGTTTAACCATATCGCCGCTGAAGTTAAATTGGCCTAGATAACTTCGTAAATCTTGTTCACGGGTGGCTTGGCCAGCTAACTTGCCTTGGGTGGTGAGTTTTTTCACCAAGTCAATCATGTGTTGCAGGGGCGTATCAGCAGGTTTTAAAATATCTAATTCTTGCTGGGCAAAGTAACCGATATTGAGGCCTTTACCTTCTGTAATTTCTCCAGCCAATGCCTCTAAATCACGCGCAATGGTTTTTACTACGGTGGATTTACCTTGGCCGTTGGCGCCCAAGATACCAATACGCTGACCGGCTAAGACCGACCGACTGACGTTTTGCACAATCACAGTGGGGGGTGAGCCTGCAGGTGCATCCGGCATGGGTGGGTAGCCAAATGACACACCTTGCATAGACAGCATAGGGTTGGGCAAATTAGCAGGCTCTTTGAACTCAAAACTAAAGTCTGCATCGGCCAGTAAAGGTGCAATTTTTTCCATCCGATCTAAGGCTTTGACTCGGCTTTGGGCTTGTTTGGCTTTGCTGGCTTTGGCTTTGAAACGGGCAATGAATTTTTGTAAATGTGCAATCTTGTCTTGCTGCTTAGCAAAGGCGTTTTGTTGCAGTTCCATTTGCTCGGCACGCATGTCCTCAAACTTGCTGTAATTGCCACCGTAACGCACCAATTTAGCGGCATCGATATGCAAAGTGACATTGGTCACCGCATCTAAAAACTCGCGGTCATGGCTAATCACCAGCATCGTGCCTTCGTAGCGTTTGAGCCAAGCTTCAAGCCAAACCAGTGCATCTAAGTCCAAGTGGTTAGTGGGCTCATCAAGCAACAGAAGATCGGAAGGGCACATCAAAGCACGCGCCAACTGCAAACGCATACGCCAACCCCCTGAAAAACTATTCACGGGGTTTTCTAGTTCAGTCGTTTTAAATCCAAGACCTAATATCAAGGATTGCGCGCGTGCGGGCGCATCATGTTCGCCTGCGTCATACAGTGCCATATAGGCGTGGCCCATACGATCGCCATCACCACTGGCTTCGGCCGCAGCGACTTCTAGACGGGCATCACACAAAACCGTATCGCCTTCGATCACAAATTCGGTGGCGCTTTGGTCCGTCTCAGGCATGTCCTGTGCCACTTGCCCCATACGCCATTGCGCGGGGATATGGCATTCGCCTGCATCTTCTTGCAAGCTGCCGTTCAAAAGCCCAAAGAGTGTGGATTTGCCAGCGCCATTACGACCTACCAAACCCACTTTTTCAGAGGGATTGATGGTGACGGTCGCACTGTCTAGCAAGACTTTGGCACTTCTGCGCAAAACAATATTTTTTAAGGCAATCATGTGTGGTGGTTGTTAAGAATGATTGCCTGTCGCGTCAGCAAAAGTACTTGGTCATCGCCTGCACTGGTCGTTAACCAAACAACGTCGAGTTGAGGAAACGCAGTTTCGAAAAAATCGCGTTCATTGCCTATTTCTAAAACCAATACAGCGTCTTCCTGCATGTGATCAGGTGCTTCTTGCAGTAAACGGGTGATAAAGCGCATGCCATCAGGACCGCCATCCAATGCCAATGCGGGTTCGCTGACATATTCTTTGGGCAATGCCGCCATGCTTTGACTATTCACATAAGGCGGATTGCAGAGTATGAGATCAAACTTTTGTTGGATATTTTGAAAACCATCAGACACCACCAAAGTCATGCGCTCTAGCAATCCGTGTCGATCTACATTGATTGCTGCAACTTCTAGTGCTTCGGCGCTGATATCACTTCCAAGCACTTTTACTTCGGGATAGGCGAGGGCAGCCAGAATCGCCAAGCTTCCATTGCCCGTACACATATCGAGCACATGTTTCGTATTTGCAGATAACCAAGGGTCAATACTGCCGGTAGCCAAAACCTCTGCAATCAATGAACGCGGAACGATGGCTCTCTCGTCCACATAAAAAGACACACCTTCCAGCCATGTTTCTTGCGTTAAGTAAGCCGCGGGTTTTCGTGCAGAAATACGCTTTGAAATTAATTGTTCGACTTTGCGAACGTCTTCTTCAAGCACAACGATATCGAGGGCGTCGTCTGTGAAATCTGTGTCGAGAGGCAATCCGAGTTGCCATAAAACCAGCCAAGCTGCTTCGTCTCGTGCATTGTTGGTGCCATGCCCAAAACTTAAACCTTCTTGTATGTGGGCGAGTTCAAGTTTTTTGGCAGAGTCAGCAATGAGTGCGCTCAGTCGTTCTTGTAACGTCATCACGCGCGGTGTTCGACGCCAGAAGATAGGCTGTGAAGGCGTTCTAAAACACGTCGATAAATATTTTTGAGAGGCTCAATATCCGCCAACGTAATATGCTCGTCAATTTTGTGGATGGTGGCGTTGGGAGGCCCTAATTCAATCACTTGCGGACAAATTTGCGCCATGAAACGGCCGTCGCTTGTACCGCCCGTAGTGGAGAGTTGGGTTTTTATGCCAGTTTCATCCGCAATGGCATTTTGAACCGCTTGCACCAAATCGCCAGGTTTAGTCAGAAATGGCAGGCCACCTAAGACCCAAGTAAGTTCATAGTTCAGTTGATGACGTGCCAAAACATCTTTCAGACTGCTTTGTAATTTTTCAACTGTGGACTCCGTACAAAAACGGAAATTGAAATCCACCACGCATTCACCAGGAATGACATTGCCAGCACCTGTGCCTGCATGAATATTGCTAATTTGCCAAGAGGTTGGTTGAAAAAAATCATTACCCTCGTCCCATACTTTTTGTGCGAGTTCAGCCAAGGCAGGTGCAAAGGCGTGAATAGGATTAAGCGCCAACTGCGGATAGGCAATATGTCCTTGAATACCTTTGATGGTGAGTTTGCCGCTCAGCGTGCCACGGCGTCCGTTTTTGATCATGTCGCCGGTGCGCTCAACGGAAGTAGGTTCACCCACAATGCACCAGTCGAGTTTTTCACCACGGGCTTTTAATGCCTCGCAGACTTTGACGGTGCCATCCACCGCAGGACCTTCTTCGTCGCTGGTGAAAAGCAAAGCAATGTTAAAAGCGGGGTGAGGCTGTGCCGCTAAAAATTCTTCAATCGAAACCACCATGGCTGCGAGAGAGGTTTTCATATCGCTACTGCCGCGGCCAAACAATTTGCCGTCGCGGTGGGTGGGTGTAAATGGATCGCTGCTCCATTTGGCGATAGGTCCTGTGGGGACTACATCGGTGTGACCCGCAAAGACCAGTGTTTTCGCGTTGGCACGCTTGCTACGTTTGATGGCCCACAAATTACTCACGCGAAATGTGTCTGGGCCGCTATCCATGCGTTCACTCACAAAACCTAGAGGTTCAAGATACGATGCGATCAACTCCAAGCATCCGGCGTCTTCAGGCGTTGCCGAGGGACGTGCAATCAGTTGTTCGGCAAGCGCAAGGGTGCGGGACATGGCGGCCAAAGAAAATTAGTCGCGCAACAAGTCGTTCAAAGAAGTCTTCGCGCGTGTCTGTGCGTCCACGCGCTTCACAATCACCGCGCAATACAAACTGTATTTGCCATCAGCGCTAGGTAAGTTGCCGGAGACCACTACGGAGCCAGCGGGGATACGACCGTAAGTCACTTCGCCAGTCGCTCTGTCATAAATTTTGGTGCTTTGACCGATGTAAACGCCCATAGAAATCACGGAGTTTTCTTCAACGATAACGCCTTCTACAACTTCGGAGCGGGCACCAATAAAGCAGTTGTCTTCAATGATGGTGGGATTCGCTTGCACAGGTTCCAGAACACCGCCAAGGCCAACACCGCCAGATAAATGGACGTTTTTGCCGACTTGTGCGCAAGAACCTACGGTGGCCCATGTATCGACCATGGTTCCTTCGTCAACATAAGCGCCAATGTTCACGTAGCTTGGCATCAGAATCGCACCCTTGGCGATGTAACTTCCACGACGCGCAACAGCGGGAGGCACCACGCGCACACCACTGGCTTTCATTTCATCTTCGCTCAAATGGGCGAACTTAGTAGGAACCTTGTCATAAAAGCCCAAGTCACCTGCTTTGATGACTTCGTTGTCTTTCAAGCGGAATGACAACAGAACAGCCTTTTTAATCCACTGGTGCGTGGTCCATTGGCCAACCGATTGGCGGGTCGCCACGCGCATGCGGCCAGCGTTCATTTCGGAGATCACGTGTTCCACCGCATCGCGAATTTCTTGCGATGCGTTGGCGGAGTTGATCGAAGCGCGGTTGTCCCAAGCGGTATCAATGATGGATTGAAGTTGTGCGGTCATGATGGATCTTTTTGGAGGATGAAAAGGTATTATGGGCGTTGAACAAATTCAACAATGCGTTGTGCGGCTTGCATACATTCCTGGGTTTCAGCAACCAAGGCCATACGAATGCGAGCGGCACCAGGATTGAAGCCCTGAGACTCACGCGCTAGAAAACTACCCGGCAGAACTGTCACATTGTATTGAGCCAGAAGATCCCTTGCGAAAGCTTGGTCGTCACCGCCTGGCACAGCCGCCCACAGGTAAAAACCTGCATCCGGCAACTTCACGTCCAAGACCTTCGCCAACAGTGGCGTGACTGCCGCAAACTTTTGGCGGTACATGTCGCGATTGGCGACCACATGGGCTTCATCATCCCAGGCTGCGATGCTAGCCGCTTGCACCATGCCACTCATGGCGCTGCCGTGGTAAGTGCGGTAGAGCAAAAACTGTTTCAAAAGCTTAGCGTCTCCTGACACAAAGCCGCTGCGCATACCAGGCACATTGCTGCGCTTGGAAAGGCTGGTGAAGGCGACGAGATTTTTGTAATCTGTTCGGCCTAATTTATAAGATGCTTCTAGTCCACCCAGTGGCGCTTCTTCTCGGAAATAGATTTCGCTGTAGCACTCATCGCTAGCGATCACAAAGCCATAGCGGTCACTCAATTCAAGGAGTGTTTTCCAGTCAGCCAAAGGCATGACTGAACCCGTTGGATTGCCTGGAGAGCACACAAACAGCAATTGCGTGTTTTTCCAGACTGCTTCTGGCACATTGCCCCAGTCCACATTGAAATTTAAAGCAGGATCACTTGGGGCATAAAAGGCTTGCGCACCGGCAAGCAAGGCCGCACCCTCATAGATTTGATAGAACGGGTTTGGGCAAACCACAGTAGCCCCTGTTTTCGATCCATCCACCACGGTTTGGGCAAATGCAAACAAAGCCTCGCGCGATCCGTTGATTGGCAAAATTTGGTTGTCCGGATTTAGCGCTAATCCATAACGCCTTTGCACCCAATTGGCGCAGGACTGGCGCAGGGCAGGCAGACCTACCGTGGCAGGATAGGAACTTAATGCCTCAGTGGAGGCTGCTAGCGCGTCTAAAACCAATTGCGGCGTGGCATGACGGGGTTCACCAATGCCAAGGCTAATCGGGGGATATTTTGCGGAGGGCGTAACTGTTGAAAAAAGTTGCTTCAAACGCTCAAATGGATAGGGCTGAAGTCTTTGCAATAAGGGATTCATGACTGCTATTATCCTTAAGCCTCAACCCATTTATTGACCTGTCGCCATGTCTTTACTGCTTGATTTAACGCGCGCCAAAGAATTTGCCCAAGAACCTGAGCAGTTGCAGCAGCTTTTAGTGACTTTTGAGCACAGTTTGGCGCAAGAACTGATCGAACTCGATGCGGCATTCACCCACGGAAATACCCAAAAAGCAGAGCATGCACTGCACGCCCTCAAAGGCTTTTTACCCATGTTCACTGGTGACTCTTTAGGCTCCTCCGTTATCGATTTGTATGCGAAATCTAGGCAACAGCCTTTTGAGGTAACAAAATCGCAATTTACTACCTTGGTACCCAATTTAGAGCTGTTGTTATCACAGGTACGCACCCGTCTGAACGCTTTATGATGCATGCCTAGTCAAAAGAGGTTTTAGGTGCGTCTGAATTCAATTAAGTTGTCGGGTTTCAAGTCATTTGCAGAACCCACGAATTTCCTTTTGCCTGGCCAATTGGTCGGCGTAGTGGGTCCCAACGGTTGCGGTAAGTCCAACATCATGGACGCAGTACGATGGGTTTTGGGAGAAAGTCGGGCCAGCGAATTGCGCGGCGACTCCATGCAAGACGTCATTTTCAATGGCACCACCAGCCGAAAAGCATCTAGTCGCTCCAGCGTAGAACTCGTCTTTGACAACTCCGATTACCGCGCGGGGGGCCAGTGGAGCCAATTTACTGAAATTGCTGTCAAACGCGTTCTGACCCGTGATGGCACCAGCAGCTACTACATCAACAACCAACCCGTTCGTCGACGTGACGTGCAAGACGTGTTTTTGGGCACAGGCTTGGGTCCAAGGGCTTACGCCATCATCGGACAAGGCACGATCAGCCGCATCATTGAATCCAAACCTGAAGAGCTTCGCTTGTTTTTAGAGGAGGCCGCAGGCGTTTCTAAATACAAAGAGCGCCGCCGTGAAACTGAAAACCGCCTCAGCGATACCCGCGAGAACTTGACGCGCGTTGAGGATATTTTGCGTGAACTCACCGCCAACCTCGAAAAGCTCGAAAAACAGGCTGAAGTTGCGCAACGCTTCAATAGCCTGCAATCGGATGTCACGCTCAAACAACAACAGCTCTGGTTTTTGAAGCGTGCGGATGCTGAAGTCGACCAAACCAATATCAAGAACCAAGTTGATAAATCCGTCACTGAGCTGGAGTCGCGTATTGCCGACTTGCGTCATATCGAGTCCGATTTAGAAACTATTCGCCAGGCGCATTACGCTGCCGGTGACCAGGTCAATCAGTCCCAGGGCGCTTTGTACGAAGCCAGTGCTGAAGTGGGTCGACTCGAGGCTGAAATTCGTTTTGTGGTGGAAGGCCGCCAACGCGCTCAGGCGAGACTAGCGCAGATGAAAGAGCAAATCCAGCAATGGACGCAACAAAGCGAGCAGGCCGCCATTGAAATATCTCAGTTATCAGACAAATTAGGCGAGGCTGAGATTCATGCAGCCGCCTTGTCTGAACAGATCGAGCAAGTTCACGTCACTCTGCCTGAGCAAGAAACAGCCTTAGAAGCCGCACAAATGCGTGCAAACGAGCAGCGCAATGCAGTGGCGCAGGTGCAGCAACGCATACAAGTGCTTGCGGCAGACCAACGCAATATTGAAGAGCAAAGCAAACAGTTGGAGTTGCGCAAAGAGCGTCTGAATAACGACCAGCAATCTTTGAATGCACCAGACCCACAAAAGATAGAGCAACTCAAAGCACAGCGCAATGATGCGCAAGCCACAGCTGCGCAAAAGACAGCACAACTTGAAGCTTTGCAGAACCAAGTTCCAGAGCTCGATGAAGCCCGCAAACAAGCACAAGACAGCGTCAATGCGGAGCAAGCGAAACACGCCGATTTATCTGCACGCTTGCAAGCTTTGCAAGCGCTGCAGGCCAAAGTGCAAACTAACGAAAAGCTCAAGCCTTGGTTGGCTTCGCATGGTTTAGAAGGGCTACAGGCTCTGTGGCAGCGCATCCATATCGAACCAGGTTGGGAAAATGCCCTCGAGGCAGCACTTCGCGAACGACTTTCCGCATTTGAAATCAGCAAGTTAGAAATGGTCAGCGGCTTTGCTGCTGATACACCGCCCACCAAACTCACCTTTTTCGCTCCTGCAAACGCAGCGCTAGAAAGCGCACCTAGTGACTTACAACGCTTATCAGATCTGTTGCGTTTGAATGACGCTGGACACAAAGCCTTGATGGGCGAGTGGTTGCAAGGTTGTTTTGTCTCGGCTGATTTAGCGCAAGCCTTAGCAAAACGCCAACAACTCAAACCTGGCCAGACTATTTATGTCCCGCAAGGACATGCTGTAACTGGGCACAGCGTGAGTTTTTATGCCCAAGACAATGAACAAGCAGGATTACTTGCGCGTTCCCAAGAAATTGAAAACTTAGACAAGAGTCTGAAAGCCCAAGCTCTGATTAGCGAAGAGGCGCGTCAGACTTTGTCGCGAAGCGAATATGCGTATCGCGAAGCATCAGAGAGCTTGGTGAGCGTGCGTACAGAATCCACTGCCGCCCAAGGACGCGTGCACGAGGTAGAGGTTGAACTCTTTCGCCTGACGCAAATTGCAGAGCAAACACGTGCACGTGCCGATCAAATTGGACATGATTTAGGCGAAGTCGACGCGCAGTTGTTAGAACTCAACAACCGCAGAGCCCAAGCACAAGAAGATTTTGAAGCACTTGACATGCAATTGGCAGACTCTCAAGAACGACATGCCCAATTGGAAGAAACAGTCATTAACGCGCAACAACTCTTCAACGCAACGCGTGAGCGCCAACGCGAACTAGAACGCCAAGTCCAAGAAGCAGATTTCGCTAGAAGAAGTTTGTCTACCCGTGAAGCTGAACTCAATCGCATCATCGAAACCGCGCAGCAACAGTCTGCCTCAATTGCGCAAGAAGAAAAATTGGTCCAAGAGGATCTTGCTCGCTTGTCAGATGCTACAGCGCAGTCAGGCTTGCAAGCTGCGCTAAATGTGAAATTAGAACGCGAATCAGCGCTAGCGGCAAAACGGAGCGAATACGACGACCTTACTGCCAAGCTACGCGCAAGCGATGAGCATCGTCTGCGTTTGGAACGTGAACTTGACCCTATGCGCCAACGTATTACCGACTTGCAACTCAAAGAGCAAGCTGCACGTTTGGGCTTCGAGCAATACAACCAGCTCTTGATAGAGAACGGAGCTGATCTAGAAGCCATCGCGCGGTCTATTACAGGAAACAATGTGCGATTGACTGGACTGCAATCTGAGATCGACCGTTTGCAACGCGAAATCAATACGCTGGGTCCCGTCAATATGGCCGCCTTGGACGAGCTCGCAGCCGCCACAGAGCGCAAAACGTTCCTTGACGCGCAGTCTGCAGACTTGAACGAAGCGATGACCACCTTGGAAGACGCTATTCGAAAGATCGATGCAGAAACGCGTGCTTTGTTAGACGAAACCTTCAACAGCGTTAATTTGCATTTCGGAAAAATGTTCCCCGAATTATTTGGCGGTGGCAACGCCCGTTTAGTGATGACTGGCGAAGAGATTTTGGATTCTGGTGTACAAGTGATGGCCCAGCCTCCAGGAAAAAAGAACCAGAGTATTAACCTTCTATCAGGTGGTGAAAAAGCGCTTACCGCTATAGCCTTGGTCTTTGCGATCTTCCAACTCAATCCTGCGCCATTCTGTTTGTTGGACGAGGTGGATGCTCCGTTGGACGATTCAAACACCGAGCGTTTCGCGAAATTGGTGACGACTATGTCCAAGGGCACCCAGTTCTTGTTCATCTCACACAACAAGATCACTATGCAAATGGCCGAACAATTGATTGGCGTGACCATGCAAGAACAGGGTGTTTCACGCATCGTCGCAGTTGATATGGAATCAGCCATTTCCATGGTCGATACCGTTTGATTTCGCTGCGAACATGAGTAATCTTCAAATCGGTTTAGCAATTGCAGGTGGCGTCGTGCTAGCGGCTGTTGTAGCGCACAGTACATGGACTTCGCGTAAAAACAAACCCCGCCAGGCAGACCCTATGGTCCAAGATACGTTGATTGAGTCAGCCAATTTACCACCCACAAATTTTGATATCCTGCAAGAACCAACGTTTGACACCTCCCGCAACAATCCAGTATCGAATTCAGATACGCCATCTAATGATCAACCGCAAAAATCTTTGTCTCATGATCCAGTGAATGACATGGCGCTGGCAATGATGCAAGAAGCCACCAAGCATGCCCAACGCGAGCCCAACGCTGCTGACTTGGCGCGTATAGCTGCTGATAAGGTAAAAGCTGCTGAGCGTGCCGCCGAAGAAAAACGAAACCCAAATCATCAAGCCGCAACTAACATCGCAGCACCCGATCTGATACCCGTAGAAAAACGTCCTAGCTTGGATGCTTTGATTGATGTGATTGCAGCGATTGAAATTGACCACCCTATCTCAGGTGAGGCAACGATTGCCTCCATGCCGCCTACTCGACGTGTAGGCAATAAATTGTTTATTTTGGAAGGTCTTCATACCGAGACTGGGCTGTGGGAACAACCTCGCAACGGTCAAAGATACAGCGCTTTTCAAGCAGGTGTACAACTTGCAAACCGCATGGGGGCTTTGAATGAAATTGAATTCTCAGAATTCGTTTTAAAAATTCAGCATTTTTCCGATGCCATCAACGGCGCACCTGAATTTCCAGACATGCTTGATGAAGTCGCTCGCGCCCGCGAACTAGATAGCTTTGCGAGTGCGCATGATGCGCAGCTGAGCTTTACGATCAAAGCTGTCAAAACTGCCTGGAGTCCCGGCTATGTGCAGCAAAACGCAGCGCGTCTTGGCTTTGTAGCCGGTGTTATCCCAGGTCGTATGGTCGTTCCAGCACCGGTTGTGGGTTTGCCTCCGATTTTAGGATTGACGTTCGACGCACAAGCTGCGATGTCTGAAGACCCTGCGCAATCTGCCATTTGGGAATTGACGCTCTCGCTCGATGTGCCACAAGTAGATCGGCAAGAAGAGCCTTTTGCGCGTATGGTGCATACGGCTGATGAATTAGCGCGTGTGATGGACGGTGCTGTCACAGATGACAACGGGCTAGCCTTGTCGCAAGCCGCCATTGCTTCTATTTCAAAAGATCTGCAAGCGCTCTACGATACGCTAGATGCCAGAGATTTATCTGCAGGATCTGTTCAAGCAAGACGCTTGTTTAGCTAATGGACCCGCAGACACCAGCAACGCGGGCGCTGGCGTTGCGAGAACTCCTCAATACTTATGGACATCAATACTATGTTTTAGATGCGCCTTCAGTTCCGGATTCCGAATACGACCGCTTATTCCGCGAACTGCAACTTCTTGAAGCCGCGCATCCAGAATTACTAACAACCGACTCACCTACTCAGCGTGTCGGAGGTAAACCATTAGATGTTTTTACTTCAGTGCGCCATGCCATTCCCATGCTTAGCATTCGTTCGGAAACTGACACCACAGCTAGTGGTGCAGAGCATTTTGACGAACGTATTCGCAAAGAACTGGGCTTGGATATATCCGATGATTTGGTGGAGTATGTCGCCGAATTAAAGTTCGACGGTTTGGCCATGAGCTTGCGGTATGAAGACCATGTTTTGGTGCAAGCTGCCACAAGAGGCGATGGGGAGTGGGGTGAAGACGTCACCCAAAACATCCGAACCATCGGACAAATTCCACTCAGACTTCCAGCAGATGCGCCAAAACTTCTAGAAGTACGTGGTGAGGTCTATATGGCGCGCGCTGATTTTGAAGCGCTCAATGATCGCCAACGTACTCGTATCGCAGCTGGTGAAAAAAATGAAAAAACTTTTGTTAATCCGCGCAATGCAGCCGCGGGGGCGGTACGACAACTTGACTCCACGATTGCAGCGCAACGCCCATTGAGTTTCTTTGCCTATGGATTAGGGGACATCACACCACAAAGCGAGGGTGGCATTGTTTTTTCTAGCCATTTCGATTTCTTGCTTCAACTCAAAAAGTGGGGCTTTCCTGTCGCTAAACAAACGCAATGTGTAAAAGGGGCGGCTGGCTTGGTGCAATTTCACCAGGCAATTGCTCAAGAGAGGGATGGCCTGCCATTTGACATAGATGGCGTGGTCTACAAAGTCAATAGCCTAGAAGCGCAACAACGCCTTGGATTTGTCACCCGAGAACCCCGTTGGGCAGTGGCGCATAAATACCCTGCACAAGAAGAACTCACCACCGTCCAAGCTATTGAAGTGCAAGTAGGGCGCACTGGCAAACTCACCCCTGTTGCCAAATTGGCGCCCGTCTTTGTAGGCGGCGTGACGGTGACCAATGCCACCCTTCACAATGAAGATGAAGCACGTCGTAAGGACGTACGCGTTGGCGATACCGTCATTGTGCGAAGAGCAGGGGATGTGATTCCTGAAGTGGTGTCTGTCGTTTTTGAAAAACGAATGCAAGATGCGCAGCTATTCACTATGCCAAGCCATTGCCCCGTATGTAGCAGCCTTGCGGTTCGGGAAGAAGGTGAAGCGGACTACCGATGCACTGGCGGCCTATTTTGCTCAGCACAACGCAAACAAGCGGTCTTGCATTTCGCGCACAGACGCGCCGTAGAAATTGAAGATTTAGGCGACAAACTTGTAGAACAATTGGTAGATGCTGGCATCGTCAACACCTTGCCTGATTTGTACAAACTGGGGCTAACCGCATTAAGCCAACTCGACCGTATGGCTGAAAAATCTGCGGCTAATGTATTGGCTGGTATTGAAAAATCGAAGAGCACTACTTTGCCGAAGTTCTTATTCGGACTGGGAATTCGCCATGTGGGTGAAGCCACTGCCAAAGAACTATCACGTCATTTCGGAACCTTAGATGCCATCATGGATGCCACCTTAGACCAACTCTTGCAAGTCAGCGATGTGGGGCCTACTGTCGCGCAAAGCATCAGAACCTTTTTTGACCAAGCACACAACCGAGAGGTAGTTGAACAACTCAAGGCCTGTGGCGTCCATTGGAAGGAGGGTGTTGCAAGTGCAGGGGCCAGCTTGCCGCTGACTGGGCAGACCTTTGTTCTCACAGGCACATTGCAAACCATGGGTCGTGATGAAGCGCAAGCCAAGCTAGAAATGCTAGGCGCCAAGGTCTCTGGCAGTGTCAGCAAAAAAACCCACGCTGTTGTCGCAGGGGCTGAAGCAGGTAGCAAACTAGAAAAAGCGCAGTCTCTAGGTGTTACCGTTCTGGATGAATCAGCATTCCAAGAGTTGCTTGCATCACACGCAAGCTATTTGAATTAAGGCTGAAGTACCTCGAGTAACTCGGTTTCAATTTCGAGTTGCTTTTTATTTTGTTGCAAAGCGGCGCCATCTACTAGGAACGTATCTTCCACACGCTCTCCCAAGGTGCTAATTTTTGCTAAAAACAAATTGACTTTATGGTGTGCCAACACACTGGCAACGTTGTAGAGCAATCCGACACGGTCACTCGCAGAAATACTCAGCAACCATTTTTGTCCGCGTTCATCCGGTTGCAATGACACACGCGGCGTGATGGGGAAGCTTTTCACGCGACGTGACATACGCCCTTTGCTTGGTGTTGGCAAAGGTTTTGACAACACGATGGTTTGGGTCAAGCCTGTTTCCACCAAGTTGATCAAGTCGCGGTAATGCTCTTTGGTGAAATGTGTCACCACTTGGAAAGTATCTAAGGCATAGCCATTTGTTGCAGTGTGAACTTTGGCGTCCAAAATATTAAAACCGGTCTGGTCAAAGTAACCACAAATACGGGCAAATAAATCAGCTTGGTCAGGCGAATACACCATGACTTGCAGGCCTTCTCCTACTGGTGACAACCTTGCGCGTACCGTTACCTCCATCGCTTCACCCTTTGATTTAGTGAGGGTAAATTGACGCGACAGTTGGCGTGTATGCCATGCGATATCTGCAGCATCATGACGCATGAAATAACCTACGTCGAATGTGTCCCATAAATTCTTATGCGCCTCAAAAGGCGGGGTGTGGAGGGCCAAAATAGACAAGGCCTCACGTTTGCGCGACTCCACCTCAGAATTCGCGTCGGGGGCACGCCCGCCTAAGGTGCGCACGGTGTAGCGGAACAAATCTTCAAGAAGTTTGCCTTTCCAAGCGTTCCACACTTTGGGACTGGTTCCTCGTATATCTGCGACCGTCAACAAATAAAGTGCTGTGAGATTACGTTCATTGCCTACACGCTTTGCAAAATCCAAGATGACTTGACCATCACTGAGATCTTGCTTTTGCGCGATGTGGCTCATCGTCAAATGCTCTGCTACTAAAAACTCAATGAGTTTGGCGTCGTCTTTCGCAATGGAATGGTCTTTGCAAAATTTGCGGACTTCAGCGCGTCCTAGTTGTGAATGGTCACCGCCACGGCCTTTGGCAATATCGTGAAAGAGGGCGGCAGCAAACAAGATCCAAGGTTTATCCCACCCCGCAGCAAGTTGTGAACAAAACGGAAACTCATGCGCATGTTCTGCCATAAAAAAACGACGAACATTGCGCAACACCATCAATATATGCTGGTCGACTGTGTAGACATGAAATAAATCATGTTGCATTTGCCCCACGATGCGCCTAAACACCCATAGATAGCGTCCAAGTACCGATGTCTGGTTCATCAAGCGCATTGCGTGGGTCATGCCATTTGGAGACTGCAATATCGCCATAAATTGTTGGCGGTTGACAGGATCTGATCTAAATTTTGCGTCCATCACTGAGCGCGCGTTGTAAAGGGCTCTTAGGGTTTTGGCGGATAAGCCTTTGATACCAACCGTGGATTGAAATATGGTGAAAGTTTCTAGAATTGCTTGGGGCTGTTGGATATACAAATCGTCATGCAGAACTTCCAACATGCCTGATTTTTCAGCGAATCGCGCATTGATAGGACGAATCTCATATGACTTTTGATTGAGTCGCTCTTCAATATTGAGCAGCAAAATTTGACTCAATTGCGTGACTGCTTTTGCCGCCCAGTAATAGCGTTTCATCAGCGCTTCACTAGCAAGACGCGCATTGAATTGGCCATCGGCTTGAAACCCCAGTCCCAAATTTTGGGCTACGCTGTGTTGCATATCGAACACCAAGCGGTCTTCTCGTCGTTTAGCAATGAGGTGCAGGCGATTTCTGATACGGGCTAGCGTGTTTTCATTGCGTTTAAGTTGGCGGGCTTCAAGGGGTGTTGCCAATCCATTACGGGCCAGTGCCTCCCATGTGTCGCCAAACTTCGCTGCGCGTGCTGTCCAGAGAATGATTTGTAAATCGCGCAAGCCGCCAGGAGACTCCTTGGCGTTTGGCTCCAGTGAGTAGGGGGTATTTTCAAATTTGGTGTGTCTTTGTTGCAGCTCTAAAGTTTTAGAGACAAAGAAAGCTTTGGCATCCATCGCCTCGTCATATTGCTTTTTGAATTGTTTAAATAACGGGGCGTTACCCACAACACGCCTAGCTTCTAACAACGATGTTTGAATAGTGATGTCTGCCCGTGATTCTTGTAAACATTCTTCTAAGTTGCGAACACTAGATCCGATTTCTAATCCGTTGTCCCAGCAGGCGCTGATAAATGTCTCGATCTGTGATTTGAGTACAGGATTTTCTTCTGCAGAAACTCCACTTGGCAACAATAGCAAAACATCGATATCAGAGTAAGGATAGAGCGCCCCTCTTCCATATCCGCCTACTGCGACTAAACATAGTTGGTTATCAAAGCCAGTGTCTTGCCAAATTTGTTTGATGCTGGCATCGGTCATGACACACAAGCGATGTAACAACTGGCGAACGCTAAGCGCAGTATCTGGATTATCTAACGCTTGGGCTAGGAGAGCCGCCTTGTCCTTGCGATAGGTGTGGGTCAGGGCGATGTCCATGGGATTTAGCAACGCGTCGTGGTGACGAAGTCGGGTAAAGCCGGGCTGCCCTCAGACAGTGTCAACACCTCGTATCCAGTATCCGTGACAAGCACAGTGTGTTCCCACTGCGCAGACAGAGAATGGTCACGGGTCACGATGGTCCAGCCATCGCCTAATTCTTTGATGTCTTTCTTGCCAGCATTGATCATGGGTTCAATCGTGAACGTCATTCCGGCCTTGAGCTCTTCGCCAGTCCCAGGTTTGCCGTAATGCAAGACTTGCGGTTCCTCATGGAAAACTTGGCCAATGCCATGGCCACAAAATTCGCGCACCACAGAAAAACCATGTCCTTCGGCAAACCTTTGGATGGCAAAGCCAATATCGCCTAAACGAGCTCCAGGCTTGACCTTCACAATTCCATGCCACATCGCGTCATAGGTAAGTTTGCAAAGACGCTTGGCCGCAATCGACGATTCGCCCACTGAGAACATGCGGCTGGTATCTCCATGCCAACCGTCTTTGATCACGGTAATGTCTATATTGACGATATCGCCTTTTTTAAGCGCTTTGTCATTCGGTATGCCGTGACACACCTGGTGATTGATGGATGTGCAGATGGACTTGGGGTAAGGATTGTCGCCACTGGGGTTGTAGTTCAGCGGAGCAGGGATTGCTTGTTGGACTTGCGTGATGTATTCATAGGCCAGTTTGTCAAGCTGGTTGGTGGTGATGCCAGCTACAACATGGGGTGTGAGGTAATCCAGCACTTCTGAAGCTAGTTTGCCGGCTACGCGCATGCCTTGGATGCCTGAAGCGTCTTTAAAGGTAATCGTCATGCCACAATTATCCCATTTAGGCATCTCCCCAAGGGTTTCTGTGTCAATGCACATCAGCATTTTTGAAGGCGGTAACGCCCTGAGTCCATTTCGAATTAAGCAAATATTGCCGATTTTGCAGACGGTATCTCCCCAGATTCAAGACTTACATGCGCGTTATGTCCATTTAGCTGCTTCGCATCAGGTTCTGTCTGAAGCCTCACAAACGACCTTGGCTGCATTGCTCACATATGGTGAGCCTTTTGAGGTCCAACCTGCGGGAAAGTTGATCGTAGTGACACCTCGCGTGGGCACGGTATCTCCTTGGGCTTCCAAGGCAACAGATATTGCCCATAACTGCGGACTTGAAATCAAACGCGTTGAACGTATCACTGAGTTTTATGTGACGCTGAAAGATGGCTTTATGAGCAAAGCCGCCCTAACGCCCGAGCAATTAGCCGCCGTCGCAGATGTTCTGCACGACAGAATGACCGAGTCGGTCATGGCCAAGCGAGAAGATGCCATGGCTTTGTTCACAGAACTTAAGGCTGCACCCATGGAGCAGGTTGATATTTTGTCCGGTGGTGAAGATGCGCTACAAGAGGCAAATAAACGATGGGGTCTAGCCTTGGCGGATGACGAAATCAGTTACTTAGTTACATCGTTCACCCAACTCAAACGTAACCCGACCGACGTTGAGTTAATGATGTTTGCACAAGCCAATAGCGAACATTGCCGTCACAAAATTTTCAACGCTGAATTCACCATCGACGGTCAAGCCCAGCCGCACAGCTTGTTTGGCATGATCAGGCACACTGAAAAAACAAGTCCTCAATTTACCGTTGTGGCCTATTCAGACAATGCCTCCATCATGCAAGGCCATGTTGTGGAGCGGTTTGTTGCGCCAAATAATGGCAGAGACCTTCCACGCTATGAATCTATATATGCGACCCACCACGTTTTGATGAAAGTGGAAACGCATAACCATCCGACGGCTATCTCGCCTTTTCCGGGAGCATCTACCGGCAATGGCGGAGAGATTCGTGATGAAGGTGCAACAGGACGTGGTTCCAAGCCCAAAGCTGGGTTGACTGGTTTTACAGTTTCAAAGCTGTGGGAAACAGAAGGTCAACAAAGTTCAGGCAAGCCCTCGCATATGGCCAGTGCCTTGCAAATCATGACCGAAGGACCATTGGGCGGTGCGGCGTTCAACAATGAATTTGGACGCCCCAATTTATTGGGCTACTTCCGTGAATTTGAACAAGAGGTCGATGGTGTGGTGCGCGGTTATCACAAACCCATCATGATCGCCGGCGGTTTGGGTGTCATCGATAGCGAGCAGACCCAAAAAATTGAATTTCCTGCCGGCACTTTGCTAATCCAACTCGGCGGCCCTGGCATGCTGATTGGCATGGGTGGTGGCGCAGCCAGCTCCATGGCAAGTGGCACCAATGCCGCGGATTTAGATTTTGATTCGGTGCAACGCGGCAACCCAGAAATTGAACGTCGAGCGCAAGAGGTGATCAACCATTGCTGGACTTTGGGTGCTTCCAATCCCATCTTGGCGATTCACGACGTTGGGGCTGGTGGTTTGTCTAATGCCTTCCCTGAACTTACCAACGATGCAGGTCGAGGTGCGCGTTTTGATCTAAGCGCCGTGCCACTTGAGGCGTCGGGTTTGTCGCCAAAAGAAATTTGGTCGAACGAGAGCCAAGAGCGTTATGTGATGGCGATTGCGCCTGAGTCGTTGCCAATGTTTCAAGCGTTTTGTGAGCGAGAGCGCTGTCCTTTTTCTGTAGTCGGTGTGGCAACCGAAGAGCGTCAGCTGGTATTGGCAGATGGTGATACTGCTTTGCAACCAGTCGACATGCCCATGGATGTCTTGCTAGGCAAGCCTCCAAAGATGCATCGCGATGTCAAACGCATGCATCGTTCTGACAAAGCCATTGACCTGACCGGTGTTGATCTGCAAAGCATGGTGTTGAAAGTTTTGAGTCACCCCACAGTGGCCAGCAAACGGTTTTTAATAACGATTGGCGATCGTGCCGTTGGCGGACTCACGCACCGTGACCAGATGGTTGGGCCTTGGCAAGTTCCTGTTGCAGATTGCGCGGTGACCTTGGCAGATTTCAAAGGGTTCGCTGGAGAGGCCATGAGCATGGGAGAACGTACGCCATTGGCAGCGCTCAATGCTCCTGCGTCAGGCCGTATGGCAATTGCTGAGGCCATCACGAATTTATTAGCTGCTCCGATTGCATTAAATCGCGTCAAGCTCAGCGCCAATTGGATGGCGGCATGTGGTGAAGAAGGCGAAGACGCGGCTCTGTACGACACCGTGTATGCAGTTGGTATGGAGCTGTGCCCAGCCCTTGGTATTTCGATTCCCGTTGGCAAAGACAGTTTGTCCATGCGCACCCAATGGCAGCAGGACGGCAAGGAACACAAGGTGTCATCGCCTGTGAGTTTGATCGTCAGCGCATTCGCGTCTCTTGCTGATGTCCGCCAAACATTCACCCCACAACTTAATGACCAAGAGGAAACCACCCTGGTATTGGTGCAATTGGGTCCTGGTGCACGCCGTATGGGCGGAAGTATTTTGGGACAGGTGCTCAACCAGTTTGGAGATGTTGTACCCGACTTAGACGACCCACAAGATCTGGTGCACCTGGTCAACGCTATCAACCAGCTCAGGGTAGAGAACAAGATCTTGGCCTACCACGACCGTAGCGATGGCGGCCTGTTAGCCACTATCTGTGAAATGGCGTTTGCAGGACAAGTCGGCTTGGCAATCAATGTGGATATGTTGGTCACTGAGAGCGACGGTATTCAAGATAGCCGTGCAGACTATGGTGATAGCAAAAATTGGACAACGCAAGTCAGCGCGCGTCGCGAGGCATTAACGCTCGAGGCCTTATTCAATGAAGAACTAGGCGTTGTCCTCCAAGTTAAAACAGACGACCGCAACGCTGTGATGCAAACACTTCGTGCGCATGGATTGTCAAAACACAGCCACTTCATTGGTAAAACCCGTCCACACACATCTAGCATTGACAAGGGCAAGGGTGAGATCAGTATTTGGCGCGATGCCAAAGAAATCTTCGTGGCCAAAATAGCAGATCTCTATTCCGTGTGGGACAGCGTTAGTTGGAAAATTTGCCAGCAGCGCGACAACCCAGTTTGCGCTGATTCTGAGCATGTAGGCGTGGGAGAAACAAATCCACCTGGATTGCATGTGCATATTCCAGAATCGCTTCAAAAAATATTACTTACAGCTGCAGATAGAAACCAAGTTTTAGCGCCTTCGGTAATTACAGCACGACCAAAGATGGCAATCTTGCGAGAGCAGGGCGTCAATTCGCATGTAGAAATGGCCTATGCCTTCAACCTTGCAGGCTTTGATGCTTACGACGTGCATATGACCGATTTACAAACGGGTCGTGCGAACTTGAAAGACTTTAAAGGCGTGGTGGCTTGCGGGGGCTTTAGTTATGGCGATACCTTAGGTGCCGGAATTGGTTGGGCGCGATCCATCACCTTTAATCCTGTTTTATCTGCTCAGTTCACAGCATTCTTTGAACGCACTGACACATTTGGACTAGGTGTTTGCAATGGCTGCCAAATGTTTGCCGAATTAGCAGACATCATTCCGGGTGCCCAAGATTGGCCATGTTTTACGACTAACCAAAGCGAACGCTTTGAAGCGCGTTTATCGATGGTAGAAGTCTTGGATTCACCCAGTTTGTTTTTTGCAGGAATGACGGGCCTTCGTATGCCGATTGCAGTGGCACATGGCGAAGGTTTCGCTAATTTTAGAAGGCGCGGTAATGCTAAAAATGTTGTACCCGTAATGCGATTTGTAGATAACCATGGACAAGCCACTGAACGTTATCCGTTCAATCCCAATGGAAGTGCAAGCGGATTAACCGCAGTTACGACTGCTGACGGACGTTTCACAGCCATGATGCCGCACCCAGAGCGGGTCTTTAGAAATGTGCAGATGAGTTGGACGGACTTAAATGCCACTGGAGGCTTGGATGCGTTGAGTCCTTGGATGCAAGTCTGGCGCAATGCGCGCAAATGGATAGGCTGAACGCAAGCCTATCCGTTGTTAAAAATCATTATTCAACTTTTGCCTTAGCGCGCATTTCTTGCTGGAATGTAGCCATGCGTTGCTGTTGGAGTTGCTGGGAAATTTGAGGTTTCACTTCTTCCAATTTTGGCAATTGGGCTTCACGAATATCGTCAAGACGGATGATGTGGAAACCGAATTGACTTTTGATCGCAGAAGTTCTGGTCTCGCCCTTTTTCAAACCCACCATGGCATCTGAAAATTCTTTGACAAAGTTGCCAGGGGCTGCCCAATCCAAATCGCCACCCTTAGCACCGGAGCCGGGATCTTTGGATTGCTTTTTAGCTATGTCTTCGAATTTAGCGCCTTTTTTCAAGCTGGCATAAATAGCTTTTGCTTGTTCTTCCGTTTCCACCAAGATGTGACGCGCGCGGTACTCTTTGCCACCGTTGGCAACAACAAATTTGTCGTACTCTGCTTTGACATCTGCATCTGTGACAGCGTTAGTTTCTTGAAATTTGCTGAACAGCTCACGAATCAAAATCGTTTGGCGCGCCAATTCAAGTTGTGATTTGAAATCATCAGTTGCATCTAAGCCGCGTTTCTGGGCTTCTTGCATGAAGATTTCGCGTGCAATGACTTCTTCTTTAATTTGGGCTTCTACATCAGGCGTGATAGGACGACCAGAACGGGCAACTTGCTGAGTGAGTGCGTCCATGCGGGTTTTCGGAACGGCTTTGCCGTTGACGATGGCTAAGTTTTGGGCCTGCGCACCAAAACTCAAAGTCACTAATACAGCAGCAGTAGCAACTGCGTGAAGAAGGTGTTTTTTCATGGAATGTCTCAAGAAGGGTTATCAACGATTTCGATGGCCAACGCATGCAAGCCTTGGTCAATGAATTCTTGCACCGCATCATACACAAGGCGGTGTTTGGCTACCCTTGGGCAACCATCAAATTGGGGGCTTGCAATACGCACGCGAAAGTGTGTGCCTTCGTCCCTGCCGTTTCTGCCTGAGTGCCCGGCATGTTGTGCGCTCTCGTCCTTCACTTCAAGAAAAGTGGGTTGAAGACTTTTGGTGATGCGTTCATGCACACTTTGTGCGGTGATGTTCATGGTGTTTCCTCAGGTTCTTTCATGTAGCGACTAAGAAACACACCCTGTAGCAAAACAAAGACCAACATCAGGCCTAAGCCGCCAAACAATTTGTAACTGACCCAAGTATCGGTGTCAAAGTTATAAGCCACCCACAGATTGATAAACCCCATAAGCGTAAAGAAGAGTGCCCAAGCATGGAGCAATCGATCCCAAATGTCTTGGGGGAGTTGTATTTGCGCGGCCATCAACGATTGAATGAAGTTGCGTTTAAAAATCAAATACCCCACCCATAGGGTGACAGACATCAACCAATACAAAACGGAGGGTTTCCATTTGATAAAAGTTTCATCTTGGGTGACCAGTGTTGCACCACCAAACACCACAATCACACCCAAGCTGACCCATTGCATGGTGTCTACCTTGCCATTTTTATAGCGCATCCATGCAATCTGCACCACCGTTGCTGCTATAGCAATTGCAGTTGCCGCGTAAATTCCATACGCTTTAAAAACGACAAAAAACAAGACAATGGGAAAGAAATCTAAAAATAATTTCATAGTCTTTTTTTATTAGTCTGGTTTGAAATTAAGGGAAGCGGAATTCATGCAATATCGAAGACCCGTCGGTGCAGGTCCATCGGGAAACACGTGGCCCAGATGGGCGCCACATTGGCTGCAGACCGTCTCCACTCGCACCATGCCGTGGGATGTATCGCGATTTTCAGTAATCGCTGATGGCTCTGCGGCTTGGCTAAAGCTTGGCCAACCGCATCCTGCATCGAATTTGGTATTGGCCTCAAACAATAACGCGTCACAACAAATGCAATGGTAAGTACCAATATTCCAGTGGTCTTCGTATTTACCGCTGAACGGTCTCTCTGTAGCTGCTTTGCGCGTGACGTCAAAGGCCACGGGTTCAGCGTTTTTAGCTGCAAGAATCGCTTTCCATTCGATATCAGATTTTTGAATTTTCATGATGAACAACTAATTTCAATGTCAGACGCCCATTCTGGCGCAAGTCCAGCCCATTCTTCGTGCTCAGGATGTTCGTCGAACGGTGTTTGTAATACATGCAACAAAGACTGCACCATACTGAAGTCTCCAGTTTTAGCTTGACGAATTGCCAATTCTCCCAAATGGTTTCGCAAAACGAATTTCGGATTGGTCTGCATCATTTGCTTGCTGGTAAGTTGTTTATCGCTATTTTGCAAGCGAGTTCCATAGCGAAGTATCCAATCGTCGAATTCTTCGCGGTGGATAAATAAGTCACGTACAGGCCCATATGCATGGACTAACTTAGACGACTCAAGCACACAATGGCTCAGACGACGCCAAAAAAAGGGATAGTCCACACGGTCTTTGTCCATTAACGACAATAGGTCTTGCACCAATTCTCGGTCATTTACATGGGTATCCATTAATCCCAGTTTTGTACGCATACGCATATCGTAGGTATCTGGATACAGAGACTTAAAGGTTTCTAATGCTTGAAGGGCTAACTCTTGCTCTTGGATGATGGGCATGAGGGCTTGACCCAAGCAAAACAAGTTCCAGTAGGCAATTTGGGGTTGCCTTACATAGGCATATCTCCCTTGGCTATCGGAGTGGTTACAAATATGGTTTGCATCAAATCCATCCAAAAATTGAAATGGACCGTAGTCAAGGGTTAAACCCAAAATACTCATGTTGTCAGTGTTCATCACCCCATGGCAAAAGCCTACAGCTTGCCAATCTGCCATAAGTTGCGCTGTTCTTTTCGTTGTTTCTTCCAAAAAGCCGACTGCAAGTTGCTTATCGTTGAGTTGCAACATATCCAACGATGGCATATGGGTCTTAACGACATGATGCAATAGCGCGCGTATGGCCTCTATATTGCCTATGGATGCAAAGTGTTCAAAATGTCCGAACCGGACAAAACTCGGACTCACCCGTGCAACTACTGCAGCAGATTCAATTTCTTCGCGATAGACCTTGGCAGGCGATCCCGTCACACATAGTGCTCGGGTGGTTGGGATTCCTAAACCAAACATTGCCTCGCTACACAAGAACTCCCGAATACTCGAGCGTAATACTGCCCGTCCATCACCCCTCCGCGAAAAAGGAGTGGGGCCTGCGCCCTTGAGTTGAATATCTCTGATACCAAGAGGGGTATTTATCTCTCCCAGGCTGATAGCTCTCCCATCACCCAGTTGGCCAGCCCACACGCCAAATTGATGTCCGCTGTACACACTGGCCTTAGGGCAACTTCCTTCTAGAACCGTGTTACCTGACATGGCAGAGAGAAAAGATTCGTCGGTAAAAAAATGCTTTGGAAGCCCCAGTTCATCCAGCAAGGCTTCGTTGCTTGCGACCCAAATGGGTGCAGGTAGGGGGGTTGGCAGGCAATTTGTAGAAAAAGTCGCACCTAAGTTGCTGAAACTTGGCTGCCAATCAAGCGTTGGGTTCTTCATCACGAGCATTGTCTCTCTTGTGTCGGGAAATCCATGAGGTCTTTTTTGTTCAAACTAGTTAAAAACTTGATAAGTCTTGGCACAATGGCGCATCAAAAAAGCACGGTCGTGCCAAATAAGCTGCCAGTCATTAGGAGTATCGCGTGTTTGGTTTAATGCAAAAGCAATCTTTACTCATTTCTCATTTGATTGAGTTTGCTGAACGCCATCACGGTGATGGTGAAGTGGTTTCTCGCAGAGTAGAAGGCGACATTCACCGATATACATGGTCCGAAGTCGCGGGTCGTTCTAGACAAGTTGCCAACACCTTAGATGCTGCCAAATTAGCGTTCAGTGACCGTGTTGCGACGTTGGCATGGAATGGCTATCGCCATTTAGAGTTGTATTTTGGTGTGAGCGGAAGTGGCCGTGTCTTGCACACCATCAATCCGCGATTGCACCCTGACCAAATTTCATGGATTGCCAATCATGCAGAGGACCAAGTGCTCTGTTTTGATATGACATTCCTTCCCATCATTCAAGCGATCCATAGCAAGTGCAACTCCATACGCCACTGGGTGGCCATGTGCGATGTTGATAAATTGCCAGCAGACACTGGTATCTCTAACTTGGTGAGCTATGAAGCTTGGATAGGCAAACAATCCTCAAACTACCAATGGCCTAGTTTTGATGAGAACTCCGCTTCCAGCATGTGCTACACCAGTGGCACCACCGGCAATCCAAAAGCCGCGTTGTACAGCCACCGCTCCACCATCTTGCATGCCTACGCCGCAGCGCTTCCAGATGTGATGGGCATCTCTGCACGTGACAGCATATTGCCTGTGGTTCCTATGTTTCACGTTAATGCATGGGGCATTCCATACAGCGCAGCCCTGACAGGCGCCAAATTGGTGTTTCCTGGTTCTGGCATGGATGGCAAGTCTATTTACGAACTCATTGAGAGAGAAGGCGTTACCTATGCGGCGGGTGTTCCAACAGTTTGGCAAATGCTATTGACCCATATGAAGGCCAATGGATTGAAGTTCTCCTCATTGAACCGCACTGTGATCGGCGGATCAGCTTGTCCACCCGCCATGATTCAGACCTTCATGGACGACTATGGTGTCGAAGTCTTACATGCTTGGGGCATGACTGAGCTCAGTCCTTTGGGCACACTTTGCACGCTCAAAAACAAACATCTGAAATTGTCTGAACCTGAGCAAATGAAAATTCGTCTTAAACAAGGACGCGTTATTTTTGGTGTGGACATGAAAATAGTCGACGATGCAGGAAGGGACTTACCCCATGATGGCAAATCTTTTGGCGATCTTTTGGTCAAAGGTCCATGGGTGGTTGCTGAATACTTCAAAGGCGAGGGCGGTCCACCTTTGGTAAAAGATGCACATGGCATCGAATGGTTTCCAACCGGTGATGTTGCCACCATAGATGCTGATGGCTACATGCAAATTACCGATCGCAGCAAAGACGTCATCAAATCAGGCGGTGAGTGGATTAGTTCGATCGACATCGAGAATATTGCTGTCGCGCATCCCAGTGTATTGATGGCGGCATGCATCGGTGTGAAACATCCCACATGGGACGAACGTCCTATCGTTGCGATAGTGAAAAAACCAGATACGCAAGTTTCACGCGAAGAAATACTTGCTTTTTACGAGGGGAAAACTGCCAAATGGCAAATTCCTGATGACGTAATGTTTGTAGACAGTATTCCAATTGGTGCTACTGGCAAGATGCTGAAAACCAAATTACGCGAGCAATTGAAAGACTACGTGCTCCCAAATCTTTAATCGAACTAGTGCATTCCCTAGATGCTTTTAAAACCTAACCCTGTAACCATTGAACGTCTTAAAAATTGAAGGAGACAACTATGAAATTCACCCACAAACTTATTGCTACGGCTGCTTTGTCAATGCTTGGTTCAGCAGCGTTTTCCCAAGCAGGAGAAACAGTCAAGATTGCTTGGATTGACCCACTTTCCGGTCTGATGGCACCTGTTGGTTCTAATCAGCTAAAAACATTTCAATTTTTTGCTGAGAAATTCAACGCCAACAATCCGGCGAAAGTTAAATTTGAAATCGTTGGCTTTGATAATAAGCTCAGCCCAGCTGAGAGCTTGAACGCCATGCAAGCTGCTATGGACCAAGGCATTCGTTACATTTCGCAAGGAAATGGTTCTTCTGTAGCTGGTGCCATCATTGAAGCTGTCAACAAACACAATGAGAGAAACCCAGGCAAAGAAGTTATTTTCTTAAACCATTCTGCGGTTGATCCTGATTTCACAAACAGCAAATGTAGTTTTTGGCATTTCCGCTATGACGCGGACACCTCCATGAAAATTGAGGCTATGACTACTTTCATGAAAGAAAAAAATGACATCAAGAAGGTCTATCTTTTCAACCAAAACTATTCTCATGGCCACCAAGTTGCTAAATACGCCAAAGAAAACTTAGCGCGTAAACGTCCTGATATTCAAATCGTTGGCGAAGACCTCCATCCTTTGGCACAAGTTCGTGACTTCTCGCCCTACATTGCCAAAATTAAAGCATCTGGCGCTGACACGGTGATCACAGGTAACTGGGGTTCAGATTTGGCTTTATTGGTCAAAGCTGCAAACGAAGGTGGCTACACCGGTAAGTTCTACACTTATTACACAGGTGTATCAGGCACTCCAACAGCGCTTGGTAAAAATGGTGAAGGCAAAGTTTTCCAAATTAGTTATGGACACTACAACATGGGTGGCCAATACCAAAAATGGATGGAAGAATTCAATACCAAGTACAAGGATGACATCTACACATTCTCAATGGCCAACATTCTCAATTCATTGAGCTTAGCAATGGCGAAGGCTAAATCAACTGACCCTGTCAAAGTGGCCTTTGCTTTAGAAGGCTTGAAGTTCCAGAGCTTTGCAGGTGAAAACGAAATGCGTAAATCTGACCATCAAATGCAACAAACCATGTTTCTTACCGTATGGCAAAAAACAGATAAAAAGTATCCTTACTCTGCTGAAAACACGGGCATGACACTCGCGCCAGTTCAAAAATACGAACCCTATGTCGCTAGTACACCCACTAGTTGCCAGATGAAGCGTCCCGGGTAATTTTTCGCGCCTCAAGAAAAAGAGTGCGTCTTATGACGCACTCTTTTTTTAGACCACGTAAATGAAGACTCTTAACACATAGATCATGGAATTTTTTGTAATTTCCACACTCAACGGATTAAGCTATGGATTGTTGCTATTCATGTTGAGTTCAGGTTTAACTCTGATCTTTAGCATGATGGGCGTGCTTAATTTCGCGCACGCAAGTTTCTACATGATCGGGGCTTATATTGGATTCACTCTTAATTCGGTTTTAGGTTTTTGGACAGCCTTGTTAGTAGCGCCGTTAGTAGCTGGCATATTTGGTGCTCTATTTGAGAAATTTTGCCTACGTCGTGTTCATAAATTTGGCCATGTACCAGAGTTATTAGTCACATTCGGACTCTCTTACGTAGTCTTAGAAATAGTTCAATTGGTATGGGGAAGAACTGCTGTTGAGTTTCAACCCCCCAATGAATTACAAGGCCCAGCATTTACATTGATTCAAAATTCCGTTAGCGGGCTTTCTCTTGTGTGGGGCGTTGCATCGTCAGAACTTTGCCAAGCCAGTGACGCGGCTGTTCGGGTGGTGTGTTCTCCATTTCCCGCAACAAGAGGATTCATGATGCTTGTGGCCATCTGCATGATGTTGGGACTGTGGCTCTTGCTAACTAAAACACGTGTCGGCTTGGTGATCCAAGCTGCGCTGACGCATCCTGAAACAGTTGAGTCTTTGGGCCATAACGTGCCGAGAGTTTTTATGTCTGTGTTTGGCGTTGGAACCGCCCTTGCAGGTTTGGCTGGGGTCATTGGAGGCAGCACTTTTGTAACAGAACCAGCCATGGCGGCGACGGTTGGTTCAGTCATTTTTGTGGTGGTAGTGGTTGGCGGCATGGGATCTTTAGCAGGCGCTTTTCTTGCCTCGCTACTTATTGGAATTGTCCAAACCTTTGCAGTCGCCCTTGATTATTCTGTTTTGTCATTACTTCAGAGCATGGGCGTCTCGGTGGGTGTTGCGTCGCAAGACAACGCTCTACTTAAACTTACGATTTCACAAGTGGCGCCCATATTGCCTTACTTGTTTTTGGTGTTAATTTTGATCTTCAGGCCACGCGGTTTGCTAGGTAAGCGCGAGACTTAAGACTTATGCAAACTTCCGCCACTTATTACGCATTCAAACCTTTCAATATTGCACGCTGGGTAATTTGGGGGCTTTTCGCCTTTGTATTGCTCTTGGCGCCTAAAGCCTTTTCAAGTAATTTTTCCATTTCCATGTTGACCCAAATGGGTGCTGTCATGATCGTATGTTTGTCCTACAACATGCTGTTAGGTCAAGGCGGCATGTTGAGTTTTGGACATGCTGTCTACACAGGTCTCGGCGCATACATTGCCATGCACACCCTCAATGCTGCAGCAAATGGGTTATTGCCTATTCCGGTTTCATTGATCCCTTTGGTTGGCGGAATCGGCGGCATGTTTTTCGCGGTTTTGTTTGGCTATGTGACCACCCGCAAATCAGGCACCACATTTGCCATGATCACCTTGGGCATCTCTGAGTTGGTATTTGCCATGTCTTTGATGTTTTCTGGCTTCTTTGGAGGAGAAGCGGGTATCTCTGGCAATCGCGTTTTTGGCCAACCCTTTTTAGGCATTACGTTTGGTCCACCTATTCAGGTTTACTACTTAACAGCGACCTATACCTTTATTTGCGTCGCATTGATGTACGCATTCACCCGAACACCTTTAGGGCGCATATTGAACGCCGTGCGTGATAACCCGGAACGTGTTGAATTCATTGGCTACAACACACAGCAAGTGCGTTACATGGCTTTCATCATCGCTGGATTTTTCGCTGGTATCGCCGGTGGAATTGGCGCGCTCAATTTTGAAATTGTGACCGCTGAGGTCGTTGGCGCTGCCCGTTCAGGAGCTTATTTGCTGTTTACCTTCTTAGGTGGAGCCACTTTCTTTTTCGGTCCCATCATCGGCGCAATTTTGTTGGTTCTGGCGTATGTTTTGCTTTCTGAATTCACCAAAGCTTGGCTACTTTATTTGGGATTGGTATTTTTATTCATGGTGATGTTTGCACCTGGTGGCATTTCTAGTTTGATCATGATGAATTTACGTTTGGCTGCTTTTGGCCGCTTGCGTCATATATGGGTTGCCTACATAGGATTAGGTATTACTGCGCTTTTGGGATTAGCGGGTGTTGCGGCCATCGTTGAAATGGTCTACCACTTGCAACTCGATGCCGCTATGGGCCCCGAAGTTCGCTTCGCTGGCTTTACCCTCAATACAGAACTTAGCCACACTTGGTTTGGCTGTGCAATGCTAGTCGTGACGGGTTTTGGCCTCTTTGAATTGGCAAGACGACAGTATGTACATGATTGGGGCGAATCGCAAGAATTCATCGAGAAAGAAATCAAACGCAGGGAGGAAGCCCTGTGAACGCACTTGAACTCAAAGCCATACATAAAAATTTCGGTAAAACCCAGATCATTCGTGGCATTGATTTAGCGGTGACGACCGGTGAGCGCGTTGCCATCATTGGTCCTAATGGAGCTGGAAAATCTACTTTATTCAATTTAATCAGTGGTCGTTTTGCTCCGACCAGTGGCGAAATATGGCTGAGTTCGCAACGTATCGATGGTAAGCAACCTTTTGAAATCAACCGTTTGGGGCTCTCTAGAAGTTTCCAGATTACCAATATATTTCCTAAGCTCAGTGTTTTTGAAAATTTACGCTGCGCAGTGTTGTGGAGTCTTGGATACAAGTATTCTTTCTTAAAGTTTTTGGCAGATCTCGACGACGCAAACGATTTAGCGCAGCATTACATGGAAAGAATTCGGCTCGATAAAAAGCGAGATGTATTGGCCATGAATCTGACTTATGCAGAGCAACGCGCCTTAGAAATTGGTATCACCATCGCAGGCGGTGCCGAAGTTATTTTGCTAGACGAACCGACTTCTGGTATGAGTAAAAGCGAAACATTGCGCTTTATTCAATTGATACGACAAGTGACAGAAGGTAAAACGCTTCTCACGGTTGAACACGACATGGGGGTTGTATTTGGCTTGGCAGACAAGATTGCAGTGGTTGTCTATGGAGAAGTCATTGCATACGACACCCCTGATGCAGTACGGTCCAACCCCAAAGTGCAAGAAGCCTATCTTGGTAGCGCGAAATCGCATTGATACACCAGCCACCACCGCAACGATCGTCCCATGCTTAAGATTGAAAACCTTCACGCGTTTTATGGCAAAAGCCATGTATTACATGGTGTATCGTTTGACATCAAAGTCGGTGAAATTGTTTCTTTGTTAGGACGAAACGGCTCGGGTCGCTCCACAACAGCCCGGTCCATCATGGGACTTGTCGAATGCCAAGGTTCCATTGAATGGAATGGACAAGCTATTTTGGACAAGAAGGCATATCAAATTGCCCATCTTGGCATAGGCTATGTGCCTGAAAACCGCGACATTTTTCCAAAACTCACTGTTCACCAAAACTTGATGCTTGGCCAAAAGGGCAAAGGTGAGGGGAGTCGATGGAGTTTTGACGATATGTACGCCATGTTTCCGCGTTTGCGAGAGCGACAACACACTGAGGCTGGCGTCTTGTCTGGTGGTGAGCAACAAATGCTGACGCTATGTCGCACCTTGATGGGTGACCCAGATCTCATCATCATTGATGAACCCACCGAGGGACTCGCACCCAAAATCGTTGCCTTGGTGGGCCAATACCTGGAAACCTTGAAACAAAAAGGCATTTCTGTTTTATTGATAGAACAAAAGCTAACCATTGCCATGGATATTTCAGACCGTGTCTTGGTCATGGGCCACGGCAGTATTGTGTTTTCAGGCACACCGACACAGCTTCGAGAAGACGCTTATATCCGCCGTGAATGGCTGGAAGTTTGATCTAGAATGAAAAAGAACGATCGTTCTTTTTCTTGTCCCAATTCAGTTTCAACAAGGAACCCGCATGAGTGCTGACTACAAAGTTCACGGTGACGTGGCTGTTATTTCTCTGAACAACCCACCCGTCAATGGTTTAGGGCTTTCAACCCGTCAAGCTATTACCGAAGGGGTAGAAAAAGCAGTCCAAGATGCTTCCGTCAAGGCGATCGTGATAACAGGGCACGGCAAAGCTTTTTCTGGTGGCGCTGACATCCGTGAATTCGGATCTCCAAAAGCCACACAAGAACCCAATTTATTAAGCGTAATCGCGCAAATTGAAAATTGCGTAAAGCCTGTAGTAGCCGCGGTGCATACCGTTGCGATGGGTGGTGGTTTAGAACTAGCCCTCGGCTGTCACTACCGTATAGCTGCACCAGGTGCCAGCATTGCATTGCCTGAAGTCAAAATTGGTTTGATTCCTGGTGCGGGAGGCACGCAACGTTTGCCTCGCGTTTTGGGTGTGGAGCCTGCACTCAACATGATCGTTAGCGGAGAGCCTATCAAAAGCGAAATGCTAGCGATGCTGCCCGGACAAAAATTGTTCGACAAAATGGCCGCATCCCCCGAGTCCTTGATGGATGAAGCACTGCAGTTTGCACGTGAAGTCGCTGATGTGCGGCCTTTGCCGCGTGTGCGTGATTTGCCTTGCAAACACCCACAAGGCGATGCCTACTTCCAATTCACACGCAATATGGTCAAAGGAATGGCCAAAAACTATCCCGCGCCACCCAAGTGTGTCGATGCCGTGCAAGCTGCGACCAAGAAAAAATTTGACGAAGGCATGGTGTTAGAGCGTGAGCTCTTCATCAATTTGATGTGGACACCGGAATGTCGCGCTCTGAGACATCTGTTCACATCGCAACGTGCCGCGTCCAAAATTGCAGACGTACCTGACACCACACCCACACGCGCAATCAAACAAGTCGCGGTCATCGGTGCTGGAACTATGGGCGGTGGTATTAGCATGAATTTCTTGAATGTCGGTATTCCCGTCAAGATATTGGAGACCAAGCAAGAAGCGCTTGATCGTGGCATCGCCACCATCAAAAAGAACTACGAAGCCCAAGTCAAAAAGGGCAAACTCAAAGAAGATAAATATGCGCAGCGCATGGCATTACTCACCAGCACGCTGAGTTATGACGACATCAAAGACGCGGACTTGGTGATTGAAGCCGTATTCGAAGAAATGGGCGTCAAAGAAACTGTATTTAAACAACTAGACGCTGTGATGAAGCCTGGCGCGATTTTGGCGTCCAACACATCGACGTTAGATGTCAATGCGATCGCCAATTTCACCAAGCGGCCTGAGGATGTGATTGGTATGCACTTCTTTAGTCCAGCCAATGTCATGAAATTGTTGGAAGTAGTGCGCGGCGCAAAAACGGCCAAAGATGTCTTGGCCACTGTGATGGCGCTTGCCAAAACCATTAAAAAGACCGCAGTTGTATCGGGCGTTTGCGATGGCTTTATCGGCAACCGCATGATCGAGCAATACGGTCGCCAAGGCGGCTTCTTATTAGAAGAAGGGTGCACACCACAACAAGTCGACAAAGCCATCGAGAAATTTGGTTTCGCCATGGGACCTTTTCGCATGGGCGATTTAGCTGGTAACGACATTGGATGGGCTATTCGTAAACGCCGTTATGTTGAAAAGCCAAATATGAAATACAGCAAGACGGCTGACTTGCTTTGTGAAATGGGACGCTTTGGACAAAAGGTTGGCAAAGGTTGGTATGACTACCAGGCCGGCAAACGGGACGCTATCCCTAACAAAGAAGTAGAAGATATGGTCGTCAAACACCGCGCGACGATTGGTATTACCCCCAGAAAAATCAGCGATGAAGAGATTGTCCAACGTTTGGTGTTTTCCTTGGTGAACGAAGCTGCACATATCTTGGAAGACGGGATTGCATCCAAGGCCAGCGATATTGATATGGTCTACATCACTGGCTATGGTTTCCCGATTTATCGCGGTGGCCCAATGTTGTACGCAGACCAAGTGGGGCTCTTCAATGTGGTTCAAGCCATGCACCGTTTTGCCGCAAACCCACACGACGATGCCGAATTCTGGAAGCCAGCGCCCTTGTTGGCGAAATTGGCTGCTGAAGGCAAAACTTTCAATTAAGGAATTTCCATGACCAATGCTGTAATTGTTTCGACCGCACGCACACCTCTCGCTAAAAGCTGGAAAGGCGCTTTCAACATGACCCACGGCGCTACGCTAGGCGGTCACGCTGTGAAGCATGCGATTGCCCGTGCTGGCATTGATGCCGCTGAAGTTGAAGACGTGATCATGGGATGCGCCAATCCTGAGGGTGCAACGGGTGCCAATATTGCACGTCAAATTGCCTTGATGGCAGATTGCCCGATCACAGTCAGCGGTTTGACCGTCAATCGTTTCTGTTCGTCAGGTTTACAAACTATTGCACTGGCTGCACAGCGCGTGATCGCGGGTGAAGGTGACATTTATGTTGCGGGTGGTGTGGAAAGCATTTCGTGTGTGCAACAAGAAATGAACCAACACATGTTGGCAGATGTCAACCTGATGAAAAAGAAGCCTGAAATCTACTGGAATATGTTGCAAACGGCAGAACAAGTTGCCAAGCGCTACAACATATCGCGCGAGCGTATGGACGCTTATGGTGCGGAAAGCCAACAAAAAGCCTGCGCTGCACAAGCCGCAGGCAAATTCAACGATGAGATTGCACCCATCACCGTCCAAGCGGGCGTGATCGACAAAGTAATGGGTATGATGACTAAACAAGTGACTGTGAGTGCGGATGAAGGATTGCGCGAAGGAACGACAGTTGAGAGCGTATCAGGCATCAAGCCTGCTATGCCAGGTGGCGTGATTGCTGCTGGAAACGCTAGCCAATTCTCTGATGGTGCGGGTGCTTGCGTGGTGATGAGCGAAGAGCTCGCCAGCAAACGTGGTTTGAAACCGCTAGGTCGTTTCTTGGGTTTTGCAGTCGCAGGTTGTGAGCCCGATGAAATGGGCATCGGCCCTGTATTCGCAGTTCCTAAAGTGCTCAAGCGTTTAGGTTTAACGGTCAACGATATTGATTTGTGGGAACTCAACGAAGCTTTTGCTGTCCAAGTTTTGTACTGCCGTGACACCTTAGGCATTCCTGCCGACCGCTTGAATGTCAACGGTGGTGCTATTGCTGTGGGCCACCCCTATGGTGTGAGTGGACAGCGCCTGACAGGTCATGCACTGATCGAAGGCAAGCGTCGTGGTGCTAAGCGGGTAGCAGTGACCATGTGTATTGGTGGCGGCATGGGTGCTGCAGGCATCTTTGAAGTTCTCTAAAGAAACTTGAAGACTACTAAAGACTCTGCTGGTTCATCCACCCACTGCTCTGCATTCAGGTATGTTGCTTCGCACCACGGTTGATTTTTTATTGCACGATTGGCTCAAGGTAAGTGAACTTAACCAACGCGAACGATTCGCTGACCATTCCCGCGAAACCTTTGACGCAGTTTTAGACACATGTGAGCGCATTGCGCGCGATAAATTTGCGCCATTCAATCGCACCGTGGATGTGCAAGAGCCCGTCTTTGATGGCGAAAAAGTGATCTTGCCTGAGTGCACGCAAGATGCACATAACGCCTATGTCGCCAGCGGCATGCTGAGTGCTGCGCAAGACTATGCGATTGGCGGCATGCAATTGCCCTACACCATAGAAGCGGCAGCCAATGCTTTTTTTGCATGTAGTTCTGTCAGCATAGGTGCTGGCATGTTGACAGTTGGCAATGCAAATTTGTTAATGGCGCACGGAACTGAATTACAAAAAAAAGTTTTTGCGCTGAATGAGTTTTCCGGTCGGTTTACTGGGACGATGTGTTTGTCTGAGCCGCAAGCGGGTTCATCCCTGTCCGATATTGCTACTCGTGCCACGCCTGACGGTGCAGATTTCGATACGGACCCTTTGGGTCCGCGGTACCGACTCAAAGGTAACAAAATGTGGATCTCGACGGGAGATCACGAACTCAGCGAAAACATTGTGCATTTGGTCTTGGCCAAAATTCCAGACGCTCAAGGCAAAACAATTCCAGGTGTCAAAGGCATTTCTTTATTCATTGTTCCCAAAAAACTGGTGGATTTAGAAAGCCAATTAACAGGCGAACGCAACGACGTTGCCCTTGCTGGTCTCAACCATAAATTAGGTTGGCGCGGCACTGTCAATACCTTGCTTAATTTTGGAGAAGGTAAGTATCCTGTGCGATCACCTGGACTTAATGGAAAAGGTGCAGGTGCCATTGGCTATTTAGTGGGGCTGCCTGGTCAGGGCTTGCGCTATATGTTCCATATGATGAACGAAGCGCGTATTGGCGTGGGTATGGCCGCCACCATGTTGGGGCTAGCTGGTTATTACGCCTCCCTTGACTACGCCAAAAGTAGGCCACAAGGACGCCCTATCACTGCTGGAGGAAAAGACCCTGCTTCACCCCAAACACGCATCATTGAACATGCAGACATCAAGCGTATGTTGTTGGCACAAAAAGCATATGGTGAAGGGGCTTTGGCATTAGAGCTGTATTGCGCTCGCTTAGTCGATGAACAACACACAGGCGATGCACAGCAAGCCGATGAAGCGCGGTTGTTGTTAGAAGTTCTCACGCCCATTGCTAAAAGTTGGCCCAGTGAATGGTGTTTAGAAGCGAACTCATTGGCGATTCAAATATATGGTGGGTATGGCTATACGCGTGACTATCCGGTAGAACAGTATTGGCGCGACAACCGTCTCAATATGATTCATGAAGGTACGCACGGCATCCAAGCGCTAGATTTACTCGGTCGCAAAGTGCTGATGGAAAAGGGCAGAGGTCTCCAGCTTTTAGCAGATCGGATCAATGCCACCATTGAGCGGGCCTTGCCTATAGGAAAAGACGCTGCAATGCACGCCAATGCCTTGGCACAAGCGCTTCAACGTGTAGGACGCGCTACCAAAATGGCATGGAGCACAGGCGTTCCTGCAGAGGCCCTTGCAAACGCAGTGCCCTACATGCAGGCTTTCGGCCACACTGTGTTGGCTTGGATCTGGCTAGAAGTTGAATTGGCCAGTCTTTCAGACAATGCAGCCAATTTAGGTCGTAGACATGCCGCCCACTTTTTCTTCCAGTACGAATTACCCAAAATTTCAGCCTGGCTCAATGTTGTGGAAGCACGCGATATGACGTGTGCCAACATGGCTGAAGACTCTTTTTAAGAAAGTACCTTATGCAAGAAAGCTTTGGCGCCTACATCCCTTTTGTCGAGCATTTAGGCTTTGAGATGGAGTTTTTTGAAGACGGCCAATCCGAATTGCGCTACCTGCCAGAGGAGTCGCATTTGAATTCGTTCAATGTGACACACGGTGGTGCATTGATGACGCTTCTAGACGTGACGATGGCCACTGCAGCGAGAAGCATAGACAAAACCATGGGCGTTGTAACCATTGAGATGAAAACCTCATTTATGCAACCCGCTCGCGGACAACTTGTTGGAAAGGGCAAACTTCTGCATCGTAGTAAAACCATGGCCTTTACCGAGGGCACTGTGCTGGATGCGCAAGGCAACATTTGTGCGCACGCTACAGGTACTTTCAAATATGTGCCTCGGGCCATCCAGCCCAACCAATCTAACCACGAAATTTCAACCGATTAATTCCTATTTTGGAGATAGCTATGCATGACAACCAACAACTGCTACTAGACAACCGTCCACAAGGCGAGGCTACGGTCAGCAACTTTAAATTAGTCACCACCAAAACACCTCCACTGACGGATAACCAAGTCTTAGTGCGTCACCATTATTTGAGCTTGGATCCGTATATGCGCGGCCGTATGAATGACAGCAAGAGCTATACGGCTCCGCAACCTTTGGGACAGGTGATGATTGGCGGCACCGTTGGCGAGGTGGTAGAGAGCAGACATCCTAAATTCCATGTGGGTGACAAAGTGGTTGGCATGGGTGGATGGCAACACTTCAGCGTTGTGGACGGCAATGCCCCCGGCATGTTGCGTAAAGTCGATACCACCCATGTGCCTTTAAGCCATTACCTAGGCGCTGTTGGTATGCCAGGTGTGACTGCTTTCTATGGCTTGGTCAAAATCATTACTCCCAAAGCAGGAGAAACCTTGACAGTGAGTGCTGCAAGTGGTGCTGTAGGTAGCGCATTCGGTGCTTTGGCAAAAGCCAGAGGGTGCCGCGTCGTGGGTATCGCCGGTGGCAAAGACAAATGTGAGTATGTGGTGAAAGAACTCGGCTTTGATGCATGTATTGATTACAAAGAGCATAAAGACTATCTGTCTCTCTCCAAAGCTTTGCGCGATGCATGTCCTAACGGCATCGATGGCCATTTTGAAAATGTAGGCGGAATGGTTTTAGATGCGGTGATGCTACGTACCAACGCCTTTGCTCGTATCGCTGTCTGCGGAATGATTGCAGGATATGACGGTGCGCCGATTGCCATGACCAACCCAGCCTTGATTTTGGTGAATCGCATGCGGGTCGAAGGATTCATCGTGAGCGAGCACATGGAAGTATGGCCAGAAGCCTTACAAGAACTTGGCACTTTAGTCGGCACTGGCAAATTGCGCCCACGCGAAACGATTGCGCAGGGCCTGGAAGCAGCGCCACAAGCATTTCTGGGCTTGCTCAAAGGCAAAAACTTTGGCAAACAATTGGTCAAGCTAATTTAATCCGCCCCACACAGCCATACAGACAAGCCATGTCCAACATCATCTTGCACCATTACCCTTTATCGCCTTTTGCAGAGAAAGTGCGTCTCATTCTTGGTTTTAAAAAGATGCAGTGGCAAAGCGTCATCATCCCCATGTACATGCCAAAGCCTGATGTGATTGCTCTCACTGGCGGCCACCGACGTACGCCATTTATGCAAGTCGGTGCAGATATTTATTGCGACACCGCATTGATATCCGATCTGCTTGAGCAAATGACACCCACGCCCACACTCTATCCAGAAGCCGTCAAAGGGGCCGCACGCATCGTGGCGCAATGGGCGGACACTTCGGTGTTTCCAGTAGCGATGGCGTACAACTTTCAACCCAGTGGAGCGGCACATGTGCTGGCTGGCTGGAATCCTGAAGACATCAAAGTGTTTGTGCAAGACCGTGCAACGATGCGAGGCGGTGCGCCACGTATGCCACCAGCAGATGCTGAAGGCATGTACCGCAGCTATTTAAGACGCTTGGCCAATATGCTTGACCACCATCCGTTTTTAATGGGAGACGCGCCCTCGATTGCTGATTTCTCTGCTTACCACTCGACTTGGTACACCTTACGTATAGTTGCGCCGCTCGCAGGCATTTTCGACGCTACCCCGAATGTGCGCGCTTGGATTGAACGGATGGAAAAATTTGGACATGGTGCACATACAGAAATAAGCTCTAAGCAATCACTAGAGATTGCCAATATGGCCACACCAGTTGATGTATCTAAAGAACCATTCATTGATTTACACGGCATCGCTTTAGGTTCTAAAGTGGTCATCACAGCTGAATCATTTGGTCTAGAACCTACGCATGGGGAACTAATGGCAGCCACAAGAACGCGCATCACTGTGCGTCGCCATGATGAGCGGGCTGGCACCGTCCATGTGCACTTCCCACGCGTTGGCTTCATCATGAAGAAGGATGAATCGTGATCTCCAACTTCAAAGGCAAAGTAGCAGTTCTAACGGGCGCAGGTTCAGGCTTTGGTTTGGAATGCGCAAAGATCGGCGCCCAATTGGGCATGAAGTTGGTGCTGGTCGATGTGCAAAAAGACGCATTGGATGCAACGCAAGCGCAAATGCAAACACTGGGTGTAGAAGTAATGGCACGCTTGGTTGATGTATCCAACGAAGGCCAAATGCAAGCTCTGGCCAATGACGTACAACAAACATTTGGCGCTCCGAATTTTGTTTTCAACAACGCAGGCGTCGGCGCAGGTGGCTTGGTCTGGGAAAACACCGTGGCCGATTGGGAGTGGTTACTGGGTGTGAACTTATGGGGCGTGGTGCATGGCGTGCGTTTATTCACCCCCATGATGCTTGAGGCTGCAAGCAAGGACCCAAATTTCCAAGGCCACATTGTCAATACTGCCAGTATGGCGGGACTGTTAACACCTCCCAATATGGGCATTTACAACGTCACCAAACATGCTGTGGTGGCATTGACAGAAACCTTGTACCAAGATTTAAAACTGGTCAGCGACCAAGTCAGCGCCAGTGTGTTGTGTCCTTACTTTGTACCCACGGGCATCAGCCAAAGTCACCGCAATCGTCCTAGCCAATTAAAAGCAGACAAACCCACCAAAAGTCAATTGATTGGCCAAGCCATGAGCGATAAAGCTGTGGGTAGCGGCAAAGTGAGTGCGGCGGATGTCGCGAAGATGGTGTTTGATGCGATCGAAAAAGACCATTTCTATATCTACAGCCACCCCAAAGCACTTGGCAATGTGCAACACCGTATGGAAGCCATTGTGCAAGGCCATAATCCGCCAGATCCGTTTAAAGAGCGGCCAGATATTGGTGACAAACTCAAAGCCGATTTACGTAGTTAATTGACATAGTCGGTCGATACGGCATCGACCTTTTGAAAAAAGCCCAGAGCATGCAAAAAATAATGGGCCAGTTGGCCAATGAAATCAAGATTCGCCCTGAACAGGTGCGCGCTGCCGTTGAGTTGATCGATGGCGGAGCTACTGTGCCCTTCATCGCGCGTTACCGCAAAGAAGCTACAGGTGGATTAGATGACATCCAATTGCGTGAACTCGAAGCACGTTTGGCGTATTTGCGTGAACTTGAAACGCGACGCACTGCAGTGATCAAAAGTATTGAAGAGCAAGGCAAATTAACGCCTGAGCTTCGGTTGGCATTAGAGGCTGCAGCTACCAAGCAAGAGCTAGAAGACTTGTATCTGCCCTTCAAACCCAAACGACGCACCAAAGGCATGATTGCCATAGAGGCGGGACTAGAACCGATGGCCCATCAACTCTTTGCTGATCCATCTCTCAACCCTGTAGCAATAGCCGAGGCTTTTTTAGCCGAACACAAAGAAGCCTTGAGCAAAATAGAAGGTGCTGATTTTTCAACGGCAACCGCCTTGCTAGATGGTGTGCGCGATATTTTGAGCGAGCGCTGGGCAGAAGATGCAACACTGTTGCAAGGCTTGCGCGAATGGTTATGGAAAGAAGGCCTCTTTCGCAGCAAGCTAGCCAGCGGCAAAGACGAAAACCATCCCGACGTCGCTAAATTTCGCGATTACTTTGCATACGACGAACCGATTCACCGTGTTCCATCACACCGCGCATTGGCTGTGTTCAGAGGCCGTGCTTTGGAGATGCTGGACGCCAAACTGATCAGCCCTGAACTACAAGGCCAGCTGGATGCCAAACCCGAACCAAGCAAAGTCAGCTTGGCTGAAGGAAAAATTGCATTGCACTTGGGTTGGAGTCATAGGGGAAGAGCAGGGGACGACTTGATTCGCAAATGCGTGGCGTGGACTTGGCGCGTCAAACTCAGCTTATCGATAGAACGCGATTTATTTATTCGTTTACGTGAAGAAGCAGAAAAAGTTGCCATCAAAGTTTTTGCAGACAACTTGCGAGACTTGTTACTGGCTGCACCAGCCGGCCCTCGGGTGGTGATGGGGCTTGACCCAGGCATTCGCACTGGCGTCAAAGTGGCTGTGGTCGATGCCACAGGCAAGCTCGTTGAAACTGCCACGGTCTATCCACACGAACCCCGCAAGGACTGGGATGGTTCGCTCTACACGTTAGCAACTTTGTGTGAAAAGCATGGCGTGAATTTGATTGCCATTGGCAACGGAACAGCCAGTCGTGAAACAGATAAGTTAGCGGGTGAGCTCATTAAATTAATGGAGAAACACAGCAAGGCCAATGCGCAAGCCAACAGCAAGTCCATCGATAAAGTGGTGGTCAGCGAAGCCGGTGCCTCGGTTTACAGCGCCAGTGAATTCGCTAGCCAAGAGATGCCCGACGTCGATGTGAGTTTGCGTGGTGCGGCAAGCATTGCGCGCCGCTTGCAAGACCCGTTAGCAGAGCTTGTCAAGATTGATCCCAAATCCATCGGAGTAGGGCAGTACCAACACGACGTCAACCAAAGCCAACTCGCCAGAACATTGGAAGCGGTGGTGGAAGATTGCGTGAATGCCGTGGGGGTAGATCTCAACACGGCAAGCGTTCCGCTTTTGACGCGTGTGTCCGGTTTATCCACCACCACTGCCAAAGCCGTGGTGCGCTGGCGTGAATCCAATGGTGCTTTTGCGAACCGACAGCAATTATTGAAGGTCACTGGCTTAGGTGCAAAAACCTTCGAACAAAGTGCGGGCTTCTTACGTATCCGTGATGGTGATAACCCACTGGATATGACAGGCGTCCATCCTGAAACCTACGCCACGGTGGAGCGCATCATCTCGCATACAGGCAAACCAGTTGCAGAGTTGATGGGACGCGCAGACATGCTCAAAACGCTCAAGCCTGAACTCTTTGCCAACGATTCGGTGGGTGTCATCACTGTCAAAGATATCTTGAGCGAACTTGAAAAACCTGGCCGCGATCCACGCCCCGATTTCAAAGTCGCCAAATTGCAAGATGGGGTCGAAGACATCCAAGATTTAAAAGTAGACATGGTGCTGGAGGGCACAGTAAGCAACGTCGCAGCATTTGGTGCATTCGTTGATTTGGGCGTTCACCAAGACGGTCTTATCCATGTCAGCCAGCTGAGTAATAAATTCATCACCGATGCGCGTGAGGTTGTGAAAACTGGCGATATCGTGAAAGTCAAAGTGCTCGAAGTCGATGTGCCGCGCAAACGCATTAGCTTGACAATGAAACTCGATGCGGCACCTGTCAGAAAAGATGGCATGAAAGATAACCGCTTTGAATTTGCTGGCAAAGATAACCGGCAACGCAGTGGCAGCAGTGTTATGCCAAGCCATGCGCAGCGGGGTCCTACGCACAATTCACAGGCTCAGGAAGGTTCAGCTATGGCATCTGCATTTGCGAAATTACAAAGCCTAAAAAAGTAAAACCTCAGAACTGTTTCTGTCCATGAAAGCACTCAAGCTATTTGCGGGTCCCAAGGCG
>Ga0214921_10000911_pt1 | contig 52388 bp, 37 predicted proteins | sample LL1505_MetaG_FD_177992 | JGI IMG/M metagenome (GOLD analysis project Ga0214921, IMG submission 177992) | Freshwater microbial communities from Lake Lanier, Atlanta, Georgia, United States - LL-1505 | ecosystem: Environmental > Aquatic > Freshwater > Lake | place: USA: Georgia | collected... | reverse complement strand
ACCAGCACCACCGGACCCGCCAGCACCGCCGGCACCGCCCACGCCACCCTCGCCGCCAGTAGCGCCGGAGATGCGCGCAGAATTGTTGAGACGCACGATGCCCACGACATTCTCGACCGAGAAGCCGACACCACCGGCGCCGCCGTTCGAACCGGTGGCACCTTGGGCGCCATCGGCGCCGTCGGTTCCATTACCGCCATTACCGCCCGCAGCACCGTTTCCACCGCCAGCACCAGCGCCACCGGCATAGCCGAAGGCGGGTGCACCATTGGGATTCTGTGCAGTTGCATCAGGCACGACCGCTCCGCTGCCACCGGGGGTGGAGGGGGCACCGACACCGGCGGCACCGGCACCGCCGACACCACCGGCACCGCCTGTGAGACCCGCGGCACCGTTGCCACCCGCGCCACCCGCGCCACCCGCGCCACCAGCGCCACCCGCGCCACCGGTGCCGCCATCGATGGAATCGAAGTTGTTGTAGATCACCGTGGCGCCGTTGCTTCGCACCGCATAACCGGCCCCACCAACGCCGCCCAGACCGGTGGTTCCGCCTGTGGCACCCGGCGTCCCGGCCGTGCCGCCTGTCACCGATGAGCCACCATCAGCACCCGACGTACCGGGAGCGCCTGATTGACCGGGACCGCCAAGGCCAAACTCCGCCTCGACACCAGCGCTGCCCGCGGCGCCAGTTGTGCCAGCCGGCGCGCCGGTCGGCCCAACAACACCCGCAGTGCCTGTGGCTCCGTCGGTGCCGGCGAAACCGGTGGAACCCGTGGCGCCGTTCACAGAGCCCACGTTGTTGACGAGCACCTGGTTACTCGGCGGCGGCACCGCCGAGGCCGACTGGGCGACGACCAACAGAGCGGTCGCAGCGACCACCGAGGCCGGGCCTGAGAACAACATTTCGATGGCAGTGGCCGTGGCCTTCTTGGCGTGCATGGGGCGCGGGTTCTTCACTTGGGAGCTCCTAGATTGAAAACTGGCTAATACAGTTGAAACGTTGTAAATACCACTTAATGTATTCGATGTGTTTAAAACGTTTGTGAAAGTTTTGACTTTACTGTCGTTTTTTTACTCACTCCAAAGCGCGACGAGCTGGGCGGCCGGCACGCTTCACCCCGAGGCGCGCGTTGGCTTCGCTTACTCGCATCGGGCGGGTAGTCCGCGTGGGCAGCCGGCGCGAACCGCGACGGACAGCGGCTGCCCGGCAGCCTCAAGCCATGATCAGAAATTGACCTCGGCCGAGATGAGCCGTCGTGCGGTCTCCAGCGCCTGAGGCGACAGCACCACGTTGCCGGGAGCCTGGTAGCCGTAGACCTGCCGGTTGTCGAGGTATTGCGGCACCGCTGCGCGGCGCGCGCTCTCGGCAAAGATCACCTCGCAGGGGCGACCGGTCGCGTCCGCGTGCCGCAGATTGCGGGCGATGTCAGCGCGAATGAGGCAGCTGCCGGTGACGGCCGACACCTCGATGACGCCGCGCACCCGGCGCTCGACGATCCAACGGTCGGGATCGCACGCCCGCGGTGTGCCCAGCTCGTCAACGTCCACGCTGAAGTTGGCGCCGGATTCTTGCGGCGCCAAGGCACGCAGCATCGGCGCGACGACTGGCAGGCCCAGCGCGACCAGCTCACGCAGGGTGCACGGCCGCAGGAAGCTGCATGCGGTGGTCATGAGCAGGAAGTCGCAGCCATGCCGGTGGACAGCCTCCAGCAGCGCATCGCGCCCGGCGGCCAGCTCTGACGCGGTCTGCACCTCGAGGCCTGCGTACTGCGGGCTCAGACGATCGATCCAGCGCTGCACCGGCGCGGGAAGCCCCGCGCTCGTTCGCTCCAGCACCTCGGCCGCGGACGGCACGAGCACGATGCACACCCGCATGGCCGATCGAGACCACTCGAGCGACTCGAGGCAGGCCAGGTGCAGAGGCAGGGCCGGGTCGTCGGGGCGAGCCACGAGGCCCACGAGCACGCAGGCCGAGTCCCTGGGCGCGCTGCGCAGTTGCCGCGGTGGCTGCAGCACGTGCTGATCCGACAGGCTGTCGCCCCAGTGCGGCCCGAGACGCGGCGGCCGCTGCTGTTGCTGCAGCCCCTTGAGGCTGTGGCGAGCGTTGCCGGCCACACGGGCCAGATCGTGCGCGCCCACCTTGCCGCTGCCCAGCAGCGTCAGGCAAACGTCCAGGCTTTCCTGATAACGGCCGGTCCAGTAGGCGTTGACCGAGAGCTCGTCGAGCAAGCCCATGTCATAAGCCCAGGGCTCTCCGAACAAGGAATCGGCAGGATAGGGCTTGCCCAGGCCGGCACGCGCGAACTCGTAACCCTGGGCGTGGCGGCCCTTGACGCGGCAGAACCGGCTGGCACCTTGAAGCGCTTCGACGCGTGTGGCGCTGGCCCGGATGGCAGCCTCATAGGCCGCGAGCACATCGTCGTCAGCAAAACAGAGTTGCTCCTTGAGCCGTGCCACCTGCAGCAAGCTGTAGTAGACCTCGTCCTGCCAGCCACCCATGGCAGCGCGCTCGAGGTAATGGCGAATGGCGTCGAGCGGCTGCTTGGCGTCGCGGTGGCTCTGCGCCAGATAGAAGGTGTAGCGGGTGCGCAGGTACGAGTCCTGCTCGGTGCGCAGGGCTTCTTGCAGCACCGCCACATCGCGCAGGAACACGTCGGCACCCTTGCGGCGGGCGCCGTCGTGTCCTCGGCGCATGCCGATGGGCAAATGCCCGAACTGGGCGGGCCCGTTCGAGTGAACGAACTCATGCAGCACGCCCCGGTAGGACCACTCGAGACGGTTGTTCACCAGCTGATTGCGTGGATAGCGCTGCGTGCCGTCGACGATGTCCACCGAGTAGCAATCTCGCGTGAGCTCGGGCATGAAGAACCCTTCTGGCAATTCGAGGGTGTCGTCGGCGTCGAGCGTGAGGGTGAAGTCGGCATGCGCCCGTGCAAGGGCCAAGGCCTCGGATCTGTTGTGGGCGAAGTTCTTCCACGCACGCTCGTGGAGGCTGCCCGGGATGCCCTTCATGTGCTCGCTAACGATCTCCTGCGTGCCGTCGGTGGAGCCGGTGTCCACCACGATCCAGTGATCGATCAGTGAGCGGGCGCTGTCCAGGCTGCGCCGGATCACCGCAGCCTCGTTCTTGACGATCATGCACAAGCAGATGGATTGGCCGGCAGCGTTCATAAAGTTTCGTTCACGGTTTGTCGTTCAAGGGGGAGGAGTGAGGGCCTGGGGCGGCCGCGAGAAGCGGCTTTCGCAACCGCTCGATGGCGGGCAGGCCCATGGCAGGTTCGACCAGCATGACCAGAAGATCGCCCGCCTCGGCGGCCTCGAGAGCCGCCTGAACGGCCGTGCCCGGATGCGGCTCGACGCGGACCGCATCGTGTGGCAGGCCCGCTCGCAAGAGGCAGTCAAGCCCGTGGTTCAACATGGCGCGAACAGGGTCCTCGCCAGCGTAGTCGGGGCACCGACTCACGTACCCAGGGTCGCAGCCGAGCACGATGTGGTCGAACGACCGGGCCAGCTGCGGCGCCATCTGATCCAGATGTTGCCGATGACGATTGCCCAGTTGCAGGCTCAGCAGGCGTCGCCGGCCGGCCACTGGCAGGCTCGAGGCGATGGCGCACAGCTCGGCCACGCCGTCGGGGTTGTGGCCATAGTCCAGCAATATGCGAAACGGCAAGCCTTCGATGAAGTTGTAGCGGCCCGGGTTGTGCTCGGGCGTGTTGGCAAAAGTGGCCAGCGCGCGACGCACCGTGGAGCGGTCCACGCCCTGAGCCCAGGCGAGCGCCGCGGCGAACAAGGCGTTCATGGCGTTGTGGCGCAACAAACCACCCATCCAGGCCGCAACGTCGTGCAACGGCATGAGCGGCGTGTGCACACCCCCACGTGCGTGGACGATCCACGGCTGACCGAGGTGCTCGCCCGCATAGACAGCCTCACCGTTGCCACTCAGGTGCTCGCGCAGCGCGGGCACGTCGGGGCGTGAGGCGACAAGGATGCGTCGCGGAGCCGCGGTGCGATCGAGCATGGCCAGCGCCAGCGGATCCTCGGCATTGACCACCACTGCGCCGGTGGCTCGCTCGAGCACCTCGGCCTTGAGCTCGGCCATGGCCTGCAGGCTGTGAATGCCGTCCACGCCGATGTGGTCATCCTGCACGTTGAGCAGGGCCGCGACGTCGTATCGGTCGCAAGGGTGGCCGAATTTCAGGAGCCCCTTGCGCGGCATCTCCAGCACAGCCACCTCCACGGAGGGGTCGTTCAGCAAAATCCGCCCGCCGGGATGGCCCGACAGATTTTCGGCAGTCAGCCGCTCCTGGCCGACCCAGACGCCCTGTGTGGTGCACACCCCGGCGCGGCAGCCCGCGGTGAGCCAGATGTGGTGCAACATGCGCGCCACGGTGGTCTTGCCGTTGGTGCCGGTGATGGCTGCCGTGGGGATGCGCGCTGGCTTGTCGCGAAACAGCCAGTCGATCAACTCGCCATTGAGGTCGCGTCCAGGCTCTGCGAGCCAGTGAACCCTGAATCCGGGCTGCGCGTTGACTTCGCAGATCGCACCGCCGACCTCCATCCAGGAACGGGAGATATCAGGGCAGAGAAGATCGATCCCGGCGATGTCCAGACCGATGCAGCGTGCTGCGCGCTCCGCGAGAGCGCGGTTGTCGGGGTGGACGAGGCCCAGCACGTCTTCGGCGGTGCCGCCTGAGCCGATGTTGGCGATGCGGCGCAGGTGCACGAAGCGCCCTGCCCCCGGGACACTCTGGGCGTCCAGCCCTTGCTCGGCCAGACAGCCGCGGCCCTCCTCGTCGAGCTCAAGCGCCATGAGCATGCTGCGCTTGTGGCGGCCACGCTGGGGGTCGCGGTTGACGCGCTCCACGAGCTCGGCCACGCTCGAGGTGCCGTCGCCCGAGACGCCAGCCGGCGTGCGGCGCGCAGCCGCCCATAGCCGACCGTCGACGACCAGCAGCCTGTGGTCGGCACCGTCCACATGCCGCTCAACGACCACGCCACCGGCAGACAGCTGCGAAGCTGCCTCGAAAGCCCGGCGCAGGCCGGCTTCGTCACGGATGCCCGGCACAACCCCCAACCCACCGTCCAGATCGGCAGGCTTGATCACCACGGGCCAGCCCTGCGCGCGAGCGCATTGCAGCGCTTCGTCCACGCTGCGCACCCAAGTGCCCTGCGGCACCGGTATCGCTGCCTCGGACAGCAACAGCTTGGTCCGGTGCTTGTCACGCGCGAGGCGACTGGCGATGTTGCCGGTACGCCCCGTGAAGGAGCTTTCCAGCCGCTCGGCAAAAGCACCCCAACCGATCTGTATGAATCCCGGGCGGGTCACCACCGGCATGCCCCGAGCCAGAGCAGCCAGGGCCGCACGCAGTGTGTTGGGCGCAAGCCCGTCGTTCCGAACGGCCTCCAGCCAACTGTTGAGATCATGCGCCAGCGCGGCGGCCTTTGCGGACCTCTCGGAGGCCTCTTCGTGATGAATCAGAACGTGGCGCAAGGCGAGCTGAAGTGCAGCATCCAGAACTGGCCACCTGAAGCAAGGCAAAGCCAGCGTCGCCGAATCGCCCTCCACGCGAAGCACCCGGGCCTGCCACGCCGGCTCGTGCGCCCAGCGTTGGAAGGCGATGCAAAGCGCAGCAACCCAATGCGCGAAGGTCGTGGGTGCGGTCTGCGGGCCTGCCAGCATCGCCCCCGGCCAATCAGCGTCGGCCACGCCCCACAACGGATCGCCAGGCCGCAGGTGCGCCACGCCCTGTCGAAGTGCCGCTTCGACACCGGGCCAGCTTTGGCCAGCATCCTCGAGCCCGACCGTCACGGTACACATGCCCGCCTGATCCAGACCCGCCGTGCACCCGGGCTTGTAGGTAGTCGGCCCTGAGCTACCCGCCTTCAGAGTGATCCATGCCGAGGTCATGAGCGTGGCGGCTGTGCAGCCATCGAGGGCATCAAGGAATTCACTCCGAATCGCCAGAGTCCGCGCGGAGTGAGCGCGTTGCCCAGGGTCAACTGACTAAAGTGTGACCAGAAGTTGTAAACCACGTTTACCACCTAGTGTTTTACTACACTTACTCTCCACCTGAATGCTGATGCTCGCTTGCCGCTATGGTTAAAAAATTGAACCCGCTCCAGCCGTCGAAGGCCCGCTGCGTCGAGGACGGCAAAGCCATCGCCATCATCGGCATGGCTTTTCGCTTCCCTGGCGATCTGGCCGACGAGTCCAGCCTGTGGGACGCGCTCAAAGGCGGCCGCGACCTAGTCACCCAGGTCCCGCCAGAGCGCTGGGCCACTGCCGAGCTGCAGCACCTCAAGCGCACCGAGCCCGGGCGCAGCATCACCTTCAAGGCGGGTGTGCTGTCGGGGATCGACCAGTTCGACGCCGGCTTTTTCGGTATTTCGCCGCGGGAGGCAGCCTGGCTCGATCCGCAGCAGCGCCTGTTGCTCGAGCTGGCCTGGGAGGCCATCGAAAACGGCGGCCGCGCGCCGTCCACGCTGAAGGGGTCCGACTGCGCGGTCTACGTGGGCATTTCCAGTTTCGACTACGGCATCCGCGGGCTGGACGATCTGGCTCTGCTGTCTGCGCACTTCATGACAGGCAACACGCTCAGCGTAGCGGCCAACCGGTTGTCCTACTTCTTCGATCTGCGCGGCCCGTCGGTGGCGGTAGACACGGCCTGCTCGTCGTCGCTGGTGGCGCTGCATCACGCGTGCAACAGTTTGCGTGCGGGAGAGTCGTCGATGGCGTTGGTGGGCGGCGTCAACCTGCTGCTGCATCCGTATCCATTCGTGGGCTTCACCAAGGCGTCGATGCTGTCGGCCAACGGCCGCTGCCGCGCGTTTGATGCCACCGGCGACGGCTACGTGCGCGCCGAAGGCGGCGCCGTCTTGCTGATCAAGCCGCTGGCACGCGCACTGGCTGATGGAGACAACGTCCACGCCGTGATCCGCGCCACCGGTATCAACGCCGACGGAGCGCGCAAGACTGGCATCACCGTACCCAGCAGCGAGGGCCAGGCCGATCTGATGCGAACGGTGCTCCAGCGCAGCGGCCTGGGTGCACTCGATGTCGACTTCGTCGAAGCGCACGGCACCGGCACCTCGGTGGGCGACCCCGTCGAGGCCGCGGCCATTGGCGCGGTCTATGGGAAAGGCCGTCCGGCGGGTCAACTGCTGCCCGTCGGTTCGATCAAGACCAACCTCGGCCACCTTGAGCCGGCGTCTGGCATGGCCGGCCTCGTCAAGTCGGTGCTGGTGCTGAAAAATCGCGCTGTGCCGCCCTCGCTGCACGTGAGCACGCTCAACCCGAACATCGGCTTCGCAGCGCTGCAGCTCGATGTCGTCACCTGCCATCAGGCGCTGGTACCCGCCGCGGGCAAGCCGCTGGTGGCCGGCGTGAACTCATTCGGTTTTGGCGGCGCCAACGCCCATGTGCTGTTGCAAGAGCACGTGGCCGCGCCGCAGCCCACGCAGGCCGAAGCGCGTCAGGCCACCCCGCCGCTCTTCCTGTCGGCGCGCACCGACGCCGCCTTGCGCGAGCTGGCGGGTCGTTACGCAGAGCTGCTCGAGGCCACGCCGGCGGAAGGCTTCTACGACATTGCCCATGCCGCAGCGCACCGCCGCGAGCGCATGGAGAAACGGCTGGCCATTCGCAGCGCATCGCTGGCCGACACCGCGCTGGCGCTGGCGGAGTTTTCGCAAGGCGTGTCGTCAGCGCGGGCGGTTGCCGAAGCGGCTTTGCCGGCCCCTGGCAGCGTCGCCTTCATCTACTCGGGAAACGGCGCGAATTGGACGGGCATGGGCCGTGCGCTCCTGGCTGAATCGGCGCGCTTCGCCGATCTGCTGGCCGCACTCGACGCTTCGTTCTACCCCCACACCGGCTTTTCAGTTGTGGATGAATTGCTCAACGGTAGCGCCGAGAGGCTCGAAGACACCGCCGTGGCGCAACCGCTGCTGTTCGCCATGCAAGTGACGTTGACCCAGTGGCTGCGCGAGCAAGGCATCGCGCCGGCCGCGGTCGCGGGCCACAGCGTGGGCGAAGTGGCCGCCGCCTGGGCCGCCGGTACGCTCGATCTGGACCAGGCCATGCGCGTCATTTGCGCACGCAGTGCCGCGCAGGGCCTCACCCGCGGCACCGGCCGCATGGCCGCGGTGGCCATGTCGGCTGCGGAGATGCAAGGCGTACTGAGCGAACTGGCCGTCGAGGTCGAAATCGCCGCCATCAACAGTCCGTCCAACGTGACGATTTCCGGCTGCCCGAGTGACATCGAACGTGTGCGCCAGCACATCGAAGAGCGGCGCGTGTTTTTCCGGCAGCTCGACCTCGACTACGCATTCCACAGCCGGCAGATGGATCCCATCCAAAGCCGGCTGCTGCGCAGCCTGGACGGCTTGTCGCCCGCCGCTCCGGGCGGCGTGGCGTTCGTGTCCAGCGTCACCGGTGATGCCGTCAATGGCACCGAACTCGACGCGCACTACTGGTGGCGCAACGTGCGTGAGCCGGTGCGCATGGCCGAGGCGATGTCGCTGCTCGTCGCACGGGGCTGCCGTGTGTTTGTCGAGATCGGCCCGCATGCGGTGCTGCAGCGCTACATGAGCGAGTGCATGACTGCGGCAGACGCCACCGCTCGCGTGCTGCCCACCCTGCGCCGCAACGACGACGGCCTGGCGCGGCTCGAAGACACCGCCTTGCGCATCCACCTGCTGTCTGATCAGCCGCAGCTGAGCTCGCTTTTCCCGTGGGCTGCTGCACACGTTCGACTGCCCAACTACCCCTGGCAGCGCGAGCGTCACTGGCACCCCGTCACCAGCGAAGGCCACGGGCTCATCGAACGCCGGCGCGTGCATCCGCTGCTCGGCTGGCAGCTCACCGAAACGCCTAACAGCTGGGAAAACACGCTTGATGCGGCGACCATCCCTTGGCTGGCCGACCACCAAGTCGGAACGGCCGTGGTCTTGCCAGGCGCCGCCTATGCCGAAATGGCGCTGGCCGCCGCGCGAGAGTGGTTGGGCGGCGAACGCTTCACGCTCGAAGAACTCGAGATCATCTCGCCCATCGTGTTCGATGCCGATCACGCGCGCACCGTGCGTTTTGCGCTCAACGCACGAGACGGTGGCTTCCAGATCACCAGCCGCGAGCGCCTGTCAGCCGACGACTGGACGCTCAACGCCACTGGCAGGCTGCTCGACACGGCGGGTGCGCCAGCCCCCTTGGCAGGTCAACTCAATCCACTGACCAAAGCCTCTCAGCTCATCAAGCACGAAGCCCACTACCGCCTCGCGACATCGCTCGGCCTCGACTACGGTCCGGCCTTTCGCGGCCTCGAGATCGCGCGATTGGCCGGCGACCGGCTCGACGCCAGCGTGCAGGCGCCTGACAGCGTGCTGGCCGATGGTGCGTACCTCATGCACCCGGCGCTGCTCGATGTGTGCTTCCAGACGCTGGTCGACTTTTTCCAGGCCGACATCGAGGCCGGCCATGGCGTGGCGATGCTGCCGGTGAGGGTGGGTCGGATCGACCTGTTCAGCAGCGCGCCCGTCACCGGACTGCGCGCCCAGTTACGCCAGCGTGGCGCACGCTCGGTGGCGGCTGATTTCGAATTGCACGATGCTCACGGCCAACTGGTGGCGCGTCTTGCGGGCTGCCGCTTTCGGGCTGCCCACATGGCGCAACGCGAGCCATTGGCCGTGGCGCGCTGGCATATCCAGCCGCATTTGCAGCCGCACCCGGCCGATCAGGCCAGCAGCGCGCTGCCGGCTCCAGCCGCGCTGGCGAGGCGGCTGTGCGATGGCTTTGCCGGCATCGACGCCGAGCCGCAGCGCGCAGCGTGGTTCACGCAGACCCTGCCGCTCTTCGAAGCGCTCACGTTGTCGTTTGCCTATGCGGCGTTCAGCACGCTGTTTTCGCAGCGACCAGACTGGTTGCAACAGGAGCTGAGCGATCCTGCCGCCTCCCCCTATCTGCGCTGGCTGGCTTCGCGCCTGAGAGACGAGAACCTGCTGCTCGAAAGCGACGGCGTATGGCGCCTCGCAGCCACTGACCTGCCACCCGCCGAGGACATCTGGCAAGAACTGCTGCGCGATGCTTCGGCGTGTTTGCCGGAGCTGGTGTTGTTGGGCCGGGTGGGCCGCCATCTGCCTGAACTGCTGAGCGGCGAGATCGGGGGAAACGAGTTTCTCCAGTCGCTTCGGCAGTCGCCGACGGCCGAGAATTTGCTCGATGACGACCTCGCCTATCTGGGCACGCGCTCGGCGATCAACAGCACTGTTGTGCACCTCGCGCGCGGTTGGCCGGCGCACCGCCGTCTGCGTGTGCTCGAGGTCTCCCATGGCGCCAGCGACCTGACGCGCGGCCTGGTTGCTGCATTGCCCGAAGACCGGCTCGAGTGCGTGATCGGGCAGCTGCACGATGACACACGGGCGCGTCAGCAAATCGAGTTCGAGAGCGCCGCCAACACCACGGTGGCTGCCATCGACACTTCGTCGTGGCAGCTCAGAGCCGAGCGGACGCTGCCCGAGCTGTTCGATGTGGTTGTGCTGCGCCACAGCCTGCATCGCGCGTCCAGCCCGTCTTCGGCACTGGCACAGGCACGGAGCTGGCTGACTCCGGGCGGCTTACTGCTGGTCGCCGAGCGCCATGCCGACTGGAGCGCCGACTTCCTGCACGGGCTTGACCCCGTCTGGTGGCACGACGATGTCGATCAACCGCAGTCTTCGCTGCTGTCGCCCGCCGCCTGGCAGTGCGCACTGGTTGATGCCGGCTTCGAGGCGATCGAGTTGGCTTGCGAGCCGGCAGCTGGAGACTTGTCGGCCGGCGCTTACCTGCTGTTCGCGCGGAAGTCGGTGCGAGAAGCCGCCACCCCCGCACCGAAACCTGCTCGCTGGCTTCTGCTGGCCGATGGTGCCTCGGCGGCGTGTGCCAGACAACTGCGCGGCCGCCTCGAGTCCTGGGCGCAGCAGGTCACGGTGGTTGCTTGTGAATCGGGCGAGCCCGCAGCGCTCACGTTCAGCGGCGTAGACCACGTGGTTCATCTGGCTGGCTGGGGTGGTGTGGTTGATGCCGCGTTCATGGCCCCGGTGGCTTTGATGCAGCACGTGCAGACCATGGCGCTTCAAGCACGCTCACCGCGTTTGTGGTTCATCACCCAAGGCGGTGCGCTGGTGGCCGATGCGCCGTGGCCTGTCGATCCCAACCCGCTTCAGGCAGCCCTGTGGGGCCTCGGCCGCGTGGTCATGAACGAACACCCCGAGCTGTCCTGTTCGCTGATCGACATGGCCTGCGATCTCGACGGGCCGCACGCAGTGACACGCCTCGTGCAGGAACTGCTGCAACCCGACGGCTGCAACGAAGTCGTCCTCGCTCCCGACTCGCGCTACAGCCTGTCGATGAGGCCGCGGCCCGAGGCGGCCTTGCTGCCTGGCAACGGCGACACCGCGGAGCTGCCCGTGCGCTCGCGGCTCGACTTCCGCGTGCCCGGGCAGTTGCGCAACCTGCTGTGGCTGAACGATCCAGAACGGCCTTTGAAAGACCACGAGATCGAGGTGCGTCCCCGCGCCGTAGGCCTGAATTTCCGCGACGTGATGTACCTCATGGGATTGCTGCCTGACGAGGCTGTCGAAAACGGCTTTGCCGGTGCCAGCCTCGGCCTCGAGATGGCCGGCGTCGTCTCGCGCGTGGGCCCCCGCGTCAAGGATCACCTGCCTGGCGACACTGTCATGGGCTTCGGCTCGGCCTGCTTTGCCAGCCACGTGATCACACGCGACAACGCCGTCGTGGCCATGCCCCCGGGCTGGTCGTTCGAGGCGGCGGCCACCGTACCCACGGTGTTCTTCACCGTCTTCTATTCACTGCGGCACCTGGCCGATCTGCAGTCCGGCGAACGAGTGCTCATCCATGGCGGGGCCGGTGGTGTGGGCATCGCAGCGATCCAGTTCGCACGCCACCTGGGCGCTGAAGTCTTCGCCACCGCCGGCAGCGAAGAAAAGCTCGACTTCGTGCGACTGCTGGGCGCCGACCACGTGTTCAATTCGCGAAGCCTGGGTTTTGCCGACGAGCTCCTGGCCGCCACGGGCGGCGAAGGCGTCGATGTGGTTCTGAACTCGCTGGCCGGCGAGGCCATCCGCCGCAACCTGCGGGTGCTCAAGCCATTCGGACGCTTTCTTGAACTGGGCAAGCGCGACTTCTTCGAGAACACGCCGATCGGTCTGCGTCCTTTCAAGGACAACATCAGCTACTTCGGCATCGACGCTGATCAGCTGCTCACCGGACGCCCTGCGTTGGCTGCGCGCATGTTCCGCGATGTGATGGCGCTCATGCGCGATGGCGTGTTGTCGCCGCTGCCGTGCCGCACGTTCCCGGCTGCGCGTATGGTCGATGCGTTTCGCACCATGCAGCAGGCGCGCCACATCGGCAAGGTGGTGGTGTCGATGGCCTCAGTCCCACGCCCCGAGCCAGCAGCGAGGCCGAAGCCGGCGGCCCGATTTGAAGCCCAAAGTACCTGGCTGGTGAGCGGCGGCCTGTCCGGCTTCGGGCTGGCGTCGGCGCGCTGGCTGGCCGATCGCGGCGTGGGCCACCTCGTGCTGCTTGGGCGGCGGGGACTCGACACCCCTGGCGCTGCACAGGCGGTGGCCGAATTCAAGGCGCGCGGCGTGAACGTGTGGGCGGTGGCATGCGACATCACCAACCCCGATGCGCTGGGTCTTGTCATCGCGCGCATCAGCCAGAAGATGCCACCGCTCAAAGGCGTGCTGCACGCCGCGGCCTTGTTCGACGATGCGGTCATCTCGCAGCTCGACGCCGACCGCATGCAAGCCGTGCTGCGCCCCAAGCTGCTCGGCGCCTGGCACTTGCATAGCCTCACGCGCGACATCCCCCTCGATCACTTCGTGGTCTATTCGTCGGTCACCACCCTCTTCGGCAACCCCGGCCAGGCCAACTATGTGGCCGCGAATGCCGGGCTCGAAGGCCTGACCGAGTTGCGCCGCCGCCTGGGCCTGCCCGCCACCTGCATCGGCTGGGGATCGATCGGCGACGCGGGCTACCTGAGCCGCCAGACGGCGGTCAAGCAGAACCTCGGTCAGCGCCTGGGTGCGGCACCGCTGTCCAGCGCGCAGGCGCTCGGTCTGCTCGATGAGCTGCTGACCGGATCGGGCGACGCGTACGCCGCGGCCAACTTTGATTGGGCAGTGCTCGCGCGGGTGTTGCCGTCGGCGCACAGCGCGCGCTTCGAGCAACTCAACCGCACCAGCCGCCCCGGCCAGATGGCTGCCAACCAGTGCATCGACGTGCGCGCGCTGATTGCAGGCAAGTCGGCATCTGAAGCCACCAGCCTGGTGCGCGGCATGGTCGCCCAGGAAGTGGCGAAAGTGCTGTCCGTCGCCGTCGAACGTGTCGATACCGCACTCTCGCTGCACGATCAGGGCATGGATTCGCTGATGGCCGTGGAGCTTGCGCTCGGGCTCGAGCAGCGTTTTGGCATCAAGCTGCCGACCATGATGCTGGGCGACGGCATGGCGGTAGACCGCTTGGCTGCGCGCCTCGTCGACAAACTGCTGGGCAGCGACACCGGGCCGCTGGACACCGCCCATCCGATCGACGCTGTGGTGGCCGATACGGCCCGCCAGCACGGCTTGGAAGCAACGCCCGAACTGCTCGACCTCATGGCCAGAGATGCGAGCGCCCTGGCGGAAAGCCGCGAGAGGCTCAGGGCATGAGCAGGTCGCACCTCGAAGCCTCGGCCAAGAGCCAGCTGATCCAGCGCTTTCTGGGCCGCAAGGCTGGCAATGCGCTGGTCTCGGGCGCGATGCCGGCATCGCGTGCGGACAGACACCCGCAGGTGCCCGACGCCATGTGCCGCTTTGATCGCCACCCCGGCTACGTCAAGCTCCTGGTGCCGCAGGCGGCTGCCAACCGGCTTGGTGTGGCCAACCCGTTCTTCAAGTCACACGAAGGCGTGGCCGGCGCCACCACCGTGATTGACGGGCGCAGCTGCATCAACTTTTCCACCTACAACTATCTGGGGCTGTCCGGGCACATCTCGGTGAACAAGGCCGCCAAGGCCGCCACCGACCGCTACGGAACCTCTGCATCGGCGAGCCGTCTGGTGGCGGGCGAACGCCCCGTCCAGCGCGAGCTGGAAGTCGCACTGGCCGAGTTCTACGAGGTCGACGACTGCGTGGTGTTCGTCAGCGGACACGCCACCAACGTCAGCACCATCGGCTACCTGTTTGGCCCGAAAGATCTGGTCATCCACGACAGCCTCATCCACAACAGCACGCTCGAAGGCATCCGCCTGGCCGGCAGCTCGCGACGCTCGTTTCCGCACAATGATGTAGCCGCGCTCGACGCCATCCTGGCCGAGATCCGCGGCCAGTTCGAGCGCGTGCTCATCGTCGTCGAAGGCCTCTACAGCATGGACGGCGACATCCCCGCCCTGCCGAGCCTCATTGCCATCAAACAGCGCCACAAGGCTTTTCTGATGGTCGACGAGGCGCACTCGCTGGGTGTCCTGGGCGCCACCGGTGGCGGCATACGCCAGCACTTCGGCGTGGCCGGCACGCAAGTCGACGTCTGGATGGGCACGCTCAGCAAGGCATTGGCCGGTTGTGGCGGCTACATCGCCGGCGAGCGCGCGCTGATCGAAAACCTCAAGTACGCCGCGCCCGGCTTTGTCTACAGCGTGGGCATCTCGCCACCGCTGGCTGCCGCATCGCTCGAAGCCCTGCGCGTCATGCAAAGAGAGCCCGAGCGCGTCGAGCGCCTGCAGTGCCGCTCGCAGCAGTTTCTGGAACTGGCACGCAGCCACGGCCTCGACACCGGCCTAAGCCAAGGCCACGCCGTCATCCCGGCCATCGTGGGCAGCTCGCTCAAGGCGGTGAAGCTCTCGCAAAAGCTCTTCGAGCGCGGGATCAACGTGCAACCCATCATTTACCCCGCCGTCGAAGAACGCGCCGCCAGGCTGCGGTTCTTCATCAGCTGCATGCACACCGAAGCGCAGCTGGAAACGGTGGTTGAGGCTTTGGCCCCTTAGATACACCTCCGGAATCGCCCCCCCTTGGAATCCTCCCCCATCTCCGTCCGCACCGCAGCGCCCTCTTCAGCGCCAGCGGCCCCTCGCACTCGGCGCCTGCCGGGCTGGTTCAACGCCATCTTCGTGTTCACCGTGCTGGTGCCAACGGCGTTGGCGGTGCTCTATTACGGGCTGATCGCGTCTGATGTCTACATCTCAGAGGCGCGCTTTGTGGTGCGCAATCCGCAGCGCCCTTCGCAGTCGGGGTTGGGGGCTTTGCTGCAGGGCACGGGTTTCACGCGATCTCAAGACGACACCTATTCGGTACACGACTACATGCGCTCGCGCGATGCGCTGCGCGAGCTCGACGACAAGCTGCATGTGCGCAGTGCGTATTCCAGCAGCAGCGTTGATGTATTCAACCGCTTTCCCGGCCTGGATTGGGACGACAGCTTCGAGGCCCTGCACCGCTACTACCAGAAGCAGGTCAGCATCGACTACGACAGCGTCTCGTCGATCACCGTGCTGCGCGTGCACGCTTACACAGCCGAAGACGCCAAGACCATCAACGAGATGCTGCTCAACATGGGTGAGCGGCTGGTCAACAACCTCAACGACCGCAGCCGGCAAGACCTCATCCGCGTGGCCGAGCAAGAGGTCGAGCAAGCCGAATCCAAGGCCAAGGCGGCAGCGCTGGCGTTGGCGGCCTATCGAGCCAACCGCTCGGTGTTCGACCCTTCCAGCCAGTCGGCCATGCAACTGCAAGGCGTGGCCCGCCTTCAAGAAGATCTGCTGGCCACAGAAGCCCAGCTCGCGCAGATCCGCCAGGTGGCGCCCAACAACCCGCAAATCGGCGCACTGGCGAGCCGCGCAGCAGGCCTGCGCCGGGCGATTGACGCCGAAACTGGCAAGGTCATCGGCCGCGGCACCTCGCTCACTGGCAAGGCCCCGGTGTTCGACCGCCTCACGCTCGAAAAAGGCTTTGCCGATCGGCAACTGGGCAGCGCGCTGGCCTCGCTCGAGACCGCACGCAGCGAAGCCCAGCGCAAGCAGCTCTACCTTGAGCGGCTGGTGCAGGCCAACCTGCCCGACATGGCCGTCGAGCCGCGGCGCATCCGCTCCACGTTCACGGTGCTGGCCTTGGGTCTGGTGCTGTGGGGCGTGCTGAGCCTGGTGGTGTCCAGCGTCAAAGAGCACACCGACTGATGCAACCCGCGATGCCCGAGAGCAGCTTCATGAGATCGCTTGCCATTCAGCGGCGGGTGATCTGGGCCCTGCTGATGCGCGAGGTGATCACGCGGTTCGGGCGCGACAACCTGGGTGTGCTGTGGTTGGTGGGCGAGCCGATGTTGTTCACGATGGGGATCGCCGCGCTATGGATAGCCAGTGGAATGAACCACGGCGCAGGTATCCCTATCGTCACGTTCGCCATCACCGGCTACTCATCGGTATTGGTGTGGCGCAACACGGTCAACCGGTGCAGCAGTGCAATTCAAGCCAATCTCAACCTGCTGTACCACCGCAACGTGCGAACGATCGACGTCATGGTCACTCGGATCGTGCTCGAAGTTGCCGGAGCCAGTGGCTCGTTCGTTTTGCTTTCGGCCTTCTTCATGGCAATGGAATGGTTGTCGACTCCTGTGGACATGCTGCAGGTGCTGTTTGGTTGGCTCATGCTGGTGTGGTTCGGTGCCTCGTTTGCTCTCACCATGGGCGCGCTCACCTCGTACAGCCATCTCGTTGAAAAACTCTGGCACCCAGCGGCGTACCTGCTGTTCCCATTGTCTGGTGCCGCTTTCATGGTGGAGTGGCTACCGCCCGCGCTTCAAAAGACTGTGCTCTTGCTGCCGATGGTTCACGGCGTCGAGATGGTTCGCGAAGGCTTCTTTGGCAACACGGTGCGCACCCACTACGACGCGGCCTACATGGCCACATGTTGCCTGGTACTGACCTTGACGGGGCTGTTTCTGACCCACGACGCCTCGCGCCGGGTAGAGGCCGAATGATCCGCATCGAAAACGTCAGCAAGAGCTACCGCACGCGGCTGGGGCGGCGCACGGTACTTGACCGGGTGAACCTTGAACTGCATCCCGGGCGCAACGTGGGCATCTTGGGCCGTAACGGTGCGGGCAAGAGCACGCTCATCAGACTGTTGAGCGGGGCCGAGAGCCCCAGCTCGGGCCGAATACACCGTGGCATGAGCGTGAGCTGGCCGCTGGCCTTTGGCGGAGCCTTTCAGACCAACCTGACCGGGCTCGACAACCTGAAGTTCGTGTGCCGGGTGTACGGTGTGGACTACAAGCCGCTGGTGTCCTTTGTGGAGGACTTCACCGAGCTGGGCGTGTACTTTCGCGAGCCGGTGTCGCACTACTCGCAGGGCATGACCACGCGGCTGGCGTTTGCGTTGTCGATGGCCATCGAGTTTGATTGCTTCCTGATCGACGAGGCGATGGTGGTGGGCGATGCGCGCTTTCATGAGCGCTGCCACCTCGAGCTGTTTCACAAGCGCCGCGACCGCGCCTTTGTGCTGGTGACGCACGACGCCAACGTGATCAAGCTGTACTGCGAGCGCGCCTGCGTGCTGCACGAAGGCAAGCTGCTTGACTTTGACAGCGTGGACGCTGCCTACGACTTCTACATGAACCGCACCGAGGCACCGCCCGTCGAGGTATGAAGATCCTGCTTGAACTGCGCCCCGCGCTCGACGGCCACGCCGGCATACCGCAAGAAACGCGGCTGCTGTTTCGAGGCCTGGCGCAACTGCCCGGCGTGCAGGTGGATGGCCTGCTGCAAAGCAGCCAGCAACGCCTGGCCAATGGCCTGCCGGCGGATGAGGCCGAACTGAGCCGCTGGCCCATGGACAAGCGCATCAACCGGTTGTCTCGCGTGGTGGTGTCGTTGCAGCCCAGCGAAACCATGGACTGGCTGATGCACGTGCAGCGCGCGCTGGGCCTGACCCTGTCGGCCGTGGTCATGGTAGCGGGCACCTTGCTGGGCCGTCGCCAGCCGCTCACCCGCTTCGAGCCTGCGGGTTTTGAAGACTTTGTGTGGCGTGCGCTGTTTGCCCGCACCTTGCCAACCAAAGACTTTGCTGCCGTGACCAGCGCGCGTTACCGCGTGGCGCGATTGCCCTGGACCACCGCGCACGTGAGCGCGCTCGTCATGCGCCAACTGGCCGCAGCTGTGTACCCGCGGCTCGACACCCAGGGCTACGACGTGCTGCTGGCCGAAACCCCCTACCCGGGCCGCGTGAGCGGATCCACCCGCCTGGTGGTGCGCTACCACGACGCCATACCGCTGCTGATGCCGCACACCATTTCAGACCGGTCTTATCACCAGGCATCGCACTACCACGCGCTGCGGCGCAACGTGCGCGACGGCGCGTGGTTTGCCTGCGTGTCCGAGGCCAGCCGGCAAGACCTGCTGCGCGTGTTCCCTGAGGCCGAGCCGCGCGCGGTGACCATCCCCAACATGGTGTCGCCGCGCTACTTTTTTGAGGTTGATTCCAGGCCCACACGAATCGACGAGATCCTGCGGACTCGAGCCAACCGTCAGGTCGAAGCCAAGGCCGCCGATCAAGGCACACGAAGTGATGAGACTCTGCGAACGCGAGCCAACCATCTGGTCGAAGCCAAGGCAGCAGCCCATGGCGCGCGCTATCGGGCGGTACAACTCGCATCCGGCCCCACCTACCTCCTGATGGTCTCGACGCTGGAGCCTCGTAAGAACCATCTGGGCCTGTTGGCCGCCTGGGAGCAGTTGCGCGCCAATGGCCACCCCACTTTGCAGTTGGTGCTGGTGGGCATGATGGGCTGGGACAACGAGGCCATCGTGGCCAAGTTGCTGCCCTGGGTGGCGCGGGGCCAGTTGCATGTGCTGGAAGACGTGCCGGCTGCTGATCTGCGGCTGCTGTATCGACACGCCAGCGCCACCGTGTGCCCGAGCTTTGGCGAAGGCTTCGGGTTTTCCGGCGTTGAGGCCATGCGCTGCGGCGGCGTGGTGGCTGCGTCTGACCTGCCGGTGCACCGCGAGGTGTATGGCGATGCGGCCGAGTACTTCAACCCGTACTCGACCTCGGAGATGTCTCGCGCACTGGCGGGGCTCATCGAGGCCGCCGGGCAAGCGCGGCGTGGCGAGCTGGTGGCCCTCGGCGCCCACATGGCTGCGCGCTACTTACCTGAGCATGTGCTGCCGCAGTGGGGCACTTTTTTCAATTCAATGAGCGGCGTCGTCAACGATGAACGCTGACATGGAAAACAAATGAGCGCTCCTGACCTTTTTATCGTTGGCACTCCCGCCAGGCAATGGCACGGCGGGGCGACGGCCTGGTTGGCTGCGGCTTGCACTGAGCGTGGCTTGCAGATCGGCGGTGGTGAATGTGCGTGGTTGGGGCTTGAATCTGTTGCTCAGCGCTTTCCGGACGCGGGATGGCTGGTGTTTGTCGAAAACCCGGCAACGGGTTTGGCTGCGGCGTTGGCCGCCGGTGAGACCGACGATCCAATGCAGTGGCTAAGCGCTTGGTGCGTTGGCGCAAGGCGGGTGCTTCGCCAGGTGCAGCGCGCCGAGGCCCGTTGCTTGTTAGTCGATGCTGAGGAAGCGCGGTGTGACCCCGAGGGCTTGGCTCGGATCGGTCAACAACGATTTGGTTCGGCACTGGCGGCAATTGCCGCCCCAGCCCTTCCAACAGCCGACCCACTCAGCGTCGCGTTGGGGCAAGCGCTGGTGTTTGCCGACCGAGGGGTACAAGCGCTGCACTCTGAATTGCAAGCAAGTTGCGCATTGTTTGATGCCGACGCGGCTGCGGCCTTTGAGGGTGCCGCGGGTCTGCAGATCGATGCCGCCGCCGCTGCAAAACGTTTGCGGGATTTGCAGCTCGCAGAGCAAGCTCTGGTTCAAAGAGACGAAGAACTGGTGGGCCTGCGCCTGCTGGCTGCCAACGGGGCAGCGGCGTTGCAGCGCATGACCACCGAGCTTGCGGTTGAGCAGAAGGCGGCTACCCAACTTCGTGAGGGGCTGAAGGCATCAGGCGAAGAAAACGAACTGATGCTTGCGCAGCTGCACCAGGTGCAAGAGGAACTGGAGGTTTACTACCTGCGGTGTCGCGAGCTTGAGGCTGTGGCAGCGCTGGCCGTGCCCGTAGACGAACTGCACGCTGCGCAGCAAGCAGCGGCCCAAGCCGCCGAAGAACTTGCGACCCTGCGTGTGCACGCCGATGCCCAGGCAGTGGCCGGGCAGCAAAAAGCCGGCGAGCTTGCTACAGCGCATTCGGCCATTGATCGGCACATCAAGGAGTTGAGGGCCGCCACCGAAGAAAACGAACTGATGCTGGTGCAACTGCACCAGGTGCAAGAAGAACTTGAGCACTACTACCTGGAGTGCCGCAGGCTTGAGGGCGCCGCAAGCACCGTGACGTCGGCCGCTCAAATCGACTTGTCCATAGACCAGGTGCAGCCCGTCACTGAGCGCGGCACGCATCCGCACCGTGAGCTGACCTTCACGCTGCAGCAGGTCAAGGTGGGTGAGCGCACGCTGCCAGAGGCACGCGTCAGGCTGGTCGAGCACCATGGCCACCCGGGCCTGGTGGTGTTTGCCAACGCCCAGGGCGCTCAGTTGCTGGCGGCATGGCGCCAAAGCGGGCAAGAAGATGGCATGCCCTACATGCTGCTGGTGCCCAGCGATGCGGGCAGCCAGCCAGTGTTCGATGCGATGGACAGCACCGACTGGTTGGTGACGCTGTCGCTGGTGTCGGTGCTCGAACGCAGGCTCACCGACCCCGTGTTGCTGCTGGCTCCGCATTGGCAGCCGCTGGCGCGCAGGCTGCGCGAACAGCTCCAGGAAATGCCGAGGCGCTTTCGCTACGGCTCCTTGGCGGTTTCGCCGGTGGGCGAGCCGGGCTCCGGCGTGCTGGCCTTCAATTTTGGCCAGGTGCACTTTGGTGCCCGACAGTTGCCCCAGCTGACGGTGCACTGGCGCAGCTTAGGCCCGCAGGCTGGACTGACGTTGCTGTGCGGGCCGCACGGCGTACCGCCGTTGCCCTCATGGCCAGACGATGAATCGGGCGCGGTGCCTGACCGCCTCCACTTGCCCTTGGAGGACAGCGTGAGCAAGCAAGAGCGCCATCTGTGGCGGCAGCGGGTCACCCCCGCCGATCTGGACTTTGTGCTTGCGCTCTTGGCTGTTTGTCCAGAGGCGTTGTTGCGCGTGCCGCCGGATCTGTTGGGCGGCGAAGCACAGGCGCAGCGGTTGACTCGGGCCGCTGCGTCACTGACAAACGATGCGCTACTGGGCACCCCATCGCAGCCCTGGGGGGGCATGCTCAGTTGGCTGACGGGCCATCGCTGACATGACGCGACCTGCGCTACTCCGCCACCTACCGAACACCCCAAAGCTGAAACCGCCACGGACCCAACATGACAGTCTTGTTCGAATACCTGGCCACTCTTGAAAAGCCGCTGGGAACGGTGGTGCACATCGGTGCGGGCAGCGGCGCCGTGCTTGACTGCTACGCCGCTTTGAAACCAGCCCGTGTGATCCTGTTGGAAGGCGATGCGGATACTGCTGCAGAACTGCTGCGATCTGCAGCGCAATGCCCCTGGGCCGAGGTGCTGGCAAACCCGGTGGGCGCAACTGGTGGCCCGCTGGAATGGCGCCGCTACAACTTGCGGCGGTTGAACGGCCCGCTTCAGTCTGGCGTGTTGCACTCGTTTTATCCGCGTCTGCGGCTGGTCGAATCGCGAACAGTCAACGCGCGTGCGCTGAGCGACGTGCTGGCCGCAGTGCAAGTCGCGGCTGGGGCCGGTGGCATCAATGTTCTGGTGCTTGACGTGCCGGGCCAAGAGGCCGCGCTGTTGGACAGCCTGCCGCACGAGGCGCTCATCCAATTTGACGCTGTATTGCTGTGCGGATCGCGCGAAGCCCTGCCTGCGTGGGGCGCGACCGCTGAGCAAGCGGTGAACCAGCTTCAACGTGCTTGCTTTGATACGGTGGCTGCTGAGTTTGACCAAGAGCCCCTGTGGCCAGTGACGCTGCTGCGGTTCAACCCCCAACGCCACCAAACCGAGCTGCTTGAGCAACGGCTGAGTGTGCAGGTGGCAGCACTTAACGTGGCCAACGAGGCGTTGAAAGACCTTCAAACGCACTTTGAGGCAGTGAGCCAGGCCAAGGCTGCGGCAGACCAGACCGCCGCCGACAGGGCTAGCCAGATCGAGCGGCTGAACCAAGGCAAGGCGCAGGCCGAGCAAGCGGCAAACGAGCGCGCTGCGCAAATTGAGCAGTTGGCGGTGTTGCGTGATGAGCAAGCCGCACTGGCGGCTGAGCGCCAGGCGCAACTGCAAGCGCTGATGCAGGCGCACGCCAAATTGGAGCGAGTTGCGCACGAGCGGCTGGGACAAGTTGAGGCACTCGGCCAAGGCAAGGCGCAGGCAGAGCAAGCGGCTCACGAGCGTGCGGGGCAGATCGAGCAACTGACGGGTTTGCGTGATGAGCAGGCCGCGATCGCGGCTGAGCGCCAGACGCAACTGCAAGCGCTGACGCAAGCGCACGCCGAATTGCAGCGAGTTGCGCATGAGCGGCAAGGGCAAGTTGAGGCCCTTAGCCAAGGCAAGGCGCAGGCCGAGCAAGCGGCAAACGAGCGCGCTGCGCAAATCGAGCAGTTGGCGGTGTTGCGTGATGAGCAAGCCGCACTGGCGGCTGAGCGCCATGCACAACTGCAAGCGCTGACGCAGGCGCACGTTGACTTGGAGCGCATTGCGCACGAGCGGCAAGGGCAAGTTGAGACGCTCAGCCAAGGCAAGGCGCAAGCTGAGCAAACGGCCCACGAGCGTGCGCTGCAAATTGAGCAGCTGACGAGGTTGCGTGATGAGCAAGCCGCGATCGCGGCTGAGCGCCAGACTCAACTGCAAGCGCTGTCGCAAGCGCACGCCGCGTTGGAGCGAGTTGCCCACGAGCGGCAAGCGCAAGTTGACACGATCAGTCAAGGCAAGGCGCAGGCCGAGCAAACGGCCCATGACCGTGGGGTGCAAATCGAGCAGCTGACGAGCTCGCGTGATGAGCACGCCTCACTGGCGGCTGAGCGCCAGACGCAACTGCAAGCGCTGACCCAAGCGCACGAAGAAATGAAGCGTGTTGCGCAGGACGGACAAGCGCGAACCGAGGCGCTCAGCCACGCCAAGGCGCTGGCCGAACAGACTGTCGACGAACGCACCGTGACCATCGCGCAACTGACGCGATTGCGTGATGAGCAAACCGCGCTAGCGGTTGAGCTCCAGGCGCAACTGCAAGCGCTCACCCACGAGCACGAAGAAATGAAGCGTGTTGCGCAGGACGGACAAGCGCGAACCGAGGCGCTCAGCCACGCCAAGGCGCTGGCCGAGCAGACTGTCGACGAACGCACCGTGACCATCGCGCAACTGACGCGATTGCGTGATGAGCAAACCGCGCTAGCGGTTGAGCTCCAGGCGCAACTGCAAGCGCTCACCCACGAGCACGACGAAGCCTGCCGGCTAAATACCGAAAATGTTCTGTTGGGGCCGAGCCTTCTTGAGCACAACGAAAAGCTGAAGGCAGCGGTTGCATCGGTGGAGACTGCCAACGTGCTGCTCACCATGAAGGTAGCTGAACTAGAAGCAGCACAAGCCGGACTGATGCAAAAGTTGGCCGACAGCGACAGCCGGCAACGATTACTGGATACCGAGCTCGTTAAGGCGGAAGCGCAACTAGAACTTGTCAAGGATGTACTGATCCGTGAAAAGAATTTCTAAGCGCGCGCTGAGCCACACCCGCAAGGGATACACGCGCGGGGCGGGGACTCGCGAAACGGATGACGGACCGCTCTTTTATGCCGATCGAGTGCAGGCCGGATTCCTGCCCCTCTCTCGGGCAAAAAAACAGTGGATTGTGGGCGACTGGGGTGCGTTAGCTGCTTTGGCGGAAGACTCGGTTGCACATCATCCTGAGCGCGAAAAGCTTGCACTATTGGTGGCCTGTGCACACCAGCAACTTGCCAATCACAAATTGGCGAGGGAATACGCCATGAAGGCGCTGGCATGGGGCTGCGATCGCCAATTGGTGGCACGTTTTCTGATATCGGGAATCCACAACACGCTAGGGCGCGCTGCTGTGCTGAGCGCTGGTGAAACTGTGATCGACTCCCAGTTCACAAAAGCCATGGCTGTAACTGGTGACGCTGAAAGTGGTGTGGCAGCACCTGTACGCGCCATCCATGAAATTTCCAGCCTCGGACTCGTGCCCAAGGCGACTCGCGTTTTGCAAGCTCACGTAGACACTTTTCCCCGAAATTTAGAACGCGCATTCGCGGCGACCGAGCAGGTACAAACCATCCGTTTGGAAATGGCTTCACCACGGGACGTAGCAGCACATTGGCGCTCGAACACTTTGGCGGCAATGCCTTCAGAAGGTGTGACGGCCACCAACTCGTCAGGAGTTGGCTCGGACGCACTTGTGCGCGCCCAAGCCCAATGGCAACTAGACGACTGGGAGGCCTTGACCGCCATATCGCCAGAGCGAATTCAAGAACATCCCGATCGCGCCCAACTGGCGCTCTTCGCAGCCGCGGGTCGATACCAAATGGCGGACGTCACACTCGCGCGGAAACTCACCCTTCAAGCGCTGAATTGGGGCTGTAGCCCCCAATTTGTCTGGCGCGTATTGATTTCCGGCGCACACCACGCGCTCTGCAGAGCTGCTGCAGCACTCCGCCAAGTGGAACAAGTGGAGACAACCGATGAGAAGCATCGCGATCCTTAGCCAGCATTAAAGTCTTTCCGGAGATACCGGCCGCTCCAACCAGCATTAAATGGAATTCCCGTAAATAATATTTATAGTATTTTCTGGATTCGAACTTAGTTAAAAATCAGCAACATTATAAACATTAATTTGATGACGGATAGTTTATGTCAAATATAAGAATATCATTTGCCAACGAGGCCTTCAGGAGCGGTGATTTCGGTCGTGCGCGAGAAATATATTCCTTGCTAGAGAAAGAGGGTGGGCTACTGGCCACCTCAGCGCGCTTCAATCTAGGCTTATTGAATGCCCGCGCCGCAGGAGGGTTCGGTGCGAATTCGTCGGTTCAAAAGGAAGGCTTCCAAGCAAATTTCTCTCCGACACTCGCGATACCAAGAATAAAGTTTGATAATATTGAGGAAAAGTATTACGAGTATAAAGATTTCGCGCCCATTAATGCGATCGTAAAGGCCATTGCGTTTTACCTACCTCAGTTTCATCCCTTTCCTGAAAATGATGCTTGGTGGGGCAAGGGATTCACGGAATGGAGCAATGTTGGCAAGGCGACAAAGAATTTCGAAGGGCATCATCAGCCACACTGCCCAATTCATAATGGATATTATGACCTGCGCCTACCTGAGGTGATGGAAGAGCAGACGAGACTGGCAAAAAACTACGGCATATATGGTTTTAATTATTATTTCTATTGGTTCGACGGGAAAGTGCTTATGGACCGCCCGCTTCGGGATATGTTGTCGAATAAAAAAATCGACATGCCATTCTGCTTAACCTGGGCTAACGAAAATTGGACGCGGCGATGGGATGGACAAGACAATGATGTTTTAATAGCGCAAAATCACAGCAATGAAGACTCACTAGATTTTATCGATCACTTAATTAGATATTTTCGAGACGATAGGTATATCAAAGTGAGGGGCTGCCCGGTACTAATAATATATCGCGCCTCTATAATTCCCAAAATTTCAGAAACCGCACAACTATGGCGTGAGGCAGCATTAAAAAATGGATTTGCGGGGCTATATTTGGTCTCGGCGCAGACATTTGGAATTTCATCACCAGATCCATTTGGCTTCGATGCGTCGATGGAGTTCCCGCCTCACACTGTAGTAAGTACCGACGTTAGGCATAATGTCCGAGAGTTACGAACTGACTTTAAGGGAAAAATCTACAGCTACGAGCAAGTGGTGGATAATGCTGTTGGTATCAAGCCGAGGCCTTACAAGTGCTTCAGCACCGCAATGCTTTCTTGGGATAATACAGCGCGAAAGCAGTCCGCCGGTCACATATTCAATGAATTTTCACTGGTCCGATATAAGCAGTGGCTCTCATCTATTGCCACAGCCACGCTTTATGACAAAAAACTGTCGGACGCAGAGAAATTTGTATTTATAAATGCTTGGAATGAGTGGGCTGAGGGAACGCACTTGGAGCCCGACAGAAAGTACGGCTATGGATACCTTCAGGCGACGCGGGAGTCGCTTGAAAACTTTGACGCCACCACAACACTACCTCTTCGCTACACATTGAAAAAACGTAGTAGTGAAGCTGCGATAATAGTTCACCTTCACTACTCGGAGCTCTGGCCAGAGATCGCGGGTTACCTGAAGAAACTGGATGACACCTTTGATTTATTCGTAACTATTACTGATTCGAGATCTTCAAAGGCTGTGTATGCAGATTTTCCAGGTGCTAGTGTTCGTTTAGTTGAAAATAGAGGCAGAGACGTACTTCCATTCATTGAAACGCTTCGGGAAATACATGGGTTTGGGTACCTAGCGATATGTAAGATACATTCCAAAAGAAGTGATTATAGAATTGATGGATCGAAGATTAGGAGTATTTTGTATGAATCATTGCTTGGCGCCGGATCTCGCCTAAGTGCGGTGGTACGGCGTCTCAATGACAATGAAAAATTAGGGATAATTGCTCCAGAAAGGTTCTTGATACCACATACGGAGAAGAACATGACATTTGACGGAGAACTTGTCAATTCTATATGTAATTCAATGAACATAGAATTCCGATGGTCTGACTTTCCTGCTGGGTCTATGTTTTGGTTTCGACAAGCGGCGCTAGATCGCCTGTTACTACTTGACAGTACTATGTTCGAGGTGGAAAAAGGGTTGGCGGATGGGACCACGGCGCACGCAGTCGAGAGAATATTTACTGTTGCTGCGCGATCAATAGGCTACGACGTCCAAACCATGGATTGCGATTTATAGGATGGGCTGTGATTATGGGCTTGCGGAAGAGGCGAGTAGTTTGGTTACACATTGGGATGCACAGAACTGCAAGTACGAGCATTCAAATATCTTTAGAATCCCTTTCGAAAATGGGATATTCGAGGGGGATGATTTATTACCCCTCGACCGGGATAGAAGTAAGAGATGGAGTGTTTGATTATGGACATAATTCACTTGTTGGCCACACTTTGCGCTCAGTAGATAGTGATTTGTTCCAGAGGCTGCGGCTGGAAATCTCAACCGTCCCGTATGATGTGCCAGTTTTAATGAGTGCTGAAGAATTCTGGAGTACTGATCCTCAGAGAATAATCGCGGAGCTTGGGGAGTGCGAAACTAAAGTTGTGTGCTTCGATCGCGAATTCTTGGATTGGCTTGGATCTATCTGGTCTTTGGTATCTCCAACTACCTTGCTTGGGACGCCATATGAGTTTTTTCGCCGGTCGATTCGAGATATTGGGGAATGCAGGGACCGAGGCGATATTTCATTTTTCGACAAAAATAGAATAATTGAACGATGGGTTGGCGCGGTTGGGGCATCTAATTTTTACCGAATTCGATATCCAGTTACCAATCCACTTATATCCTTGCTTGAGCCAATCTTGTCAGGCCCAATTCCCGCGGACTGGCGAAACTTAAATGTCAAAGAAAATAGGTCTGGTGATATTAATGAAATTATCAATAAAATATTGAATCGGCACGGCGTAGCTTACAATTTTCCCGAAAATAATACTGAAGTCGCTGCTTTTCGAGCTTTAGAAATTGAGCGGATGTCTGGTGAAAAAGTATTTGGAGACAATGTTTTAAAATTGCTTTCTATTTTCTAGTTGGAGGCGGAGCGACCCTCAAATTGGTAATTTAAAGGACCCAAAATGAGTATTAAAAGTTCATGGACCTAGTTATATTAATAATGGGCTGCCACCGCAGTGGCACATCCTTGCTCGCAGGTTTGCTGAAAAATATGGGCTGCCACGCTGGGGATTCGTTGTATCCGGCAAATGAATACAACGAGCGAGGATATTTTGAGTCAGGGCCAATTGTTGAACTGAACGAGTCGCTGTTGGCCTCATGCAAGCGATCTTGGGATGATGTCCGATCATTGCCGTCAAAAGATGGTGATGAGATAGTTTCGATCATGAGCCAAAACATGGCTAAACAATGTTTTCTCCAAGAATTCAATGGAGCTTCAACAGTAGTGCTGAAAGACCCCCGAATTTCAAAATTATTCCATTGGTGGAGCACGGTTTTTGATGATATTGGGAGCAATGTATTTAGCATCATTTCTATTCGCGACCCTTTGGAGGTGGCAGCATCCCTCCAAAAACGGGATGGATTCCCTTTGGGAAAAGGGCTGCTGATCTATTTATCTTATCTATTGGACGCGGAATTTCATACGAGAGGACGTGCGCGTGCAGTTGTGGACTATAAATCCACACTTGCGGATTGGCGGGCAATGGTCGCCGGCCTGAAATCGTGCCCAGGCCTTCATCTCCCAATATTAACGCCTGATCTAGAGCAGAGAATAGATTCTCTTGTGATGCCAAACCTAAGGCACAACCGTGGCGATGTCTCTGTCTCATCTGGCATTGTCGAACTTTCTGCACTTGCCTACCGGGTATATGAAGGGTTGCGCTCATTGAGCGATGATGGATCAAATTGCGTCATGGACAAGTTAAGAGTTTGTTTTAACGCATATCTGGAGAAGTTGGAGCCGTGGATTAATGAAAATGATGTCGCTGTGGATCCTGTTCGGGAGACACTATCTCCCAATAGAATTTCCATGCAATGGGCGGGGCGCGGCGCACGTTCAACTGTTTATTGGCGCTCGCTCGACACGAACGGATTTTCGGAGTTGAAATCGGTATTTGGTTCTTGGAAATATGGGGCAGATGAAAATTCGGTTAATTTTGTATTTCCCGAATTTTCGGAAAATATCAATGGAATTCGACTTGACATAACGGACCGTCCCGCCTTCGTTAAGTTAAAATGGATTATATTAAAGAATCCTTTAGGGACGGCTGAGTGGGTTTGGTGGCCTGGGCTCGAATTGCCGGGCACTTTTTCTTCGGATATTTATGTTTCTCAGAATATCGAGAATGGGAGAGAGGGGCTTAGCCTTATAATATCCGGATTTGATCCCCAGATATTATTAGATATTCCTGAGTTTTTATTGAGACGAGTTGGTGCGGGATGGGCGCTCTCGATAAAATTTCTGGCCGATCTATTGATTTCGGCAATACCGGGATTGGTGTCTGCCTCAAGTGATATGTCGCGACGTCTTGAATGTATGCAAGAACTTCAGGGGCACTTAGGTAAACTGGTTGATGAGGCGAGAATTACGTTGGCACAGAAGTCCGAGGATCTTTTGAAATTGCGTAGGGCTCTCACTCAATGTCAAGCGGAATTGGAGCGTGCACATGCCCAGCTAACGCTTGCAAAGGAATCTAACCCAGCAGGATTCAAGTAGTAGTTTGTTTGAAAACTGTTTTGGCCGGCTTAGTTTTTTTGGGGTTTTTATAAATCCTTGGTATTTCTTTGAGAATCAGTCTTTGTGGGCTTCTAAAATTGACTCAGCCTGACTCTCTCCCAATTTTTCGAACCGGTCAGTAACAGAGATGACCGGCATGATGAAAGCCCGTGACGGGCCAGTAGCATGTCGTGAGGAAGAGCAAATTCACCGAGGACCAGATCGCGTTTGCGCTGAAGCAGGCCGAACTGGGTATCAGCGTCGAGGAGGTGTGCCGCAAGATGGGCATCAGCGACGCGACGTACTACGTTTGGCGCAAGAAGTACGGCTGGGCCGGGCCGTCCGAACTCCGGCGGCTGCGGCAACTCGAGGAGGAGAACCGCAAGCTTAAGCAGATCGTCGCGGACCTGAGCCTGGACAAGGCCATGCTGCAGGCGGTAGTCGCAAGAAACGTTTGAGCCCTTCGTTTCCTCTGGCGCTGGTGCCGGATTTGATGCAGCGCTTCGGGTGCAGCCAGCGCAACGCGCTGCGGGTCGTCGGCATGTCGTGCTCGACGTTTTCTGTACGAGAAGAAGCGAAGGGGCGAAGAAGCACTGAAGCTGCGGATCAAGGAGATCACCGACACGCGGGCGCACTACGGCTACCGGCGCGTGCATGTGCTGCTCCGACGTGAAGGCCACCGGGACAACATCAAGCGGATCTACCGCATCTGCCGCGAGCAGGGCCTGTCGCTGCGGTTGAAGCGCCCGCGACGTAACAAGACGGCCAAGTGGCGCCAACCGAAACAGTTGTGCACTGAGATGACAGAGTTGTGGGGCATGGGCTTCGTGGCTGACGCGCTGTTAGATGGTCGCAAGCTGCGCATGTTGACGGTGGTCGACTGCTTCACCCGGGAGTCCTTGGCGCTCGACCTGGGTCAGGGCCTGACAGGGGAGGATGTCGTGAAAACCTTGAACCGAATATGCGCAGCCCGAGGACTGCCGAAGACCATCAAGACCGACAACGGCAGCGAGTTCATCTCCAAGGTCATGGACCGCTGGGTCTATGAGAGGGGCGTCGAACTTGACTTCAGCCGGCCAGGCAAGCCCACCGATAACGCCCGCGCGGAGAGCTTCAACGGGCGGCTGCGCCAGGAGTGCTTGAACGCTCACCGGTTCTTGTCGCTGAAGGACGCAAGGACAAAAATCGAGGCCTGGCGCAAGGACTACAACGAGAACCGTCCCCACTCAGCGCTAGGATGGCCGACGCCCATCGAATTCGCCCGCCGCTGCCGGTTGCAACCGGCAGCGGCGATCCCTGAGAAGCCGGAGATTTCTACTACTGAACGGTACTAAGTCGGGGACAGGGTCATCAACCAGGACTCCTGCCGAAACATTGGTACGGCGGTTGGGGGCAGGTCAGGACTATGGGGGTGATTTTGAGCAGTTGCTTGGTACGTGGATTGGATGCGCGGCAGTTAGGTATGTCAACCGTGATAAAATTATTGGCCTTGATGGCGATTACTTGGAGGTATTCGTGATACGAAAGATGGGGTAGTACTGGATGTTAGTTGCGCCCCAGCTAATTAATGGCGAGTTTTATCGTTTGGGCGTTCATTGTGCCTGAGGAAGGTAGTATTCTTGCCCAATGAGACTCTTCAGACGTCAGTATTTTTTCGGAAGTTATCATTGCTCTTGAGTAATGTGTTGGTGCAGCGCATATTTGTGGTAATGATTTTGCGTGACTTCCACAAAAAACGGGGGGGGGCTTTGAGAGCGCGGCTAACTCAGATGCTAGATTTAGTTTTATCTTGGACCGCCATCTGGCATAAAGACGCCTGCTGTTTCTCAGATCTTGAAGAGTGTTTTGGTTGCGGCTCAGGCTGACATGATGACGAATTCGGCTGGTAGTCGCTACAAAGAGTTGTTTGCCCGTCTTCCGAATCTTGAAGCCCAGGTCATAGTCTTCGCAACCATTGACGAAGCCCTCATCAAACCCACCCGCGCGGCTGAAATCGTTCTTGCGGACCAAAAGACAGGCGCCAGTCAGAGCCAGCGATCGTTGGTATCCAACCTCGTTGTGAGGGAGCGATTGGATGTGTTCAAACTGACCGCGGCGGTTCAGCCGAACACCTGCATGGTCCAGTTGACCATCGTCCACTCGGTACTGCACGTTTCCAACCAGTCCAGCGTTAAGTCCTGGATGCCTCAGCACGTAGGCCATGGGTTCAAGCCAACCTGGCGCCAGCAGCAAGTCGTTGTTCAGTAATGACAACAGTTCACCACTGGCGAGTCGTGCCCCGGCGTTATTGCTGGCCGCATAGCCCAGGTTTTCGGGGTTTAGCACGACCTTGATCCGTGGGTGGCTCAACGTGGCCAGCCAGTCTCTGGTGCCGTCGGTCGAAAAGTCGTCCACCAAGATGATTTCGTAGTCCAAGCCCGGCGGCAGGCTCGCGAGCAACGAGATCAACATGGCCTGCGTGTGCTCCAAGTGGTTGAACAGCGGAACGATGAAGCTGATTTCCACAGTGCTACCTTGGTCCATCAGTTCGTGGTTTGGCTTGTGCTAGGGCAGCGTGGCGTTCGCGGCTGGAGGAGCGCGCCCCCCCCCGCTAGGGCGCCGCGCGCTGAGGGAGCCGGCGCAGGATCAAGTCCACGGCCGCAGCCACCGTGCATCCCGCCCCCTCGACCACCACATCGGGTTGGTGAGGCGCCTCGTACGGGCTGTCAATACCAGTCATGTTGGCCAACTGCCCGCTGCGGGCCTTTTTGTACAGGCCCTTTGGGTCACGGGCCTCGCATTCGGCCAGTGGCGTGTTGACGAACACCTCGATGAGATCGGCCGCACCGATCAGCTCGCGCGCCAGCTGGCGGTCTTGCCTGAAAGGCGATATGAAAGCGGTGATCACGATCACGCCGGCATCAAGCATCAGCTTGGCTACCTCGGCCACGCGGCGGATGTTTTCAACCCTGCTCGCGTCTGAAAACCCGAGGTCGCGGTTGATGCCTTGGCGGATGTTGTCGCCATCCAGGATGTAGGTTCGCTTGCCCTGGCGGTGCAGTTCCACCTCCAGCGCATTGGCAATGGTCGACTTGCCCGCACCCGACAAGCCGGTGAACCAGATCACCTTGCCCGGATGGCCCGCGAGTTGTTCGCGGTCGCAGCGGGTGACTAAGAAGGTTTGACTGTGCAGATTGTCCATGTGGTTCGATGCTTTCTTCGTGGCGGAAATCAAGAAATGCTCGCCACGATTTCTTGAGCTCTGAGTGCAGTTCCTTTGGATTCTCACCATGGAAATCAGCGCCCCCGCTCAGGCCAAGAATCCCGCCGCGAAAGATGCCCAGAGCTGCGTCGTAGTCGATCTTGGCCTGGTGCCCGTCTACCGTCTTCATGTTCATGGAACGGCTCCGTGTTGCTCCGGTCACGTGCGGATGCTGGCGACCTTGCCGGGCTGGGGCGCGGGATCGACCTGGAAGGACCGCAGGAAGATGTTCAGCAGTTGGTTGTCCGCAGGACTGGGTAGGGTCACGCCGTTTGAGGGAACGGCAACGTCGAACTCCACCCGGAGCCAGTCTGCCTGCTCGCGCTGAATGCGCAGTGGCGGCGCTGCGCTGCAGCCACTTGGCGTCGCGACCTTAAACAACACCTCCAGCAACACGAAGTTGGTGGACGCCGCGCGCAGGGCGGCCAGCAGAGGCTCGATCTCTCTCGGCCCGATGGGCTGCGAAAGGGTCAGCACAAACAGTGTCCATTGCTTGCTCAGCAGCAGTTGCCGAAAGCGCTGGACCGCGCGCAGGAAGTAGGCATGGTCTCCCTCCTGCGTGGGCAGGTGGTGGTTGAACATCCGGTGCACACCGAAATGCTCGCGGTAAAAGGCGTGGTCGCACAGGTTGACTGTGGGCTCGATGCGTTCGGCCAGGGGCACCGGCCTGTAGTAGCCTGGATCGAGGAATATCTTGAAGTCGTCCTCTATCGCGTGTGCCACGGCTCGGGGGTTGCTGAAAAGCCAGTCGAATGGGTTGGCATGGTGACGCAGCCCGGCCTGCTTCAGAGCCATGGCGCTGTGGCAGAAGCTGCCCACCGAGACCGCCTGGCTGAACCGCACGGCACCCATTCCCAACAGGAACGGGTCGCCGCCAGCGACCATGCCGTGCACCGGTCTGCGCCGTTGGAACTCCGCGCCGGCAACGAAATCAGCCACCAGACGCCTGTAGCGCTGCGGATCGTCCTTTTGCTGCTGCAACCAGGACAAGTGATGCGCGAGCCCGGAGGGATCTGCCGGACGTTCCAGTAGGCCGCCGTACAGCGCCTCCAGAAAGTCTTGGTCGGTCATGCCAGTACCTACATCTGGTCGACCACTTTACCCACTCGGTGTCTGTGCTCACTGCTGGGTAAACCTGACAACGTTCATGACGGGGTAAGCCACCGAGAACACCATGTTCAGGAACTTCTGCAACTCGGCACTCGGAGCGTTGCTGATGAACAGCACGTCTTTGTTGTTGATGGCGAAGCTTTGCATCACGAAAAAGCTACTGGGGTTCTTGAGATCGATGCGGTAGACCACGGGCACGAGGCCGTCGGGCGTGGTGGCCACAGGCTGGTTGGGCCAGTCGAGCGCCTTGGGCTGCTCCATGCGGAAGATGAACACGCCCTGGGGGTCCGATCGGCTGTCGAGCAGTCCGCCCGAGCGTGCCAATGCTTGCGCCAGTGTGATGCCCTGGGCCTCGAAGTTGACTTCGTCGTTCTTGCCGGTCGAGCCCAGAGCGGTAAAGCTCAGTGGCTGGAAGATGGCGGTCACCACATCACCAGCGCGCAGCGGCACGTTTTGCTTGGGGTCGCGGATCACCAGATCGAGCGGCATCGAATGGAAGTCGCTGCCGCGCGTGACCTGCAGCGTCATCTTGTTGATGGGCTGCCGCACGCCGCCGGCGGCGGCCAGTGCGTCAAGCAGCCGCTCGCCGCTGGCGGTGAGCGGCATGCGCAGGCTGTTGGCCACCTCGCCCACCACGGTGACTTTCGACGACGTGTTCTGCACGACACGCACCATCGCCTCAGGCTGGTTGGCCTTGCCCTTGAGCCGCGTGACGATCAGGTCCTCCAGCGCCATGGGCGTCATGCCGGCGGCGTGGATGCGCCCGGCAAACGGCACGCTGATGAAGCCCTGATGGTCGACCACCTGAGCGGGCAATGTGACCGCGCGCGCCGAGCTCGGCGCACCGGCTGCTTCCAATCCACTGCCAAACAGCGCAGCAGGCGGAGCCTCCCAGAGGTTGATCTCGATCGCATCGCCCGTGCCGATGCCAAACGCAGGGTTGACCGCCGAACCCAAGCTGTCAGAAAACAGCCGCTGTGTGCGCTGCGACTGCAGCCGCCTCGCAATGCCGTCATCCACATCGACGATCTGTATCGCCTGCCCAACCTGCTTGTCGGCGACTTCGGCTACTTCCTTGCGGCTCGGGCCGATGGTGGGCATCTGGCTGCAACCCGCCAACAGCGCAGCAGCAAGACTCATCGGGACTAGGCGAACAGATAGTTTGATCATTTGTAACGATTATCGTATTAAATGTCTTTTTGCTTTGTAAGACTTGGTTTCTGCGACTTCGAGGGGACTGACAATCTGGCCATGACCGAACGGCTCCTCGACGTCACTCGCCTGGTGGAGAGCGCGCTGCGCCGCAAGCTGCCGACTGGGGTGGACCGCGTGGCGCTGGCTTATGTGGCGAGCTACCGCGATCGCGCTCGGGCATTGGTGCGGTTTGCCGGCCGATGGGTGGTGCTGGGGCGTGGCGATTCACAGCGGCTGTTTGATGCGCTGCTGAAGCCTGCCAAGGGCTTTGCGCGCCGCGTGGTGTGGTGGGTGGGCTGCGCTTTCGTGGTGGAGTGGGGGCTGCCGCGAGGGGCGGTGCTGATCAACGCGGGCCACAGCGGGTTGCACGAGCCGGACTATGCGGCCACGGTGCGGCGCTTTGATCTGCGGCCGCTGTTCTTCCTGCACGACCTGATCCCGATCACCCACGCCGAATACGTGCGCCCCGGCGATGCCGACAAGCACCGACTGCGGCTCGAAACGATGCTCTCGGTGGGCCGCGCGCTGGTGCTCAATTCGCGCGACACGCAGCGCGAACTGGTAGCACATGCTGCCGCGCTGGGGCTGCCGGTGCCGCCGTTGGTGGTGGCGCCACTGGCTCCGCCCGAACTGCCGCCACCGGCCCAGGCAAGCTTGCTGAGCAGCCCTTACTTCGTGGTGCTGGGCACGATCGAGCCACGCAAGAACCACCTGTTGCTGCTGCATGTGTGGCGCACGCTGGTGAACGAGTTGGGCCACGCCGCGCCGCGTCTGGTGGTGATCGGCCAGAAGGGCTGGGAGTGCGAGCAGGTGGTGGACCTGCTCGAGCGTTGCGAGGCATTGCAAGGCGCTGTGATCGAGCGCCAGCGCTGCTCTGACGCCGAACTGTCGACCTGGTTGGGCCACGCGCAGGCGCTGCTGTTCCCGTCGTTCGCCGAGGGCTTCGGCATCCCTCTGGTCGAATCGCTGGCGGTGGGCACCCCGGTGGTGGCCAGCAACCTGCCCGTCTTCCACGAAATTGCCGGTAGCGTGCCCGACTACCTTGACCCGATCGACGGCGCTGGCTGGCGCGAGTTGATCCTTGACTACGCCCGCCCCGATAGCCCCAGGCGCGCCGCTCAGATCAAGCGCATGGCGGGGTTTCAGGCGCCTACCTGGCGGGCGCATTTCGATCGCGTGGAGAGCCTGACCTCGAGCGGGCTGGATCGCTTTTGACCCGCCGCAACTTCCTCTTCCTGCAAGGCCCCGCCTCGCCTTTCTTTGCGCGGCTGGCTGATCGCCTCAGCGCGCTCGGGCACGGGGTGTTCCGGCTCAACTTTTGCGCGGGCGATCGCGCTTACTGGGGCACGCGGCCGGCGTGGAGCCATCGGGGCGGCTCGCAGGGGCTGGCCGAGCGGCTAGAGGCGGTATACCGGAAGCACGGCGTCACCGATCAGGTTCTGTTTGGCGACCGGAGGCCGGTGCACCGCGCGGCGGTGGAACAGGGCGCGGCATACGGCGTGCGCACCCACGTGTTCGAGGAAGGCTACTTCAGGCCGTGGTGGGTCACGCTAGAGCGCGACGGAGTGAATGCGCATTCGCGGCTGCCGCGTGACGCTGCATGGTTTGCTGACACCGGTCGGCACCTCGCCGAACCTGCGCTGCCACGGCGCTTTGCCTCGCCGTTTCGGGTGCGCGCGGCACACGATGTGGCGTATCACGCGGCCGGGTTGCTCAATCCTGTGCTGTTTGCGGGATACCGCACGCACGCACCGGTGAGCGCGCCACTGGAATACGCGGGCTATGTGCGACGCTTTGGCACGCTGCAGCTGGTCGGCGCGCGCGATCGCTCCCGAGCGCAGGCGCTGGCAGCATCGGGGCGCCCCTATTACCTGCTGCCGCTGCAGCTCAACGCCGACGCGCAGATCCGCGAGCACTCGAGCTTTGCGCACATGGGCGAGGTGATCGAGCAGGTGATGGCATCGTTCGCGCGCCATGCTCCGGGCGATGCGTGCCTGGTGATCAAGAACCATCCGCTCGATATGGGGCTGATGAACTTCGCGCGCATCGTGCAGGCCTGCGAGCAGCGCTTCGCCCTGCAAGGTCGCACTTCATACCTCGAAGACGGCGACCTGACGACGCTGGTACGCCATGCGCGCGGCGTGGTCACGGTCAACAGCACCGCAGGCCTGGTGGCACTGGAGCACGGCACGCCCACGCTGGCGCTGGCCGCGTCGATTTACAACCTGCCTGGGCTCACGTTCGGAGGCGCGTTGAATGACTTCTGGCGTGCGCCCGAGCCGCCCGATGCGCAGCTCTTTGTGTGCTTCCGACGCGTGGTGATGCACGCCACCCAGGTCAACGGAGGCCTGTATTGCCGCGAAGGCATCGGGATTTCTGTAGGCAATGCAAGCCGCGCCTTGTTGGCCGATCGTTCCCCACTGGAGTGTTTGTCATGAGTCAATGCGTGCTGATCACGGGAGCCACCGGGGGCATCGGCGGGGCGCTGGCGGAGGCTTATGCCGCACCCGGCGTCACGCTGATCCTTCAGGGGCGCAAGGCGGATCGGCTGGGTGAGCTGGCCCGGCAGTGCGAGTCGCGTGGCGCGCGCGTGCTCACACAGGTGCTCGATGTGCGCGACCGCGTGGCATTGGCCACCTGGCTGCGTGCGATGAGCGAGACCGAGGCGCCCGACCTGGTGATCGTCAACGCCGGCGTCAACACCAACATCGGCCCCGATGGACGCGGTGAGCCATGGGACGAGGTCGAAGCGCTGATCCAGGTCAACGTGCTGGCCGCCATGGCCACAGTGGATGCGGTGCTGCCTGCGATGCGCTCGCGTGGCCACGGGCAGATCGCTCTCATCAGCTCGCTGGCTGCGTGGTTCGGCCTGCCGGTCACGCCGAGTTATTGCGCGAGCAAGGCGGCGGTCAAGGCCCACGGCGAGGCGCTGCGCGGCTGGCTGGCACCCGAGGGCATCAGAGTGAGCGTGGTCATGCCGGGTTATGTGGACTCAGCGATGTGCAGCGCAATGCCCGGGCCGAAGCCACTGCTGTGGTCGCCCGAGCGCGCAGCACGCACCATACGCCGAAGGCTCGCACGTAACAGCGCGCGCATCACGTTTCCGTTTCCGCTGGACTGGGGCACCTGGTGGTTGACGGTGCTGCCGGCGGCCATTTCCACCCGCATCGTGGGCTGGATCGGCTACCGTGACTGATGCCTCGGCGGTGTGGCTGGCGTTCGCCTGCGGGCTGGCGCTGTCAGGAGGCATCGAGCGCTGGATGACGCCGCAGCCGCCGTGGCGCAGACCATGGGGCAGTTGGGCCATTCAGGCCGGGGTGTACGGGCTGGCGCATGGCGTGCTGGTGCTTCTGCTGGGGCACCCGTGGTTTGCCGCCGCGGTGGTGTGCGCGCTGATGCTGGTGGTGGTGGTGGTCAATAACGCCAAGGTACGCGCGCTGCGCGAGCCTTTCGTTTTCGCCGATTACGAGTACTTCACCGACGCCATTCGCCACCCGCGGCTGTTCGTGCCGTTTCTCGGCTGGGGCAATGCGCTGGCGATCGCGGTGGGCGTGGTGGCCGCCGTGGTGCTGGGTCTGCGCGTGGAACCGGCGCCAGAACAGCGCTGGGCACTGTCAGGGCAGCTCGGTGCGGTGCTCGGGCTGATCGCCACAGCGGCGCTGTGCCTGGCGGCCGGCGCACGCCAGGCGGTGCGCCTGAGCTTCGATCCCGAGCGCGATGTGGTCGGCCTGGGGCTCGTCGCCAGCCTGTGGCACGGCGCGATGGCGGCGCGCCGGGTGCCGCCGGTGTTGGTGTCGCCGTTCGATGAAGCTTTGATGGCTCAGCCCTTGAACCCTTTGGATCCATCGCCGATGCTGCCGCATCTGGTGGCGGTGCAAAGTGAATCGTTCTTCGACCCGCGGACTTTGTGCCCGAGCATCAGGCGCGATGTGCTGGCCGAGTTCGACAACCTGGCCGCGTCGGCCCTGATGCATGGCACGCTGCAGGTGCCAGCCTGGGGCGCGAACACCGTGCGCAGCGAGTTCGCATTTCTCTCGGGGCTGGACGACGCGCTGCTGGGTGCGCACAGCTTCAACCCTTACCACGCGGTAGCTGGCGGATGGCCGGTTCCCACGCTGGCGGGGTTCCTCAAGCACCGTGGTTACCGCACGGTGTGTATCCACCCGTATCCGGCGAGCTTTTATCAGCGCGACCGTGTCTATCCGCTGCTCGGGTTCGATGAGTTCATCGACATCCGCGCGTTTGCCGAGGCCGATCGCTGCGGTCCGTTCGTGGGCGATGCCGCGGTGGCCGCCAAGATCACCGCGATCGTGGAGTCGTCGAGCGTGCCAGTGTTCGTGTTTGCGATCACGATGGAAAACCACGGCCCGCTGCACCTCGAAAAAGCGACGCCCGGGGATGTGGCCGACCTCTACATCGATGCGCCGCCGCCCGGCTGCGAAACACTCACGATCTACCTGCGTCACCTGCGTAACGCCGACCGCATGATTGGCGCGCTGCGCCACGCCCTCGGCCGCAGCCAGCGGCCTGCCAGCCTGTGCTGGTTCGGCGACCACGTGCCCAGCATGCCGGATGTCTATGACGCGCTGGGGGCACCCTCCGGACCGACTGGTTTTGCGCTGTGGTCCACGCGCGCGACCCACCAGACCGAACCCGTGGCGCTGGCCGCCCACCAGTTGGCTGTCGAATGGCTGCGCGGTGCAGGGTTGATGGGCAAGATCAGCGCCTGAGGACGTTAGCCGTGTCCTTCACTGCTCGCCTGTTTGCAGCTGGTTGCGCCCAGATCGCTTGGCGCGGCACACGGAATCTCCCGCACGCTGAACATGAAGCGGACAAGAAAAAGGCCAGCTTGTGGCTGGCCGTTTACCTATGGCGGAGAGGGTGGGATTCGAACCCACGGTACCTTGCGGTACGCCTGATTTCGAGTCAGGTACATTCGACCACTCTGCCACCTCTCCAGCACGTTTGATGCTGCCGGTTGGTCGAAACCGGAACTCAGAATTCTAGCGCAGGGCACGGCGCGAACTCCCCTGGCTTCAAGCCTTCAAGACCTCCACGCCACCCATGTACGGGCGCAGTGCTTCAGGCACCGTGATTGAGCCGTCGGCGTTCTGGTAGTTCTCGAGCACGGCCACCAGCGCGCGGCCCACTGCGACACCCGAACCGTTGAGGGTGTGCACGAACTCGTTGCGACCCTGAGCCGACTTGTATCGCGCCTGCATGCGCCGCGCCTGGAAGGCGTCGCAGTTGGAGCATGAGCTGATCTCGCGGTAGGTGTTCTGCGCCGGCACCCACACCTCGAGGTCGTAGGTCTTGCTGGAACCGAAGCCCATGTCGCCGGTGCACAGCAGCAGCACGCGGTAGGGCAAGCCCAGCTTTTGCAGCACGGCTTCGGCGTGGCCCACCATCGCTTCCAAGGCGGCGTCGCTGTGCTCGGGCTGGGTGATCTGAACCATCTCGACCTTGTCGAACTGGTGCTGGCGGATCAATCCGCGGGTGTCACGCCCTGCACTGCCCGCCTCGGAACGAAAGCACGGGCTGTGCGCGGTCAGCTTGATCGGCAACTGGTCAGCGGCCAGCACCTGCTCGCGCACGCTGTTGGTCAGCGAGATCTCGGACGTGGAAATCAGGTACTGCTCTGGCTGCGTTTCATCACCACCCCGCGACACCCAGAACATGTCCTCCTTGAATTTCGGCAACTGACCGGTGCCTTCCAGCACTTCGCGGTTGACGATGTAAGGCGTGTAGCACTCGGTGTAGCCGTGTTCCTGCGTCTGCACATCGAGCATGAACTGTGCAAGCGCGCGGTGCAGCCGCGCGACCGGGCCGCGCATGAAGGAAAAACGCGAGCCGGACAGCTTCGCACCGAGGTCAAAGTCCAACCCCAGCGGCGCACCCAGATCGACGTGATCCTTCGGCGTGAAGTCGAAGCTGCGCGGGCCCGCATCGTTCACGCTCCAGCGACGCACTTCCACATTGCCGTGTTCGTCGGCGCCGACCGGCACGCTGTCCTGAGGCAGGTTCGGCACGGCCATCAACAGCTCGGCCAGTTCAGTCTGGATCACGTCCAGACGCTCGGCAGAAGCCTTCAGTTCATCGGCCAGCCCAGCGACCTGTGCCATCACCGCGGAGGTGTCTTCGCCCTTGCCTTTCAGCGCGCCGATCTGCTTCGACAGACTGTTGCGCTGGGCTTGCAGTTCTTCGGTTCGGGTCTGTAGCGCCTTGCGTTCGGACTCCAGCGACTGAAAGCGCGCCACGTCCAGGTAGGGCTGCGGGCTCTTGCGTTTTTCGAGGCGGGCAATGACGCTGGGCAGGTCCTTGCGCAGCAGGGTGATGTCCAGCATGGGTGCGTGTTCGAAGGGGGTCGAGGGTGGGCGTGAAGCGGCGAATTGTAGGCAGGGCCACTGCCACAGCAGGTGTCAGCCCGCGGTCTGCATCGACTTGTCACCCAGCCCCATCGGCAGCGGGAAATGGACAGTCTCCAGCACACCCGGCATGCTCCGTACCGACACCGCACCCAGGGTGCGCAGCCGCTCGATCACCTGCTTGACCAGGATCTCCGGTGCCGACGCTCCAGCGGTCAGGCCGACACGGCTCTTGCCGGCAAACCATTCGGGCTTCAGGTCCTCGGCCGAGTCGACCATGTAGGCATCGGTACCCAGCCTCTGGGCGACTTCGCGAAGCCGGTTGCTGTTCGAGCTGCTGAGGCTGCCCACCACCACCAGCACATCGACATTCGGCGCAAGCACCTTGACCGCGTCCTGCCGGTTCTGCGTGGCGTAGCAGATGTCCTGCTGCTTGGGCTCGCGCACGTTCGGGAAACGGCGTTTCACCGCAGCAAGGATTTCGGCTGCATCGTCGACCGACAGCGTGGTCTGCGTGACCACCGCCAGTTGGATCGCTGCATCGACAGGTACCCGTTCGACATCCTCCACGTCCTCGACGAGGTGGATGCCCTCGCTGAGTTGACCGATCGTGCCTTCAACCTCCGGATGCCCCTTGTGGCCGATCATGATGAAGTCGTAGCCTTCCTTGCGCAGCTTGGCCATCTCGACGTGCACCTTCGTCACCAGCGGACAGGTGGCGTCGAAAACCGTGAAGCCACGATCCGCCGCTTCGCGGCGGATCGCCTGTGACACGCCATGTGCGCTGAACACCAGCGTCGCGCCAGGAGGCACCTCGGCGAGGTCCTCGATGAAGATGGCGCCCTTGGTCTTGAGGTCGTTGACAACGTAGGTGTTGTGCACGATCTCATGGCGGACGTAGATCGGCGCTCCGAACTTCGTGATCGCGCGTTCGACGATCTCGATCGCACGATCGACCCCGGCGCAGAAGCCGCGTGGCTCGGCCAGCAGCACTTCCTCAACTCGGATCTCGGCACTCATCACAAAACTCCAATCAGATGGACTTCGAAGGTCACCGGCTGACCTGCCAGCGGGTGGTTGAAGTCAAACTCGACCCAGTCTTCACCGACCGCGCGCACCACGCCAGCATAGGTACCCCGCCCGTCGGGCGTCGGGAACTGCACCACGTCGCCGCAGCGGTACTGCTCATCAGGGTCACCCAGCTCGTCGAGCATCGCACGCTTGACGCGTTGCAGCAGTTCGGGGTTGCGCGTACCGAAGGCCTCACCGGCGGCCAGCTCGAAGGTGGCGCGCGAGCCTTCGGGCAAACCGATCAGGCGTGCTTCCATCGCGGGAGCCAGCTCGCCGGTACCCAGCGACAAGGTGGCGGCCTTGTCGGCGAAGGTGTTGATGATGTCGTTGCCGTCCGGACCGGCCAGCCGGTAGTGCAGCGTGAGGAAGGAGCCCGCGAGGACAGAGTTCAAGGGCGTGCCCGGTTGAAGGTTGGATAGACTGAGTCGAATTTTACGAGTCGTCGTCGCCATCCGTCCGGCGCGACACCACGGCAGGCATTCATGGTGCTCAAAGACATTCCAGCCGCAGCCCGACCGCGCGAAAAGCTGCTGACGCTGGGGCCGTCAGCGCTGGCCGATGCCGAATTGATCGCCTTGCTGCTGCGCACCGGGCTGCGGGGCACATCGGTCTTGCAACTGGCGCAGCAGCTGCTTGACACCTTCGGCGGTCTCCACGGCCTGCTGCAGGCCAGTGCAGCCGATTTGAAGCGCGTCAAAGGGCTGGGCCCCGCCAAGCGGGCGGAGATCACTGCCGTGATGGAGCTGGCGCGCCGCTCGCTGGCGCAGCGCCTGGCCCAACGCACCGTGATGTCGTCGCCGCAGCAGGTGAAGGACTTCCTGCGCCTGCAGCTGGCGCACGAGGGTCAGGAGGTGTTCGCGGTGATGTTCCTCGATGTGCAGAACCAGTTGCTGCAGTTCGAGCCGATGTTCCGTGGCACGCTGAGCCAGACCAGCGTCTACCCGCGCGAAGTCGTCAAGCGCGCTCTGGCGGTGCAGGCGAGTGCGGTGATCCTGGCGCACAACCACCCATCTGGTGTCGCCGAGCCGTCGCGGGCCGATGAGTTTCTGACGCAGACGCTGAAGCAGGCCCTCCAACTGATCGATGTGCGCGTGATCGATCACCTGGTGGTCGGCGGCGACCAGGCGATCTCGTTTGCCGAGCGAGGCCTGCTGTGACCCCGCCGCGCCGCGTGCGAAGCCTGCAGGACCTGGCCACGCTGAAGAAGACCCTGGCCAAGGAAGCTGCCGAGGCAGCGCGGCGCGAAGCCGAAGCGCGTGCGGAGGCCGCACGCGCGCAGCGCGAGCGCCACCTGTTCGAGCACACCGTCGGGCCGGTGCTGCCGTTGCGCCGTGTGGCGGCGATGCCGCTGGCACGACCGCGCGTTGAACCGCTGCCGCGCCAGCGTGAACGCGATGAGGCGGCGGTGCTGCGCGAGGCAATCTCCGATGAATTCGACGTCGAGTCACTGCTCGAAACCGATGACGCGCTGTCGTGGCGTGGCGAGGGCATCGGGCCAGAAGTGGTGCGCAAGCTGCGGCGCGGCGTGTGGGCGATCCAGGCGCAACTCGACCTGCACGGTCTGCGGCGAGACGAAGCGCGCGAGCAACTCGCCAGCTTCCTGCGGGAGGCGGTGCGCCATGGACTGCGCTGTGTGCGGGTGATCCACGGCAAAGGCAATGGCTCACCAGGGCGTGAGCCGGTGCTGAAGTCGAAGGTCAAGACCTGGCTGGTGCAGAAGAGCGAGGTCATTGCCTTCGCGCATGCACGCCCGGCCGATGGCGGCAACGGCGCCCTTCTGGTGCTGCTGAAACCCACCGGGCCGTCCCAATCGCCGAAGACTGAGAGCGCACCGACGCGACGAACACCCCGCATGGACGATCACTAGCGCCTGATCTCAGGCGCCCTTGTTGCGCATCCAGTCGGCGGTGCCAAAGAACGACTCGGCCAATCGCACCGACATCGCCTCATCAATGCTCAGTTCGCGCATGGCCTGACTCATGCAGGCCATCCACTGATCGCGTTCAGCGATGCCGATCGCATACGGCAGATGTCGGGCACGCAGCCTGGGATGACCGAACTTCTCGACGTAGAGCTGCGGTCCCCCGAGCCAGCCGCACAAGAACCAGTGCAGCTTGTCCCGCGAGCTGTCGAGTACGTCGGGATGGAGCGCACGCAAGCCGGCGAATGCCGGCTCGAGGTCCATCAGATCATAGAAACGGTCGACGAGCTGCCGCACTGCAGGCTCGCCGCCAAGTGCCTCGAACGGAGTGGCACTCACCCGAGCAGTTTGTCGGCCAACGCCCCGACGCCCAGGGCTGCGGGGCTGCCTGGCAAGGCCTCCATCAGCAGCTGGCGCTTCAGGATCGCCTCGCGCACTGCCGGATCGATCGGCACCTCGCCAGCGAGGTCGAGCTTCAACGATTCGCTCTCGTCCCCGAGCATTGGCGACACATAGCGATCGATGACCTGCTGCAACTGGCCGCGAATGGTGCGCCCCTCACCTGCGCGAGCCACCTGGTTCACCACCAGCTTGATGACACGCCGACCCTGCTGGGTTGCCAGCACCTTGATGGTGGCGTAGGCGTCGGTGAGCGAGGTCGGCTCGGGTGTGGCCACCACCATCACTTCATCGGCCAGCGAGACCGCGAACAGCACCACATCGGAAATTCCCGCACCGGTGTCGAGGATGATGCAATCGAAGCGCGGCTTCATCTTCTCGATGATGTCCAGCAGCTGCTCGCGAACGTCATTGGTCAGCCGCGAATACTCGACGAGCCCGGAGCCCGCCAGCAGCACCGAGAAGCCACCCGGCGCCGGCAGGATCGCCGCCTCCAGATCGCATTTGCCGGTGAACACATCGTGCAGCGTGTTCTTCGGGAACAGGTTCAGCACCACATCGAGGTTGGCGAGGCCCAGGTCGGCATCGAGCACCAGCACGCGCTGGCCCCGGCGCGACAGCGCAGCAGCCAGGTTGGCCGAGATGAAAGTCTTGCCAACGCCACCCTTGCCGCTGGTCACGGCAATCGTGCGCGCACGGCGGCCGCTGGCTTGCGGGCTGGGTTGGGCAGTGGGATCGGTCGGCGAGGTCATGTCGGGAAAATCATTCAAGGTCCTGGAACTGGGAATTGCCGAACAGCATCCCCTTCTCTTCGGCACTGACCTGGACCACTGGAGCATGTTCGAGGCAAACGCGGTTGCGGCCCTCGGATTTGGCACGGTAGAGCTGGCGGTCGGCGCGCTCGACCCACATGGCGGCTGAGGAGCGCACCCACTGCGGTGCAAAAGCCCCGCCAATGCTGATGGTGACTGGCACGTCAACACCTGGAGCGACGTTCACGGGGCGCCGCTCGACCTTGGCACGGATCCGCTCTGCCACGTTGAGGCCGAAGGTCGCCGGGCAGTTGGGCAGGATGATGGCGAACTCCTCCCCGCCATAGCGCGCCACGGTGTCCATCGGGCGCACGCAGTCTTGCAACGCTGCGGCCACCACCTTGAGCACCTGGTCACCGGCAGGGTGGCCGAAGGTGTCGTTGACGCGCTTGAAGTGGTCGATGTCGGCCATCAGCACGAGCGCCGGCTCCCCGGCACGGGCCACCCGATCGATTTCTCGGGTGATGGTCAATTCGAACTGGCGGCGATTGGCCAGCCCGGTCATCGCGTCGCGGCTGGACAGGTCGCACAGCGCGTCAACCACCGCCTGCAGCCACGGCGTCGAGCCGGGCTCTGCATCCACGTTGAGCTCACGGCCGGCCTGCTTCAGCAGCAGCAAGGCTGTTTGAAGTTGCAGCTCGGCGGTCAGTTCAGTGGTGGACATCGGTTGGACAGGCACGAATCGGCCAAACAGGCGTTCAGTCTAGCGGTGTCGAAAAACGTGACAGCTTGGTTCAGATGGGCAAATCCGCGGCAGTTCGGGGAATCAAGCCGCGAACTCGCCGATTCAAGTCGCCCAGCGCCCTGCCGATATAGAGCCATGTTCCCCACGCCGCCCAACCGGAGCGCTCGACGATGTCTGCCGTGATGTCTGCCTCTGCACGACCCCGCCCCGATGATGGATCCTCAGCGGTTCAGCGCGATCTGGCCTTCGATGGCGCCGACTTCGAACGGGTGCGCAAGCTGATCTACGAGCGTGCCGGCATCAGCCTGGGCACCGGCAAGCAGGCCATGGTCTACAGCCGTGTGTCGCGTCGGCTGCGTGAAACAGGTCACAACTCGTTTGCCAGCTATCTGCAATGGCTGGAGCAAGCCTACGGCGCCGCGGCCGATGCCGAATGGCAGGAATTCATCAACTGCCTGACCACCAATCTCACTTCGTTCTTTCGCGAGGACCACCATTTCACTGCGCTGGTCGAAGACCTGCAGGCCCGCTCGGGCCAGGGCCCGGTGCGCATCTGGTGCAGCGCGGCGTCCACAGGGGAAGAACCGTATTCGATCGCGATGACGGTCAATGAAGCGCTGGGACGCAACCACGGTGCCACGCTCGTCGCCAGCGACATCGATACCAATGTGCTGACCACCGCCGCGACCGGGGTCTATCCGCTGGAGGCCCGCGGGCTGTCGCCGGATCGGCTGCGGCAGCACTTTCTGCGCGGCAAGGGAGCGCAATCCGGGCTGATCCGGGTACGCCCGGAGCTGGCCCGGATGATCGAATTCCGCACGCTGAACCTGATGGACGCCCGCTGGTCGCTCGGCGACCCGTTCGACATCGTGTTCTGCCGCAACGTGATGATCTACTTCGACTCGCCGACGCAGTTGCGGGTGCTGGAGAAGATCCACGCGACGATGAAGCCGCGTGGGCTGCTCTACGTCGGTCATTCCGAGAACTTCACCGAAGCGCGCAACCTGTTTCGGCTGCGCGGCAAGACGATCTACGAGCGCGTTTGACACAGCTCTCGCACACGAGACCCATGACCATGTCGATCGCTCCGAACAACAGCACTTCGTCGTCCTTGTCGAGGCCACGCTCGACACCGGCGGGCGGGCTGTCAACACAAAGCTTTGGCACACCAGCCGCGGGCTCGCGGCTGGCGCAATTGCGCGCCAAGATACCCAAGGCCGGTGAAGCCTCCTTCTTCTTCTACGAAGCCCATTTCAAGAGCGATGCGGTGAAGGTTCTGCCCGGCGAGTACTACGTCGACGATCAGGATCTGCTGATCATGACCACGCTGGGCTCGTGCATTGCCGCCTGCCTGTGGGACCGCAACGCCCGTGTCGGCGGCATGAACCACTTCATGCTGCCCGAGGGCGTTGGCGACTCGGGGCGCTATGGTTCCTACGCAATGGAGCTGCTGATCAACGAACTGCTCAAGCGCGGTGCTTCACGCTCGGGACTGGAAGCCAAGGTTTTCGGCGGTGGGGCGGTGATCAGCGGCATGAGCTCGCTGAACGTCGGCGAGCGCAACACCAGCTTCGTGATGAACTACCTGAAGACCGAACACATCACCGTGGTGTCCAAGGACGTGCTCGACATCTACCCACGCAAGGTCTGCTTCCTGCCGGCCAGCGGCAAGGCGATGGTGAAGCGACTGGCACCGACCAGCAGCGATGCGTTGGTTGCACAGGACAGAGTGGCTGTCGAACGGGCGAGCACATCGAGCAGCAGTGGCGGCTCTGTCGATCTGTTCTGACACTGCGGACCTTTTTCAAAACATCTCTGACTGATTCGAGCAGACCATGGCGAAGACACGTGTGGTGGTAGTGGACGATTCGGCGCTGGTGCGCAGCCTGTTGACCGAGATCATCAACAAGCAGCCCGACATGGAGTGCATCGGCGCAGCGGCTGACCCCTTCGTGGCGCGAGAGATGATCCGCGAGCTGAACCCCGACGTGATCACGCTCGACGTCGAAATGCCCCGCATGGATGGCATCGATTTCCTCGGCAAACTGATGCGCCTGCGGCCGATGCCGGTGGTGATGGTCTCAACGCTGACGGAGCGGGGCGCCGACGTCACCCTGCGCGCGCTGGAACTCGGCGCCGTCGACTTCGTAGCCAAGCCGAAGATCGGCGTGGCCGACGGCCTGAAGCTGCTCGCCCACGAAATCACCGACAAGGTACGCATCGCCGCCAAGGCCCACCTGCGTCGGGCCGTGGTTCCTGCTGCCGGCGGCGGCGCCTCCAACGCGCCCCGTGTCATCGTGCCGCCAGCATCGATCGGCCGACTGTCCACGGAGAAGATCATCTTCATCGGCGCCAGCACCGGTGGCACCGAAGCGACCAAGGAAGTGCTGATGAACCTGCCGGCTGATTGTCCTGCAGTGGTCATCACACAGCACATGCCGCAAGGCTTCACCAAGAGCTATGCAACTCGCCTGGATGGGTTGTGCAAGGTGCGTGTGGCCGAAGCGCGCGATGGCGAACGCATCCTGCCGGGCCACGCCTACATCGCTCCTGGCGGCCTCCACCTGAGCGTCGAACGCAGTGGCTCCAACTACATCGCCCGGGTACGTGATGGCGAGCCGGTGAACCGGCACAAGCCCTCGGTCGAGGTCCTGTTCAAATCTGCTGCCCGCGTGGTCGGCCCGAACGCGTTGGGCCTGATGCTCACCGGCATGGGCGCAGACGGTGCGACCGCAATGCGCGAGATGCGCGACGCAGGCAGCTACAACTTCGTTCAGGACGAAGCCAGCTGCGTGGTGTTCGGTATGCCGCGTGAAGCAATTGCAGCAGGTGCAGCCCATGAAATTCTGCCGCTGACGCAGATCGCGTCGAAGCTGATCGAGCGACTGCGCAGCACCTCGGACATGGCGATGACCCGCGTCTAGTCCGTTACGAAGGCAGCGTAGCCGACGAGACGCTCAGCTTCGGCGGCGTGCTGGTCAGTACACAGTGCCCCACTGCAGCCGACAAGGGGGTTGCCTCGACGTCGGAAAGAGCACCACCACTGGTTGACACCCCAATGTGTCAACTTATGATGACAGCGGTCCCGATCCATGCAGTACCTGCGCGGCATAAGCCGCCTCGCATCGGGATGCTCTCAACTCAGGGGGGTCCACGATGCGAAATACAAGTGCGTTTGGGCGGTTTGGCAGTTGGCTTGCACTGGCAGCGCTTCTGGGACTGACGGGTTGTGAGCGACCTCCCGTCGACAGCGTTCAGCGCGGCTTTCGCGGCACGGCCATGGTTCAGGTCTACAACCCGCGCACCGTCGCGTCCGAGGCCGACGTGAACACGGTGCCCACGCCGGCACCCGCGGCGCGCATTCGCAAGGACGGCCCCACGGCGGGCGGAACGTACCAGAACGTGCAGGTGCTGGGCGATCTGAGCCTCGCCGAGTTCGGCCGGACGATGAACGAAATCAGCGGCTGGATCGCACCCCAGCAGAGCTGCGCCTACTGCCACGTCGAAACCGACTTCGCATCGGACGCCAAGTACACCAAGGTGGTCGCACGACGCATGTTGCAGATGACTCGGCGCATCAATTCGACGTGGACGGCCCACGTTGCGCAGACCGGGGTCACTTGCTACACCTGCCATCGCGGGCAACCGCTGCCTGCCGAAAGGTGGTTTGCGCAGGTTGCGCCAGACCTGCACAGCAATTTCATCGGCGGCAATCGTGACCAGAACGCTCCAGAAACGACGGCCGGACTCGCGTCGCTGCCGAGCGGCGCGTTCGCCAAGTACCTGGTTTCGGAATCGACCTCCAAGAACATCCGGGTCGCCGGTACCACGGCACTCAGGACAGATCACACCGCCGCGATCCAGGATACCGAATCGACCTACTCGCTCATGATCCACATGTCGAAGTCGCTCGGTGTGAACTGCACCTACTGCCACAACAGCCGCGCCTTCGCGGACTGGTCACAAAGCTCACCCCAGCGTGGCACGGCCTGGTACGGCATCAGGATGGTGCGAGACTTGAACACCAATTTCCTCGAGCCGCTCGGCGGGACCTTTCCCGCTGTTCCCGAGGGCCGCCTCGGCCCGCTCAAGGACGCAGCCAAGGTGAATTGCGCCACCTGTCACCGTGGCGCCTACAAGCCGCTCTACGGGGCCGCGATGGCCCAGCACTACCCGGCGTTGTATGAAGCGTCCCGGGTGAAGGCAGAGGCGACAGACGTGCCGCTGTCGCAGGCCGATTCGCCGGCTGCAACCGCGCCGGTCAATTGATCGGGCGTCGCACCACACGATCGGTGGTCAGCGCGGTTGAGGCGCTCGGCGCGTTACTTGGTCTTGACGTACGAACTGCACCAGCCGCTGTTCGCCACCATGCGGTCGGCCATCAGATCACATTCGGCCCAGGCGTCGTTCGGCTTGCCGAGCCAAGCCATGCAGCCCGCGCAATGTTCGGTGGCCTTGTGCTTCGGGAAGCGCTTTTCGTCCACCTGTTTGGTGTCGTGCCGGTAGCCGAGCGACGCGGCCTTGGGCTCATTCTCTTCGATCTTCTTCACGGCGGCATTCGCCTGGGTACCGGCCAGAGCAGCGGTGCTGACGGCCACTTGCATCATGAAGACGCGACGGGTGCTGTGGGTCATGAGATCTCCTCGAGGGGTGGAGTGGTTAGACAGCTTCGGGTTGGAGGTGGAAGACGCTGACTGAGTCGAGCAGGCGAGCGGCCTGCTGCTTGAGGCTGTCAGCCGCTGCGGCCGATTCCTCCACCAGCGCCGCGTTCTGCTGGGTCACATGGTCGAGTTCGTTCACCGCCGCGCTGATCATTCCGATGCCCGAAGTCTGCTCGCTGGTGGCTTGACTGATCTCGCTGATCAGCGACGTGACCCGACCGACCTGCTGAACCAGGTTGTCCATCGATTTGCCCGCTTGCCCGACGAGCACGGACCCCTGTTCCACGCTTGAAGTGCTGGCACCAATCAGCGTCTTGATCTCGCGTGCGGCCGACGCGCTGCGCTGGGCCAGGCTGCGCACTTCACTGGCGACCACCGCGAAGCCGCGCCCATGCTCGCCAGCGCGGGCAGCTTCGACCGCGGCGTTGAGCGCGAGGATGTTGGTCTGGAAGGCGATGCCGTCGATCACGCTGGTGATGTCGCCGATGCGCTTGCTGGATTCACTGATGCGCTTCATCGTCTCGACGACATCGGCCACCGCCTTGCCGCCTTGGACCGCGGCGGTGCTCACGCCGTCGGCCATCGTGCTGGCCTGATGAGCCGTTTCCGCGTTGTTGCGAACCGTCTGGCGAATCTGTTCCATCGAGGCGGCGGTCTGCTGCAGGCTCGCGGCCTGCTTCTCGGTGCGGTGGCTCAGATCGTTGTTGCCGAGAGCGATCTCCGAGATGCCCGTGGCGATGCTCTCGCTGCCCGTGCGCACGCCAGACACCACACCTGCCAGGTTCTCGTTCATGGCCTGCAAGGCCTTCAGCAGATCGCCCGTCTCGTCGCCGCGTTGCATCGTTGTGCTCGCGGTCAGATCGCCGGTGGCGGCGGTGCGCGCCATCCGCACGGCCTCTCGCAGCGGTGCGGTGATCGACCGGGTGACTGCCCATGCCAGTACGACGCCGGCCAGAAGTGCAACAACGACGAAGCCGTAGAGCAGACTGCGTGACCTTTCGTAGGACACCACGGAATCGCTGACGTATTCCTCACTCGTCTTGGCCTGCAGGCCCGACAACGTGGAGAGCACGGTGATCCAGCGTGCCTGCCGAGGGCGAACCTTGTCCATGAGGAAGTCGAGAGCCTCCTCGGTCTGTCCCGCCATGGCGAGTTCGGTGGCCTGGTTCATCAATCCAACGGTGACTGTCTCGGAGCGCTTGATCGCGTCAAGCAGAGCACGCTCGGCCTCCGAAACGTCGTACCTGGCGATGAGCGCGAGCAGCTCCTTCTCGGCCTCGGCGTAGACATTGGCGGCATCGCTCATGGCGGCCAATTCGGTTTGCTTGAGCTCGGCTTCTTTCAACAGCGCGATATTGCGAACCGCGATCGCCCGCAGATTGACCGAGTCGACCATCTGGTGGACCTGTGCGATCTGCCGGTTATTGCTCTCGGTGATGTGCACCAGGCGGGAGTGCATTT
>Ga0214921_10000910_pt1 | contig 52394 bp, 42 predicted proteins | sample LL1505_MetaG_FD_177992 | JGI IMG/M metagenome (GOLD analysis project Ga0214921, IMG submission 177992) | Freshwater microbial communities from Lake Lanier, Atlanta, Georgia, United States - LL-1505 | ecosystem: Environmental > Aquatic > Freshwater > Lake | place: USA: Georgia | collected... | reverse complement strand
CAAACGCAAGTGGGCCAGCTCACGGGTTTTCTGGACTGGCCCAGCTGCCCCGCGCCCTTTAGCGAGGCCAGCGGCTTCTTGGCCAACAGTGCGGGCCTGCTTCAAAACATCAAGCCGCCCATCTTGGCGGGTCACATCACGCCCCGCCTGTCGCAAGACGGTGTGGTGCGGCACCTGCCCGCCGTGCTGTGCTTCCAAGACAAGGCCTACCCAGCCCTGGGCATTGCAGCGGCCGGCCAGGGCGCACAAATTTCCAACTGGTCCTTGCAAAGAGGCCGCGCCTGGACAGACGCGCCTTGGCTCATCAGCTCAGCCTCTGGCGCGTTTCAGCCGGTGCCGCTTAGCAAGGAAGGCGACATCCGTGTGCCTTGGTGGAGCCAGCCCGACAGCTTTGTGAGTGTGTCGGCCGCAGACCTGCTCTTGGGCAAAGTGCCCAAAGGCTTGCTAAACAACGCCTGGGCTCTGGTGGGCAGCAGCGCGTTTGGCTTGAACGACACCATTGCCACACCCTTTGCAAGTGCTGCGGCAGGCATGCTGGTGCATGCACAGGTGCTGACCGGCATGATTGACGGGCGGGTGCCCTTCACGCCCATGGGTGCCTCGACCTTGCAGGCCGCAGCAGCGCTCTTGGGCTTGGCCCTCTTGGTGGCGCTGTCGTCAATCTCGCAGTTTCAAAAATCTCAGCTTCAAACTTCTCAGAGCAACAAAACTGGCAGCTCCGTTGCCACCCCCTTTCCTGTTCAGCTCTTCCCGGTGCTGGGCGCTGCATGGGCCGTGGCGCTGTGGCTTGCACACCTGGCACTCTTGCAAAGCCAGGGCTGGGTGGTTGGCTGGTTGCTGCCAGCGCTCACGGTATTTTTAGCCAGCTTGGCCTGGGGCATCTTGGAGCACACCAAGAGCCGCATCGACCGCGACCGGCTCTACACACACCTCTCAAGCTACCTGCCCGCACCTGTGGCAGCTGCCCTTGCGTTGCAGCCGCCTTCTAGCGCCATCCGCGCGTCCACCCGCATGGTGAGCGTGATGTTTGCAGACATCCGAAACTTCTCGGCCTACTGCGAAGCCCGCCCACCCCAAGAAGCTGCCGCTGTGCTGCACGCCTTCTTCTCTACTGCCACGCGCGTGGTGGAGGCCAACGGCGGCGTGATCGAGGCCTTCCAGGGCGACGCCGTGCTGGCCGTCTGGTACGGACAAGAGTTTTCAGGGGCGCAAGACGTCAATGGCAACAAGAACGGCACCTACATTGACAGCCTTGGTAGCCAAGGCGCCAAGCGCTCCATGAAGGCCGCCGCAGAGCTGTACATGGCCATGCAGGGCAGCCTACCAGACCCCGCACCCGAAGGCCTAGAGCCTTTGGCGCTTGGCGTGGGCTTGGAGTGTGGCCCCGCCATGGCTGGCTCCTTTGGCCTGGCCAGCCGCCGCACACACATGGTGATGGGCCGCACGGTGACCATTGCCAGCCGCTTGGTAGAAATGACAGCCGACCTGGCGCACCCTATTTTGGTGGGCGAGGGCTTGGCGGCCCAGCTGGCAGGCGAGGGCCTGAGCTCCATGGGCACGTTCCTCTTGGACGGTCTTCGCGTACCGCACCACGTCTACGCCTACAAGTTATTGGGTCCAGTCAGTGCGGGTGAGTAAGGCAAAAATCAGGGCCACGGTCATCAAAACCAAGGTGAAAACTTCTGTGCATTGGGTCATACCAAGCGTGTGCTTCTTGGTGCCTTTCGTTGCAAATGCGCAAGTTGCGAATGCTCAAACCACCACTACGCCAACCTGCAGCCTTCAAGCAAGCCAGGAGGTAATTGATGGCATGGGCGAGCTAGGCTCATCTGTAGAAGACACTCTCTTGCAGCACCTTCAAACCCAGCTACCAGCCTGTCAAAACAACGTTGCCTGGCTGGTCTGGGCAGGCCAGATCCTGATGCGTGCTGGCCAATACCTGTTGGCCTCCGACTACCTAGAGCGCGCCCTCATGCTGGAGCCCGACAACAAGGGCGCCAAGCTGGACTACGCGCTGTCTCTGGCCGGCAGTGAACAGCCAGACGCTGCGCTGTCATTGGTGCGAGGCTTAATGCAAGAGCCCGACATGCCAGACCACCTGCGCGGCGCCATCAAAACGCTGCTGGCAAGGCTTGAGGTGCCTACAAAAACTTGGCTGAGTTCTTGGACAGCCAATACAAATTCTTCTACGGCTGCCAACGGCTCTGCACATAGGTTCTACGGCGGCGTGAAAGTCGGCCGCGACAGCAACCTGCTCGGCGCCCCCAACTTGACTGAGCTAAGCCTTAACTTTTCTGGCATACCGTTTAGCCTCAACCTAGACAGCAGCTACCTCAGCCAAAGCGGCAACTACGCCAGGGCTGACATCGGCTGGAGCTACACACAGCCTGCGCCTTCAGAAGATGGAGAAGGCGGAGGCGGCTTGTTTGGCAACAAAGGTCAGCTACAAGCGTGGGCCCAGGCCAGGGGAAGAGAAAGCTCCATCACACCAGAAACTAAGCAGCAGCAGGCCATTGCTGGCGCTGAATACCGTTTGAAGCCCTTTAGCGCAAGCACCTTTGACAAAGTCGGTACCTACGCCAACACACAAGTCGTAGAGTTGCGCGGCGGCACCAGCGTGAAGTACGCTGCCCAGTCAGTGGGCTTTGGCCTCTTCAAAGCCGCATCTTTTCAAGGCGTGCAGTGCGAGGCCAAGGTGGGCGCAGAGTTCCAAAAGCGAGACTTGGTGAGCAACCCCATCTTATCTGGCCGCTACGAAGGCCTTTCCGCCCAGTGGTTCTGCCAGGCTGAAGCGGGTGGTGCTTGGCTCTTGGCAGCCTCTTCGGGCAGCGACAAGAACACAGACCCCGCAAGGGCTGGTGGGCCCCAAACAGAGACTGCCGCCAGGGCCATGGTGAAGGTGGGCTCTTTGCTGCTAGAGCTTGAGGCCGACTACAAGAAAGACACCAGCGTCTACAGCGTGCTGCTAAGCGACAGCGTGCGCAAAATTGCGCGCTTGGGTAGTCGTATCGAGTGGCAGGGCACACTGGCGCAGCTTCCACAGGTGCAGGCGCAAGCGGGCGTGCAATGGAGTTATCAAAAGTCAAACCTGCAGCTCTTTAGGCAGCAAAACTGGGGCCCCTACATTGGGCTTAGCAGGGCCTGGTAAGCAATTCAATAAACTGTTCGTGCCACACATGAAGGTGCACGTTTAAGTGGTTGAAATTGCAGAAAAAACACAGATTCTTAAAATTTGTATCGAAAAAACAACTTTTAGGAAAGATCTGTGACGGCGATCACCAATAAATCGGCACGAGCGGTGATACATTTACCCCCAAGTTGGCGAAAAACCATCTTTGTACACATCTAAAGGCGCTCAAGTCTTTGTTTGTTGTGCAATAATGTCGCTCGCAAACTCACAACACTGATGGGGCATTGGTGATTGGGCATGTCGCCCAGTACAAGCACCTGAGGTTGTTTTCTAATTTTTAACCAAAGGAAACTCAATGGCTCTCACTACAGCACAAGGCAGCGCAGCGTATCTGAACCGTGCGTTCAACGATGCAAACGAATCAACTACGACATTTGCGGCTACTGCTGCAGGTTTCACAGCAAGTGAAATTGCTGCGGCCAACAAATATGACGTGCCTGCTCTGACAGATGCTGCACTTGCCAAGCAAGTGTTGACAAACATGGGTCTCTTGCCCACAACAAACACTTCCATTGCCGCATTGGAGCCAGCATTGGCTGACTACTTTGCGACAACCGGAAAGGGTAACCGAGGTTTTGTGGTTCTTCAGCTATCACGCATCGTGGCTGACAAGGTTGGTGATACAACTTACGGCGCTGCCGCTGTTGCATGGAATACTGAAGTGAATGAATCTGTTGTGAGCTCCACCGGTGCTTTGTCTCCTTCTGCTACAGACAATTTGGTTGGAAGCGCTTCTGATGACATTTTCACGGCCATTTCTTCCTTGCTTGCAAATAATACTTTGTCAGCAACTGATAAAGTTGACGGCGGTGCTGGCACCAATGACACTTTGCGCATTGATATGCAATCTGCCAACTCTTCAATGACAACTGGCTCAGTCACAAACGTTGAAACAGTTGAGTTGACAAACGCCACCGAAGTTTCAGTGGCATTCAATGCGCTTGCATTTACGGGTGTCAAAACTTACACATTCAATGCGACCGGTGCCCCAATTACAGCAACCAATTTTGGTACGGGCGTCTCCACTATCAACATCAATAATCAAAATAAATCTGCTGGTGCTTCTGCTTCGACCACATTCTCTTCAACTTTCGCGGCTGGCTCTTCTGAGTTGACAGCAACCACAGACACAGTTGCTTTGAACTTGAGCTCCGTTGGTGCATCCTCCTCTAAACTTGCCACTTTGACAATCGGCAGTGTTGAAAATTTGAACGTCAACTTGACAGGTTCAAACTTTGCCAAATTGTCAGGCACTGATGCTTCTAAAGTGGTTGTGACCGGCTCTGGTAGCAACAACTTCTCAACAGTTCCTACCTCTTTGACAAGCTTTGATGCATCAGCTGCAACTGGTGCCATCACTGTTGACTTGTCTTCTTCAGTTTCTACCATTACCAAAGTTGCTTTGGGCTCCGGCAGTGACACCGTCACATATGAAGAGCAAGATGGCTCTGCCATCGCAACAATTACTGGCGGTGCTGGTACTGACAAGCTGACACTGAAGTCTGATGGTGGCATCACTGAGTACACGCAAACTGGTTTCGAAACTTTGGCTTTGACAACGGTTACAGCAGATTTGACGATGTCTGGCGCTAAGACAACAGACGTAGCTACCATTTCAACCAACTCGGTTACAGATGCAGCTATCACTTTTGTGAACATGGGAAGCAGCGCTTTGTCTTTTGAAGCGCTTGGCATTACTCCAAACAGGACCATTTCTTCAGATCACACTGGCGCAACGACCCTGACATACAAAGTTAACTTGGGTGATGCAACTGTTGGTGCTGATACGCCATTGGCAGATTACACTTTCTCTGACACTACAGGCTTAACTGTTGCTGTGAATGCGTTCATTGACAATTCAGGCTCATCAATCACTGCGAACAAAGCATCTACTGTTGCTTTGACCGTTGCAAGTGGCAAGAATGCTGGCGGCACTGAGTTGACAACCTTCAATAACACCATCACAGCTAACAAAGCAACTTCTTTCTCTGTTGACGCTACTGGACAATTAGGCTCATCTGCAGCTATCAGTTCTACCACAGCAACTTCAGGTACTGTTACCAACAATGGCGGTTCAACTGGAAACTTGGCCCTGGTTACGCCAGCTCTCAAAACATTAACTGTTGCGACAGCCAATACTTTGAATTTGCTCCAAACCTCAACTAACTTAAATGCTGTTGAAACATTGGATGTGTCTACTAGCAAAGGCACGGTCACAATTGGTGGAATGACAAAAGCTGCAACGATCACTGCTTCAGGTGCTGGAACCACATCTGCCGTCACTCTAGGAGCGCTTGGTGCGACTACAAACGCTGCTGATTTGAGCATTACAACTTCTGGTCTTAAGGCTGGTTTCACAGCCCAAACCTTGAACGTTGCGACAGGTTATGATGTGAAAGTGACTGCAACTGGTGCAACAGGCCCTGTTACTTTGGGCGCAATTGCTCGTGGTGATGACGTAACAGTCAAGGCTTCTGGTATCGGTGGTGCATTCACGATTGGTAACGTGGTCGTGACTGGTGATGTGAATATCGACGCATCTGGCAACACAGGCATCTCTAGAGTTGGAACAGTATCTGGCGACAATGTGACTGTTAATGTTTCCGGTTCAGCTGCAACATCATCCTTTGGTGCTGTTACTGCAAAAACATCTGCAACTTTGGCTGGCTCCGCTGTTGATGCTAATACATTCGGTATTACTGCTCTTTCTAGCTCTACTGCTTTGGCTGTTACAGTTACAGGTGGTGTTACAACTGATACTGTTACTGTTGCCGGTGTCAATGGCCAGACCAGCATCACTGTCTCAGGTGACTTAGGCGCCGGCACTGATACTATCGCAGTGACCTCAGATCGAAATACATCTTCAACCACTGCTCAGACTATCAATATTTCTGGTGCTAAGAATTACGAAACTTCAGTTCTTGCATCTGGTATTGGTCCTGACACCATCACTGGTGGTGCCTATGCTGATACCATCATCGGCGGCAAAGGTGCAGATACTTTGACTGGTGGTGCTGGTGCAGATACATTTGTGTTCAATTCAGGTGATTCTTCATGGAGCGCTCCTGATACGATCACGGATCTGGGATCAACCGACATCATCGCATGGGGCGGTGGCGTAACTACTACGGCATACAACGGAGTGGGTAGCAGTACCGTCGCGACAATTTCAAATGGAGTTGCCACTTTTGCGCTTACAACCACTGCTACAGCAAAAGATACACTCGATGAAGTCGTAACTTTGATTGACAATACAACCACTGTTGGTCAATCTGTGTTGTTCGCATTTGGTAGCGATACTTACTTCTTCATTGACGGTGGTTCCACATTGGCCAATAATGTAGTTGTGAAGTTGACGGGCGTGGTCATTGCTGCTGCTGCAGTCACAAATGATGCCACTGGTTTAGCAGGTATCGGCTCTTAAGACTTAGCTCTCCAAAAACCCCCCGCTAATGCGGGGGGTTTTTTTTTGAGCAAAGAAATGAATTAAGTGGTGAAAATAAATTTAAATATATGTTAAATTTAAATTAAAAGACTATGCTCATACGATCAATTACAGTATTCTTAGTAGGAATTTTAATGATTTGTGATCTTCATTCACAAGTAATTTCACCGAATGGTTATAGCGGCTTGGGCATTGTTCCGTCTGCCTCTACGATTAAAAATGGTCAAACTACCGTATCATTTGATCAATCGGTACCAGGTGCGCCAATAACAACAGGCTTTAATGGTCAGATTGGATTCGGATTAACTGAAAATTTGGAATTGGTTGGAAGACTTGCAACAAACGATCTAAAGTGCAACATGTTCAAAGAAGGCGACTGCCCTTCAACAACCTACAGAGATTTCTCATCTTCGATCAAATGGTCATTGCCGATCGATGTATTGAAACAAAACAAGGCTGCAGTGGCCCTAGGCGTAACTGATTTTGGCGGTGCGGCCACATTTTTCAGGTCTTACTATGTGGTTGGTACAAAGACAGTAGGTGAAATTGATATTTCCCTAGGAAGAGCAGCGGCAAAAGTACCTACAGCAGTCTTAGATGGCTCATTTGCATCGGTTAATTGGAAGCCTATTGATTGGGCCAGTCTAAGTTTACAAAAAGTTGGTCAAAACAGTTCAGCACATGCCGCATTTGAAAAACCTCTATTCAATAACGGCTCAAATGTTTGGATAACACTGAATCAGCGTTTATCAGAGTCACCAGTCATGAGCAAAAGCTGGATAGGATTAGGAATTAGCATGCCTTTAGATCAGACGCAGTCTAATGTAAACAAGACTAACTTAATAACAAATCATACTCAAAGCATTGATAAACCATTAGAAAAACTAGCACCAACTAATTTAAAAAATGCACTGATTGAAAAAGGGTTTTATAAGATCAAGATAGGCTCTAAACAAAATGGGAATTTGGTTTTGGAGTTGGAAAATACGGCTTATTTATGGAACGTCTTAGACGCAGCAGGCGTAGCCATGGGAGTCATCGCGGGTTCATACTCTTCAGAACCTAAAGAACAATACTTTGAGTTAACCATTTCGACTAAAGGCATCAAACAATTAAAAGTGAAAGGTGAAGCAAAATGTATTGGGCTTTGGCTCTCAACTGGTGAGGTTTGCAGCAAGTTGTCTGTTCAATCCTTATTGCAAAGAAACTCAGATACTGATTTAGTATCAATTAATTTGACAAAAGCTCTCGAAGGATTTGATGACCCAGTTAATTGGTCTACCGCTGTCTCCTGGAGTTTTAGACCTGAAATGATCGCAAGCCCAGTTTTGATCAGTACAATTGGTACTGAATATGGCGCACTTGACTTTGATCTGGGCGCCAATATGAATGCAGTAGTGCCACTTTGGGCTGGAGCTAGCCTAGAAGCCAATCGTGTGGTGCCTCTGGGGCTTGGAACGCGTCAATTTGAGCAGGGAGGGGTGTTTTATGGATCCCGTTTAAAAGCCACAACGAGTCGAACTCTTTTTCATCAGATATTTAATTTTGCATCCGTCAATACCCAAGCTAGGCTCAGTGCTGGCAAAGCTTACTCCGTGTGGGAGGGTAAACAAATAGAAACAAATACACAGTTTGCAGATGGCCGGTTCAAGTTTGGATATACAGGAGGCTCATTCAAGTATGGCAGTAAAAATATCAACACTTCTGGTGTTAATCAGCGTGAATATGCCCTTTTAAATTTCCGTTTTGCCAATAATGACCAACAGACTTCACAAACAGAAGTGACTTACGGTAAATTTTGGGCCGGAGATATAGGCGTAAATCTAAACCAACGGTTCTGGTACGGAGATAGCAATTTAAATGTCTACTTGAGGCGAACTCGGATGACAGACAGTCAGCCCCTGGTTTCCTTTGCAGGTGTTCAGTTGTCAATCCCCTTTACGCCTAGAGAAAACAAAAGCTTTGAGCATTTTGGCCTTAGAGGGGTGAATCAGTGGACCTATTCACTGGAGACAAAAGTCCTGGAAAAAGACAACATCATTACGGGTGGCTACGGTGAAGTGCCTCGCGTGGGAGATAGTTTGGTCATGACTTTAAATAGGGATCGAAATAGCACGCGCTACTACGATACCAGCCTTGGGCGGATGCGAAATGCTTACCTCAATTTAGGTAACAACTGAACATTTAATTTACCTTAAAGCCAAAATGGATTGATGTAATTTTTTGGCTGAAAGGGGTGCGATAATTGAATGTTTTGACCAAATCGGTCAAGAGAATTGCATAAAAGTTTTGGAAATGAAAAAAGCTAATTTATATCAAAGCACAGAACCACTGAATTTGAGGATTCGGCTCTCATTTGTAGCTTTATGCCTTGCAAGTCTGACGCTTGCACTCAATGTATTTGCTCAAGGTATCAGTGCGGCTGACCTGAACATGCTCAAGAATGGCGCTGGGCTTCAAGGTGGTGGCGCTGGTGCTTTAGGTGCCTCCAATTTATCGGGAATGCTGTCTATTTCAGTACCAACAGTGGGCCTACAGGAGGAAGATGACTCATTGCAAGATGGAAAAAAAACAAAGCCGCTTTCATATCCTCTGCCCCCAAATGAATTCCAAAAGTATGTTACTCAAACAACCGGGCAGTGGCTTCCAATGTACGGTGCTGAATTTTTTGATAATTTAAGAAACAACAATGTCCAGCTGTCCCGAACACCAGTCTCGGATGACTACATCATTGGACCTGGCGATCAATTAAGCATTCGCATTTGGGGATCCGCAAACGCTGAGGCAACTGTGACTGTCGATAGGCAAGGGGCCATTGCGTTTCCTAAGTTGGGAACTTTAAGGTTGGCGGGTGTGAGATCTGATCAGCTCGAAGCTGTTGTCAAGTCCTACTTCGCAAAATATTACAAGGACATCGAGGTCAGTGTAGCGCTTGGAAAGTTACGAAAAATAACAGTTTTCGTGGTTGGTCAAGGGCGTCATCCAGGAAGCTATTCTTTGACGAGTCATTCGACATTAACCTCAGCAATTTTTCTAAGTGGAGGGCCTAACTCATCTGGATCAATTCGAAATGTCAAACTTGTTCGCCAAGGTAAAGTTGTTGCTGAGTTTGACCTTTATGATTTTTTAAGTAAAGGTGATAAGTCTCAAGATCTCAAACTGCAAGATGGAGACGTTTTGTTTTATCCCAAAGCATATGGCTATGTTGCCTTGCATGGGAAAATTAATGTGCCATCTGTATTTGAATTGAAGGGACGAGAGGACACGCTTGGCTACTTTTTAACGCTGGCTGGCGGACTTCCAGTGACGGCTGATCCACTTAAGGGGACATTGGACAGAATTCAGCCAGGTATTGAGCAGCCAAGGACTTTGGAAAGCATTCAATTGGTTGGCACCTTTCTAAACGCAACTCTTAGGAATGGGGATGTTGTGAATGTGGCGGCGCTCCTTCCCACCTTGTCAAACGCGGTCACCTTAAGAGGCGCAGTTTCCCAGCCTGCACGCTTACCCTGGAAACAAGGAATGCGTGTTTCAGACGTCATTACTGCTAAGTCCTTGCTAATCCCTTCAGAAAATACTCGCATCAACAATGAATTATTGTTTGGAAAATTGGATGCAGAGCGGGCAGCAAGGTCGCGCGCTAGAGTGCCAATGGATCTGGCAGTTGAGAGGGTTCTTCTTGAAAAACAAAAAAAAGAGGAGGACAACCTAAAGGCCATTCAAAGTGGAATTATCACAAAGCAGCCTGAGCCTGCAACGTTGCAGCTGGGTGTAGATCCAGCTAAAGCCACTTATCAAGAACAGACAGAACGAGAATTTGCTATTGCCCAACTGGGCAAACCAGAAATTGCTGATGAAAAATTGATAGACACAGTTGGCAGATTAAGCCTTCAGATCAATTTGGATTATGCAGTCATTGAAAGATTTTCAAAAGATACATTGCAAACAAATTTGTTGCCCTTTAACTTAGGTGAAGTCTTTAAAAATCCCAAAGGCGATGAAGACCTATTGCTTGAAGCGGGAGATGTCATCACTGTATTTGCAAGCAAAGACTTGCAACTTCCAGTATCTAGGGTTAATGCATTCGTTCGGGTCGAGGGTGAAGTCAATAAACCAGGAATCTACCCGATCTATAAACAAGACAACATCCAAACGATCATTCGTAAAGCTGGTGGCCTAACTTCTGAAGCATACCTTTTTGCGACATCCCTATATAGAAGTGAAGTCAAGAAGAATCAGGAAAAAAATCTTGACAAAATTTTAAAACGCCTAGAAGTAGAGTCCGCCTCAGAGTTGGCTCGGATTTCCCAAAGTAGCGGCGCAAGTACTGATCCAGGTGCGCTGCAAGCAAAAATTCAATCTGCAAAACAAGCTCAGGCCCAATCAATTGAGCGTTTTAAGTTACTCAAGCCTGAAGGGCGTATCTCTTTGGGCTTAATGCCATCAGACCAGGTCAATCTTGAGAATTTACCCGCTATTCGAATTGAAAATGGCGACAGAATATTGATTCCAACTAGGCCTGAATTTGTTCAAGTGGTTGGCTCGGTAAATACTGAATCTGCTTTGGTTTACAAGCTAGGCTTAAAAGTTAAAGATTATTTAAATCAAGCAGGAATCTCGGGATCTGCTGATATCGATGGTGTGATCTTGGTAAGGGCGGATGGAAGTGCTTTGAGTAGTCAAAGATTTTGGGGGGGGAATGATGTATTGAATGCCCAAGTATTGCCTGGCGACACCATTGTCATGCCCGAGAAATTTGACCGTGAATCTGGCTGGAGCCAAACTTTGAGAAATGCCAAAGACTTCACTCAAGTTTTATATCAATTGGGACTTGGTGCTGCTGCAATTAAAACATTGCGTCAATAAGTTGGCTTTTTTATGAACCAAGAATCAAATGCCACAGCATCTCATACACAGACCACAATGAGTGAAGCAAATAATCCAGATTCCATCACCAAACAAGAAGCAGATATCAATCTAATTGATTTGTTTATTGCTTTGGGTCGAGAAAAGATGATCATTTATGTGGTCACTGTTCTAGCGTTAATCATAGGCGTGATTGTTAGTTTAGTGACTCCGGCAACATACATTGCGCGAACTACAATCATGCCTTCACAGCAGTCCAACGCTGGTGCTGGCAGCATCGCTAGCCTTGGAGTTTTGTCTGGCCTCTCTGGTTTGGGAGCACTTGGTAGCATATCGGGTGCTGCAAAAAGCTCTGACGAAATGTTTATAGCACTTATGCGAAGTCAAAGCGTTCAAACTGCCCTTATTGATCAGTTCAAGCTTAAAGAGAGGTATGGCGCTAAGACCACAGAAGATGCAAGGCAGACTCTTTCGCAAAATATCTCTATTGTGGCCGACAAGAGGTCTGGACTTATTGTGATTGAGGCTCAGGACGGCAGTGCCGATTTCGCAGCCAACTTGGCTAACGCACAAGCCATAGAGCTCAACGTGATCCTGAGCCGCCTTGCCGTGACAGAAGCGCAGCAAAGGCGGCTTTACTATGAGCGTCAAATTACAAATTCTCAGGCCAAGATTCCCCAGCTTGAGCAAGAGTACAAGGAGTCGCAGAAAAGCTCAGGAATAGAGGTGGCTTCTTTGCTCTCAGAGGTTGGAACACTACCAGGTCAAATTGCATCTAAGGAATTGCAATTGAATGTTCTGAGTAGATTTGCGACACCGGAAAATCCAGAAGTGAAAAGACTTGCAAGCGAAATTTCAGCACTTAGAGTTCAAATGTCTAAGTATGAACTCAGTAAAAATAGGACTCAGATAGACGCTCCAAGTCAGTCTGTTAATTCATCAAATGATAGATCTTACTTTGTACAAAAAGCCACGAAGGCATACAACACTCTCAAAATACAAGAATCCTTGCTTGACAGTTACGTGAAGCAGTTGGAGCTTGCCAAGGTTGACGAGGCAAAGGAAGGCCCGGCTGTTCAGGTCGTAGACGTGGCAAAGGTACCTGAAATGAGGGCCAAACCAGAGCGCAAGAAGTTAGTCATAGCCTACACTGTTACTGGACTAGGTATTTCTATTTTGATCGCTGCCATAAGCGCCTTGATGCGACACATAAAATCCACGCCTGATGGTGTTGCCCGCTGGAATCGGCTTAAAAAAGCATGGGGATTTTCCTGGGGCAATTAATTATTTAAGATCAAAGAAGGATGTCTTTTCTAATACCCAATAATTTACTCGAGCAGTTAAATTTAATGTCACTGCTTGTTGGGTTTAGTGTGACTTTTTTAGGCACCTGGGTGCTTTGCAAAATGAGTCAAGTTACCCTTTTGGGTCATGACGCTCAGCACGGAGTACAAAAGTTTCATGTCAAACCTACATCTAGGCTGGGGGGGGTTGCAATAGCGCTGGGTTTAAGCCTTTCTTGCTTCATTTATTTAGGGAAAAATCAAAACATAATTCAGACTGAATTCGAGCATTATACGTTTCAGTTACTTGTTGCGGCCACTCCGGTCTGGATTGCGGGACTAACGGAAGATGTGACTCGCAAGGTTGGGCCTTCCTTACGCTTAATTATGGCAACTGTATCTGCCGCTTGGCTTTATAGTACTTTAGGAGTGGCCATTTATAGAACTGACGTACTACTCATAGATTGGTTGCTTGCTTTTCCTAGTGTTTCCCTTTGTATTACCCTACTTGTGGTCGCTGGATTCACACATTCGGTCAACATAATAGATGGCTTTCATGGGCTTGCATGTGGCCTTATGATCATTGCTTTGGCTGCACTTTCATTCATGGCACTTGAGGCGGGAGATGTGTTAATTCTCCAAATGTGCTTGACCAGTCTTTTCGTTGTGCTTGGATTTTTTGTCTTTAATTGGCCCAGAGGGTCAATTTTCCTTGGCGATGCAGGTGCATATTTAATTGGCTTTTGGGTGGTTGAGCTTGGTATTTTATTGGTAATGCGCAACCCGGATATCTCGCCGATGGCGCCTGTTATTGCGGGGCTGCTTCCTTTGATTGAGACAATTTTTTCCATGTACAGGCGTAAATTTGTCAAAGACCATCCAGTAAATCATCCCGATGCCCTTCATCTTCATACCTTGATTTACCGGCGGCTATTGTTGAATTCTAGTATTGCAAACAATGAAGAACAAAAAAACAGTCGCAACAGTCGGGTTGCGCTTTATTTTTGGATACCCGCCTCATTGTTTTCTTTTGTCAGTTGTGTCTTTATGCACAGTACCTGGACTCAATTAGCCTTGATGCTAGGTTACCTAGCAATGTACATTTGGCTCTACAGAAGATTGGTCAGATTTAAGTCGCCTTTTGCGATGAAATTTAGAACGTAAAAGTAGTTTCTTAAGCCCAATTGCGGTAAACTTGTTCAAGTTCGAACAAAGCTTCAAAGCAATTTCGTTTCCCCATGCCTTGATTTCCTCAAGGCATTGCGGTAGCTTGGGTGCAAAACAAGAAATTATAGGTTTTTTGTGTACTGAAATAAATTATTAGTATTTATGACAAGCCGACAATCTAATCAACAAGAAGATACCTACTTTAGGATTCTGCGTATATTGAATGAGCAGCCAGACATTACTCAACGTGAGCTTGCACATAAATTAGGACTGAGTGTCAGCGGTTTGAATTATTGTCTCAAAGCATTAGTTCAAAAGGGATTGGTAAAGATACAGAACTTTAAAAACAGTAAGAATAAGTTTGGATACATTTACCTTCTAACACCAGCAGGTGTTTCAGAAAAAACAATTCTAACTTCGAGATTCTTAAAGCGCAAATTGCGTGAGTTTGAACTTTTGAAAAAAGAAATAGAACATATGAAAAAAGACATTAAGACACAAGATTTTGAACTTAAATAATAGTAATAAATAATAATTAAGCCCTTATGAGTCAACAAAATAAATCAATTGCTATTATAGGATTAGGATATGTAGGCTTGCCACTTGCTGTAGAGTTTGGAAAATTAAGAACTGTCATCGGTTACGACATTAATTCTCAAAGAGTTAATGAACTACGAAATGGTAAAGACCATACATTGGAATGTAATGCAGCAGAGCTGAATCAGTCAAAGTACTTGACATTCAGTAACACACCATCAGATCTAAAAAAGGTGAAAGTCTTCATCATTACTGTACCAACACCTGTAGACAAAGCTAACCGCCCCGACTTAACGCCACTGATTAAAGCAAGCGAGACCGTGGGTAAAGTGCTCAAATTAGGTGACACAGTGATATATGAATCAACTGTGTACCCGGGTGCTACGGAAGAAATATGTGTACCTGTTCTAGAAAAATTCAGCAACTTAAAATTCAACCAAGATTTTTTTTGTGGGTACAGCCCGGAACGCATCAACCCGGGTGACAAAGAGCACCGTTTAACAAATATCAAAAAAGTGACCAGTGGAAGCACACAAGAAGTAGCAGAAGAAGTCGACCTACTCTACCGACAGATCATTACAGCAGGAACACACAAGGCTAGCTCTATTAAGGTCGCAGAAGCTGCAAAAGTCATTGAAAATACACAGCGAGATGTCAACATAGCTCTTATGAACGAATTGAGCCTAATTTTTAATAGGCTGGGTATTGACACTTTAGAGGTTTTGGAAGCTGCAGGTACCAAATGGAACTTTTTGCCTTTTCGCCCTGGTTTAGTTGGTGGTCATTGTATAGGTGTAGATCCATATTACTTAACGCATAAAGCTCAAGAGGTTGGATACCACTCAGAAGTCATTCTGGCTGGAAGGAGGATTAACGACAGTATGGGCAGGCATGTAGCAGATGAAACAGTCAAACTGATGCTCAAAAGGGGTATGTCAGTACTCAACAGCAATGTATTGGTGCTGGGACTAACATTCAAGGAAAACTGCCCAGATGTTCGAAATACAAAAATAATAGATATTATAAAAACATTAAAAGAATATAAAACTAAAGTAGATGTTTATGACCCTTGGATAAATATTGAAGATGCAGAGAAAGAGTACGGACTGCAATGCTTAATACAAACACCACCTTTGGGAATTTACAGTGCAATTATCATTGCAGTGGGGCATCAACAATTTATTAATTTAGGAGAGGTTGGCATTAAAGCATATGGAAAAAAAGGAGCTGTAATATTTGATGTAAAAAGTATTTTACCTAAATATGCGGCTGATGGACGCCTGTAAAAAACTAAGAAAATAAATGAATAAATACGCTAAAACAATTAAAAAATTAGAAAAAAATCAATCAATTTGGTTAATAACTGGAGTGGCAGGATTTATTGGTAGTCACTTGCTTGAAAAATTATTAAAGTTAAATCAAAAAGTAATTGGTTTAGATAATTTTTCAACTGGATATGAAAAAAATTTAGAAGAAGTAAAAAAAAATGTAACAAAAGAACAGTGGTTAAATTTTCAATTCATAAATGGGGATATAAGGAAAATTAAAGATTGTCGCAGAGCAATGCATTATACTATAAAAGAAATAAAATATGGACAAAAGGCTAAAGAAGAAATATTACCAGTGCAATATGTTTTGCATCAAGCAGCTTTGGGAAGTGTGCCACGAAGCATAGAAGATCCAATATTAACAAACGAATCTAACGTTGTAGGTTTTCTAAACATGCTAGTAGCAGCTCGTGATGCAAAAGTACAAAGTTTCACTTATGCGGCAAGTAGTAGTACTTATGGCGATAACGAGATACTACCTAAAAAAGAGGAAAATATAGGAAAGTCATTAAGCTCTTATGCTGTAACCAAATATATAAATGAATTATATGCTGATGTATTTTGGTTAAATTATGGATTTAAAAGCATTGGATTGCGCTACTTTAATGTATATGGGCCAAGGCAAGATCCAAAAGGATCTTATGCAGCTGTGATACCGAAATGGACAAATGAAATTATAAATGATAAAGCTATTATAATTAATGGAGATGGAACAACAAGTAGAGATTTTACTTATATTGATAATGTAGTTCAAGCAAATATACTTTGTGCAATGAACACTTTTGAAGAAGCAGAAAATCAAATATACAATATAGCTATTGGAAAAAGTATAACATTAAATGAAATAGCAACAATTATTCATAATGAAGTTAAAGAGAACAAAGAAAATAAATTAAAAATAAAATATCAAAACTTTAGAAAAGGTGATATTAAACATAGTTTGGCTGATATAAGCAAAGCTAAAAATTTACTTAATTATAATCCAACTCATGAAATTAAAGATGGGATACGGCAAACAGTAAAATGGTTTATAAATAATGAATTTAAAAAAAGTGCTAAATGTGAACACGATCAAGAACTTTAAAAATCTATGGATGCATCTTAATAAACGAAGACGATTCCAGTATAAAATACTATTATTAATAATGATTATATCATCATTAGCGGAGATGATATCAATTGGTGCAATAGTTCCTTTTTTAGCAATCCTAACTACTCCTGAGAAAGTGTATGAAAATGAAGCTACTAAAACGATTGTAAACTATTTTTATATAAATAGCCCTAATGAATTAATTTTACCTCTAACATTAATATTTTGTGCAGCTATACTGATATCGGGGGCTATAAAGTTACTACTTTTGTGGGCAACTACTAGTATATCGCATGCAACTGGATCTGATTTAAGTTATGCAATATATGAACGAACTTTATTTCAACCTTATTCAGTACACATTGCTAGAAATAGCAGCGACGTAATAGTGGGAATTTCAACAAAAGTAAATTTAGTAATAAATAATTTAATGCAAATGCTTACTTTAATAAGTTCGAGTGCATTATTAATTAGCATTTTCAGTATATTGTTATTAATAGATGCTTTGGTATCCATAAGTGCTATGGTGGGTTTATTATCTGTATATATAACAATTACATGGATTACACGAAATAAAGCTAAAATAAATAGTATAAAAGTAGCTGAAAACTCAATTAAAGTAATTAAATTATTACAAGAAGGTCTGGGAGGGATAAGAGATATTCTAATAGATGGAACCCAATCAGCTTATTGTAAAATATATAAGTCTGTAGATTTACCACTAAGAAAAGCTCAAGGAAGTAACTCTTTTATAAGTTCTAGTCCACGATCAATAGTAGAGGCTTTGAGTTTAATATTAATTGCATTAATAGCTTATATATTGGCAAGTAGTGAGGAAGGATTTGTAAAATATATACCAGTATTGGGTTCTTTAGCGTTGGGCGCTCAAAGAATGCTTCCTGCTGTACAGCAGATATATTCAAGTTGGACTTCAATTAGAGGAGACCAAAAATCAATGGAGGATACAATAAAATTATTGAATCAAAAAATGCCAAATGTAAATATAAATGAAAAAAGAAATAAAATAGAATTTAAGAATAAAATAGAAATAAATAAAGTAAGTTTTAGTTATGATAATAGCAATAAAAAAAATATCAATAATATTAACTTAATAATTAAAAAAGGAAGCAAAGTAGGTGTTATCGGAACAACAGGAAGTGGTAAAAGTACATTGCTTGATATATTAATGGGCTTATTGGAGCCTTCAGAGGGTTCAATCAAAATTGATAATGTAAAATTAAGTGCAGGGAATAAAAGAGAATGGCAAGCTCATATAGCACATGTACCTCAATCAATATTTTTGTCCGACAGTACCATAGCTGAGAACATAGCTTTTGGTGTTGATATTGAAAATATAGATTATGAAAGGGTTAAATTAGCAGCTAGTCAAGCTCAAATTACAGTAGACATTGAGTCATGGAAAGATAAGTATAATACTATGGTAGGTGAGAAAGGAGTACGACTTTCGGGAGGACAAAGACAAAGAATTGGAATTGCACGAGCTCTATATAAAACAGTTGATGTTTTAATATTTGATGAAGCTACTAGTGCTTTAGATAATAAAACAGAACAAGCAGTAATGCAGGCGATAGAGGAATTAAGTGATGAAATTACGATTGTAATAATAGCGCATAGATTAAGTACACTAGATAACTGTGACTTAAAAATAGAATTAGATGATGGTAAAATTATAAAAAATTATGCAAAATAAATTAAAAAAATTATAAAAAATGTACAAAAAAAAATATAATATAAATTTCATTATATTAATTTTACTAATAATTATATATGTAATAACCAGAGTGTATATGAGTATGTATCATTTTACACATTATGATGATTTATATCCGGCTTATACAATTAGGGAAATTTTTAGTTACAATACTCAAAAAATGCAGGAACAATTGCAAAAATATGGAATAAATATAATAATAATAAAATTAATATATCAAATATTTGGAGAAAATTTAACACAAATATTTTTAAAGTATTTATCAGCACCAATAGCTATAGCGAAAACAAGTACTTATGCGCCATTACAATTTTATGTAACCGGTTTATTCGCTTGGATAAATGTAGATTATAAATGGAGTATATTCTTTGTAAGGCTTCCATCATTATTATTTTCAATGATATATATATATATATGCATAAAATTGATAAAAATAATTACAGTAAAAGATGAAATAATTGCATATATTGCATTTATAATATTTCCTCTAACTTCATGGATGTTTTTAGTATACTCTTCACAGGGTCAAAACTATGTTATAGGGTTAATATTTATTCCAATAATGATTTTGATATTGCATAGAAACAAAAACACAACAGCTAAATTAAATCAACAAATAAAATATAATTTAATACTAATTGCAGGAATTTTTAGTTCGTATCAAATTATATGGTTTATTCCTGCTTTTTTAATTACAAACTTAGTAATAATAAGTAATAATAAAAATTATCAAATAAAAGATAAAATTAATTATAGTATTCTAAATATAACTTTTACAATAGGAGGGATATATTTAGCATATATATTATTTATAAGAAATCTTATAAATCAACGAATAAACGATGGCAAAGGACTTGGAATTGGTTGGAATGCTGGTAAATACTCACAATATCAATTTAATAATGAAAATATTACCGGTTTAGATAATATTTTAAGTTTTCCAATTTTTATTTTTAAAAATATAAATGAAGTATACTGGTCTGTAATAGGGATGGGAGAATTTGAAAGTATAACCATTAATATATTATTGTATGGATTTTACGGATTAGTTTTATTAGGAATCATTGGCTGTCATAATAATAAAAAGATAAGATTTATAAATAATTTTTTCATTGTTACAATACTAAGCTGGTTGTTTACTGTATTAATTGGGATTATAGCATTTAGCCCAACAAGACATAGCTTAATATATCTATCGATATTTTGGTTTTATGCTGGAATGGGATTATTTAATATAACTAAAATAAATCGAAAGTTTATAAATGGAAAAATTATTTTCTTATCATATATATTATTAAATTTTTGCTTGTTTATTTATTCTTTTGAAAAAGAAATGAAAGAACGGGAAAATAAAATTATAAAAACTGATTTAATAACCAGGTTGTATAATGTTAATCCACAAAATATTTATACTTTATCTTATACATTGGATCTAAACTTCGATCGGAAAATAAAATCTAATTATGAAAAAAAGTGGATAAATGAATACCCATTTTATGAAAAATATACTAGTAATCAAATAAATAATTCAGGAATATATATTGTATGTAGTGTATATGATAGTTGCGATGATAAAGAGAAAATAAAATTAATATTTTCTCAAAATGGTGAAGAGATTAATAACTATAAATTAAAATATAACGAAAAAATATTAAGTGCGACATCTGTATGCTTTGGAAACTATACAACAAATGGAACAAATCAGTTGTATGTAAGCGCTTATGAAAAAATTAATTAAATTTGAAAAATAATAAATAATTTCTCAAATATAGTGAATATAATAAAAAAATAACTATATAAATATATAAAATAAGAGTTAAAATAAAAAATTATCAAATTTAAAATATAATAAATTAAAATATAAAATATAATAAATTAAAATATAAAATATAAAATAACATAAGTGTATTTAAAATAAAATAAATAAAGAATAAAAAATTTCTTAAAATTAAATTATATTCTTGAATGAAATTATCTTATAAATGGTTAAAAATAAAATAATAGTATCAGTATTAACAGCAATATGGAATAGGGGAAATACAATATCAAAAGCTTGGTCAAAAACACGGCGCAACTGATTACGCTATTTGCGCTGAGCAACTTGTGGTTGGTGAGAAAGCGAATTATTCAGAGGCCTGCAGGATGAGTGCGTTTGCAGCGTGGGCAAATGCCCATAAAAAGGCCAAAAGCGGCGACCCAACGGGCGCAAAGTCCGTGAAATGGGTGGATCAGAAGAACATAATTTCATTTGGTTAACTTTTTGAGTTAGCCCCCTGAATGACAGTCCCGTCGGTATTCCTTAAACTAACAACTAGGAATACGACTATGGATATGACTATGTCATCAATAAGACCTAACCGGGTGGAAGTGGTCACCAGTGTTCAGCGCCGCAGGCGCTGGACTCCTGAGCAAAAGCTTGAAATCGTCAAACAGACCAACGAACCAGGAAGCTCTGTATCTTTGGTAGCCCGCCAGCATGGACTGACTGCAGCCCAGTTGTTCCAGTGGCGTAAAGCTTATTTGGAGGGCTCTTTGGTTGCCGTTGATGCCAATGAAACTGTCGTTCCCGCTTCTGAACTTCAAGAAGCCATGAGACGCATTAAACAACTTGAAGGTGCGCTTGGCCGCAAGACTCTGGAGAACGAGATTCTCAAGGAGGCTGTGGACTTTGCCAAAGCAAAAAAGTGGATTGCGCGCTCGCCTGTATTGCCCGGGGACTAGCAATAAGGGCGGTGTGCATGGCACTGGGCGTATCACGCAGCAATGTCTTAACCAAGAAAACTCGATCCTCCGAATGGACTGATTTGAGAAAGTCACCACCGAAGGCTGACGACGCTGACCTGAAAGAAGCCATTGCCCGCGTGGTTAAAGATCGAGCCACTTATGGCTACAGAAGGGTCTGGGCCAGGCTGAAGATCGACGGTCGACAGATCAACCACAAGCGGGTGTACCGGGTGATGCGCGACGAAGGATGGCTGTTGTTTAGACAAGGTCAAAAGCCTTTGGACACCAGAAAACATGAAGGCACAGTGGCAGTGAAGCAAAGCGATACGCGCTGGTGCTCAGATGGATTAGAACTGTCTTGCGACAACGGAGAACGCGTCAGAGTGGCATTTGCACTGGACTGCTGCGACACGGAGATCATGAGCTGGGTGGCCACGACCAAAGGCATTGATGCAGGATTGGTTGGCGATTTGATGATGCAAGCTGTGGAAAAACGTTTCGGATCAAACGGTAAGCCACCGCATACGATTGAGTGGCTGACTGATAACGGCAGCTGTTACACAGCGGCTGAGACAAGAAGCTTTGCCAAAGAACTGGGTTTAAAGCCTGTAACGACGCCCGTGACAAGCCCTCAAAGTAACGGCATGGCTGAGAGCTTTGTAAAGACCCTGAAGCGGGACTACGCAAAGCTGGCAAACCGGCCTGATTCAAAAACTGTGATGGCCCAACTGAAAGATTGGTTCGATGACTACAATTCGTATCACCCGCACAGTGCACTTGGCTACTTGCCGCCAACACTGTTCAGGGAGAAACGATCGGTAACTTAAACATACCGGCGGTACTGAAATACAGGGTCAAGACCACTTTTATCAATCAACTCTCGATTTTGCGGGGGTAATTCAGTGCTTTATTAGCATTTTTAAATTTTAAATATGACACATAAACTATTCATTAAATATCCAAGTCTATTGCCATTCAGAAGACTTGCAATTGACATAAGAGATTTATTTATCGAATATGGTTTACATAAAAACTTCGGAGTAAATAAATATATTTTTAAGCGTATTAATGGAAAAGTTGGGTTAGAGATTGGTGGTCCATCATGGCTCTGGCGTAGCTATGTTCCAATTTATCGTTGGGCAAAACGAGTTGACAATCTGAATCGTGCAAGTACAACTATATTTGGTCAAAATCATATAGAAGGTAGGAGTACGTTTAAATACTGGATGATGAAATCAGGAGATCAGTATATTTCTGAGGGTAACTATTCATTTTTCAAGGATGATATATATGATTTTGTTGTGCTGCGCGATGTTCTTGAACATCTAGCAAATCCTATCAAAATGCTTGTTGAAATAAGAAGAATTATAAAGCCGGGGGGGGTAGTCATCCTAACAGTTCCTAATAAATTAGGCACATTCGATTATGGAAGGCCGAATACGACATTCGCTCATATTTTGAATGATTACATTAATCAAACTAAAGAAGATGATGAAACTCATTTTCAAGAGGCCATCGATTTACTTCACGATCATATAGCGCCGGAATATACTTCGAGAGATGAATTAACGAAACTTATAAAGAACAACGTTAAGACGAGATTTTTGCATCATCATGTTTTTTCAGAAGAAACATTATCTCGAGTTTGTTCTGAGAGTGGATTTAGAACGGTTCTTTTAACAAAAGAAGTATTCCCTGAAATTATTATCATGGCTGAGAAATATACCGATAGAAATTTAACTCTTAAGCCTTCTATGGAGATAATAAAAAGTTATCAGTCTGTTAAAAAATAGTACAAAATTGAAATTCCTTTAAATATTGTAACTCAGCAAAATTGTATTCGCTTCGTATATAGTAAAACGTTACATAATCTAAGAAATAAAAAGCTGTTAAAAAAGTGTCGACACTCCGTTCAATGATTATTCATGATACATAATTTAGATGACCTCGTACATGAAAACTACGCGCTGCTTTCAATCTGTATCATAGTCAATGCATCTTTGTGTGGTGTGGATGTATTGACCAGAGGTAAGCGTGCAATTTGTTTGCTCGTTTCTTGAAATAACTATGAAAAGTAACATAAAGCCTCTGGTATCAATTTTGACACCTGCTTGGAACAGGTCGACATATCTCGATAAGGTATGGGCCGGTCTTAATTCTCAGGTATATTCTGAAATTGAATGGATTATTGCCAATGACGGCTCAACAGATGACACGGCAAATGTCTGCTGTGAGTTACAACGAAAATCCAAATTTCCAGTAACGATTATTGAGGCTAATATCCGAGTGGGTAAGCCACGAATGGATAATGAATTACTAAAAGCTGCAAAAGGTGATTTTGTAATTTGGTGTGACTCAGATGACTATCTTTTGCCAAACGCGGTAGAACGCTTGGTTGAAATTTGGGAATCTATATCTGCAGCTGATCAAGAGACTTACATCGGACTGACTGCCTTATGTGCTACTAAAGATGGTGTACTTCAGTCAACACCATCGACAAGATCAGGAATTTTTGATACAACTTGGAATGAGTTGGATGATGTTTATCAAGCTAAGGGTGATAAGCTTTTCTTCGTAAAAGCAGAAAAAATAAAAAATACTAGATTTGTCGAGGGCGATTTCATGGTTACAGAAGGTAGTATGTGGTTAAATTTTTTTGATATGAAGACGAAATTTATTCCAGAGATAATGAAAATAATGGATAGAGGAGCAATCAATAGGATTTCATTTAGTGGCAAGATGGAGTATTGCCGTGGAAAGGCATATGGGCTCGCTATTTGTGAAAATATTAAACCTACTTCGCCTGGTTTTAATATAAAATTTATCTGGACTTTAATAACTTATCACAGATATTGCTTTCATGGAGATATCGGAATTCTTGAGGCTAAAAATCTTTGGAACGGTGGCGTAGGCTTACTTTTTTGGTTAGTACTATATCCATTGGGACTTTTGTTAGCTATTAAAGACTTAATTCAAGGTAAGGTTGTAAAGACTCATATTGAGTATGATAAAAATGTAAAATTGGTCTGCATTAGTATAATAAATAGTAACATAAGTGATAATTTCTGATTTTCGAATTAAACGGTATAAAACATAAATGAAAATTGTTGCAGTTGTAATATGGTTTAACCCAAATGAAAGCATGGCTGAAAATATACATAGTTATTCAAAATATGTATTTAAAACTATTATTATAGATAATTCAACAATAGATAATTCGATGCTTATTGAAGCCAGAGAAAATATTGAATATATTTCATTAAACAAAAACTTCGGAATTGCCGCAGCTTTGAATATTGGCTATAAGCGTGCAGAAGCATTGGAATCGAATTGGGTTTTGACTATGGATCAAGACAGTTCATTTTCGGATTTCGACATTAAAAATTATTTAAATCCGAAAGCTGATCATTTTAATGAGCTAAATGTAGCAGTATTAGGCCCCAACTTTGAAGGACCGTTAACAAATGATTTAATTGATTGCAATAGCGTTATTTCATCAGGGGCGTTGGTTAATTTAAAGGCTCATAATGAAAATTTTGGATATAATGAAAGCCTGTTTATTGATCAAGTGGATCATGAGTATTGCTGTAGATTAAAGAAATTAGGCTATCGAGTTCTGAGGGTTGGCTATATTTCGATGACGCACATTGTCGGATCCCCTTTGGCGAAAAAACGTCTGGGTAGAATGTTTATTTCGTACAATCACAATGCTGTTAGAAGATACTACATTACACGAAACACGCTTTACATGCACCGCTATTTTGGTGAATTTGGCGACAAATACTTAAAGTTATTATTTATGGATATAGTAAACATAATACTTATTGAGCAAGATAAATGCAATAAACTAAAATCGATGTTGAAGGGGTGTTTAGACTATTATATGGGTCGAATGGGGTCAATGGATTCAGCTTTGTCTGGCAATTTAGCAATTCAACAGTTGACATCCTGCGAGACGCGATGGCCATTTAAGAATTTCGAGGAAAAAAAAGAATGAAGGCTGTTATTTTGGCCGGTGGGTTAGGTACCCGTATTTCAGAGGAAACACACATCAAGCCGAAACCGATGATCGAAATCGGTGGCAAACCCATACTTTGGCACATCATGAAAATGTATTCTGCTCATGGCGTCAATGATTTCGTGATCTGCTGCGGGTACAAGGGTTATGTCATTAAGGAATATTTTGCTAATTATTTTCTACACATGTCGGATGTCACTTTCGACATGGGCCATAACCATATGGAGGTGCATTTGCGCAATGCAGAGCCCTGGCGCGTGACACTTATTGACACGGGTGAGGAAACCCAAACCGGGGGTCGGCTGAAGCGGGTGGCTGACTATGTCAAAAATGAAGAGGCATTCTGTTTTACCTACGGCGATGGCGTCGCCGATATCGATATTTCACGAGAGATTGCCTTTCATCGGCAGCATGGCAAGCAGGCTACTGTTATGGCCGTTCAACCTCCCGGACGATTCGGCGCCTTACAAATGGAAGGTGCCAAAGTGACCGGGTTTATCGAAAAACCTCGGACTTATGGCGGCCGAATCAACGGCGGATTTTTTGTTCTCTCGCCCAAATGTATCAACTTGATTGCCGACGACCAATCACGCTGGGAAGAGGAGCCCCTAACGTATCTTGCGACTGAAAATCAGCTCATGGCCTTTGAGCACAACGGCTTCTGGCAACCGATGGATACCCTGCGCGAGAAGAACTTGCTCGAAGATCTCTGGGCATCAGGCAAGGCACCTTGGAAAGTCTGGCAATGAAGCACGAATTCTGGCGTGGTAAACGGGTTTTCCTGACAGGCCACACTGGCTTCAAGGGTGGCTGGCTGACCCTGTGGCTGACTAAGATGGGTGCCGAAGTTTATGGGTATGCGCTTACGCCTCCTACGGAACCCAATTTTTACACGGTTGCAAACCTATCTAAATGTTTGGCCAGCAGCACGATTGCTGATATCCTCGATTCTGACGCGCTCGCCCAGGCCATGCAGGCGGCCCAGCCCGACATCGTGTTGCATTTGGCTGCGCAGCCGTTGGTGCGTTATTCTTATGTTTCGCCAGTGGAGACTTACGCCGTCAATATCATGGGTACGGTCAAACTGCTGGAAGCCGTTCGCCAGATGCCCGGAGTAAAAGCTGTGGTCATCATTACAACCGACAAGTGTTACGAAAGCCGGGAATGGGTTTGGCCCTATCGTGAAAACGAGGCTTTGGGTGGTTTTGATCCGTACTCTAGTAGCAAGGCCTGTTCTGAATTGGTTACCGCTGCTTATCGCAGATCTTTTCTGGAGCCTGCCGGCAAACATCTTGCTAGTGCCCGTGCTGGTAACGTCATCGGTGGTGGCGATTGGGCTGCGGACCGGCTTGTGCCTGATTTTCTTCGCGCGCTGGATTCAGGTCGGGCTCTTACCATCCGCTCACCACTTGCCACACGCCCATGGCAACATGTACTTGAGCCGCTGTCTGGCTATCTCATGCTGGCAGAGAAACTTTTCATTAAAGGTCAAAGCTTTGCGGAGGCTTGGAATTTTGGCCCTGATGAGGCTGACTCCAAACCTGTGCAGTGGATAGTCGAATACCTGTGTGGCCAGGCGCCAGACGCTGTCTGGCAACTTGATGCGTCGCTGCAGCCACATGAAGCCAACATCCTAAAGCTCGACAGTTCCAAGGCTAAGGCCCAACTTGACTGGCGCCCACGCTGGAATTTGCAAACTGCGCTGGGCATGACACTGGCTTGGCACCAAGCGTGGAAACAAGGGGCGGATATGGCCGAAGTCAGCGCGCAACATATTCAGAAATACGAATCATTAAGGCAGTAATGAGCACCCGCTTCGAAATACTGGACACGTCACTTTTCGGCTTGCTCTTATTGCAACGCAAACCCATGAGCGACAGTCGGGGCTATCTGGAGCGCCTCTTTTGTGCCGAAGAGCTGCAAACTCTTGCTCCTGGTAAGACCATCGCTCAGATCAACCATACCTTGACTGGCAGCCGTGGAACCGTGCGCGGCATGCACTTACAGCATCCACCCCATGCCGAGACTAAGTTTGTTAGTTGCCTGCGGGGAGCAGTCTTTGATGTTGCAGTCGATCTACGCCATAATTCGCCAACTTTTTTACAATGGCATGCAGAAGTGCTCAGTGCGAATAACTACAAAACCCTCGTCATCCCGGAGGGTTTTGCTCACGGCTTCCAAACCCTCACCGACAACTGCGAAATGTTGTATTTACATTCTGCCGCATACAAGCCAGGAGCAGAAGGCGGTCTGAATGCGCAGGATGATCGGCTAGCCATTGCGTGGCCCCTCCCGGTGTCAGGACTGTCTCCGCGGGATGCCAAGCTTCAATTCTTGGGCAACGATTTCACAGGGGTTACACTATGAATTGCCGTCACTGTGGATCGGTACTCAAGCTGCCCATGGTTGATCTGGGAAGTTCGCCGCCCTCAAATGCCTATCTCACCCAACAGACCCTCCACGCACCGGAAAAATGGTTTCCGCTGCGAGTTCTGGTGTGCGAACACTGTTGGCTGACGCAAACCGAGGATTTTGCCAAGGCAAATGAATTGTTTGATGCCGAATACGCATATTTCAGTGGCTTTTCCAACAGTTGGCACGCGCACTGCCAGCTCTTCGTGGCCTCTATGGTGGCGCGCTTCAATCTGACTGGAGACAGCCAAGTCGTCGAAATTGCCGCTAACGATGGTTGCCTGCTTCAATACGTCAAGTCACGCAACATTCCCTGTACCGGCGTAGAGCCTACTGCAAGCACCGCAGCTGCGGCTCGGGCCAAGGGCATTCCAATAGTAGAGGATTTTTTTGGATTGCGTCTGGCAAAAGAACTGGTCGCCCAGGGCAAGCAAGCCGATCTCGCTGCTGCCAACAATGTGCTTGCTCATGTACCCGACATAAACGATTTTGTGGCTGGCTTTGCCGTTTTAATTAAGCCGCTAGGCGTGGCTACCTTTGAATTTCCTCACCTGCTCCATCTGGTTGCAGAAAACCAGTTTGACACCATTTACCACGAACACTTTTCCTACCTGTCCCTCACGGCGGTCAACAGCATCTTTGAAGCCAACGGCCTCAGCGTATTCGATGTTGAAGAGCACCCCACTCACGGCGGCAGCCTGCGCGTGTTTGCCCAGCGCAGCGATACAGGGCAGCAAGCACGCAACGCGCGAGTTGACAAGCTGCTTCAACGCGAAGCGCTCGCTGGCATGCTTAGCGTCAACTACTACACCAGCTTTCAGGCCAAGGCCGACCAAGTAAAGAATGACTTTCTGGCTTTTTTGCTGGAAGCCAAACGCCAGGGCAAAACCGTGGCTGCTTATGGCGCTGCAGCGAAAGGAAGTACCCTTATTAACTACACTGGCATTCGCCCAGATTTGATCTCATTTGTTGTTGATAAAAATCCTGCTAAGCAAGGTAAATATATGCCCGGCAGTCGTATACCCATCGTTGGTGAGCCACGTCTTCAACAAGAAAAACCCGACTACGTTGTCATCCTGCCATGGAACCTGAAAGCAGAAGTTATGCTTCAACTTGAATACATTAGAGCTTGGAATGGGCGATATGTAACGGCAGTTCCAGCGTTGAGAATCTCGCCATGAAAGTTGCAGTCACGGGAGCAACGGGTTTTATTGGGCGGCATGTTCTTGCCGAACTGGAAAAAAGGTCGGTTGAATCCATCGCCTTGGTAAGACCCTCGTCAGTAAATGGACTTGACCATATCAGGTGTAGCGTTGTAGAGTTCGACCTGCATACCGCCCCGTCTAACGCTTTCGAGTTGATGGGGCACCCGGATGTGCTAATCCACTTAGCATGGTCCGGTCTACCCAATTACAAATCCCTGCACCACTTCGAACAAGAACTACCAGCGCAATATCGATTTCTCAAAAAAATGATCGAATCGGGTTTACAGACACTTGTCGTTGCTGGTACCTGTCTTGAATATGGCATGCAGTCCGGCTCATTGAGCGAAGGGCAGCAGGTGCAGCCGAGCAACCCCTATGGGTTTGCAAAGGATATGCTTCGGTGCCAGCTTGAATATCTGAAAGCCGCTTCCCCATTCAAGTTGACTTGGGCACGCCTTTTCTATCTTTATGGGGAGGGGCAGCCTGAAAGCTCGCTGTTTCCGCAACTCAGAAGGGCTGCTGAGGAAGGCGCTCAGCTTTTCAACATGTCTGGTGGAGAGCAACTGCGTGACTATTTGTCTGTTACTGCGACCGCTAGGCACATCGTTTCGTTGGCTTTGGCAGAAAAGGATATCGGAGTTATCAATGTATGCTCTGGAATTCCGATTTCTGTTCGTAAACTTGTGGAGGGCTGGATTAAAGAAAGCGGTTGGTCGATCAGGCTAAACTTGGGCCACTATCCTTACCCAGATTACGAGCCTATGGCTTTTTGGGGTGATACTCAAAAAATTTCGTCTTATATAAATGAAGCTACATGACAAGCAAACACACGGACTCTTTGGAGCAATCTAGGGATAAGCTTTACCACAATCCGAATTTTGAAAACGTCTCAAACAAACCGTCGGAGTTAGTGGCTACAAATGACAATTCTATGGCTGAACTTGTTTCGGTTGGCCTGCCTGTGAGAAATGGTGGAGAGACGCTCCGAAGCGCGCTCGATTCAGTCCTCTGCCAGGAACATAAAAACCTTGAGATAATTATTTCGGATAACTGCTCCACAGACAATACCCCGTTGATTGCGCTTGAATATCAGCGACGCGATTCCCGCATAATTTACCATCGGCAAAGTAAATTTATATCAGTGCTCGAAAATTTCAGATTTGTTTTAGATGAGGCACGGGGCAAATATTTCGTTTGGGCAGCGCATGACGACAGACGTAGCGCTGATTATGTTTCTCAACTCCTGAATGCGATGAGGCTTGATCCAGAACCTATCCTTACCTTTGGGGAGTGTTATTCAACTGGCTCTATAGAAGAAGAAGGTTGTATTGCTCCACACGATTTTGATAATTCAATTCTCCATCCTGTGCAAAGAATGCGAAAAGCAGTTAACCCAATGTGTGCGCATCTTTACGGATTATGGAGAACTGATATTTTGCGGAGTATTCGTTTTTATCCCTGCGTTTGGGCGTGGGATCAACCGGTCTTGCCAGCAGCAGCGTATCTCGGGAAGTTTAAGTATGTTCCGGGTCCGAAGTTCATATATCTCACGGTAGCCAAGAGCCATGTTGAAAGAGCTGCCTATCAGGACGGAAAACTTAGCTTTAATAAGTACAGAAGTATGCTAGAGCTTCTAATAGCCACTTATAGAACTAGTGCAGGCGTAGGTGGAGTTCTGATTGGCATGCTTGCGACTTTTTTTGTAGTTCAAATGCACGCACGTAATCTGCCAAGTTTTATTTTGCGAAAATGGTAAAAAGATGAATCCGAGTTAGCCCATGAATGACAGTCCCATCGGTATTCCTTAAACTAACAACTAAGGAATATCAGCTTTGTAGCAGTTTAAATGTGGAATCGGTAATACTGATGCTTTTATAGTAGGAGCTTTAACTGCATTTGACAAAAAATTAAAAGATATAATTTTTCCATTTCCGAATGGAACAATAGGGCATGATACTTGGGTGCATGATATTGCTAGACTACTTGGGGTAAAAATCATTATTAATGAAAAAATACAAATATTAAAACGACATGGTACAAATACATCAGCCTGAATAGCTAGTTTTTTAAAAAGTAAATAGAATTATTGTTTATTAATTTATTTAAATACTGAAAAACCAGTAAATTATGACGATAGATTATTTAAAATAAAAATTTTAAAAAAGCTATAACTAATTTTTATTATTTTAAATCTGTATAAAGTAATACTGAAAAATAAAAAATATTAAATGTTTTAGATAAAGAAAAAAGTGCTATAGAAGAAAGAAATAAAATTGTAAGCTCGAATAGATCAAAAAGAATATTTTTGATTATTAGAATACAATTAAGTGGTAATTATATTTTTTTACGGAATAATTAATTTTTTAGAGATTTATTAAGGTAGTTAAAATATGTGTGGTTTTGTCGGATTAATAAATTTATATGCTGATAATAAAATAAACATAAATGATATACTCATTAATATGAGAGATAAGTTAATTCATAGAGGACCAGATGATTTTGGAATTTGGATTAATGAAAAATGCAATATTGGCTTTGGATTTAGAAGATTGGCTATAATTGATTTATCAATTAACGGACATCAACCGATGTCTTCACGTAGTACAAGATATAAAATAGTATTCAATGGTGAAATTTACAATCATGTAGAATTAAGAAGTGAATTAAATAAATATTTGATCAATAGAAAATTAAATAAGATTGAGTGGAAAAGCAACTCTGATACAGAGACTTTGTTAGAGTGTATTGAATTCTGGGGTATAGAAGAGAGTTTAAATAAGAGTGTGGGAATGTTTTCACTGGCCTTATGGGATGAAGAATTACAAAATTTATACTTAATTAGAGATAGGTTGGGTGAAAAACCATTATATTATGGATGGACTGGTGAACATAATAACAAAAATTTTATTTTTGGATCAGAACTAAAAGCTTTAAAATCACATTATTTATTTAATAATAAAATTGATCTTTCTTCATTGTCATTATATATTGAAATGTCCTACATTCCTGCGCCACGCAGTATTTATGAGAATATATATAAATTAGAACCGGGGTGCATGTTAATTATAAATAATAAATGTCCATTATTTCCGCCTAATGAACCAATAAAAGTAGGTACGAAATTCGAAAATATTACGATTAAAAGGTGGTGGTCGCTTGCAAAAAAAATTAATAATAATATTAATTATTCTGATGAAAAAACATTAATAAATAATCTAGAATCAAAATTAACTGAAACGATAAAATTACAACTCAGAGCTGATGTTCCTGTTGGCGCATTTCTTTCAAGCGGGGTAGACTCTTCAACTATTGTCGCAATAGCCCAAAAAAATTCGAATAGAAAAATTAAAACTTTTACTATTGGTCTTGAGGATCTATCACTAAGTGAATCTTTAATAGCAAGAAAAATATCTAAAGAATTAGATACTGACCATTATGAAAGCATTATTAAGGTAAAGGATGCTCAAGAAATAATCCCTAAGATACCAAACATCTATGATGAACCATTTGCAGATTCATCTCAAATTCCAACTTACTTAGTATCTAGGATTGCAAGCCAAGAGGTAAAAGTTGTATTGTCAGGAGATGGTGGAGATGAAGTTTTCGGTGGATATGATAGATATATGGGTTCTATAAATCAATGGAAAAAATTTTCTTTGCTACCATTTATATTCAGAAAAAAAATTGGAAAGTTTTTAAATTCACATGAAATTTTAATATTAAATAGCCTAAATTTATTTGGTTATAGCAGTAATTCATTTAAAATTATTAAAAATATTGAATGGAAATTAATTAATATTGAATCTTTAGATGATTTAAATAAATATAAAACAACTGCATGGCTTAATAATAATATAATTAATGATCAATGTAAAATTAAAAATATAAATGATAATAGGTCTGAAATAATTGAAAAAATAAAGAGTTATTCTTATTATGAAAATGAAATTAGTAAAATGATGTATAAAGATACAATGGAGTATCTTCCAGATGATATTTTATGTAAGGTTGATCGATCTTCAATGGCAAATAGTATTGAAACTAGAATTCCTCTGCTTGATCATAATATAGTTGAATTTTCATGGACCTTGCCTTTCAACATGAAAATAAGAAATAATAACAATAAATGGATACTCAAAGAATTATTATATAAACATGTACCACAAGATCTTGTTAATAGACCTAAATCTGGTTTTAGCATACCAATTGATGAATGGTTAAGAGGACCATTGAGAGATTGGGCTGAAAATTTACTAGACATTAACAAAATAAAAAAAGACGATTACTTTAATCATAATGAGATCAAACGTATATGGCATGAACATATTAATCTTAATATTAATCATTCATCAATACTTTGGACAATTCTAATGTTTCAAAGTTGGTTAATTGATAATTCTTAATTTAATAATGAGCAAAATCTTACTAGTTACGAAAAATATAAATAATAATCCTAAAGGGGGAAGAGAAAAACTCAATAAATTAATTTATATGATTTTAAAAGATTTATATAAAGATAATTTGCTTTTATTTGTATTAAAAGATGAAGATATAAATATCAAAAATAATAAGTATAAAAATTTTTTGTACCACTTTAATGCTTTATTCGGTTATATAGACGGAATAAATTCTACCAAAATAAACGAAATTAATTTACTAATTTTATCTAACAATATTAATAAAATATTTATAGACGGCTCCAACTTAGGATTAATAGCAAAAAAAATTCGGCAAAAAAATACTTTTTTAGAAATTATAAGTTTTTTTCATAATGTAGAGGCAAGATTTTTTTTTGGAGAATTTAAAAATAAGTTAAGTTTTAAGTCTTTAGTAGTAATGCTTGTTAATTTTATGGTGGAAAAGCAATCCGTTTTATATTCTAGTGTTTTAATATGTTTAAATAAAAGAGATAATGACTTATTATTTTCAATTTATGGGAAAAGAGCTAATTATTTATGCTCACTAAGTATGTTTGATGAGCATAATATTATAGTGAATGGTAATAAAAGTATTGAATTTGATTATCTTTTATTTGTAGGAGGCTTTTTTTATGCAAATTTCATCGGAATCAAATGGTTTATCGAAAATGTGAAAGTAAACAAATCAATTAAAATTGTAATTGTTGGCAAGGGTTTCGAAATATTTAGAGAACAGCTATCAGGTAACGATCAAGTAATAGTAGTAGGTGAGGTTGACGATTTATCGGAGTGGTATTTAAACTCTATATGTACAATTGCTCCTATTTTCGATGGATCTGGGATGAAGACAAAGGTAGCTGAATCTCTAATGCATGGTAAAAAAATTATTGGTTCAACTGAAGCCTTTATTGGATATGATTTAAATATTAATGACATTGGTTGGGAATGCAAAACTATTTTTGATTTTGAAAATGCAGTTGTTTCAGCTTTTATAGAAAAAAATGTAAATCACTATACTAAATTACGTCAAATATATTTAAAAAATTATTCGTACGACTCGATGAAAAATACTTTTAAAAGTATTTTATTTAAATAAAAACCATGCATTATATTTTTAAAAAAATTCCATTACTAAGAAAATTAAGATTAATTATTATTGATCTTTATTTATTAATAATTGAACGTAATAAATATAAAAATACAGTCCTTGACTTAAAATTTTTGAAGGAATTTTTTAATAATAAATATAGGCTTGAAATTGGTGGTTCATCTTGGATTTGGAAAAGTGATATATTTGTTTATCGACTTGAAAAAATTGATAATTTTAATATTTTGAAAATACAATTTTTAATCAAAAAAGTACAAAAGGTAAAAATAATTTAATTTATTGTGCAATTGCAATTTCAGTTTCAAAAATTTTCTCAATTTAACTTTCTGTTACATTTAAAATTTTTTCTAAACTGAAATTCATCCTTTATTAAACCGTTAAATTAAATTAGTTTTCCTTTATTTTCTATATACTATTATTAATTTTGCATTTTATCATTTTTTCTATATATTAATTCTTTATTGTTTTATTTTATAATGTCTTTCGCCATTCTTTAAATTAGGATACATGTTTAAGCATAATTTTTTAAGTCCTAATTCGAGTGTTTTTTATTAATATTCATCTTTAAGTTTTTGATTTATGTTTTGTCAACTGCATTATCAAAGCAGTTTCCGATTTGGCTCATGATTTTTCTTAAACAGTTATCATAGTGTTATAGGTTTAACTTATCACTTTCAAAATGCGAATCCACACCCTACTAAAAGATTACCGAACCCTTTTTACGGAGATGCTCTAATCAAACTGATATTAAAATTCTAATCATTTAAGGTTATACAAAATTTTGTATTTGAAATTTTATTGATTACGAGATATACCATGAAAAGAACAAATTTACTAAGTAGAAAAATGCCTTTGCGCTCAAGCATGAAGTTCACAAGCAAAATTTAAATTATTGCACGTAAACTGTTATTATCTTTCTCAACTAATTTTAAGTATTCATGCAAATAATTATTCCAATGTCCGGCTTTGGAGAGAGATTTCGAAGTGCGGGATACTCTATTCCGAAGCCGCTGATCCATATTGATGGTAAGCCTATTATTGCTCACGTTGTCGATATGTTTCCTAGTGAAACTGATTTTATTTTTATTTGCAATCAGGAACATCTAAACGAACAGTCTTATCGAATGGAGGCAATTTTGAATGAATATTGCCCTTTAGGAAGAATATTCGGTATTCCGCCACATAAACTTGGCCCCATCAATGCAGTTCTCCAAGCTAAACACCTACTTGATCTTACCAAGCCCGTTGTTGTTAATTACTGCGATTTCACCTGCTATTGGGATTGGCATCACTTTAAACGCTTCGTCGTTAAGACGGCATGTTCTGGAGCTATTCCAGCTTATAAAGGCTTTCATCCTCACTCGCTGGGCAGTACAAACTATGCCTATATGCGAGAAGCGTATGGTTGGGTTTTAGATATTCAGGAAAAGCAACCCTATACCAAGAATCGGATGGAAGAATATACTTCCAGTGGAACCTATTACTTTTCATCTGCTCAGATTATGTTCGATGCATTTCGCAAAGTGGTGGAGCAGGATTTGAATATAGGCGGCGAGTATTACGTTAGCCTTGCCTACAAGTATTTGCTTTCCAGTAAACAATCCGTTGCGGTTTATCCTATTCAGCACTTCATGCAGTGGGGGACACCTGAAGACGTCACTGAATACACTACTTGGTCAAAAGCATTTCAAGGTTTGATTACACAAGCTGAAAGTCCTTCACCTTCAATGGGGGCCCTGATTGTTCCAATGGCAGGGTTGGGGCAGCGTTTTGCTGATGAAGATTATTTGCTTACCAAACCTCTCATTCCAGTATCTGGTTTGCCAATGGTGGCCCAGGCGACACGAGATTTGCCACCCGCTGAACATCATGTTTTTGTACTACGAGCAGACATGCGGGGTTACGCGAATGTGGTAAATCAATTAAAGTCACTCTATCCAAAAGCAATAATCAAAACTATTGACCACTTGACTGAGGGCCAGGCTTGCACGGCATTAATTGGCCTAGATGCTCTTGTGGATGAAGATGAAAAAAGCTACTTTCCGATAACCGTCGGTGCTTGTGACAATGGTGCACTTTACGACATTGGTGATTTTGTTAAATTGGTCAACGATCCGTTGGTGGACGTCATTGTCTGGGGTATTCGCGGTTATCCAAATGCAATACGCCACCCCAAAATGTTCGGATGGATTGATGCGGAGGGTGCGCTGATCCGCTCGATATCAGTCAAAAATCCATTGAGAACTCCGGCATCTGATCCAATCGTATTAGGCGCGTTCACCTTTCGCAGGGCCGACGACTTCCGTCGTGCCCTAGACAGACTTGTTGCACGAGACGGTCGTATTAATGGGGAGTTTTACATTGATTCGCTGATTAATGATTCAATAGCACTTGGATTGCAGTGCCATCTTTTTGAAGTCGACAGCTATTTGTGCTGGGGTACACCAAACGACCTGCGTACGTTTGAATACTGGCAGTCTTGCTTTCATAAATGGAATAACCATCCTTACCGACTAGAGCTTGACCGTCGCGTTCCCCTTGATCAAGTTGATTCCCTTGATGCAAGATACAAAGCTACGATTCCCGAATTGCCTGGAGTTCTTGCATGATTCAGCGCGAACTAGCCATATTTTTGGTTGTTGGCGCCTCGACTGTCTTTGTCGACTTCATTATTTACCGTGGAATACTTGGATTTCAGTTTATGGAAGTCGACATGGCGAAAGCAACTGGATTCCTAGTCGGCACCCTATTTGCCTATTTTGCCAATCGTTTTTGGACCTTTGGCCACAAGTCGCACATCACGGGTAGTGCTTGGCGGTTTTCAGCCTTGTACCTGAGCACGCTTGGTGCCAACGTTCTAATCAATGCACTCGCACTAAAACTGCTTGCTGATGTGGCCGCTTTCTTTCAATTAGCTTTTCTGCTTGCGACAGGAGTTTCTGCCTGCCTTAATTTTTTGGGTATGAAGTTTTTCGTGTTCAGATCGATTCCAGCCCCAGAGCCTCAATGAGATTTTCTCTAGTCATTCCTTGTTACAACGAAGCAGCAAATTTGCCATTGTTGCTAGAGCGCTGTAAAGTACTTTCCGTTAGGTCTGATGTTGAGGTGGTTCTGGTCGACAATGGATCGACAGACAGCACAGCAGAAGTACTTCAAAATTTACTTCCAAAATATCCTGGGTGTCGAAGCATTCGTGTCGAGAAAAACCAAGGGTATGGTTTTGGAATCGTATCTGGGCTTAGGGCCGCCGAGGGACAGATTTTGGGTTGGACGCATGCTGACATGCAAACCGATCCTCAAGACGTCTTCCTCGGCCTGCAGCTCTTCGAAAAGCATGGGGATGATATTTTTGTTAAAGGCCGGCGTTATGGTCGCCCTTTTGTGGATGTTGTTTTTACTGTCGGAATGGGTGTATTTGAAACGCTTTTGCTCGCACGTCCAATGTGGGACATCAATGCCCAGCCGACAATGTTTTCCCGCTCCTTCTTTGATGGCTGGGAGACGCCTCCCGAAGATTTTTCACTTGATTTGTTTACTTACTATCAGGCTCAAAGTAACGGCCTCAAAATATATCGTTTCCCTGTCAGGTTTGGTGAGCGTGCGCATGGCGTCTCGCACTGGAACGTTAACTGGGCGGCGAAGTGGAAGTTCATCCGCAGGACTATAGACTTCAGCCTGCAATTAAAAAAGAAAATCTCGACATGAAACTCATTTCTCATCGCCGCAACACCATCGCCGAACTTCTGGCAACAGACCACAAATATGGGGTCGAAGTAGACATTCGAAGCGAGGGGCAGAAGTTGATCATTCAGCATGATCCTTTTGTTGCTGGCGAGTCTTTTGATGAGTGGGTTGATGCCTATCAGCATGGAACATTGATTCTTAACGTCAAAGAAGAAGGTCTTGAAGCCCGTCTGATTGCTCTCATGGCCTCGAAAGGCATTGACGATTATTTTTTCCTGGACCAATCATTCCCGTTTTTGGTGAAGTGGTCGAAAGCTGGTGAGCATCGTTGTGCCGTTCGGGTGTCAGAGTTTGAATCAATTGAAACAGCGCTGACTTTGGCAGGTATGGTCGATTGGGTCTGGTTGGATTGTTTTACCAAATTTCCTCTGAGTGAAGAAGATGCCGTGCATCTTAAGAAGGCTGGATTTAAGCTCTGTCTGGTTTCTCCCGAATTGCAGGGGCGTAATGCTGAAATTGAAATCCCAGCTTTAGTCTCCTTGCTGAGAGCGCGGAACATCGAATCGGATGCTGTGTGCACGAAGCGTCCGGACCTTTGGGAAAAGGTGGCAATCCCGCAATGAAGAAATTGTGCCTGCATCCGTTGTTTTTCTTGGGGCTTGTAATTCGGTTAGCCCTGATTATTGGCATGGCCCCTTTAGCCGTATCTGAGTGGTATGTTCCGTTTCTGGATACCAGCTTTTCTTCCTTGACACTCGACCCGTGGTCAGAATGGATGTCTCAAGGCGGTGCTCCAGCTGCCTTCCCGTATGGCTATGCAATGTGGTTGTCTTTTTTACCAATCACACTGGCCACCAAACTGATTTATGTGCCATTGCAGTTCGGATATGAACTGACCTTGTTGGCTTTTGATTTTTGCTTATTGATCACGCTACATAACCTTTTACCTGGGCGTCACCGGCTATTGCTGGCCGTCTACTGGCTGTCGCCGATTGTGATCCTAGCAAGTTATGTATTGGGCCTGAACGACCTCGTCCCCGCTCTGCTATTGACTTTGTCAATACTTTACATTCGACGAGTTGATCTAAAAATAGCCGGTATTTTCTGTGCAGCAGCGATTTCTGCCAAGTTGAGTATGGTTGTTGCATTGCCTTTTGTTGTCTTATATTTATACAACAACAAAGCGCTACGGCAGCACATCTCTAAATTCCTAATAGGATTTATCGTTTGTGCCCTGATTCTTGGCGTGCCCTTTCTTTTCTCTTCCGCTGGTATTCAAATGTTGTTCGGCAATCCGGAGATAGGAAAGATTTATCGCGTAGCGCTGAACTTGGGGGGAAGTGCTTCCATCTACATAGTCCCACTGATTTACTTGGTCACGCTGTACTTGGCTTGGCGAGTCCGACGTCTGAACTTCGATTTGTTTCAAGCAGTCACGGGAATGTCCTTCTTGTTGATCGTATTAATGACGCCTGCCTCTCCGGGCTGGTTTGTTTGGAGCATGCCTTTTCTTGCGCTCTATCAGGCAATGAGCGGGCGAATCGCCATCCTATTGATAGGAGGTTTTTCTGCTCTGTATGTACTGAGTACGCTCCTTGTTACGCCACTTCTTTTTTCGAATGGAATGAATTTTGATTTGAGCAATGCACTTCATGTGACTGGGCAAACAGGAAATTATGCCGTCTCACTACTGCATACATCTATGGTAGCCATAGGGGTAGTGTTGGCGATTAGAATTTGGCGTGAGGCAATCAGTCGCAATGACTTTTTCAGACTAAGCCGCAAGCCGTTTGTGATCGGAATAGCGGGTGATTCCGGTGCCGGTAAAGACACCTTCGCTGATGCCATCACGGGACTATTTGGAGGGCACTCAGTCGTTAAACTTTCAGGTGACGACTATCACCTATGGGATAGGCAGAAACCAATTTGGCAGGTGATGACCCATTTGAACCCCATGGCCAACGACCTAGAAGGTTTTTGCCGCGATCTTGTATCGCTAACTGACGGAAAGAGCATCCAGTCCAAGCATTACGACCATCAGACTGGGAAGATGAGCAAGCAGTTCCAAATTACGAGCAACGACTTTATCATCGCCAGTGGTTTGCATGCGCTTTATCTTCCGATGCTTAGGGATTGCTACGATCTTAGGATTTACCTCAATATCGATGAAGGGTTACGACGGCATTTCAAGCTCAAACGAGACGTAAACAAGCGAGGCCATACAGTAGATCGTGTACTATTATCATTTGAAAAAAGAGAACCTGATTCTGATCGCTTTATTCGGCCTCAATCTACCTTCGCTGATTTGACTCTCGCCTTGCAGCCGATTCACCCTCGGATGCTGGAAAGCCTTGATGAAAAACACCCTCTTCGCCTAAAGTTGATAGTCAAAACACGACATGGGTTCAACGAACTTTCTTTGAACCGAGTTTTGGTCGGCGTCTGTGGACTGCATGTCGATATCGTAGTAAGCGACGATGGTGCTGAAGTTCAGATAAGCATTGAAGGCGAGACTTCGGCAGCAGACATTGAGCTGGCAGCAAAGATGCTTTGCCCTTGGATTCTCGAGTTTTTAGACATTCCTCCCAAGTGGCAAGATGGCATGGTGGGCTTGATGCAGTTGATCACCCTGTCTCATATTAGCCAAGTACTAACAAAGCGATTCCTATTGTGAAAATCAATAACCCAGAGCGTTTCACTCGCCTGCCCGATGCATTTTTGTTCGATACAGATAACACACTGTATCCGTACGACCCCGCCCATGCCGCCGCTCAGCAAGCGGTACGCGAGAAAGTTGCCAAAACCTTCTCAATATCTTATGAGGATTTTGATAAAGCCTTTAAAGAGGCCAGGACACAGATAAAAACACGACTTAAAGACACTGCCTCATCACACAGTCGCTTGCTTTACCTACAGCGCATGCTGGAGATCATGGGCTTGGGGTCACAGGTTCTTTTGGCTCTTGATTTTGAGCAAACCTATTGGCGAACCTTTTTGAGCAATTCGGTCCTGTTTGACGATGTGAAAGAGTTACTGGACGACGTCCGCATGTTGGGGATACCTACGGCCATAGTGACTGACCTAACCGCACAAATACAGTTTAGGAAAGTAGTCTATTTTGGCCTCGACCATTACTTCGATTACATCGTTACTAGTGAAGAAGCTGGCTTTGACAAGCCGCACGAAGCACCTTTTCAAATTGCTTTGGAGAAGATGCGGCCTAAGGGCGACTGCATCTGGATGATCGGCGACAACCCAGTAAACGACATTCGCGGTGCGCGGGAGAAAATCAACGCTGTTACTTTACAAAAATTTCACGAAGGTACTTCCATAGGTGCTGATTTAAATCAGCCCGATGCGGCATTTGAACACTTTGGACAACTCCGTAAACTGATTGCACAACTCGGTAAAAAGCCATGAACACCAAGTCGCTCAGGGACTCCGTTCTAAATTTTTGTGCCAAAATTGCAGTCGATCCGTTGTTAGTGCAGGGTGCTGGAGGTAATGTATCGTGGAAAGACGGAGCTACGCTTTGGGTAAAGGCTTCTGGAACATGGCTAGCAGATGCGCAGAATGAAGAAATCTTTGTCCCGGTCGACCGTCAGGCGATCGACGAAGCACTTGCGCGCGGCGACTTTTCTGTCAACCCCATGGCCCTGGAAGATTATCAGCTTCGTCCCTCCATCGAAACACTGCTGCACGTGCTGATGCCTTACAAGTTTGTGGTGCACCTACATCACGTAGATGCAGTTGTTTACCTCGCTCGCAATAATTGCCAGGTCGACCTCCAAACAAAGCTGGGTGACGCCATCTCTTGGGATCTGGTCAACTACCACATGCCAGGCGCTGACTTGGCCCAGGCCATCCACAGCACGCTGAGCGCGCAACCAGGAACCCAGGCCTTGCTGCTCAGGAACCACGGGGTGATCCTAGGCGCCCAAACGATCGAAGAGATCGAACGAGATCTACAGACACTTTGCAGATATCTATGCAACGAACCCCGGCCGTTTGATGGTGACGAGCATGGCGCCTCCAAGCGCGCTACTGCCGCGCTTGACGGCACAGCCTACCGGTTCTGTTTAGATGCATCCTTGCATTTCCTGGCGACTGATCCCGAACTGTATGAACACCTGGCGGTCAGCTGGGCGATCTGCCCCGATCACGTAGTGTTTCTTGGGGCGCAGGCGATCCGTATCGACGATTTGACCGCTTTGCAAAGAACGCTAGCTGCGGCTGCCGACCCAGCCCCCCCCTTCGTCTTTGTTAAGGGTATGGGCGTACTCGAAAACCGCGCCGTCACCCGGGCTCAAAAGGCACAACTGACTTTTTACTTGGATGTGATGCGCCGCCAGCCGCTAGGACAGCGTCTAGAGTCACTAAACTACGAACAGATAGCGAACCTGCTCAACTGGGATGCCGAGAAATATCGACTCAATCTAAAGAGGTCAGTTGCAGGTGACGCATAAGGCCTGTGCACACACTACATAGTCGTCACTAAATTACCTCCAAATCAAGCATTCATGAGGAGTTTGAGGGTTATTCAGGGACGACTACACAACGCATTTATGTGGCTTTTCCTAAAATTTATATATACCCCTGCCCAATAATTTCATTAAGGAAGGGAGCCTCTAGAAGACTGATCGTTTGAGCAAATTAACATTAGAAGGGTTACGAGAGTCTCATCGCCAATTTGGGTGACGTCATGGGGTGGGTGGCTGGTCTGGAAATTCGAAGAGGTTGAGGGCTAGTTTGTAGCATAAATGCCAGCCCTTTTTAATTCCGTTTAATCATGTCAATCTCCGCCTCTAATTCAGTATCAGGCAAAGCCCTGAACTCACTATGGCCCATTAAACCGCTGAATTTGGGACTGACCCCAAGCTTTAATAATTCGAACTCCAGAAAACTTGCCGATCCTTTTACATTGGTCGGAAGATTTTTTTCAAATTCAAATCTAGCTAATCGTGCCACTTCAACTATCCGCCTGTCTTCTAAACGAGCTGAAGTTATACTGAATATCATTAGTGTCCGGTTAAAAATTGAATAAATTCAACTGGTTATCGTTGTCAGCATTATCAATTGTGTTTCGATCGAGCTGCAAGGCCCTAGAAACCTCGGTTTTCTCAAATACCGAGACCGATAAGATCTGTAACAAAGTGTAGAGCGAGGCGTTCAATTGAAGTTCTTTCTTAACAATGGCGATGAGCACGTAGGTGGACACGGCGCACCAGATTTGCGTCTTGACTGCGTTCTCGCTGTTGCCAAGAAACTTCTTGATGCGCAGGTGCTGTTTGATCCATTTGAAAAACAATTCCACCTGCCAGCGGCTTTTGTACAACGCAGCGATGGTCAAGGGTGGCAAGGTCGTGTTGTTGGTCAGGAAGACCAAAGTTTGTTTGGTTGTTGGGTCCTTGAACCGGATACGGCGCAGGTGTTAGGGGTAGTCTTGAGAAATGTAGTGCCCGTTCAGTGCGATGGATTGATCGCAGACAAGACCGCTGCTCCTGTCCACCTTGGCCGAGTAAACGCGCCTGGCGTTCATGTTGCTTTTGGCGCGGGTCACAAAGAAGGCGCCGGCCTGATGCATTTGGAACAGGCGTGCAAAGTCTACGTAGCCTCGGTCCATGACGTAGAACGCGCCAGGTTCCAGAACCAAGATATCCAGCACATTGACCTCGTGCATCTTGCCATCGCTGATGTGGATGAAGGCAGGAATCGAGCCTCTGAGGTCCAGCAAGGTGTGCAACTTGACGGCTGCCTTGGCTTTGCGAAACGGCGCCCAGTCGAACAGGCTCAGACACAGATCGATGGTGGTGGCATCCAATGCGTAGACCGTGTTCTTGAGATCGAGTCCCAAGTCCTCGTCCAGATAAAGCTTGCGAGCGCGCCGGATCAGAACTGCAGCCAAGTCGGACCAGATTCGCCAGTCGCGCGACTCGTTGGCGTCTGCCAAGGTGGAGCGGTGAACGCTGTGGCGAAATCCCATGGCGTACAGCTTGCTCGAGTTGGCTCCAAGAGTCACTTCGATGTCTCGAAGACTCTCTCGCCAAGTCAGTTGTGCAAAAGCCATGACGCGAAACTGCTTGGAGCAAGTCAGGCGCCGCACGCCCGAGTCGCCGCCATAGCGGGCCACGATTCGGGAAAAGCTTGTCCATGGAACGAACTCCATGATCTGCGCGAACAAGGTCTTGCCGACATTCATAGGAAATCTCCAAAGGGTCTGAACCTTGGAAATTACACAAAAATGAGGAAAAGAGTTTCAAATCGGCACCAAATAAAATTGGCCGCTAGGCCACGCCAGTATTGGCTTTCACTACAAATTAATCCGGTTTAACCGGTCACTACTGACTGAATATGTATAATTAACCCGTCAAAGAACTGACGCAGGGCGCGCCAAAGGTGTAAAGCATCGCCATAACTCGATAGGTTGAATTACATGTGACCGCATATTTCATTGATCCAAACATTTATGTCTACTCCATGGTAAGCGCTTGAGTTAGCTAATGAGAACTTCCTTCGATTTTTAAATTTAAGAGCCTCAGCATGAAGGTTTTCTATAGTCCAAGCCCCTTTGTTTTTGTTGATTTCAACCTTGTGGCTACAAATTAAGTCAGAAACCTTCAACTGAACAGCCGCTTTGAAACTTGCACCATTCTTATGATGGAATTCTTGACGAAATGTTTACTCTTAGGACTCAGCTAACAGAGTCTCTAGAGTCCAGAACTTATCGGGTTTTTTAATTGTAGCCATGTGACCCAGATTGCATCACGAAGCTTCAGTCTAGCTACTGCGTTTTAAGACTAGCAAGCCTGCTAACGCTGATTTAAAGTAGTCATTGCCAGCAAGGTCAAAGACAGAGCAATTGCGGCTGCTGACGCGTTTGGTCCAGGTTGAACATAGATGATCGCAAGATTAATCAAAAACACGTTTACTGGGTGATGCGAGATGAAGGCTGGTTGCTGTTAAGACAAAGTCAAAAGCCTTTGTGCACAAGAAAGAATGAAGGCACAGGGGGGTGGCTTGTGAAAGAAAGCGACGCACGATGGTGCTGAGGTGGCTTGGAGCTTACCTATGACAACGTGGAAAGACGGGGTGGCATTTGCGACGAGGTACTGCGCCAAAGAGATGATGAGCCGGTTGGCCGCAACCAATGGCATTGATGTGAGACTGCTCGGAGAATTGAATATGAAGGCTGTGGAGAAAGAATTCGGATCAAACGAAAAGTCGCCAAAAACTGTTGACTGGTATACCAATAAAAGCAATTGCAACGAAGCTGAAAAGACCGAAAGATTTGTCAAAGAATTTGGTATAAAACCTGTAACGAAACATATAAAAAACAATCAGAGTAATAAAAAAAAGGGGAATAATTTATGAAGACAATAAGGCGATATTGCAGAAATGGCTAACATCCAAAATTTAAAAACTGCAATAACCCAACGGAAAGATTAGATCGATGACTACAATTCATGTCACCCGAACAGTGCACATGGCTACATTCCGCCAACGATATTCAGTGAGAAATGATCAGTAACTTAAACATACAGTAGGTGCTGGATTACAGGATAAAGACAAGTTCATAATTAAATACGCATTAGTCATGGCATGTATAATATTAAAAAATAGAAATACATAACGCATTTATAATATAGATTAAATTTTTTAACTACAAGTTGATAGACTTTAAAAAAGTAAATAAAAGTAAAAAAGCCTGTCAAAAGTAAAATAAAAAAATACAGCAGTAAAAATAGGCAAAAAAATGAAAAAATATTATTTAAATAAGATAAATAAAAACAGTAATAATAAAGATTATAATTATAAGAAATATGTCAATAAATTAAATATTAAAATAAATTTATAATATAAATGTAAAAATAAATAAATAAATAAATAAATAAATTATGAAAACAATGCAAAAAATAAAAGTTATAATTCGTAAAATAATTGTATCTAAATCTCAAGTTCCAATTAAATATTGGTACAATAAATTTTTGAGATATACAGAAGAAGAAATGAATATACTAAAATATATGGTGCATAAAGGAGACATAGTATTAGATATTGGCGCTAATCGGGGAGTTTATTTATATAAATTTTGGAAGTTAGGATGTGAGATAAAAGCATTTGAACCTAATAATGAGTGTTTTAATTTATTAAAGAATTGGTCTAAAGACAAAAAAAATATCGAAACTTTTAACATAGCTCTTTCTGATAAATGCGGAGAAAGTAAATTAATAATACCTATCGATGATATGGGAGTGGAGCATGATGCCTCAGCCTCTTTAGAAGAAATGAATGTAAGTAAATTTCGAACACAGAATGTGTTAAAGAAAACATTAGATAGTTTTAATTTTAAAAATATTTCTATAATCAAAATAGATGTTGAAGGCCATGAATATGCTGTTTTAAAGGGTTCTAAAATAACCATTCAAGAAACTTATCCTATATTTTTAATCGAAATTGAAATAAGACATAATAAAAAATCATTTCAAGAAACATTTCACTTTATGAATGAATTAGGGTATGAAAGTTATTATTTAGAGAATAAAATGTTAATAAATATTATAAACTTTGATTCTACGATAAAGCAAAATATCGAAAACTTAAATAGCAGAAAACTCAAATATATTAATAACTTTATATTTATTCATAAGTGTAAAATTGACAATGAAAAATATAAAGAGTTAAAAAAATTAATAAAATGAAAATTGCAGTAATAACACCACTATTTACGTTAGCAGGTGTGCCACTAGCTCAAATGCGATTTGCGCGCGCACTTTCGAAGGCGGGACATGAGGTAGAGTTCTTAATTGGAAATATTGAAGATAAATATGATATTCCAAACAATAATGATTTCAAAATAATAAATTTGAACTTTACTAAAGTAAGAAATTCTTTATTTACGCTTGCAAAATATATATATACAAAGAAGCCGCATGTAATTTTTACGGCAGAAGACCACCTTAATATATTTGTAATATTAGCTGCAATTCTAACAAGATCAAAGGTGAAAATAAGTGCATCTTCAAGAGTTACACCTTTTGATACATATTCTAATAAAGTATTTACTAAAGGATGGTTTTTAAAAATAATGATGAATGCCGTAATGTGGCGTTCAGATGTTCTTACTTGTGTTTCAATAGATATGGTTGAACAATATAAATCAATATTTAAAAAATCACGACATATTTGTATATATAATATAATAATAGATGATATTTCAACTAAAAAAATCAAAGAACCAATAAAGCATGACTGGATTGACGATAAAAAATATCCATTGTTAATAGCTGCAGGAAGATTAGCTCCCTGGAAGGGGTTTGAATATTTAATACAAGCGATTAAGATTTTATCAGAAAAAATTCAAGTTAGACTAATAATACTTGGAGATGGGCCATTACGTGAAAAATTACAAAAGTTAATTAATGAATTAAACTTAAATGATTATATAAGTTTATTAGGATATGTTGAAAATCCACTTAAGTATTTTTCTAAAGCAGATATATTTGTACTATCATCAACTGTAGAGGGTTTGCCTAATGTACTAGTTGAGTCAATGATGTGCGGATGTACTCCTGTAGCGACAGATTGCCCGACTGGTCCTAGAGAAGTAACACAAAATGGAAGGTATGGATACCTAGTGCCGATGAAAAATTCTTTAGAATTGGCTTATGGAATTCATAAAGCTATTAAAAAACCAATATCTAAAGAGGAGTTACTTTTTGCTATAACAGAATTTAGTGAATTTAATGTAATAAATAAACATTTCGAAGCTTTAAATATAAAATATGAAAATTGGAATTAATGCAACATGTTTTAATAATCGTCCTTCAGGTGCTAGACAGAGATTTATTGGATTATATGGGACATTATTTAAAAAACTACCAAGTGTAGAATTTACAATATATGAACCAAGAGATTGCAATATATACGAATGGTTTCCTGCAGCAGATAACATCAAATATATCAAAACAATAATTCCGAGTGAGGGCAGAGTTAAAAAATTTATATATAGTCTAATATTTTGGCACAAAGAATTAAGAATAAAAAAATACGACATTTTTGAAGGTTCGCATTTACCTTTTTTTAAATTAAAAAATGCATACAATATAATTACCATTCATGATTTACGTGATTTACAACCAAATGCAAATATTATAATAAAAATATTATATAAAATAACAATGAATATAGCAATGTCGAATGTGCAACATGTTATTACTGTATCAGAGATTGTTAAAAATGAACTTCTACAAATTTATCCTAATAAAAAAATTTCTGTAATTTATAATGGTTTAAATTCACAAGAAAAAATATCAATAAATTTAGAGAATAAAATAAATTTTCAAGATAAATATCAATTAAAAGAAAATTTTTTGTTAACGGTAGGCCATTTTGAAAAAAGAAAAAATTATGATAATTTGATTAAGGCATTATATATATTAAAAAAACAAGATGAAAGCTACAAACTTGTAATTATCGGTAATGATAGTGGAGAAATGAATAACATTAAAAAATTAATAATAATTAAAAATTTACAAAATAATATCATTATTATAAATGGTCTGACAGATTTAGAAGTAAAATGTGCATTTAACCTTTGTTCAGCATTTATTTTTCCCTCTTTATACGAAGGTTTTGGTATTCCGGTAGTTGAGGCGATGAAGGCAGAACGACCATTAATATTAAGTGATATACCTGTCTTTAGAGAGATAACTGAAGAAAAATTATTTTATTTCAATGCCAAAGATCCGAATAGTATAGTTTATTACATTAGAAAAATAATGAATGATGAAAATCTTAAAAATAAAATTATAAATTATGGCAAGATTAGATTTAAAGACTTTAATTATGAAGAATTAGCTGTAAAACAAATGAATATATATTTTAAAATTAAATAAAATGAGAATTGCATTTGTGGCAAACACGGCTTGGTATATTTTTAATTTTAGATTAAATTTAATTTTATTTTTAAAAACTAAGGGTTACGAAATTATTGTTATTGCTCCATTTGATAGATATACAAAATTTCTTGAAAAAAAAGGAATAAAGGTGCATAATATTAAACTGGACCAATCAGGTATTAATCCATACAATGAAATCAAATCTATATATCAAATAAATTTAATTCTAAAAAAAGAAAAAATTAATTTATTAATTAGTTTTACTCCTAAAGGTAATATATATTCCGCTATTGCTTGTATCATTAATAAAATTAAATTTATTCCAGGCGTATCAGGTCTAGGGCGTACTTTTATTCATAAATCTATTTTAACTATAATTGTGTTTTATTTATATAAAATTACTTTTAGAAGAGCATATAAAGTATTTTTTGAAAATAAAGATGATGAAAAAATGTTTATTGATAATGGATTATGTACAAAAGTTCAAGCTCAATACGTTCCGGGAGCGGGATTAGATTTAAATAAATTTAAACCTTCCAATAATATTGTAATAAAAAATAATAATAAATTAACATTTATATTAATTTCCCGAATGCTTTGGGATAAAGGAATTGGCGAATTCGTTGAAGCAGCTAGAATAATAAAAAAATTAAGCAAATTTACTGAATTTAAATTATTGGGTGTAATAGATGAAAAGAATGCATCAGGAATATCAGAAAAACAAATATTAAAATGGGTAGAGGAAGGAGTTGTTGAGTACTTAGGTGAAACTGACGACGTACGTTCGTATATTGAAAGCTCTGATTGTGTAGTTCTTCCCTCATATCGAGAAGGATTGCCTCGTATTCTATTAGAGGCATCTGCCATGGGTTGTCCGATTATTACGACAAATGTTCCTGGATGTCGTGAAACGCTAATTAATTATAAAACAGGATTTATATGTCAAGCAAAGAGTGTTAATGATCTATCTTTAATGTTATTAAATTTTATAAACTTAACAACTTTAGAAAGAGTCAATATGGGGAATTCTGGAAGAAATTATGTATCGAAAAAATTTGATGAAAATATAGTATTCAATCATTACTTGGACTCAATTATACTTAGTTTATAATATATATTAAAATATTATGTGGTTATATTGGTTAATGTTTTTAATACCGCTTTGGTATTCAATAAAAAATTATAATAAAATTATAATTAATTCAAAAAATAAATATTATTTAGAATTCTCAATTTATATTTCATTACTTGTATTATTTATAGGATTAAGATTTGAGGTTGGTGGTGATTGGTACAACTACAGTAATTTAATTGAATCTGTTAAAGATATCTCATTATTTAATGGTTTAAAAATAACTGATCCAGCTTATAGTCTAATTAATTGGATTTCTGCATATTTCAATTTTGCACAATACCTACCTAATTTAATTTGTGCGATAATATTTGGTTTTGGTTTATTTAAATTTTGTATTACTCAGCCTGCACCATGGTTAGCATTAACTATATCAATCCCTTATTTGGTTATTGTAGTAGCAATGGGTTATACTCGTCAAAGCGTAGCAATCGGTTTGGTTATGCTTGCTTTAATATACATAGAAAAAAATAAATTATTCTTTATTTTATTTTATTTAATATTAGCTACATTATTTCACAAATCTGCAATAGTAATTTTACCTTTTATATTGTTTTCGGGAAAGCGTGCTTTTATAGGTATTATTGGTATAATCTTTATTGGAATATTATTGTACATTTCATTAATACAGGAAAATATAGAAAGTTTATATTCAGGTTATATTCTTGACCAGTATGATTCATCTGGAGCTTTAGTCCGTATTTTGATGTGCACTATGCCTGGCATAATATTTCTTTTATTTCGTAAGAAATTTAATCTTTCTATAAAACAGTTAGAGTTTTGGACTTGGTTTGCTATAGGATCATTATCACTTATTCCTTTGTTTTATTTGTCTCCGTCTTCTACTGCTGTGGATAGAATTGCACTCTATTGGATACCATTACAAATTTTCGTTCTATCAAGACTGCCTAGTGCACTAAGTTATAAAAATATTGAACATGGAAGGGAATGGCTATTTATTATTTTATTCTATTCTTTTCTAATACAATTTATATGGTTGTTTTATGCAGATTATAGAAGTTTTTGGTTGCCATATAAATTTCTTTTATGGGAATATTTATGGAATTAAAGTATGACTCTTTTCTGTTATAATTAAAAAATTTAATTGTCACCAAATCATTTAACTACATCTATGTTAAAATCTTCCTTTTATAAATCACCAAGATTTAGTATTAAGCAAAATCATTATTTTAAAATTTATGAGGATATATTTGAAAAATATAAAAATAAATCAATTGTTCTTGTTGAGATTGGCGTATATCAAGGTGGCTCTTTATTTATGTGGAGAGACTATTTTGGTTCAGCTGCAAGAATTATCGGAATTGAAGCTAACCCGTTTGCAATTGAATTAAACGAGCATGGATTTGAAATTTACATTGGTGACCAATCTGATCCAGAATTTTGGAAAAAATTCTTTGCCGAAGTAGGTAATATTGATATTTTAATTGATGATGGAGGCCACTGGAATGAACAACAAATTAAAACTTTATGCTATTGCTTGCCATATATTAATAACGGTGGAACTCTTGTAGTTGAAGATACACAAACTAGTTTTTACAATTGGATGGGAAATCCAAGTAAATATTCTTTCATTGAGTACATTAAATATTTAGTAGATGTATTACACTCAAGAAATAGTGAAATGAAAGATTATAAAATTAACGATCATAAGAATTATATTTATGAAATAAAAATTTTTAATTCTATTGTTGCTTTTATTATTGATAGAAAAGAATGCTACTATACAGAGCCAATAACTAATAACTCTGAGAGTATGGATTATATAGCATTTGGCACGGATACAACTAAATATGGTCAATTTTTAGTAAATATTAAAAAAATATTTTTATTTAAATATTTTAAATTAATTTTAAATCCCTTTATATCAAATATTAATATATTATTATTAAAATTCAATAACTATAAATTGAAGAAATTTTTTAAATAGTTATATTATCATTATACAAATCATCCTGATAACGCTCATACATCTGCGTGTAAGCAGCCTCGATGTTCTTGGTAAAGCCTGGCGTATCAAATAAAGGAGTCGTTAACCGATTCCTCTCTAATTTGTCTTTGATCTCTTGTAGCTTGGCTGGATCGTTTGCAAGCTCAATAGCCAATGCCTCATATTCAGCCTGCGTCTGCGTTACCAGT
>Ga0214921_10000909_pt1 | contig 52514 bp, 85 predicted proteins | sample LL1505_MetaG_FD_177992 | JGI IMG/M metagenome (GOLD analysis project Ga0214921, IMG submission 177992) | Freshwater microbial communities from Lake Lanier, Atlanta, Georgia, United States - LL-1505 | ecosystem: Environmental > Aquatic > Freshwater > Lake | place: USA: Georgia | collected... | reverse complement strand
ATTTTGAAAATATATAGAATTATTATCAAAATAAATATATAAAAAAAATAATAGGAAATTTAAAATAAAAAAACATCGCGAAAGTGCGGATGGGCCAGTATTTGTAGAATATTTTGTAAATAATTCCTCTAGAACCTCTAGAACCCCTAGAATCCCCAGAACCCCTATATATTTATAAAATCCCTAGAATCCCTAGAATCCCTAGAACATCTAGATCTATTATCTATTATCTTATCTATTATTTTTTCCATCTGTATGTACAATGTAATGTCTTTCCCCTATTAAACCATTAAACAAACCATATCCTCTCTATAGGATTTGTATATTTTCATTTTTAAGACCCTCTTTTTGCCTATTCTGGCAACAATTCTTTCTTATTTTGCTTCTTTTTTCAATAATTTATTGTAAAAAGTCTGACGATATTGTTCCAATAAAGATGCAACAAGATCATCTGCTTCAGGATATGATCTGAAAGATTTGAGGGTTTCCCATGCAATATCATCTGCATCATATCCACTCAACACATTGAACTGGCAGGTATTCTTTTTAAAATCTTCAACTATTTTAAATATCATTTTTTCCCTTATATATTTTTTTCTTTTATTTGCAAAATCATCAAACGTTCCAGGTTTTTTAATCTTTGTTCCATATCTTGCATTCGTTTATACATTTGTTCATCTCCTCCTTGTTTTATCATTTCTAAAAGAATTGGTTTTTTCTTATCATAGTTGCCTGCATTTTTTGCATTTATCAGTTGTTCCTGGGTAAAGGTTTGACCAATCAATCGCTGGGCCCATCCTGCCTTCAATGGCCAAGGCACTCCCAACGCCTCTAGTTGTTTACGATTCCATCCACCCCGACTGCTTTTCAGTTCATTAAACATCTCCCTTTTAAACACTATTTTATTATCATTCATATTATTATTTCCAAAATAATTGCATATGATGCTTAAGTTTCTCTGCCAGTTCTTTTGCTTGATCCTCGTTATCTGCCTGCACAGTTATGGTGCTTTCACAGTTCTTTTCCACTTTTACCGTGTATAACATATGTTTTCAGGCTCATTTTAATATATTCACTTGCTTTTTCAACGTTTTTTGTTCTTTTTGATTATTTTTACTGGGGGTGAAGAAGAAGGATGGGATTGTTTCATTTTTGGCAGTTGTACCATGCACAACAATAAAAGTTCCAAGGCTAGTGTAACAAAGAATCCGGTCATTAACGATCTTATGATTCTGATTTTACGATTGTTGCTTTTTTTAAGGCAATAAATCTCTGCCTGGTTCATAAAATGAATATTATATCTTTTTTTCTGCCATGCTGGTCCAACCATTTTTGCCAGTAAACTGTGTTATTTCATATCCTTTGTTTTCTAAAAAATCATAGATGTCATGGTTTTTCAAATGTAGATTTTCAAAATATATCTTTCTGACAAGATATTTGCCTAAATCCAGATCTTTTATAATATCGTCATCCATTCCTTCAGCATCAATATAAAGAATGTCTAGCAGATTTAAATTGTATTTTTCGAGAAGCTGATTGATTCGAATTGATTCCACGTTGCTTTGCAAGATCCGGTCGGGATCAAGGCCATGTTTGATGATGTGCTCTTTGCTTGTTCCTGCCACTTCAAACAGGGGACCATCATCCAAATGATGATAAAATGTTATGGTTTGCTCCTGCCCTGTTGATATTGCCAAATTCAGCACATGTTTGTTTTTTACATGTTTATAACATTCTCTTATGCTGGTGTTGTGTACCCTTAAAGGTTCCACAAGAATCAGTATTTCAGGTTGTTGATCTTTTATAATATCTGAGAGATCATCCCAGGCACATCCTGTTCCAATCTGAACAACTTTCACCAGTTCCTGTTCCTGTTTCTTTTTACTTTTTAAAAAAGTCTATGATTTTAAATGCCATCCATATCAATCCAAAACAAATAAAGAAGAATGGTACTATGCCTGCAAACAAAGTATCAATGCTTAGTGCAATCATTTTTTTATATTAACATTTGAATGTTGAAAATCAACTGGGTTATTTTTACAGAACAAAATATATTTATATATTTTTTTTACTATATATAATGGTTTAATATGCAGTAAATATTAAAACTTAATGAAAAGATGGTTTAATCTAGCTATTAAAACATTTGTTAATGATTGCAGTGTGGGTCTTGCGTTAATTTTTATAGGATTTTTATGTGGAATGTGCTTTCAAAGCTTGTTGCTTTTTTTAAAAAATATTTTAAAAACAATAATAATGTAAAAACCGCTGTAGCAGTTTGATTACTTGTTTTTTGCAAACTGATACTTTATGGTCAATCCCAAAGATTATTATAATAAATGCTGAAAAGTTTCAATCCTCGTTTTTGACGTTTCATTCCTCTATTATCTTTATAATCAAAATCTGGATGATCACTTTTTATTTGATATTCAAAAGCAAATATAATATCATCCAACACATCTCGCCATTCCTGTTCGGTTAATGATTCTAAATTTGGTCCAGGAACAGGATTATTCAATTCAACAACAGTTCCATCTTTTTTATCTTTGTGATAACGAATGCTGGTGCCATGAAAGTTGTTGCGCATATGTTTTAAAGGAGGCAAAGCTTTTCGTGCAATATACCATGCCACGTTCCAAGGATCAGTTTCATTGTATCCATTCACATGTTCCTGAAAGAAATATTTTACCCTTTTGAAGAAATCCAGCACATACCAATTCATCAGCTTTTCGAACAATGATATGTGAACAATCTTGATGTTGTTTCTTTCCAACATATCTTTTATTTTTTGTTGAATTTCCTGTTCGTTCATTTTCGTTTTTTGGATTTTACTTTTTTCCAAACTCTAGAATGCTTGTCCAGATTCACACTCCAAAGCATAATTTTATTGTAAATTGGATAACCATATCCATCACCCCAACGCATGATGGTACGGCTAATCAGGTCTCCAATAAAATATAAAACTCTGCTGAAAAACAACTTCATTTCCATCTCCATTCACCTGTTTGATTGTCATAAACAGCATATCCCCGCTGAACTGCTTGTCTCTCCATCTTTTGCACTTGATATTCTGAATATTTGTAATAACCACAAAGAATCAAGGCAAACATGAAATAAACAAAATGCACATTGCTGAACAGCATTGGATATTTAAAGTTATTCATGAGTCCATGGTAAATGCAGTCCATGGCTTGTCAAATGTTTTTATATATATTATTTTTTTTCGCGAGTTCCGCCGTAATGACTGGCTCCGGTACTTCCTTTGGGTATCATTCCCTGTTTTATCATACCCTTCAACAGTTCACCTTTTTCATTTGCATCATTATGTTCCTCATCCTCATGACCTTCTAAATCCCTTTTGGCATTGAAGCTCATTTTTAATATGCGCCGAAGTTTGTCTTGAGGACTGATGCTGCTGTTTCCTGCAATAATCAAAACTCTTTCAATAAATTGTGGCATTTTCATTCCTGCAACATAATCTTCGGCATCTTCATCATTAGCTTCTATTTTTTCACTATCCAAATCAATACCCTTATTTTTCTTTAACCAAGCTTTAATACGATCAGATTCATCCCCAACCAAATCCAAATCATAATCTCTGACTTTAATAAATGAAGATATGGTTTTGTAAAGATTATTAGCAGCATCTACTCCTTTGAGTAGAAAAAAGTTATACCATCTATCATCAGTATCACCATCTTTCTCAGCTGCCCAGTAATATCCACCTCCCAAATCTGTTAATGGGCCGTGATAAGGATGAGCTTTTTCAGATGGCTTTGCAGCCATATAATTTTCAAAAATCATATGAACATCCCGATTCATATGATTATTTAGCAAATTTAACTTAAAATACTAACAAGTTTTGTCTTTATATCGTTGCTGAAACGATGCAAGAACTTGTCAATAGCTAGATTAGCAGCATCTACTCCTTGTGTTTTTTCAATATTAACAATCTGATCATGATCCAGTGTCACACTCAGAGTTGATGCTTTTTTGCCATCCTTAACAAAGTTAGTTTCCATGGTTATTTTCATAAATTTACTTAGCAAGAAGATTTAAAAAGCTATATTTTTAATATAAATATATAGTATAAATACAATTATGGAATATAACAATCATGTTGTTTGCAGGGCTTATAATGAAGCAATTGAACTAGAGCTGGTTAAATTGCAATTGAATAATCTGGGATATACCCAAGATGACATAACCAATATGCTGAATGAAGGCGGATTGGATAAGCTTAAAAAAATAGCCAAAGGTGCATTAAAGAAAACCATACCGGCTATTGCATTGGGCGCAGCTGCACTGGGCGGTGCCAGCAAAGCACAAGCGGAAACTCCTTTTGGATGGCGAGCCGGAACAGGTCAACCCACAGCAACTGTGGCAGGAATGTTGGGCGGTGCATTGGCAGGCAGTCAAATAGGAAAAAGTGTCAGCAAAGGAAGTGATGCAGGAAAAATAGGAGCAGGAGTTGGTCTTGTTGCAGGCGGAGCATTGGCTAATTATTTTAGCGGACCCAAGGGAAAACAACAATCACCTCAACAAGTTCAGCAACAAACACCTTCTGCTTATGGAAAAGGAAGTGATTTTGGTGGAAATGAAAAAGGAACTGCCAGGGAAAAGGGTCCTTCGTTGGGAAATGAAATTGAAACGGTGCGAGGATCTGAAAAAGATGTGGAGGGTGGACTGGAATTTAGCGCTCAAAAAGGTGGAGGCATGCCATCAGGAATTGAAGATGCTAATGGAATGGTGAAAAGTCCTTTCAGTGATTTTGTTTTCAGCAAAAAGAGTCCAGGTATCCAAAGTGGTCAAACCATCCGGGATCCTTTCACCGGACAAAATTTCAAAATTCCCTGATTATTTTTTATTAAATTCTTTAAGCGCAACAAGCTTATTGTATTGATTCATCACTTGTTGAAGATATTGACATTCCAGCTGACCCCCCAAACGTTTTATAATCTCTTCACATTCTTTCAGATTCAGACGATTCACCTTCTTCTTTTTCTTCTTTTCGCTCATATAGTTATTTAATCTTTTACATATAAACTTATTTTTTAATAATAAATGGTAATTTTTGAAATATTTCTTCTGGTGTGGGCTTGAAATCAATAACATCAGCCCTGCCCAAACCTGCCGGATTTTTTCCATTATTTACAAAATCTATTATGTCTTGTTCACTGAGTATATTGTCACATTCCCGATGGGCAATGCTTTGCAGTTTTCTCTTGATATCTTTTATTTCCATAAAATAACTCAAATGCCATCCACCCTGACTCATGGTTATTCTTTTACATTCTTTTGTGTAAGGATGTGTGATTCTGTAATAATTAAAATCTTTTATCAAATTTGAATCTTTTACCACATATGCCCGGTTTTCCCAAAGATAAGGATATACCCAATTGAAATTGTAATGAAAGAAAATCATGGGCAAATAAACAGGATCATTGACCGCATCATATATTTTTGTTCGTTCCTCCTGATTCCAATGCATCACATTAGGTATTTCATCCGCATCACAAACAAACACCATGTATCTTTTACCTCTGTACATTTGTTGAATCAATTGTTGACTGGCATTTCTTTGGAAAGATTCTCGATACCAATGCTCATGATTATCCAACATCCAATCATGATATTGATGTTCCTCTTTCCATTCTTTTGTCATGCTGGGAAAACTATCCAGTATGACCCATTCTATTTTGTCTTTGTAAGGCTCAAACCATTCAGCAAACTTGTCTTTATATAGTAAATCTTTTTTGTTTCCGGAATGAGTGATCCAAGATTCCACAATAAAGAATCGATCAACATGAGGATATAGATACCTCAACCGAAGCTGAACAACAGGTTCGCCGTTGAAGCTGAAAGTATCAACTAAACTTATTTCGGACATTATTTGTCCCGCTCAACCAACATCTGATCAGCTATTTTATAAGATTCTGTACAAGATGTTTCAGTATAACCCTTTTGCATGATGATGGCATGTAATGCAATGCATGCAAAAATGTCTCTTAGTTCACTGTCGTTTTCTTTCATACCCCTCCAGTATAACTGGATCTTTAATATATCAATTTATTTTACTTTTAAATCTTGCAGTTCCACGTATTTTTGCAAAGCTTCTTCCGGATTCATATCTTTTACATTATTTTCAGGTTTTTCTTCTTCTTCTTGCTTTGTTTCAGGACCAGATGTTTCTGTCATTTGTTTTGCACTATTCAATCCATCTTGAAGACTTTTGATTGACCGATTGATTTCTGGACTATTCAGTTCAACTTGCGCACCTTTAAGTCGTTGCAGTTCATATTTCAAAACACCTTCCAAATGACCCAAGGCTTTAGCATAACCCATCATTTTATTGCGAAATTCCTCTTCCGAAGATTCTTTTATAATTCTGCGGCTTTCGACATATTTTGAAAACATATCAATATCAGTTTTACGCATACAATTATTTATCTTTTTATATGAAATAAAAAGACTTATATCGTTTATTTTAAATGGTAATGTTTAATTTTGTATTTAAAACATATACTTTGTTGGCTTGCGATTCATCAGGATCATTCAAAGTTACCCGCTTCTTTTCACTAAAATTATAAGTTTTTCCATCAGTAAGATCCACAAGTTCATGTTCGTAACTGTTTTTTCCTGATGTATACATTTTCATATAAACGTTATGATTAGCCCGTTGCAGACTTTCATGGTCAAAGAAGCTAAAAACTTCTCCAGGTTTTACCTTGCTGAATTCCACCATGCTTTCCTTATCTTTGCTTTGAATTGAGTACTTCATCCACCGATCATATCATGAAGATATGGTTGTCAACTATTTTGCTTCAACTTGTTTTAATTTTATATAATAATCAGGACGTTCCCACAAATGATCACTTGCTATCTGCCTAGCAATTTTGGGACATTTGGTATGCTCCATTTCCACGTCTGTTCCCTGTTGCAATTCTTTCATAACTCTCTCAACACTCACACCATGCTTGTCGGCAATCTGCTTTTCAGTTTTACCAGCAGCCAATCCATTCAACAAACTTTCAACCAATTGATCATATCGCATATTAGTATTTATTAAATAATTTTATGGATCTGGTGAGTTTTCTTATTTGTACCGGGGTTTTGTTTTATGTGTTGAGTGTGATTGTGCGTTACTGACCATTCAAATATTTTTCAATCTTTGTTTTCAGTTCTGCATTTTCCCTCAATCTTTTGCGCCGTTCCAAGCTGGTTATAAATAATCCCAAGCTGATAGGAAAGAATATTCTCAAGAAGAATTGTAAGTGATCTTCTGCTGTAAGCATATTAAAGTAAGTGGTATATAATTCGATCATGCCCCATATTGTATAAAGCATGGCCGGTATGAACAGCATATAAAAAGTTTTGTTACACCTTTTCATATTTTTAAAATATTCAATTATCCTGTTCATTCTCAATTATTTAACAAATATTGATTTTAATAGACATGTTTTAAATAAAAATGTGAAGAAACTTATATTCTGTTTTCTTTTAGCTGGATGTGCAACTGACAACAGTTATGTCGTTCATGACCCTGAAAAGAACACCAGCGAATATAATCTCTTAGACAGTCCAGATGGCATGCAGGATCCTAATCTGAGGGCAAAGACTATTATTTTTAAATATTAAATTATATAATTTGTTTTATTTTTAATATAAATTATAATATGTATATCAATACAAGTAAAAAATGGTGTACTTTTTGGTGCTGGAATAATAGCATTAATTGGTCTAAGATTAGCTAGAAAGAAATGAACCAAGATATGTCTTTATCACAGGCTATTAAGACTGCTGCAAATCTTAATACACCTTCCTCAGTTTATTTTGATAATTTTCTGCCTACTTATAAAAGGTATCATAAGAGGCAGAACATCAGAAGAGCAGTTTGCAAAATTGGTTCTGGTTTTGCAATCTTTATAGTTGCGTGTCTCTGCTATTCAGCTATAAATAATGGTAATAGATTGGACATAGATACAGCTTCAGGAGATAAAATGGCACAACATAATACACATGGCAAAACAGTGGTGTTTGAAGGAGATGTAAGAGAGGTTACTAATTTTATTAGAGAGCATGTCAAAGAAAAATCACAAACACTGCATTTAAAAGAATATTTTGAAGCTGATGTATGGGGAGTATATGTGCAGGGTGAAGAAAAGTTTAGATATTATTATCAGTGTCTTGGACATGGAAGATATTCAATTTTTATCATTCACGAATAACATATAATATGCCATTCAATTTTTTAAACAAAGATAAGTGTATGAGAGATTACTATTATCATGTAACTGATATTTGGAATAGATTAGGTAATGATCATCCTATAAAACAAGTTTTAACATCATTAATATTTTTGGGCACACTTGGATTGTTAATCCATTTTATTCTTAAGATTTTTTATAACGATTTTTAGTTTCAATTATTCTTTATCCTGATAGGCAGGAACAGACCAATCATCCACTACAAAGCATTTTTTGATTTTGTATCTATAACATTTCTCAATAAACTCTGTGCACATTCTTTCATATTGACTTCTAGCAGTAGCTTTGCCCACAAGCATGGTTCCCCATACTGGATCATATATCCATAATTTGTTTTTATATTCAAATATTGAAACAGCATGTCCAAATATCTGTTTATTATTTTTATCATCTCCAAGATAGTACGTGAACCCGTATATTGACGAATATGCATGTACATCGCTCTTTAAAATTAGACTGGCACGAGAAGAATGTATCAAAGCTTCAATAAAACAGGAATTGGGCAAATCTGTATAAAACTTAGAAGATGTACCGTATACACGTTTACCTTCTAATATACCAACAATGAAGGAGACGTAGGTTATAGCACTAAAAACACCTAATATAACAAGTGGTTTAATTAATCTCTTACAGAAGCTATACAAGCTTTTCGTATAATATTATTTATATAGCGGAATATACAAACTACTAGTTCCTACAGTTATAGATAAAAATAATGATGTTAATGTTCTGGTACCTGCAACAGGCACAGTTGATTGAGCTTTTAACATGTTGATATCTATTATATTTGCTGATAGTGTACCCGCAACTATGAGTTTATTATATGGTTCATCTGTTATTGTGCCTATAAAGCTTAAATCATTTGCATTTCCTGCAGGGTAAGTGCTTTGAAATATCAATCGCCCACCTCCTGCTGTAGCTCCATATGGTACCAGGAACATGTAGCCAGTTGTGCCTGGGGTAATTGTTATAGGGTTTGCAGTCAAAGCTTGATTAATACCTGTATTAATATTGGTAGGAGTTGCAGGAAGCGGGGTAATAGCAAGAGCATTAGCGAGTAAAGGATTGCTAGAGGTACCATAAAGAAATCCCATATTTGTTGGACCAGATGGAGATCTATCTACAAAAAATGCATTTAATGATTTTAATATTATAGTGGTATTTTGTGTTGAGTATATTGGAATTGTATAGTACTCTGTGTTTGTAATTGCTGATGCTATATCAACGGATCCCGTACTATAGCCTTGTGATCCCCAACCTGCTATAGATGCAAATCCATTAATACCTGCTGCTCTAGTCATTAAGCCTGCAGCAATAGTACTAGCAGCTAACCCTGGGGAAGCTGTAGAAGCTAAACTGTTAATTAAAGAGAAGAAATTATATCCGATTAAATCTTGATTTGATGCTATTGTTGTGACTGGCGTACCTATACCTACATTGCCTGTGCGTGTTATAACAACATTTTTTGAATTGTTTGTTTCTAGAAATAAGTTATAATTATCATTAGTTCCAATATTAATATCAGAAGCACGAGTATTACCGCCATCAACAATAATAGAAGCACTAATACTGTTTAATTGAGTATATGCATTGTAACCTGAATTCCAATTGGCACTATTAGAATTTACTGTGGTATAATTAGAATCGTATTTTGCAGAGTTAGTATTGAATGAAGTATATACAGAAGACCATATGGCACTATTGTTCTGTGTTGTACTATAAACACTATTCCATGATGCTGAAGTAGTAGCTAGTAAACTAATATTTACACCAGAAAGATAAGCAGCCGAATTGGATGTTAAATTGGTATAAGCTTGAGACCAATTAGCACTGTTCGAATTAGTTGTAGTGTAGTTAGAATCGTATTTACCGGAATTAGCATTAAAAGAAGTGTAGGCAGATTCCCATCTTGCACTATTAGTATTGGAAGTGGTATAATTGCTGTTCCATTGATTGCTGTTGCCACCTAGAACTGTAATAGTTCTATTACTGCTAATAGCACCATTAACTGTAAGTTCAGTACCAGGAAAACTTTCATTAATACCAACAAATCCTTTGCCACCTGGATTAGCATTGCCCACATGCAACACTTCAATTCCATCTCCATCATAAAAACTAGCCACATCATAAGGACCTGCTGCTTGAAACACATATAACGCAGGTCCCGGTCCTGTATTAACGACGCTTAATGCACTAGTTGTGGTGAATATTGTGTTGGCAAATGTAGCTGTTCCTTTAGCAGTTAAATTACCCAATACAGTTACGTTGTTTTGAAAAATTACATTAGTATTTGTAAGAGCATAATTAGAGCTGTTTGAATTTACATTTGTATAAACACTAGACCAACTAGCACTATTTGAATTTGTTGTGGTATAATTACTATCCCATTTACTTGAATCTGGATTGCCTGTAAATGCTGTTGTTTGTGTGGAGCCATTTGGAAATGTAATAGAACCATTAGAATTATACACCCATCCGGGTGAAGTTACTGAAATTATAATTCTTGTACCGCCTCCTATAATAGCTATGCCATTTGTATAATTTTCGCCTGAATTTGACACAGTTACTACGCCAACATTGCTTATATCAATGGTACCATTTATACCATTTTGAATAACTGGAATATTTGATTGGCCATAAAAACCTTCGATATCATCATAACCTGCAGCAGTAAGAATAGCTCCTCCTGATAAATTAGGTACTGTTAATAAACCAGGAATAGTTGTGGTACCATCACTACTCAGTACCACCAAGAAAGACCCGCTAACTAATCTATCTGTAGGACTACCTCCACCTCCACTTAATGCAGATAAACTAACTGTATTTCCACCACTGATAGAAAGATCTGCATTACTTGGATTGAATGAAAGAGTTTGAGTACCGCCCCCTCCACCATTTCCAAAGAAATTAGATATATCTCTACCACCAGAGAGTATGTGACCATTAACATTCAGGTCACCATTCATGACCCCTCCATTTGCATATTGAACAGCATTGGTTCCACCTCCTCCGGCATATTCACTCAGTACTGCTGCTTTCTTCAGATACTTTTCGGTCAGATCATTTTTAAATGACTCCAATTCTTTTGTAACAAAATTTGCCACAAATTTCTTGATGTCTGGTGTTTCTTCATTTTCTTCTGGTTTCTTTTCAACATTCTTGATTTCAGGTGTTTTAACCTTTTTGTTATTGGATAATACTTTTACATAATCATTAACTTGTTCTTTTGGTTTTTCATTTTCAACAGGTTGTTCTATTTTTTGTTCAGGTGTTTTCTTTAATATGTTTGCAAGATTGTTTACAAATCCTGCAAATGCATCTGGTGTTTCATTTTCTTCTGATTTGATTGGTTCGTTTTCAGGTTTGGTTTCAACTGGTTTTGGTTCTTCAACTGGTTCTTTTTGTTTTACTGGTTGATTTTCTTTAACAGGTTCTTCTTGTTTTATTGTTTCTTCCTCTTTTTTCTTTTCAGGCAGGTTCTTTAATTTTTCACCCAAAGTTGAAAGGAAATTTTCCAAGGGATCTGGTTCAGAAGGCTTTTCTTCAGTTGGTTCATTCTTTACATTTTCTTTTATTGTGTTGGCTATTCCTTCAATAAAGCCAGCGAACACATCTTTATTAACATCAACGCTTTCTGAATTTTTTACAATCTCTTTATATTCCTTTTCAGTTTGAATCTTTTCAGCCAGATTCAACAGGAAATTCTCTAAAGGATTCTGCATCTAACTATTTATGTAACAATTATTTTTGTAAATATATATTATAATATATTAAATTGACAAACAGTAAACATACTTTATAAACGAATTATGAGCGATACATACAAAATTAAAAAGCACAAAGATGGTGGTTGGGAAATCTTCGGTATTGATTCCAAAACCAAAACTGAAATGCAAATTGGTTATATTGGAGAAAATCTACCGGTAGAAGCTTATGCTCCTCCCGGATCTCAAATTCAAAAATGAGATGGTTTATACTGGGTTTGCTTTTTACAATCGCTGGATGCTCTTCAACTGATAATTACAGAAAAACAATTCGTCCAGGCATGATGGAAGATTCCCAGGATTTGAGAGCGGGCGGATACGTTAACTGATATTTTTATATAAATTTTTGTTTGGATTATCTCCAAAATAATCGCTCAGATCTTCCACATATTCATCCATGCCTGATAATGGTTCATTTACTGTTGTCATAATCGTCCCAGCTTTCTTTCTTGTTTCCATAATATTCCCGGGCATATTTGTTTTCAAGCAATAGTTGTCGAAGACTTTTATCATCAATTATCACATCTCCCAATAATCTGCCTCCATATTTGTCCCAGCATATTACCTGAATTTTAATAACTTTAGCATTTTGTAAAAGATTCTTGGTAAAAGCACTTGCCTGTTCTCCCATCTGTCTTTCATGATCGCTTTGAGCCCTCCATCCTTTTTCAGGAGTATCCACCCCATATATTCTTAATAATAAATGATTGCCCAGTTCAACTGGTAGAAAATCTGCTTGTACTTCAACTGTATCACCATCCACATATTTTAGTATCTTCCAATCATAAAGATTTGTTTTATTGGTTGGTTCAGCACAGCAAATGCCTGATATTGCAAATAATGCAAATATTTTTCTCATTATAATATTTATAAAAATAATTAAATAATAGAATGGACAGGGATTCACATCTCATATACGAATCATATTTTGCAAATAAAATGCAATTATTAAATGAAGTGGACTGGGAAAAATTTAAAGATGTGCAAAAAATATGTTTGAGTCCTGATCAAGTTGCAGATGAACTTAATTCTGAATTGGAAAGACTTAAATTACCTGAAAAAGAAAGACCCAAAGCAAAAACAAATTTTCCAAGAATAAGCAAAGGAAATATACCCACAGAAGAAGGAAGAATTAATATTGAACAATTTATCAAAAATATTTCAGAACGTCCCAAAACAATATTTGATATTGGAGAAAAATCAAAACATAGTGCGGATGAAAGTTCAATTACAATCAATACTGGAATACCTGCTCTTCGAGCTGTTTTATGGGATACTGATAATAAAGAATTTTATGTGATAAACACATGTCCTGGAGCTGGTGACTGTGCAAAAATTTGTTATGCCATGAAAGGTTTTTACATAATCAGTGATGAGAAAAATATGAAGTTGGTAAGAAGGCTTCAGCTTATGATGAATGATCCTGAAGAATATGAACGTATCGCTTATAATGAAGCAGAACTTTATGCAGTTCAAGCAAACCAACAAAATAAACAACTTAAATTAAGATGGAACGATGCAGGAGATTTGTTCTCGGATGTTTATTTTAATATAGTTTTAAATGTAACAAGAAAATTACAATCAAAATATAATGTTGAATCCTATGCATATACTAAAATTGCAAAATATATTAAAGCAGGTGAAGAAAATGGAATTGTCATGAATTTTTCATCTGGTGCAAAATCCAGTGAAAAGGAAAAAATGGGTTCAGATGATGTAAAATATTCTGAAATTGTGGATAAACAAATTTTTAAAGGTATTTTTGTTCCGTCAGGATCTGGTTATAAAAAAGATAAAAATGGTAAAAGTTTATTTAAAAACGAAAACACAGGAAGAGATGATCTTAAACAAATAATATATAATAACTATAAAGACAACAAAGTTGAAGGTGTAACAAATTTAACATATGATTCTTTAAAATATACGGACGAACTTCCTTCAGAAGAAGGTGAAAAATTCCAATACAATGTAATTGTATTACCTTCTGGGGATAGTGATAGACCTGCACAACGAAGGGATGTTAAATACACATTCCTACTACAACATTAATATGTTCTGGTTGTATTTATTTTTAGCAACATGTTTGTTTGTTTCGGTTATTTTTGTTCTTTTTCGATTTTTATTTTCGAAAAATAATGAAAATCTTGATGTTTATTATACCAAAGAAGTTCAAGAAACTGAAGAATTTTTAGAAGCCAAACAGGTGTTTGTGCGTGATCCCAGCGAATATCATGACAAAGATCGAGATGGTGTGGATGATCTTTTGGAAAACTAACTATTGCTTTTCAAAACAATCTTTACCGGCTTGATGTTCAAAAGTCAATAATCCGCATCGAGCAGATTTGATATTGGTACAAACCCCATAATCGAAGTCAATTTGTGTTTTTATATTATATAAAGGTCTGAAATGTTTGCATCCACAACTGCAATCAGGATAATCCTCTTTCTCATTTTCCCAGCGTTTCATCTTTCCCCACGGATGATAGTCGGTTGCTCTTTTTCTTACAATGTCCTTTAATGGATCAGTATTTTCATTCTTCTTCATTTTCTTCTTCATTTTCTTGATATTCAATATCATCAGCATCATGCATGAATATGCTGATCAATATGAAAATTGCCAAAACCCACCACCAAGAACTGACTGGATTTTCTTTGATGAAAGTCACATAAGCAAAAAGCCCCATGACAAAAGATGCCAAGAATGTTGCACTCCAAGTTCTCATAGTTTTTTTCTCCTTTTAACAGGGATATGGTTAATCATAGCATTTGCCATGTCAATCACACCATTAACATAACCAGAGTTTACATTATTATACATGCACAACAAACCAAACTTTTCTTTCACCTGAGTAAATTCCACTTGAGGGTATTTGTCTGAAATATGTTTATTATTGTCAGTCATGGTTTGAATACATTGACAAGCAGCATATATCACATCAAACCATTCATCCGGACATTCAATACCCCAGCACATACAAGTTTGCATTTTGTCCAAATCTTTTTGAGCAAAAAGCTTAGGAAAGTCTTTATATAATTTATTTTCTAGATTTTGTTTCATAATGCTTCCACAAGTTCCTCTTCATTTACATTTTCAAATTCAACCTCGTTAAGTGGGGCAAATCGTTCACTGTTGAAACCCAGTTCCTGGGGTCCACTTTTACAGGTGGGATCAATTGGATTTTTTACTTCATTCAAGATGATACCCACGCTTCCCCCATCCTTGTCTTTAAGATCTTCTTTTCCGATATAAACATCCCGAACAGTATATGCAATATCTTTCTTGGGCAGCTGTGCATATAGTTTATAAACCCAAGGTTCAAAAACATCGTTTATGCATACAACTTGTTGACCTTTCACAAACATAAAATCATGGTAACAAAATGTTTTATTTTGTCAACTATATTTTCCAGATTGAATTAATAAAAACAATGGTAAGATAAATCATGATTAAACACGTAGACATCATATTTGGACTGTGCTGGGGAGATGAAGGTAAAGGAAAGATAACGTATAATCTCTCAAAGAATTATGATTATGTGTGCAGATGGAATGGAGGAAGTAATGCAGGTCACACCATTTACAAAAATGGTAAAATGTATAAAACACATCTGGTTCCTTCTGGTATTTTTAATGAAAAGAAATGCATTATCGGACCCAATTGTATTGTGCATCCTGAATCATTTTATAAAGAAATAGAATATCTTAAAAGTGTAGGAGTGGATACTCATCTTATTAAGATAGCTCCAAATGCACACGTTATCACAGACAAGCATATTGAATATGACAACAAACATTTAAAGGAGAAGTTGGGAACGACAGGAAAAGGAATTGCTCCTTGTTATTCAGACAAAATGCTTCGTTGTGGAACTCTTGCTAAAGATGCAATTGATGCAAAATATATTTGGGATGGTGAATTGAAAGGAAATGTTCTTTGTGAAGGTGCCCAATCGTTCTGGTTGGATATCAACTTTGGCGTTTATCCTTATGTGACAAGCAGTGAAACTCTTCCTTATGCTGCTTGCAGTCTTGGATTCTCTCCTCGTAAAATCCGGGATATTATTGGAGTTTGCAAGGCATATGACACAAAGAGTGGATTGGATCCAAGATTTCCAGAAGACTCAGTCAAAGATCCTGTATTCGCAAAAATAATTGAACTGGGCCATGAATATGGAACCACCACAAACCGTAAACGCAAAGTGAATTGGTTAAATCTAACTCTTCTGAACTATGCTATTGAGAAATCAGGATGTGATATCATTTACAGCAACAAATGGGATGTATTGGATAAAACAGGATTATATAAAATAATTCATAACCACACAGTGATTGAATTTGAAAACAAAGAAAAGATGGTTCAATTTTTCCAAGAAAACTTATCTAAAGAAATTAAGAAGATTCATTATTCGGCGGATCCTGAAAAAATTTGATTTGTTTTGTCTGCGATTAATTTCATCAAGAATTATTACCTGTACATCACATAGATAACTCTTGGGTATGCAACTACCTTCATCCTTTTCAATTTTTTGATCTTGCCATGCTTGGGCAATACCTAATCCAAAATATAATGTCCAAAGTTGTTCTGTTGTAAACTTCATCCCTACAGGGTATCAGAACTATTATTTTGTCAATCTTTTAATCCAAATCAGCTCTAAATTCCCCTGCCAATTCAACTGTGTTCTGTTGTGTTTCTTGACCATCAACAGCAACTGCAGTTTGTCTAACTTTTATACCTTCCATCAAACTTGGATGTATTATAAATTTTTGGGGTTTTGATAGTTTCAAGTATTTTTTAACAAAAGGTTCTCCTGCTGTTACCGCTGTTCTTCTATTAACAGATCCGTATTCAGCCTTCGCTCCCAAAAGCTTTTTGCTACGAACAACACCTTCAATATAATAAACTCCCGTATCAACATTCTTTTTAATACCTTTAATCATTTGTTGGTAGCTCGATGCTTGAGCAGTGGGTTTTTCCTGTTCTATACGATTTAAAGATTTGGATTCTTGTCGCAGGATCTTTTCAAGAATTTCAGGAACAGCCGCGAGAATGCTTTGCACAGGATGTCCATCAACATCTCCTTCTGGAGATCCTGCAATTTTTTCCAATTTGGGTTGTATTGCTTGTTTTACAGCATCTGGATCGGTTTGTGCCTTTTGAATTTTATTGATATTATTTTCTTTTATTCTTTGATATTCCATTCCAATGTTGACGGTGTATTTTGCATGTTCCCCTGCTTTTGTAAGATAATTGAAACTGATAAATTCAGGCATATTATCACTCCCAACCAATCTTTCAAATTGAGTAGTAACCGATTCGCCATCTTCTGCTATAAATGTTAATAGTTCATTAAAGTTCATACTAATTATTTATATTTTAAATGTTAAAAGTTCATTACCAGAACTATTATTTTGTCAATCTTTTAATCCATTTGTCTCGGTGATGCCAAACCCAATCTAAAAGAGCCCTTTCAAAACCAACATCCTTTCCTTCCCGTTCACTCATATACCATTTATTTTTTAAAATTTCATCCCTTTCTTGCAAAAATCTTTTATATAAATCAGAGTTTTGAATCATTTCTGAAATTCCACTTCCCATATGTTCCCTGCTATTTTGACTGCTTATATAAATATTTAATCATTTTTTCTTTAAAATTATACCCTTACAATCGGTTTTTGTAAATTTATTGGGATTGCTTATATAATATAAAACTTTAACAACATCCTTCAATTCCTCAATTTCTTTCTCCAATTTGGTAATTCGTTCCAGAATCTTTTCTTTTTTTAAATTCACTTTAATATTTAATTAAAAAATATTGATTGTCAATCATTATCATGATACTATCGCCCGGTGAATTTTAAAAAGATAATTGAATTGAGTTATGCTTTGTTGCCAACCCACGGTGATTATCGATGTAGACATGCTTCTTTTATCATATACAAAGACAAAATAATGAGTATTGGAATAAACAATCCAAACAAGACTCATCCTAAAAATTTAAAATTTGGTTATCGAAATAAAAGAAATGAACCTATTAATGAAATTATTGGCATACACAGTGAACTGGCTGCCGTGATAAAATTCGGTCGGCAAACACTACAGGATCTTGATATAGTGAACACAAGAATCGACAGGAACAATATGCTTGTTTTGGCCAAGCCATGTATTGGTTGTCAGGATATGCTAAAACAATTGGGTATTAATCGTATATTTTTCAGCAACAATCAATCACGATTCGAACAATTATATTTTTAATATAAAATCTTGCGTTCCAGTTTAAGCAACAAATTAGGAATTCTTTGGCTATGTTTATAAGCTAATCTTAATGCCATCCTTACAGGCTTATTATAAACATTATTCAATATTTTATAAGATAGTTTGCTTACCCTTTCATTATGAATTTGGATTTCTTCTGACCATTTGTGTTCCACCATCAATCGTTCTGCATAAGCCTGATCGTTTTCTCTTTCAGCTTTAATCAGCTTTATGTTTTTGACTTTTCCTTTTACAACATGGGCTTTATAATCAATTGTGTAATATCGGCCATCTTGCTTTGCTTTTTCATAAGCATAAAACTCCACATCACCCGTATGATTTGTTTTTTCCCATGTTCTGCTGTTTACTTTTAATCGAAAAGATCCGAATTGTTTACCATATGTTTTAATATCCTGCTTTTTTTCTTCAGGGGTGCTGTCCCGGTATTCAACATGTTCCACAAACAAATCTCCGTTCTTTTTAATTGTATAGTTAAGAAGTGCATTTTCCAAATCCTTGGTTTGATATTCCAATCGTGTCAGATCGAAATCTTTTCCCAGAAATTTTTCAATCAGCTTGTTTGTAGGCAACTTGGTTTCTACTTTGATGTTATCAAACATTCCCATGGTATTTCTCCTTTTTGTTTATTTACAGATAAAATATGTTTTTCAACTGTTTGTTTCAAAAATTGTAAAAATCTTTGTTCGTCATATTTTGGCAAATTAATTGTGCTTCTTGTTTTTGCGCTATCTAGTTTATAACAAATATCATGTCCAAGACGATCAGTTACAAAACTGATAAGACTTTCTGGTTTTTTTAATATTTTTAAAATATGTTTGGCCAAAGAAATGTTATCTAATCTGTAGGCAGAACCAATATTATATATTTCTCCAATTTCACCCTTTTCACTGAGATCAATAATGGCATTGGCATGATCATCCACATATATCCATTCTCTCACATTCATTCCATTACCATAAACCGGTATGTTTCTGTCATTCAAAGCATTGTTTAAAACAACCGGTATGAATTTTTCAGCATGTTGTCCAGGTCCATAGTTGTTGCAACACCGAGTAACTATCACTGGAAATTTGTTGGTGTGATAAGAAGCCAGAACAATAAGATCTGAACTTGCCTTCGTCGAGCTGTATATGCTACTAGGTTTGAGATGGTCTGTTTCCTTGCTTGGATCTGAATCAATATTCAACGATCCGTAAACCTCATCAGTGCTGACATGCATAAACTTTTTATATTTGTTTTGAAGACCAAAAAGAATATTGAATGTACCTGTTACATTTGAATCCACAAAACCATTGGGAGAAGTGATGCTTCGATCCACATGACTTTCCGCTGCAAGATGAAACACACAATCCACCGGTTCAGATACGGTGGTGCAAAATACACCCAACCATTTCCTGTCAGATAGGTCAAGTTCAATAAATTCAACATCATAGGATCTAAGACTTTTTTTGTCGGATCCTATTCCAAGCTTGTCCAAAACAATAATATTAGAATCTGGATACCTGTTGCGCAGATTCTTGACCAGATGTCGGCCAATGAATCCTGCTCCTCCTGTTACAATAAATGTCATTTTAGCCATATGCTTGTTGGATCAAAAGCTTGTGTATCTAGGAAATCCCATACTTTCCATTTATTCGTTCCTTTCATACTTTCAATAACATTATTAATTAATGCACAAATATCTTCCAAATGCCATACATCATCCATCAGTTTTTTCCCATGATATCGGCTACGATGAGCCACATGATCTGCATAACTGTATGCAAAACCACAGAAAGGAGGAATTACGCAACCCAAACTGCAAAGAACACCTTGCATTCGACTAACAACTTCCTGCCCTCCAACTGAATGCATAGTTGAAATTGCTCCAACAGGTTTACCCAAAAGATGTTTCTTTCCTTCAAGTTCTGTCATTTTTTCAAAAAGATGTTGCATGGGGCTTCCCCAGCTTTGCCAATATGTTCCTGTGCAAAAAACAAAAGCATCACTGGTTCTTATGTATTTTCTCACAAGGAGCCAATTAAAACTGGGTGTGAGATGAATAACCCGTACTTTTATTTCTGGATCGATTTTATTAATGGTTTTACGTAATTTCTTTATGAGATTATGAGTGTTTCCGGTGCGACCTCCAAGAGATCCATTAATGATGGAAATGGTATATTTCTTTCCTTCGGTCATGCTTCTTTTATAGCAATATGGTTTACATAAGCAACATTTTTATAAATAATAAAATGGTACAAGCATGGTTTTGGAAATTATTGTTAAAAATTGAAGAAATTTCCGAAAAATTTGTAGCAATTCTTTTAAAAATAAAATGATAAAAAATAAAGCAGATTTCATTATGGGTATTGGTTATGTCTATCACGATGATAAAGGCAGGCGGTATGTTTTTGATACAAAACAAGAAATGAATAAATTTATACAAGAATTAAAGAATAAGAAAGAAAAGCCCAAGTCCAAAGATGATTATGAAAAAATACGAATTGCCAACTTTAAACCTCAAATAGAATTGTTGCATCGTAGGGGTATTGGAATTTAATTGACACAACATTCATTGTCTGTATAACAAAATAATGCGTCGAGGCATTTGTTGCATTGTTCTCAGCTTGCAGGATATGGTTGAACCTAAAAAGTTCAAAACCATGACTTATAAAAAGTTCAGCAACATGAACCGCAAAGATGGTTTGCAAGATCTGGGTAATCGCATTCTTAACAATATGATGGTGACAGGTGAAGCCATCAAATTCTGTTATGAAAACAATTACAATTATCGTCTGAGCAGTGATTTGTTTCCGCTCATCACATATGACAAAGCAAAAGTAAAACTAGAAGATCTGCCCAATTGCAAACAAATAACTGATACCATTTTGCTCATCCGAAATTATATCCAAGATCATCCTGTGCGCTTATCATCCCATCCCAGTGAGTTTAATGTATTAGCCACAGAGAACAAAGATGCATTGAATCGCACCATTAATGAACTGAACTTCACTGGTTGGTTTCTTACTCAGCTGGGTTGTCCATTGGATTACAACAGTCCTATCAACATTCACATCAACAACAGCAGAGGCAACTTTGATGATATTGCCAGACGGTTTGTGGACAATCTTGGTTTATTAACTTTGGATGCTCGCAAACGATTGGTTGTGGAAAATGATGATAAAGGCAAATGCTGGAGTGTACGCAAACTTACCCGTCATCTTTATCCAATATCTTTGATACCTATTACGTTTGACTATTTGCATCACAAATGTCATCCGGATGACATGATTGAAAAAGATGCATTTAGTTTGTGCAGGGACAGTTGGAGGAGTTATCGTCCATTATTTCATTATAGCGAAAGCAGGGAAGGCAAAAATCCTCGGGCTCATGCTGATTATGTAAAACAACTTCCTGATACCTACGGACTGGATGATATTGATATTGATTTTGAATTTAAAATGAAAGACAAAGCTTTTATTAATATAAATTAAAGTGCTTCAATTACATTCAAGTTTGCAACTAGGGTGGCTGGTGTAGCGCCACCAGCAGCAACTACTTTTGCCATCAAAACCACTTTGTCTGCATCTGATTACTGAATTTCGCCAGGATTATAACCCAGCTCTTTAGCCACATCAATATCACTTTCACCAGTATCTTCATCACTATCCAGAGTTTCCACTTCCTTGGGTTCATCAGTTTCTGGAGCTGCTTCACCTTTTTTGGTTAATATGCCAAAAGCTACAAGATCATCCAATATGGCTTTTTCTTGTTTTCCGGCAGGAATTGGTGCAAGCTGTTTGGTCTCAGAATCTTCCCTATAGTTTTGCAAGGAACGAACAATATCATTTAAAGATTCGGCTCCTGGAATTTCATCTGGAAGATATTTTGCAAAACTGCGATAAAACTTTTGAAGACCAACTGGGATTTTAGCAAAATTAATGTTTAAATTCTTTTCAAAATCTGATACGGAGAGTTTTTTGCTAATATAAGCTTCAAAAATAAGTTTGCTGTCTTTGTTCATTTTATTATATATTATTTACTCTTGTTCAGCTTCCGAAGCTGTCTTTTTTGCCTTCATAACTAAACTTTGAATAATACGTTCTCCATCCTTATCTCCTCGGAATATGTTTTTAATATCTTCAATAGGCTGGGCCAATACACTTTGATAAACAAAAGGCAGATACTTTTGGTCTTCACTACCCACCAATTCGAATATTTTATTCCAAAGTTCCGGACCAGCAATGGTATCTGTCACTTCCTGTTCGATCACATCCTTCTTGAGTTTACGTTCTACCGCAGCTTCTGGAACACTCTTGTCCGGATCAATTGCCAAATATTCATATATTCCTTTTACAATTTCATGAACCAAATAAGGAAATGTTTTAGCAAGTGCTTTGATTGTGTAAGTATCTCCTTCTGGAACAACTTCTTCACTACCTTGAGCGGCTGCTTCAATCATGGAAAGATTAAAGTTTTCAATCGGAGGTGCAGCAAAATAAAAAAGTTGGGCCACAGTTGTAATCAACCCATAGTTGTAAATCAGGCTTTTATCCATTTCATCCAATTGATTTTTCACAAGATTGAAAAGATAAAGTTTGCTGACTGCATTTCCCTGCATGAGTGTGTTGGCCAAACGACGGCGCAGTTTTGTTTCAGTATCATCAAAAAGATTTTCCGCCACAATCTGATTCAGTTCTTCCAATTCAGAAAGTCCTTCCACATCCGGTAAAAGTTTCTCCTGTGCTTCCTGTTCAGATTGGGTAACTGCATTTTTAAGATCAGGTGTTCCCAGCTTGGCAACAATCTTGAGACGATTACTTTCCACTAATTTTTTTACATATTCAAATTCTGGAAGATCCAAAACAACTTGAACTGCTAATTTTTCCAATTTGGCTTTGTTTGCACTTTCAATCTCACTGATTTTATTGAAAGCTCCGAAAACATTGGAAACTAGCTTGGGAAAATTCCTCTGTGTCAAAGGTGCTTTTGTGTAATGCTGAATACGAGACAACAATTTTTGATAAGCTTCAGAAACTATAAGTTCGTAATAATCCTGTGCTTTTTCAGGAAGCGCACCAAGTATTTCTTCAGTTCCTGCTTCCAGTTGTTTTCTTTTTTCTGGGTGAATCAGGTCTTCATGTTCCCCAGTTTCAATTGCTTCCCGGAAGTTTTTCATTTGCGAGATAGATTTTGGCGATATTTAAAAAACAAATTAACGTCCGAATTGCGTTTATTTTCTTCAGCTTCTTCCTCTTCTTCACTTCCTTTAGGAACCAATCCTTTTGGACGAGGTTGAAAACCAGGACGAGGTTCCAATGGATTACGACGAGGTGGTGATTTTGGTTCTGTGCTAGGTTTTTCTGTATCTGGCTTAACATCAGGCTTTTCTGTGGGAGGTGCCGCCGGAGCAGGTTGTTCAGTGAGATATTTTGTAAATAAATCCTTAAAATTTTTCATTATTATTATTTAATCTTTATATATTAATTAACTTTGTCTATTACCTTATCCACAATGCTATCGGTAGGCTTACCTTCTTTACGCCAACTGTTAAGAATGGCATAATAAACAAGATGCTGTTGATCAATAATATAAAGTTTATTTCCCAGTTTATCTGCATATTCAGTTATCCCGTCATTTTCATTAAGTTCTACCCCCTTATAACCTTTAAATTTGATCTTATATGCTTTTACAAGGGTATTGTACCTTAAAACACCAAACGCTGTTATTAGACCTTTACCATCATCAGTAAACCCTATAAAACCGCTATTCTGCACATCATACCCTGTGGGTGTGCTGGCATCATAACTGGATACTTCGTCTTTGATTTTATCAGGTGTAACTGTGGTACATCCTGCAATCAATAAACTACTCAGCGAGAATATCGCGAATCTTTTTAACATCTTTCTCCTTTACAGCTTGTTCTGCCTTGCTTGTATAATCCACTTCTTTTTGTTTTTCCTGACGATCTTTCATTTCAGGTGTGTTCTTTGCTCCAAATACATTATTGATTGCACCGAAAATTGCAGTAATCGCATTGATTACTGCTGTGGCAATATTTGTTGGCATAAATTATAATCCAAAAGTTGCTGTAAAGGGACTAGTAAGAGTTGTAAATGTTTGTGTTACAGGATTGTATTTTTTAAATGCAATCGTGTCCACATAAGCGCTATATCCATCATCCACATTGATGAATGTGCCAGCATGCACAAAAACATCTTTACTATTTTCACCTTGAAAGAATGCATTATATGAAATTGGCAATATTGTTTCAACTGCACTTAATGCAGCATTAAGAATTGCATCTGTAGCTATCTTCATTCTTTGAGCATATGTTCCGCCTTGAACAGGAGAAGCTGCTGTAAGTGCATTTCTTACGGTAGTATTGCTCCAAAGTGCATTAACGAGTGTATATTGTTGATAATCATTAACTGTAAATTCTGCACTTGGAAATGTTGGTGCTGTTGCACTCAAAGGACCAACGATTCGGGCTTGGGCAGCGTTTACAGCTCCACATGTTTGACTTAGATTTCCACCTTGACCTCTGCGTTTCATGAATCCAACTTGACCACTCTTGGTAATTCCAATGTGAGGATGCACATATATGAATAATGCACCAGTTTCTGTTACGTGACTCATCCAAGCAAAAAGACCAACGATTCCAGGGAAAGGATATCCACCAATTCCTCCAGCAAAGAATGGACCACTGAATTGTTGCAGAGATTGTGGATATTGACCAAATGTATTGTTCGGGAAAATAGGTGCATTTTTATCATCAGAACAAATACAAGCTGCTGTGACAACATCATCTGGAGTATATCCACAAAGTGTTTGAATGTAAGTAGCACATCTGCTTCCAAATGTTTCAGCCAAAACAGCATTAGGATATGTAATTCTTACAGTATTTGTATATGCAGTTTGGTCAGCAGTCGTTGGTGCTGTTGTAGTGGTGTTAAACAAAGGAATATAATAAGTCGTTCCATTGATCAAAACAGGCAGTCCAGTAGAACCTTGGCTGATGGTCAAACCAGTTGTGTAGTTTATAGCAGTTAGCGGAAAGCCGTATGTGGTATCAATTAAATTTCTAAAATCATTAGAAGAAGGTGTATGACCTGCTGAAAATGAATCATATAGTACCTGTTTGCTTACAATTGACATAATATTATTTATCTTTAAGTCGCTTCAGGAGTTTCAGGTGTTTCAGCTTCAGGTGTTTCACCTCCTTCAGGGACTTCAGGTATTTCTGGGGTTTCTTCAGCTGCAGCTCCACCAGTAGGTGCAGTTGTTCCTCCACCCGGAGAAGGTCCGAATTCAGGAGGAGTTTCTCCACCCCCACCAGCTTTTGGAGTTTTCTCGCCACCTTCAAATTGCTTACGCCAATCCGGACCGGCTCCTGAAATCTGATCCAATTCCCATTTCATTTCAGCATCTTTACGAAGGAATTCACGGTTTGCCAATACCATACGATCTGTCCATCCCAGAATCTTCTTTTGCATATAAATCTTGCTGATGCTTTCATTATTAGTAATATTGTTGAATCCTTCTGTGCGCATCTGCATTTTTTGCAATTCACGCATTTCATAGAAATTGCTTGGTACATTAAATGCCAAATCAAAATGATTTTCTTTTAATCCATATTCAGACCACATTTTCTTAAGTTTGAGATTTGTTATAAATCCATTCTTAAGACCTTCAGCAAATCTTTGTTGTTGCCGAATAATAAATTTTGAAAACTTTAATTCTTCCCGAAGAATTTCTGTTCCATCTTTATATGTGTCTTCAGGATTAAGACGAGAAGAAGGTACCTTTAAACTCCGATACAACTTCTTCATGAAATACATCAAATCTGTCAATTCTCCAAGATTTGCACCTCCTTGAAGTTGTTCCACAGTGGTTCCATCCTGACCTGTACGTTTAGCAAACCAAAAACTGTCCAACATGCTTTGTGGGTTGAACTTTTGAACAGTCGCATCCTGATTATTATCAAATGTTTTACGACTCCAATATTGGCTCATGAGACGGCGCATATAACCCTCGGCTTTGGCCGGACTCATATTTCCCACGTCTACTTTGAAAACCAATTTTTCTGGGGCACGAACAAGACGATAAATTACAATACTATCTTCAATAAGAGAAAGTTGACGATAGGCACGGCGGGCATTTTCAAGGAAAGGAAGACGAACTGTTTTATTTTCATTCCATATTCCGCTATTAATATAAGTAACCTGATTTTTATCCAATGGAACAATTTGATAGTCCACTACCTTTGTTGGATTGGTTTTGTCAAAAAGTGGTTTTCTTAAAACAAAACCTTTGACCATCAAATTCTGAACATTTCCAAAAACAGGATCGACCAATTCTGGAGGAATGCTAACAACTCCTAAAATACCTTCCTGTGGATAATCTCTATGAATGATATGCTCGAAATAAATTTCAGCATCCACAAGCATATGCCTAAAATATTCCCAACCACGATTTTCTAATTCAAAAAGATTAATGTAACGATGAAACTCTTTTTGCAATTCTTCTTTTTGAATATCTGACAAATCATCATCATGAAAACGAATTTTTACAATTTTACCTTCTTCGTCCACATTCACAACTTCATCACATATTTCATCCAAAGCATCTGCTACTTCTGAAAAAGCAGCCATGGTTCGATAATCACGAATACGAGCAGCTTTATCAGCTTGTATGTTTGCATAAAGATAATTGGTAACGCTATTGTCACTGGCAATCGCACCTATATTGGTTTCATTAATTCCTGTGCTGCTGCTTATACTATGTTTTGCAATCGCTTCAGTTCTACGACTTCCTGTATCCTGGAAAAGTGAAAATTTTGGATTTAGCTGAGATAGAACATCAACAACTGCAAAGTTGTTGTATGGAAGACGTTCACTAATAAACTTTTGTAAACTTCTTCCGAAAGTATTGGATCCTCGGTCATTTGTAGAGGAATAATCAGCTTGAGCCATACTATTTATTTATAAAATGCAACAAATTTTCAATGTGCATTATTATTTTAAAAATAATTAACTGCTTAATATTTTAATATATGTGAATCTGCTTGACTGTGAAGCTTTGGCATAACCAGCAGGATTTGTGAAAATAAAATCAATATTACAAGCACTTAGATTAATTTTAGGAAATTGTATATTGAGTGTATTATTATCAATAATAGTATAATCTTCTATAGGATACCCTGAAAATGGATGAAATTTGCTGCTTATGCTTCTAATATGGGAATAAAAATCAAAACAAGAAAGCATTGCATTATCTGTATTTGCTGAAAGATATAATCCTTGAATTTTATATGCAAATTGATTTCCTTGAAAACGAAGTTTAAGTCCGGTGAATCCAGGCGTTATTGTCACTGTTGGTACAATTTTAGCGCGAGGAGTAAAACTACCATCTCCTAATTTTAAGTATCTGTCTCCCATAATTATACCTCCACCTGTAATTCGGACGGACCAACAAATTGAGGATTTGCACTGATGGAAATTGTATCTGTATTTTGAAATGCACTATTCGGAGAATTGCTTGTATATGATTGAGCTTGAAGATTAGCATAATTGTCGTAATTCAATGAAACACCTGGACCAGCTGCATTAAGATCTGTATTAATATAAAATATATTTTTAACATCTGGGCTTTCAGCAGGAAATATCCAACCTTTTATTGTGAAACTGGTATCTGCCACAATAAGAGATTTATTATTTGGATCCTGATCTACTGGATAATTCAGATTAACCGTTCCGTTCCAAAGCACTTCGCTTCTTATTTCTTGAGGAACTGCCAGATTATATGCTGTTGGAATTTGCCAGGAAATAATAATATAAGGATTATTGAAAGGAATGAAATTGCTCAGAATCTGATCCATATCAGTTTGATATCGGGTCAATATGCTCATGTTGATTCCTATATCAACAGGTGTAGGTGTTCGGAAATATGATGTTTGGGCAGAAGAGTCTTCTATTCGAGTTGCTTGATTCACATAGAATCCTGCAATTTTATTAAAAACTCGATTTTCGTCCCTATTCAATCCTGTAATGGTTATGGCAACAACAGGAAGAGTAAGATTTTGACCGGGGGTTACAATATCAAAAAGAACCCGTTGTTTTGGTGCATAAAGGTAACGAACCTTTATTTGGCTTTCAGCATCTCTATTTTTGTTGAATCGACGTATAACTGTTCCGTCAAAAGCATCTATGAAAGATGCTATAAGATCCTTTATTTCAAAATGATACGATTGTTGCAGCATAACTTTGTCCTAAAGTATTTACTTCAGGACAAAGCACTTAGAACCATATTTGTATTATAAAACTTTTTCTTTCTAGGTATGGGCATTACCTTCAAGCTGGAAGATATGTTGTGCATTCCTTTAGATAGATTGGTTATATGATAATCAAACTCAATATGATTTTTACGAAATCTGCAATCAAAAGGAAAAGGAATCTCTAAAATTTTTCTTTCTTTTCGATCACAACTAATTGTGAAATTCAAATAAAAATCCTTTACTGAAAAAAGAAGAAGAACACCTTCTTTATATTGTTTGTTTTCATTTACAAAAACCACCTTCTTTTGAAGATAGTTCAAAATGTTTTTCTCAATGTCTTCAGGAAGTTTCAACTGTCCATGTACCTCATTTTTTCGCCAGGAGAAAGAATGGCGAGGTTTTTTTCAAAGAAATCCCAGAACTTATCGGAAGGAATAATTTGCACCAAATCGCAATTATCCATACTTATGTTACGATAATCTTGCATAATGATATCCCAAACATTCAAAACGTTTTTTGCATTTCGGTTAAAATAAGGAACTGGTTTTGTGTTTGTTACCGGACGAAAATTTAAAGTGATTCGACCAGCAGCAGTGCTAAGAAAACGTTTATCATTGCTGCAAATCATATGGCGCTGTGCTGGATGACCTGCTTTTGGTCTTCGTCGGGCAAAACGAATTTCAGCGACGTTTGTTTCTAGAATTGTTTTTAGAGCTTGCAGGCTTGTTTTCATTTTTTCTTGGACGGCAAACACCGAATATTCTTTGTTCGTTGATAAAAATTCCGTTCTTAACAAGTCCGTGATTGGTAACTTCAATTTTTCCAATCAAAACACCCATATTGTTTGGAAACATGATAACGTCTCCTTTTTTAACAAGATTGCAATTTGGACCCATGAGAATTACTTTTGCCAAACGCCAAGCATTTGTCATAGCATTTGTTTTTACAATAATACCGTTTCTTACAATTTCATCCTTATCTGTTGTGGTATCTACAAATTCAGCAAGGATTACGTCATCCAAAATTTGATCCAGATCATATCCTAAAAACACACTATCAAAAGAATTTCCACTGAATCCACTAAGGTCAATTATACTTTTCGTTACGGGTACATGATCTATATTCACATAGGTAATTACAACGTTTCGTAAATTTTCAAGAAGTTTTTTAAATCTTTTTCATCTGTTGTTTTAACAATCATTTCTGCATCACGTTTACCGACCTGCATTATTTTGCAAATAATATCAGTGGGATCTTCTTGTTTTTTGTTCTTATTTTTATTAATATAATCTATTTTTTTATAGCTTTTCTGTGGAATAAAAACAAATAGAAATTTTGACAATAAATCAGGATCTTCTGTCAAATGAGGTTTATTGCAAAAAGTGTTAACATTTGAACAGGTTTGTTTATCATAAAAACTAATCCACCGGTTAAGCATGAATCCGCTTATATTTTCACTACAACTGTCTGTTCCTGCAAGCTTTGCCTTTTTACTGAAAAGCAAATTGTTTATATACTGAAAAAAATTTAACATGCCGTAGATCTTAGAAAAATTGCATCAGAAACTTTATAAAACATATCCACTATGGTTTGAGAAAACTTATTAACCTGTTCTTCATTCAATCCCATTTCATATGTATATATAGGTGCATTATCACCAGCTTTATTGCATATTGCAATATGACCTATGCTACAAGAATTGATTATTCTGTATTTGGCAATATTCAGTATTCCTTGATTCTGTATAATGCTTTTTCTTTGAAATTCTTTCGTAACAATCATATTATCCATGTTTACTGCAATTGGCATTTTAAGAAATTCTTGAGAAAGAATATTGGCAATTGAACTTATAAGAAAATGTGAGAACAGTGCCCCTGATACAGAATCCTGAACAAGAGGATTTTCATAAACAATGTGAATTGCTTCGTCCATTTTATCAATTGAAAATTGAGAGAAGTCATAACCTTTTCCCGGATCCAGTTCTCCAGCAAAAACAATAACGTTTCCACTTGGAAGTGCCTTATCCTTAAAATAGGCATGAGCAAACCTTTTGTTTATGATTTCCAGATTATATTTTTGTTTTGGTAGTATCATATGATTCTATAATTTGTATGGGATAGATCAGTAATATTATATCCTCCCGAATAAGAAATGCTACTCTGCAAGTCCTGTTCTATTTCTAAAAGCATTTGCAAATATGTTTTTCCATTTTCTTCAACTAAAACAGTTGTCCCTTCAATATTTTCAACAGAAAGATTGTTTATGATCTTATGTTCATAACTAGCAGATCCAAAATATTTTTTATATAATTTTGGTTTTTTGAACTCCAGGTCACTTTTTGAATCTGTTACAGGATATTCTATAATTCTATCTGCAGGGCTATCTGTGCATGCTGCAAACATACTTCCAACCATATTGATGGTGGAACCTGCAACAATGCTCTTGGCAATGTCTCCATGACAACGAACGCCTCCATCTGCCATTATAGGCACATCCACTTCTGCACACTCCTGAATACATGTAAACACTGGAAGTGTAAATCCTGTCTTGTCTTTGGTTATACATGCCTTGCCTGTGCCTATTGCCACCTTGACCATATCTGCACCCCAGTCCTTTAAGTCCTGTGTTCCTTGTTTGGTGGTAACATTTCCAGCAATAACAAGAGTGTCAGGAAAATATTTTTTAATCTTTCTTATAGCTTCTTTTACAAGAAAATGATGACCATGTGCAACATCAATAAGAATACAATCAACTTTAAGGTTTTGTTCTTTTAATTGATCAACTATTTTGTCGCATTTTTCTCTTACACCAACAGAAATTGAAATGAATTTCCAATTTTCTTCGTTTGCTTTTTTAACAAAATTTAAAGTGTCACCAAACCGATGCATTACATAAAAATACATGTTTTCAGATAAAAATTTTCCCAACTCATCGTTTATCGTGCAAACCATATTTGAAGGAGTTACTGGCAACTTAAAAACATTATTTCCAATACAAACCTTTGTATCTGCACCTTTTCGGGATTCCAATTCACTATATTTTGGAATCAATACAACATCTTCAAACCCTATGGCTTTATTCATATACAAATCTTATCACAATTATTTTTTATTCAAGGCAGGATTCCAGATATTAGGATTATCATAATAATATTCAAGCATATCCACCACCTGTTTTGATAATTTTAATTTCTTCTTAATATCTTCTTTATGATGCTGATGAACATTATTTCCAATAAGACCGTATTGAACAAAAAAAGATATGTCGGTTATACTTCTATTCATGCATTTTTGTCTGAATTTATTGTTTAAATATTTTTCAGCCGACCATATATCCCCACAAGAAAAATAAGTATCATCAAAAATATTTTTTAATTGTTTAAAATCACAAATAAAAGGAGAGTCGTCAAACGACCAACTACCTGTTTTACAAAAATCATATGTGTTTGTATTATAAACATTAAAACTTTTTGTTTTATATAAAATTTCTTTACGCATTTCTTTGAAAAGACTTATTTTGTGAGAAAGACTTACAATTTCATATTCAAAATTAAAACAAACATCGATCAGATCTGAAAAATTGGATTCATCTATCTCATTAGAAAAAGTATCATCCTGATAAAAGAAAAATTTTTCACACTTAAGATCTGAAAGTACATTTAGTAAATTTGATATGCACTGCGTATAACTTATATTGTTAAATTCTAATATAATTTTATTTTCAACAATTTGATTATTTTTTACATAATCTCTGACATTCTCCGTTACATTATGCAGAGAAATTATATTTACATCAAAATTATCTGTAAATTTTTTAAAAAAACCATCCTCACTTCTTGCCATTAAAAGAGGCAAACGATCAATATACGTTTGAAAAAAAGAAACCTTCATTCATTAGAATATAATTCTTTACTAAATTTTTGCATATCACTAATCTGTACTTGAAGATCAGGTATATTGAACAAATTATTTTCACCATGAATTGTTTGTAGTGTGCGGTCGCATTTCTTTCCAGATTCTGCTTCCTTCAAATCTACCTTTATTTTATAAACATCAGTGATGAGCTTAACCAATTCATATTTGTTCAATGATCTTGGTGAAAGGGCATGACGTGTTCCTGTCCACCATATGTTCTTCTCTATCATGGTTTCAATTATTTTTGCATAAGTCAAACAAGTTACTCCATTCCATAAATGATCTGTAAATCCTTTTGCTTCTTTTCCATCTAAGGTTTTACACCACTCCACAAGACTTCTTTTATTAACTGTTTCCTCACCAATAATGCTTACTCTTAAATTAGTGGCATGCTTTGTTTCACCCAAATACTTGGTTACACCATATACATCACTTACATCCATTTCACTGATTTCTTTATATGCACCTGTATTTCCAGAATAAATGCAGTCAGTTGTCGGGTGTAAAAGTTTGAAACCCTTTTCTTTAGAAAGATCTGCCAAAATCCTGGGAACAATAGAATTTACTTTAATTGCATTGATTTCTCCCAGTTCATCACATCTGGGTTTGATAGTTCCTACACAGTTAACAACAAGATCATTTACACCCACATCATATAATTTATTAAAATTATTTTTTAAATTATCAGTATCTGAAACGTCCAAATCCTCACGTGTAATTCCTTTTACAACAAAATTCTTTCCAAGATATTTGAAAATATATCTTCCAAGCATTCCATTCTTACCCAATACAATTATTTTCATCGGTAGTCCTCCTTCCAAATATCCACAAGATCATAGTCAAATCGAAAATCATCTCCCAATGATTCTTGAAGTGTGCTTGTGCTAAAGAATTGAATTATAGTATCCTTCTCTAAAGATTTAAATCCATTTGCATAACCAGATGGAATATACACTATTTTAGGATTGTTTGCAGACAAAACAGTTTTAAAAATTTTTGAATTGTCCAATTCACCATTTTTATTTTTTAGATTCATCATTACATCAAAAGGAACCGCACCAATCAAAGCTGTTCCTTTTGCAACATAAACATATTTGGCTTCTTTCTGGTGAGCATGCCAAGCCCGGATGAATCCTTCTCGGTGGTTTTGTACCTGATAAAATCTTTTAACTCCTTCAAAATTGAAATCATTTACAAAACGAACTGTTCCACGATCATCTGTTGCCAATCCACCATTTAATGTTTTAATTTCATTTTTTTCCATAAAGTCTCCTTATATAATTTCCGTTGTGATAAACATCATCCATTACTTGTTTAACACGTTTTTGTTTAAAAACATCGTTCATTTCTTTTATCCCAGAAACCAATGAATATTGAGGGTTCCATCCTGTTTTCATGATCTTTTCATTTTTGACCTTATAATTCCTAAGATCTTCAAATGGTATTTCGCTATATTCAATCTTTGCAGATGGAATTTCTTCTTTTATGGTTTCAGCGATGTCACGCATTGTTGCATTTCTTTCAGAAAGATTATAGATTCCTGAAATATTATTTGAAATTCCAAACAATGTTGCATTTGCCACATCCTTTACATGCAAAAGAGGTCGCCATTGTTCTCCACCAAATACCTTTAATGTCTCACCCAAAGATGCCTTGAGTGTTAATACATTTACGACCAGATCCAAACGTAGCCGACTATGACTATCTCCCAACCCATAAAGTGTACCTAATCTGAAAATTAAGCTATCAGGTCTCTTTGAGAAAAGATACTGTTCTGCTTCAAGTTTTGTTTCAGCATAAATGGAAAGAGGATTTGGTGTTGCATTTTCATCAATAAGATCGTCATTTTTTCCATAAACTGAACATGTTGAAGTGAAAATTATTTTCCCCTTATAATTGTCTGTTATCCATTTAACAGGAGTAACGTTAATATCATAAGATAATTGTTTGTCTACAGCACATGCAGGATCTCCAACCAATGCTGCAAGCATAACAACAACTTTATAATTATGAATTACCTTATCCAATTCCTTTACATCTCGAACATCAATATTATAAAAATCCACTTGTTTTAAGAAACGATCTTCATAAATCAAATTGTCTAAAACTGCAGGCTTTAACAGATTATAATTTTTTGTTGTTGGTGACTTCGTTATAAGATCAGTCAAATAACCTCCAATATATCCTGATCCACCAATAATTAGTATTTTATCCATATTAACCTTATATATCAATTAGTAAAAAATTGTCAAATTTTACGATAATTTTTTTAAAAAACAGGTATTGTATCGGCTTTACACCCACCAAACCACCACATACACTCAGCAAATGTACTGAGTCGACTACAAACTAACATATCACTTTTTGCACCCAATAACATTGTTGCTGCAGAATATTGCATTTGCGTGATATGATTTGGTTTAATATATGTTATTACATTGTAATCTTTCAAATAATCAAAATATTCTGGTAAAACGCCGTCTTTATCTGAAGTAAGAAAAATTGTTTTTGCTTTTGGTAAAAATTTATCAATTGCATTTTTATATGTTTCAAAATTATAATCTCTTATAACGCCATCACGAATTTGAGTGCAGTTAGGAGGATCAAACTTGTGTGTCCATGTTCTTATTTGTATTGTTAATAATGGATATTCAAATTGCTTAGAAACTCTATCTACCTCGGATAAAACCTCATTTTTCCATTTAATTTTTTCAATTCCATTTTGAATCCTTTTATATACTTTATCACATATAAGACTTCTATCGTAAAACCAATCAATAGTAAGATTTTCTGAAAATAAATGAGCAATATTTTCATTTGTAATATCAGGTTTTCTTCCCAAAACTTTAGCATCATTTATTAAATCGGGCTGTTCTGATTCTTCTGATTTTAAAATAAGAAATCTAGCTGAAATAAATGATTCACCAAATTCATGTGGACCATGACAAATTAAAGAATCATCAAAAATTTCTCGACAATCTGCATCAAACCAATGATTAACTCTAGGTAGTATATTGGTTTCTGCTATGCTTAAAGCAGTAATAAAAGACTTAAGAAAGTTACATAAACCAGATTCTATTTGAACTGTAAATTTCATATAAAAAAATTATTTCACAAATTCATTTAATACAGTTGTCCATTTTTCACGGCACCGTTCAAGAGTATATTCCTTTGAGTAATATTGTCTAGGAGAAAATAAATTAAGATTTTTTACAACATATCTTATTGTGTTTGGAAAATCTTCATCATTTGCTATTAATCCCCAGGTTTTATCGTCTTTTCTGTCCAGATAACATCCCATAGGTCTTGATACCATTGGAATATCACATGCGCCTATTTCTATCCCGGCAAAATGACCCTCTTCATTTCCGGAAGTACAAATAGCACATACAGATGAATTAATTAAAAGTCTGACTGTTTCGGTATTAACTCTGTTGAATATACGTACACGATTTCTACTGTGAGATGGTATGACATCCAAATTAGTATTATCCTTCATTACTAAACAAAAATTAAAATCGGTCATCGCTTCTATTAGATTCAAAACTCGATGAAATCCTTTTTTATGATATGAAGAATCACCTATAAAAATAATTGAATTAGGTAAAACATCAGGATGTCTTTCAGGGATAGGTTTAAAAAAATTAAAATCAGATGATTGTTCAATTACTCTTACGTTTTTTGGATTAATTCTATCTTTATAAATATTGTATGTTTGTTTTGAAGCAAAAACTACACATGTGGATGCGTTTATAACTTCTGTTTGCATAGGTTCATTCATCGTATCTTGAATTAAACTGAATGTAGGAACATCAATATTAAGTTTACGAAAATAAGAACCATTTCTAATAATATAATCAGGATAAGGTTTAGTAGATTCTATTACATTTGGAAGTATTGAATAATCTGTATATCCATTACATTTGTCTTTAAGATTAGGAAACCAATCTAATAAATCATGCCAAAACGTTCTTGTATTAGGTATGCATGTCAAACAATCATTTACCAGCCACCCATTCTTAAATTGTCCCCATTTGGATTTATCTATAATGTTATTCATGATATATCATTTTTTATAAAAATTTAGCCAATATTCAATCATCTCATCCATTAATTGCTCAAACGTATAATCAGGTTTCCACCCTAATTCGGTTGTAATTTTTGTACAATCACCTCTTAGGTAGGGCAATTCTTCAGGTCTTAAAAATTTCGGATCTTGCACAATATAATCTTTGTAATTTAATTGTAATTTATCAAAAACATAGTTACACATATCTCTAACAGAACGTGTTTCGCCTGTTGCCACTACCCAATCATCAGGTTTATTATGTTGCAATATTAAATGCATTGCCCGTACATAATCTTTTGAATGACCCCAATCCCTTTTAGAGTCCAAATTACCCATCACTAATTTGTCTTTCATACCTAATTTAATTTCTATTGCTGTTTTAACCACTTTGTTTGTTACAAAGTTACTGCCACGTCTTGGTGATTCGTGATTAAATAAAATACCATTACTCGCAAATAATTTATATGCTCTTCTATAATTACGAACTATATTGTATCCAAATACCTTTGAACAACCATAAGGACTAACAGGGTTCATAACTGTTGTTTCCTTTTGAGAACCATCTTCTTCTACGGATAAACCAAACATTTCTGAACTACTTGCTTGATACAATTTAGCATTTGGGCATGCATGTTTATATGCTTCCAATATATTAATAACACCTAATGCATTTGTTTGTACTGTAAATTGTGGAATATCAAAACTTATTCTGACATGAGATTGGGCGGCTAGGTTATAAATTTCATCTGGTTGTATTTCCCGCAACAACCTTTCCATTACTCCTTGATCCAACAAATCACCATAATGCACATGTATTTTATCTCTTACTGAATCCAATCTTGTTTGTTGATGTTCAGGCATAGAATTTCTGCGCACAATTCCATATATTTCATATCCTAACGAAATCAGATGTTCGGTCAAATAGCTTCCATCTTGTCCATTTATACCTGTAATAAATGCTTTTTTCATGTTTATAGTCGTATTTATGATCGCAATAACTATTGCAATAGTTATTACTTTTTAAAATGTCCTATGACCAGAAAACACTGACATTTTTGTTAGATCTGGCCAATCTTGGTATTTCCATTTTCTTGGTTTTGTTTCAATCGCTTGTGTTAACTTATTGAGTCCTAACTGCGCTGTTTCTGGTGTCATATAGTAATGGTATCCCAATATATCAATATTTTGTTCTCTCCAAGGTATATCAGGAAGACGGCCATCATAGCTCATTTTTTTAAGTATAATTCCGTCTTCTTTATTATCTAATAATATCATTCCTCCACGACCTAAACTCAGATGTTTTTGGAATTGAAAACTTACACACATATAAGTATTTGGGATATAGCTATTTTTTTCCCATAATACTGCAGCATCAATTATTTTTTTATCATCATAATTTAAACTATAAAAATTATCCCATTGTTCATCTCTCCAATCTAATTGTATTTTTAATTTATTAGCTAACATGGGTATGGACAAATATGTACGTACTGGAACACTAATCTTTGTTATATTGTTTAATCTCAAACATAATTCAATACCATGCGTACAACTATCAACAGCCACTGCATAAGGCGCATTAAAAAAAAGCGCAATTTCATTTTCAAATTTTGTTACTGTGTTAAACATTTTAGTTATTATAACCTAATTTTTTTGCATTAGAAATAGCTTTGGTGCCATCAATTTTTTTAGTTAATACTGCAGGATTTCCTTTATATACACCCCATTCTTCGGTATCACCTAATAATAAACTTCCGGCAGCCAATAATACACCTTTTCTTAATCTGGAACCTGGTAGTACGATTGAATTTGTTCCTATATTAGAAAATTCATCCATAATTACAGATTCTATAATTTGCTTGCCTTTTAGTTCATGCGGTATCATTGCTCCAAACAAACCACTATCGTCAAATCTGTCAGATCCGCATATTATTCTAGCTCCTGCCATTATGTTGTTAAATCCTTTAGCAATAAAGTTAGCAGTTTTACCTCCTAAAATAGTTACATAAGGACTGATATGCACATAATTACCAATTGATATTTGTGTTGTACAATAAAACCCTTTATCTATAGCAACATGATTATATATGATACAATTATCTTTTTGTTTTATTACAATATCCAAATCTAAAATTACATCCTGGCCAATTTTCACAAAATAAATGTTTTATCAATTTTTTGACCATAATACGGACCAGTTTTATATTCATAAACAAATGTATCATCTTCTAATATTAAATAATTATGCCCGCCTGCAAATGTAAAACTAGCATCTCCAGCTGATAATATCGGCTCCGCAATTATAGTATCATCTATATCATAAAAAATACATTGTACTTTTCCTTTTATAACACACCAACTTTCTTGTGGTATATAATTTTCATCATGTCTTGGGTTAATATTATGTTTATGAGGTTTAAATGTTTGTCCTTTGGGCAATTTTAATGCAGCACATTGCAAATATGTTTCTTCAGAACTTAAATCAGTACGAGTTGATACAATATCATTGTATCTTACAATTTGGTGAAGAAGTTGGCCGTTAATTTTAGAATATATTTTTTCCATATTACTCACTCTTTTCTCCCTCCTGGATATGATATGCCAAAGAATTAAAACAAGTTATATGTTTCATGTCATATTTTTTTTCCAGAATATCATGAAAATAATAATCATCTCCAGATTTTAAAAAAGGATCTCCAAATTTACCTATTCCTGTTGTATAAAGGTTTCCTTCTGGATAACCACCCGATTCCCTGAATGTTTTAGTTTCAAATAAACAAGGCATATAAAGACCTAGAGATCCTATTTTATCTAATCTGGATATTTTTGCACTTTCCAACCAAGCTTTATTGTTAAAATTTTTTGGATGGGTACCAAAATTATATTCCCGAGCCCAACCTCTATTTGGTATTCCTGCTCCAACTTCCAAACGTCCACTTTCAACAAGCCTGCTGCATGGAATGTTTTTTCCATTATGATGCTGAAACAAACCATCAATCCATCCTTCACTAAAAGCCATATCGCTGTTAACAAAAATAATATTGTCAAATTCACTTGTCATACCCCCATAATTCCATGCACGATATGTCCGATTCAAATAATAATCGTTTGGGTTTTGATCATTATAAATTGAATATTTTATAGGTTTTGTTTTTATATGTTCCAAAACTTTATATGAAGCATCATTACAAATTATTCGAAACCCTATTTTTATATTTTCTGATTTACAAACATCTGAAGAAAATTGATCAACTATAAAATCCAAAAAATCGATACTTTTATAAATCATAGTGATGATTTCAACATTCCTGGGTATCATGATATTTCTCCGGAATAAAGTTCAATCAGCTTTTTTTTGTTTATAGGATTTTGCTCTTCGTTTACTTTAAACCAATCGGGAATAATTTTTTCTGGCAATTTTTCTACAGTAAGTGTTTCTTCGTCAATCAAACGATCCAAATCCCATCCTTTTTGACCAAGAGATTTATAGTTTAAATATTTGTCAACAATATACCTATCTTTACTGAATCCCAAATGAATCACACTCACATCAACAGGACATCCTCTGACTGTTCCTTGGGGCACTTGACCATGGTGCAATCCTTTTATTTCTTCAAACCATAGGCGGGTTGGCTTTCCCCAAAGAGGAAACCAATGTAAATGCAGATTGTGATAACCTTGATCTACCCTATACCAAACATCGCTTCTCCAAAGGTTATAATGACCAAAACAAGGCAAATCAATACCCTTATCATCCAACTTTTTGCAAAGCTTTCTTAAATTATCATCAACTAAAAGTCTTCCATCAAGTAAAAGATCACCATCAAGCCATAATACCCAATCAACATCTGGATGTTCTTTTAATAAAAGTTTATATAATTCAGCTTTGCATATAAGTTCTTCATTAAATCTGTTTACTGGGCTGTAAAGAACTGTTGTTTTATGCTTATATTTTTCATATATTTCTCGGCTATTATCCGTGCTTGCCTGATCCCATATATAAATATGATCACAAGGTTCCATGCATCGGAACCAATTTTCCAGATTACCCCGAGAAGCTTCATTTCTGAGTTGAGCAAAACCTATAATTTTCATATTAGCAACCTTTTCCTCCGATTATTGAATTATCATTCCAACCATTTTCAAGTGTTTTTACAAAAATATGACTTTCATTTATTTCTTTTGTGATTACACGATTTTGTAAAAAATTATTTAGTTTAGATCCGAAATATTCAATGTCTTTCGCAGACAAAAAACTGGCATCCTCAACATTCTTAAGTTCCAATTTTTTAAAATTTTTTATGTATGAAACTGTAAAATATTTTTTATATATTTCAGTTTCAAACCATGCCTGTGAAAATGCTTGTTCAACTTGAACTCCTTGTTTATTATTTTTTATATATTCAATTAATTGTTGCAAAACTTCACGTTTAAAAATAATTACTGGAAAATTTATAAAAAAATCATTTTTAAATTTTTCTTGCCGTAAAAAAATCTTTGTTTCGGAGGACAATTCTTTATAAGATTTTTCAGATTTAAGATAATCATTTAATTCATCTATATTTCTTCCCTGTTCCATTCCAGAAAACATTAATAAAATTGCTCCGATTTCACGTCCATCACTTTTCAATTTTTGTATTTGTTCTATTTCTTCATTTGTAGGAATTCGTTCCACAGATACATCATCCTCGCAATAAAAAACCCAATCAGAAATAAAATTTTTAGATCCTTCAACCAAGTTTCCAAAAATTCCTTTTCTTTCGTGAACAAAAACATTCCATCCATATTTTTCAAATGAAGAAAAATCTTTTTCGATATTTTCCACAAAATCATCTATTGTTAGATTTTTTATAGTAAAATTGTATTTGTCTAAAAATTCTGTACATTTTTTTAAGTTTTCAAATCTATTTTTAAGATTTGTACCTATTACAACACAGTCCATATTCATATATTTTTTAATACCTCGATTATTTTTTCAGATGTAGTTCCATTTCCCAACCAGTCAATATTTTTATTTTCTTCAAATTTTTTAACAAAATTATTTATATTATCTATTTCATAACGACAAACATGATCATTTATTTTTAACATAATCGAACAATGATTTTGTATGCTTTCGGGTCGTTCAGTATAATCCCTAGGAACAATCACTGGAACATTTAATAATGCAGGTTCTTCTTGGGCTGTTCCTGAATCGCTTATGATAAAAATAGAACGATTGCATAATTTCAGATATTCGTCAAAACTTTGAAGAGGTATGCATATGCAATTCTTTTTATATTCTTCATATAATCCATATTCTTCAAGTTTTTTTACTGTTCTAGGAAAGTTTAAAAATAAGAATGTATAACCATAATTCTTCTTGAAATGTTTTATATAGTCCAACAAAATCTGCATTCGGTTTTTATATAAGAAATTTTCTGGACGATGAATATCAACCAAAACATGTTCATATGTTCTTTGTCCAAACTTCTTTTGTTTTACAACTTCAACGATAGTATTTCCCACTACATGAATGTTTTGGGCATCAATATTTTCTTTTAACAATTTTTGCTTATAGTTTTCATGATAAACGAAAAGAATATCAGACACACTATCACAAACAACCCGATTGATTTCCTCTAGCATTCTTCGGTCTCCAGATCTCATTCCCGCTTCAATATGAATTACACAATATCCTTCTTTTTTTACTGCGACTGAAGATGCAACTGAATTGGAATCTCCTAAAAAGATAACACCATCAACATTTTTTAAGGTTCGCAAAAGTTCAATAAGTTTTACTGAAGCTTCTGCAGTTTGGTGAAAATGTTCTTTACCTTCTCCACCAACATGAAGATTATGATCTGGATTTCTAATAGAAAGATTATTAAAAAAAACATCTGAAAGCATTGTATCAAAATGCTGCCCGGTATGAACCATGACATGATTGAAATTATCATCAAGCTTTTTAAAAATTTCCGACATACGGATAAAATCCGGACGTATGCCTGTCACTGTAACAAATGTTTTTTTCATTGATTGTAATGGGTTATTTTACGAGGAACCATCTTACCTAGACCTTTTGTGTTTTCAACCCTATAATCTGTTATTTTGCATGTGTATTTTTCAAATAATGTACGATTAAAATCCTGAAATAATTGTGAAAGAATAGGGTGATGTTGTGTGTAATTTCCCAAACCATGCCATTGATGTATTACAATAGGAACATTGCTGTATTGTACATTCATTTTTTTATTTAAAATTCGTTTCACCAAATCATTATCATCATAGGCAACAGCAAAACTATAATTTTCATCAAAACCTCCAAGATCATCCAAATCCTTTTTCTTTATGGCACATGCAAAATGCATTTTTGTGTCCCTATAAATTGGATGATTATACCATGCGGTTTCTTCGCAATGGCTAACTGGACGGTTCACTATTGGATTTATAGACTGATTGATGACTGAAAAATCAATTTCTTTTACATTTTCATTTCTTATTTTTTCAGAAAGCTGCTTGTCTATGTTATAGCAACTAAAAACCAAATAATCGTTATCAGATATAGTTGAAGCTTTTTGAAGAACTTGACCCATATGAAAACATTCAGGGTTTTGAATTAAAACTGTGTCTCCTTTGACATAACTAAAACCTATGTTGAATGGAATGCACGGATTGGTATAAAATTTATTTTCTTTTTCTAATCGAACCAATGTTATTGGGAAATCGTATTGTTTGAGTTTTTCTTCAAGACGATGCTCTTCAGAGCTACAATCATCAACAACAATTAATTCAAAATCAGTATATTTGCTTTTTTTAATTGTTCTTAAAGTGAACTCAAAAAGATCCCACCGATTATTATAAGCTGTTACTATAGATACCATTTTTCTTTATTTCTTTTAGTATTTTTATTACTTGTTCCCTGCTTGAATCTGGAACGCAATTTTGCCATGCTGGATTATAACCATGTTTTTTGGAAAATAAACCAATACCTTTAATAATATTTTCCCGCCAATCATTACGGGGTCGAATCGAACTGCTATGCTCTGAACACATTTGTTCACCAATATAATCCATACTGTCAGCAAGGTCTGCCCAATTCCAATAAGGAGTGGTATAACCTGCTTTGGCTATTCGATAACTATGCTCTACATGTTCAAAAGCGTTAAGAAATTGTTCATCAATAAAACCAACCCTTTCCAATACTTCCCTTGTATAATAACAAAAAGACCCTACACATCCTTGAACAATTGCAATTTTTAGATTATCTGGATATTCCACCACAAACCGAGGACATGCCGGACCTCCTGATAAGCCATTTTTATTGGCAGGACCATGATAAGCAAACATAAAATGTTGAATTCCTGTAGCTTCCCTGGCTTTTATATATTTGTTGAAAACATCAGTATTTTTAATAATCATGTCATCTTCAATTATGAAAATGTGCTCAAATCCCCTTTCCAATAAGTTTTTAAATAATATATTTTTACTTTTACCTACACCCTGATTTTGTTTATTTTGTATAAAAACATGATTTTCACGGGTAGGTTCTTTAATTGGTTCACCATCATTGATTGTAACCACAAAATAGTCTTCTGGAATGCTTGCAAGGCATTTATTGTAAAAATCCTGCCTATTGCAAGTTACTATTCCTATACCAATGTTTTTCACTTGTATTGATTTACTTTAATATAAATAATATCAATGGCTGATCCGAATGTAGTTAATATCAAAGGATTACCTCGTATTGAGGAAATTGTTAATGGTAATCTTTTAATAGTCGAAAACGAACAAGGCACAAATACGCTTGATTTTGTTAATTTTGTTATTGGTCCAAATAACACTAGTTTTTTTAATCAAATTATAAATTTATCTGCTGCCGTGGTTTCTTTAAGTGCCACAACCACCAGTCTTATTAATAGTTTAAGTGCTACAACCACCAGTCTTATTAATAGTTTATGTGCCACAACAAATGCTCAAATACAATCACTTTCCAGTACTGTAGATACTAAACTTTTAAATGTATCTGCAATTTATTACACAACAGGAACAGTAATCATAAGTACTGGATATAATATAAGCGATTTAGCTTCAGTTATAAAACCTTCTTCAAATCTGGATATATCTGCAAATGATTTCACTTTGGTTTTAGGATCCAGTGCAAGTGGATATCCAATTCTTTATATGAATAACAATGATGTTACCAATATTGGAAACGTTGTTAATTTTTACGTAAGAACAACCAATATTGTTCAAACAAGCAGCATAAGTATTCGATACAGAATTTTAAAACCTTATTCGGTTTAAATTATATTTATAAAAGATTACCTGTAACTACAACTCTACCTGATAATCCTGTATATGAGTTTGTCCCTAAACTTTCTACTCTAAACCATATTTTATTTTGCGGAGATGCATCATCACCTGAAACTAATGCTTTTCCATTTAATGCAGTTACAGATCCACCAATTCTATAATATCTGTTTGTAGTAAATGTATTGCCACTAGCAGTTACTGGTGTAAGTGAGTTTGTAACCTGATTAGCAGCATTTGTTAATGTATCGTGTCTATATAATCTAAATGTAGGTAAGCTACTATCACTCACACTACCGCCTACTACTGCATCAATAATAATGGAATAATCTGTAACTAAAAATATTTTACCAGCTGGAACAGTATATAGTAATTGAGGAGATAATGTATTAAGAAAATTTATCGAACTTAAAGCTGTAATACCTACGGCTATTTGAGGGGATATAGTTGTAGCTGGGTTTGGTATAATACTAGAAATAGAATTTACAGTGCTGTAAACACTATCCCAACTGGCACTTGATGCATACATTTTAGATTTTGTAGCTTCCCATCCAGCACTATTGGTTCTTACATTGCTGTAAACGCTATCCCAACTGGCAGATACTGTTGGTATCTGTCCCAGATTAACATCAGTTCCTGTTAGATAAGCCGCACTATTATTAATCAGGTTAGTATAAGCATTGGTCCAATTAGCACTATTTGTTCTTACTGAGCTGTAAACACTATCCCAACTACCACTAGCAACTTGTAATGGTGTTATATAAATGCTTTCTTCCCAAGTATCACTAAGCGATTTTACAGTGCTATAAACGCTATCCCAACTGGCACTAGCAACTTGTAATGGAGTTATATAAACGCTTTCTTCCCAAGTATCGCTCAAAGATTTTACAGTGCTATAAACGCTATCCCAACTGGCACTGGCAACCTGTAATGGAGTTATATAAACGCTTTCTTCCCAAGTATCGCTCAAAGATTTTACAGTGCTGTAAACACTTATCAATTGTTTTGAGGATAGATCTGCTTGAAGAGTATTTTTCAAAAAATCAGTATAATTTATTTGAGTTTCCCGAATACCTCGATAACCAACCAAATAATCTTGGAAGGTTAAACTTGACACTGAATCAAATGTTGCAAAAGTACTATCAGCCATATTACATTCCTATACCTCTTACGGTTGGCTCCTTGTATATTATTTTTTCCTTTTCTTTTTCTATAACGTGGGTTTCCACATTATTTACCTTAATTTTGCGTAAATGTTGATATAAAAGAACCAAAGCAAGCGCCATCGGATCAAAAACAAATATTAATATCAAAATAAAGTATCGAACAGTGCGATCCAAATCCAAGTCCAATCCTTCAGAAATGAACTTAAATGTCAAAATATCGCTCTTTTTGACCTGAATTTGTTTGTTTGTAAGAATCTGTGTTTCCAATTCAAGTATTTCCCTTTGAGTTTGATCATATTCTTTCATTAAATTTGAATATTCTGTATTGGCAGATTCTATGGCTTTTGATGAAACATCAATCATTTTATCTTTAGTTTGTTGTGCCCTTTTGTCATTATAAACAATTTTATCTCCTTCTTTGTCTTTGCCTTCCACCATGGTTGTGCTTTTCACAGCATCATTAAGACGTTGTTCTTGTTCTTTCTTACTATCATTCAATTTTTTTAAACGGTCGTCATATTGCACAAGAATTTCTTTTTTCTTTGCTTTGATACTTTCCAAATTGTTTATTTTTCCTTCATCAATTGAATATTCCGCTTTACTAACAGTATATGCAGAACTTAAAAATCCGTAAATTCCAAGACTTGTGATAAGAGAAAGTGCAATTACACCTGCAACAAGATAACTGGTCAGCATTTTGTTAAGCTTATGCCAAAGATTATGAAGTCCAACAGTGGCTGAAAATTTTGCAGCTTCTAATGCCAATCCAAGAATAATGATAGGAATGAATTGGCTTTTGAAAAGATGGGCCAGTCCATATACAGAAAAGAACGCGGCACTTCCGGCTAGTACGAGAATGCTTGCTAAAAGAGAATATTTGTATAGATCAATCTTCACGAAAGGAATGTTATATCACCGGAACTAGGTGCACCCCCTCCTGATGTTATTCTTGCTCCCTGAGCATTAATCGGAAGAACTCCTGTTGGGACTGTTCCAAATGTAACCCACTGACCACCCACATAAAAATCATAAGCTTTGCTGGATCCAACAAAAACACTGGCCGCAGCAGAAGCAGCACCAACAATAGTATTTGTTGTAATTGGTATTGCTTTAGTGAATCCTGCTGGTGTGGTTATTACAGCATAACGATTATAAATTAAAGGTTGCGTGTCACGATAAGCTGGATTAGCGCAAACAGATGGATTCAGGGTAGAATCCAATATAGAAGCGTTAAAAGTGGTTATAGGAGGAAAAACAGTGCTAGTGGAAAGCTCTTTAAATTTTCCTTCTTCTAATGTTTGATAAAATCTTACTGTTTCGCTTGGTAATATTGCCATTAAAATATTTATCAAAAATGCATATTAATTAATAAAACCATTTTTCAAATTATATACACTGTTTCCTTCTGTATCTGTAATTTCCAAAATATCTTCATTATAGATATTAATTTTTTCAAAAATACTTTTATGTGCCTCATGAGCATCTATGGCAGATGTATCAACTGTACGGATTTCCTTTTTCTCATTATTCACGACTTTTACAGTGTAATTTTGATTCATAAACCTATTTACAAGCGTTATTCTTTTTTAAAGTTTGTTCTTATCTATGCCCAAAGTGAAATTTTCACATCCCAGACAATCTTCTACATTAAAAACTCTGAATCTTCCATCATTTAATTGTACCAGAAACATGCAACTATGATCCAATCCATAATCAATAAGAACTATTGCTCGTCCTTCTCCATGGTCTTTAGCAACAACCCAGATAGGAGGGTCTAGTTGCAATAATCTTTGATTCATTAAAAACTCCCAAGCAATTGAACTTGTGACATTTTATTTAAAATATTGTCTTCAGTTAAAACAAAGTTGCTGTAAGCTATTTTTTCCAAAATATTTGGATTTTTTAAATTAATCATTCTGCCCAAGTTTTTACATGTTCTAACTTCTATTATAAGGCATGGACTAAAACCGTTCATGAACAATGAAGGGCTTTTCCATTCATAAAGATACTGATTGCCATAAACCTTCTTCAAAATCAAATTAGGGTTATTTTCACAAAAAATGCGCAAATACTCTGTTATTTTTGCAGAATTTTGTTGACTTGATGTATTTTGACAATATAGTGATGCTATATTTTTATAATCCTGTGCAAGCTTCATCTTTTATATTTAGCAAAATAAATAATATATAAAATGTCTTTAAGCATTTGTTTTACCAGTAGATTCGTTCGTTTATGTGATGAACTGAAAATACCTGTCGATTTTCTTAAAAAGAAAATAGAGGGTTATTTGAAAAGTAGCAGAAAAAAAATAAATGCTAAACGTTTATATTTTGATACACATGGAAATCTAAAAATATCCAAATATGAAGAATTGGTTCCTTTGATAGGAATTGTAACTTATTCAGTAGAAAATACGAAATTCAATATTAAGCGCAAAAACTTTTTGCGAGATCTTTTACATGAACTTAGACATTTCCAACAAGATCGAATTTATGGATGGGACATGGATCAATATTCATTGAATGATATTAATAAATGCAACAGTACTTATTATAAAAGCAAAATAGAAATTGATGCCAGAAAATATGAAAAACGTTCGTTGAAACTTTATCAGGAAGTTAGAAAACTTTATGGTTGATCAAATATAAAAATCCAGGAATACAAATAAAAAATATTCCCAAATCAAAAAAGAAAATGCCAATAAACAAAGAAAGCCAAAATGAAATGCATATATGGCATCCGCTTAACTTTGCCAAAAGTGGAAATTTTAAACTAAGATAATCATGAAACGGAATTTTAGTAAAAATTGCTAAATCATCCTGAATTGGACTTTTAAACCAAATAACCAAAAGTGTTTCTACAATTGCAGAACAAAGAAATAATGATTCAATCAGCATTTTGCAAAACCAGATTCTTTTTTATGTTTTGAATGGTTTGTGTTCTTAAATTGTTGTGGGCGCATGGATAACAACCACCTTGACGTTTTAAGCTTGTATTGCTTTGCACATATGAATTTCTTAAATTTTGGCAATTTTTTATCTGACTTGGACAGGGTTGGTCCATTTGAAAAAATTGCGTAATAATTCCGTATTCTTCAACAATGTCCATAAAATTACTTATCTGAAACTTTTGGTATATCAATAGATTGAGAAAGTTGTTCTTCTTTTTTATTATCACTTATGCTTTGATCCAGAAAAGCTCTCCATGATATAAATCCTTGTAAAAAAAAGTTTATAATTATAATTGCGGTTTGAACAGGTCCAATTTCAGAAAAAAGCTTGTATCCGCTTAAATCTGACATAAGGGCAGTCAGAGAAGCTATACTAATATAAAGAAATCCTCTTAAAACGTATTTTTTTAATTTAAATCTTTTTGCCATCAATACTATTTAGCAAAGAAATCACTTCATCCTCAAGATATGGCATGCCTATTTTTTTCCAAATTCCTTCAAAGCTTTCATAATCTTTTATATTTTTTCTTTTAAGCCAATATACTGTTAAGCGAGATGGTTTTTTTCCTGTCATTTTGGAAAATACATATGCATACAGGCTCAACTGAAGAGCATATGTGAAATATTCATTACAGGGCAGATGGTTTACGGGAGATGCAAAATAACTGTTTTCCCATCGACTTGTTCCGAAAGTAAACTTTTTATTGGTCTTGTAATCGATAATTTCAAAAAAATTATTATCCATATATTCTGCAATCAAATCGGCAGTTCCTGCAATATGATAATCATGATCATATATCATTGTTTCGCTCAAAACCTTTTTATTGTGAAGGCGATGATCCGTATTCATTTTTTCAAGGAAAGGTTTCAAAGATGGATCACAATCTTTTCCTTCCAGATAATTTTGAATATCATGATGTATTCTTGTTCCAAAACCTGTTCCTTTATTTTTAATTTCTTCCCATTCGTTAAGAACCTCTTGTTTGTTTACTCCCCGGTTTCCAGCAATACGTTCTGCTATTTTTTCGAAATCTGTTTTGGGTTTGAATTCGCCTATAAAAGTTGTTACACTTTTAAAAATTTGACCATCAGAAATTCTTGTATATGAATGTTTTTCTGAATCGAAAATAATTGGGCAAGAATTTGACATTCACTTGTTATAACATAAGATAACTAAAATTCAATGGCACATGGCACATCGCATTCCAAAAACATCCAAAAATTTAAAGGTTGCAAAATCGGCACCTTCAACAAAACAAGTATCAAAACTCGCCTACTCATTGGTAAACAATATAATGACCGCGTGTCTGGATTCAGAAAAGCATTATTCTGGGGAATGGTATGCAGAAGGATACAAATGGCACCTAACACGATCAATCAGGCATGCAACAAACTCATTAATGTTGGCAGAGAAATTGGAAAAAGAATTTAATAACGAAACAGCCCTTGATCATGCCAAAGGCGCTGCAATACGTGCAATAATGGCAATTATATGCCTGCAAAATAAAATTAAATAAAATTGTCTGATTTTTTAACTTTTACACCATAAAATTTAAATATTTCCAATCCTTCAGTGTCATTATCATATTCTTCTTGGTATATTACTTCAGGAATTCCCCATGCACATATCATTCGGGCGCAGTAACTACACGGAAGAAGTGTAGATGCAATTAACCGACATTCTCCGCGTTCAAAAAGACTTAGTAAATTGGTTTCTGCATGAATCATGTATTTTCTACGATGATTTCGGTCATTCCAAAAATTTTTAACTACATTTTTTCCGCCGACCAATCCGTTATAAGCAACACCAAGAACTCTGTTGTCAAAACTTAAAGCACATGCTCCTACTTTTCTGTATGGATCTTCGCTTCTTTTTGATGCTTCAATTGCAAGATTCAGAGCATATTTATTCCAACTAATTCGCATATTCGATTATATCATGGGAACTATATATTCAACATTTCCCTATAAAATTATCTAAATATTATCATGAAGTCTGTGGCCAAAATACTAACAGAGAATCAGAAAAAACTGAAGGATGCGTCGTATATTGGTTATGACGATGAAAATGATACCGTACTAATAGTATGTCCACATGAGTCAATTCAAATTTTTCAAAAAATGTTCGAAAAACACGGAAATCAAAGCATATATTATGAAGAAACTGAAACAGGTGCTGTGATGGTTTATATTTGATTATCCATTCAAATCCTGCAAAAATTTCTCTTCTATCATAAAAGTTTCCTGCAAAATTTGTTTTTCTTCTTTATTCAAAAAAAGCCGTCCCACGTTGTTTCCTTGAATATATAAATCAGCATGAACTCCATCATTTGGAAGTATTGTTATAATATCAAGAGAAACTAAAGAATTTTTTTTCATTTAATAAATTGCATATTTGATGTTCAGATACGCTTCCACTTGCTGGCGTTGTGGCGTTGTTCGCCGTGGCGAGCAGGAACATACCAATAGTCCAGCAAGAATTACTAAAATCATTGTATGTCCATAATCCAGTTGTCATTTGTAGAAAAAAGCAAACCATTGGGAGATGCCGTAGGAGCTATTGTTGAATGATTAACTACTTGAATTTCCGGCCCGAAACGATTGGAGCCTGTAGAGTTAGTTGGACCTCCTGTCAGAGTAAGCAAAGGAATTGGGCTTATTACAATGTTTCTTACTGTTGATGATTCTGCTCCATAAAGATTTATGTTTCCAGTTCCATCACTTTCAATCATGCAAGCAAAATAACGATTTGAATTTGCTACAATAGCAAAACCATTTGTTAGCGTGGTGTATGATGATGGCGTAAGATAAGCCGAGTTAAACCCAATGAGTCGTGCTTGAACAACTCCACTAACCACAAAGAATTCAACCCCAAACCCTTTTGCTGTAAGTCCGTTCGCATCTGCGGCGGGAGGAGCTACGCTATTGCCAGTGCCTCCAAATACAAAACGAATGCGACAATTTGTTGATGCAAGATACATCATTCCTTGAACAGCAAACCGTATTCTTTTTGAATAATCTATGGTAGAAGCACCATATTGAAAATCTGTTTCTAGCGGGTCGTAATATCCTTGTTTTACATATCCAGCGGCAGATGTTCCGCTTCTCATATTTATATTATACGAACCTTGCGCTTGTTGTGCATCGTTAGTTGTTCCAGTTCCAGACGCAAGTGAGTACGCCCCACCAAAACCTACTCTTCCAGCAATACTCCTTCCTATGTTAAATAGTTTTTGATCTGCTGTGCTTATGGAACTTAGATAAGCCGAACTGTTATTAATCAGATTGGTATAAGCATTGGTCCAAGTGGAGCTATTAGTTTGAGTGGTGCTATAAACACTGTTCCAGCTGGCAGATAGTGTTGGGATATCACCCAAACTTATGGAACTTAGATAAGCTGAACTGTTATTAATCAGATTGGTATAAGCATTGGTCCAAGTGGCAGATAGTGTTGGGATATCACCCAAACTTATGGAACTTAGATAAGCTGAACTGTTATTAATCAGATTGGTATAAGCATTGGTCCAAGTGGCAGATAGTGTTGGGATATCACCCAAACTTATGGA
>Ga0214921_10000908_pt1 | contig 52568 bp, 60 predicted proteins | sample LL1505_MetaG_FD_177992 | JGI IMG/M metagenome (GOLD analysis project Ga0214921, IMG submission 177992) | Freshwater microbial communities from Lake Lanier, Atlanta, Georgia, United States - LL-1505 | ecosystem: Environmental > Aquatic > Freshwater > Lake | place: USA: Georgia | collected... | reverse complement strand
AACCGTTTGCGCGGTCGGATCCGCGTTCAGGCCGATGGCCAAATGAAAACCGGACGCGATGTGATGATTGGCGCCCTGCTCGGTGCCGATGAATTCGGTTTTGCCACCGCGCCTTTGGTGGTGGAAGGCTGCATCATGATGCGCAAATGCCACCTCAACACCTGTCCAGTGGGTGTGGCCACGCAAGACCCCGTGCTGCGCGCCAAGTTTTCAGGTAAGCCCGAACACGTGGTGAACTATTTCTTCTTCATTGCCGAAGAGGTTCGTCAGATCATGGCGCAGCTGGGTATTCGCAAGTTTGACGATCTGGTGGGTCGCTCCGACCTCTTGGACATGCGTGCCGGACTCCAGCATTGGAAGGCCAAGGGCTTGGATTTCAGCCGCTTGTTTGCCCAGCCCCAAGTGCCCAGCGACGTGCCGCGCTTTCATGTCGATACCCAGGACCATGGCTTGGACAAATCGCTGGACCTAACCCTGATTGCCAAATCCCGCCCAGCCATTGACAAGGGCGAAAAAGTGCAATTCATGGAAATGGTGCGCAACGTCAACCGTTCTGTGGGGGCCATGCTCTCGGGCGCGCTCACAAAAGCGCGCCCCGAAGGTTTGCCCGACGACACCATCCGCATTCAGCTGGAGGGCACAGGCGGACAGTCGTTTGGGGCGTTTTTGGCCCAGGGCATCACTTTGTATTTGATTGGCGACGCCAACGACTACACCGGCAAGGGCCTTTCTGGCGGCCGTGTGGTCGTGCGCCCCAGTATCGACTTCCGAGGCGCGGCGACTTCCAACATCATCGTGGGCAACACCGTCATGTACGGCGCCACCAGTGGCGAAGCCTTTTTCAGTGGAGTGGCGGGCGAGCGCTTTGCGGTTCGTTTGTCGGGCGCCACTGCCGTGGTGGAAGGTACAGGTGACCATGGTTGTGAATACATGACCGGCGGCACCGTGTTGGTGTTAGGGTCCACCGGCCGCAACTTTGCCGCTGGCATGAGCGGCGGCTTGGCCTATGTGTGGGATGAAGACGGTTTGTTTGCCCAACGCTGCAACACCGCCATGGTGTCTTTGGACCCCGTACTGACCGTTGCGGAGCAAGTGGCCGCCCAGTCCAAAGCCATTTGGCACCGTGGTCAGGCCGATGAGACCCAGCTTAAAAAGTTGCTGGAAGACCACCACCGCTGGACAGGCAGCAAGCGTGCTCGCGACATTTTGGACAACTGGGCCACTGCGCGCGGCAAGTTTGTGAAGGTGTTTCCAAATGAATACAAGCGCGCACTCGGTGAAATCCATGCCAACAAAGCAGCGGGCGCTGCGTCCAGCTCCAAAGCCTTGGCTTGAAAAACAAATTTAAGGAATAAGCATCATGGGAAAAATTACCGGTTTCATGGAGTTTGAGCGCATTGAAGAGGGCTACCAGCCCGTACCCGTGCGCTTGAAAAATTACCAGGAATTTGTGGTGGGCTTGAGCGATGCGGAGGTCAAAACGCAAAGCGCGCGGTGTATGGACTGCGGCACGCCGTTTTGCAACAACGGCTGCCCTGTCAACAACATCATTCCGGACTTCAACGACCTGGTGTTTCAGGGGGATTGGCACAACGCCATCACCGTGCTGCACAGCACCAATAACTTTCCAGAGTTCACGGGGCGTATTTGCCCTGCACCCTGTGAAGCTGCGTGCACTTTGAATGTGAACGACGATGCGGTGGGCATCAAATCGATCGAGCACGCCATCATCGACAAAGCGTGGTCTGAGGGCTGGGTCAAGCCCCAATTGCCAGCGGTGAAAACCGGCAAGAAAGTGGCCGTGATCGGCTCGGGCCCTGCAGGATTGGCTGCCGCCCAGCAACTGGCTCGGGTGGGACATGAGGTGACCGTATTTGAAAAAAATGACCGTGTGGGCGGCCTGCTGCGCTACGGCATTCCCGATTTCAAAATGGAAAAAACCCACATCGACCGCCGCTTGGCCCAAATGCAAGCCGAGGGTGTGGTGTTTCGCACCAGCGTGTTGGTGGGTGCCATGCCCAAGGACAGCAAAGTCACCAATTGGGCCAAAGAAACCGTGACGCCTGAGCAGTTGCAGCAAGATTTTGACGCGGTGTTGTTGGCTGCAGGCTCGGAGCAGTCGCGCGACCTGCCCGTGCCAGGGCGCGACCTGGACGGCATTCACTTTGCCATGGAGTTTTTGCCCCAGCAAAACAAAGTCAATGCTGGTGACAAGGTCAAGGCCCAACTGCGAGCTGAGGGCAAGCACGTCATCGTGATTGGCGGTGGCGACACCGGTAGCGACTGCGTGGGCACCAGCAACCGCCATGGTGCTGCCAGCGTGACCCAGTTTGAAGTCATGCCTCAGCCGCCCGATCAGGAGAACAAGGCCCTGGTCTGGCCTTACTGGCCCTTGAAACTGCGCACCAGCTCCAGCCACCAAGAGGGCTGCGTGCGCGAATTTGCCATTTCCACCAAATCATTCAATGGCGAAAAAGGCAAGGTCAAGAGCCTGACCACAGTGCATGTGGAGTTGAAAGACGGCAAGCTGGTGGAAATTGCGGGTACTGAAAAAGAATACAAGGCCGATTTGGTCTTGTTGGCCATGGGCTTCGTGAACCCCGTGCCTACTGTGTTGGACGCTTTTGGTGTGGAAAAAGACGGCCGGGGCAATGCCAAAGCCAGCACCGACTTCACTGGCGGCTACGCCACCAATGTGCCCAAAGTGTTTGCTGCGGGCGACGTGCGGCGTGGTCAGAGCTTGGTGGTGTGGGCCATTCGCGAAGGCCGTCAAGCCGCCCGCGCGGTGGACGAGTTTTTAATGGGCAGCAGCAACTTGCCGCGTTGAATTGTGCGGGCTAGGGTTCAGCCCAGTCTTTGCTGGGCGTTCATTTATGATCCTCTAGTACCTCAAGCTTTGGGGCGCCCAGATAACCAGTGAACCCAGCCCAAGTGATTCCCCGTGACCTCCATGGCTCCTGACCCCGCTTCCAAAACGCATTCGGCGTCATTGGTAGAGCTCAAGCGCTTGACCTTTGGGTATTCCGATCGGTTGATTTTGGAAAACATGTCGTTGTCCATTCCCAAAGGCAAAGTCACCGCCCTCATGGGGGCGTCGGGCGGCGGTAAAACCACCATTCTTCGTCTCATTGGCGGGCAAAACCGGGCCCAATCCGGTCAGTTGCTGTTTGATGGAGCAGACGTCACCACCATGAATCAAGAGGATTTGTATGCCGCGCGCCGTCGCATGGGCATGCTGTTTCAGTTTGGTGCTTTGTTTGCCGATCTGAGCGTCTTTGAAAACGTGGCCTTCCCTTTAAGAGAACACACCAATTTGCCCGAGGCGCTGATTCGCGACATTGTGCTCATGAAGCTCAATGCTGTGGGCTTGCGTGGCGCTCGTGACCTGATGCCAAGTGAAATTTCGGGCGGTATGGCGCGGCGTATTGCCTTGGCCCGCGCGATTGCCCTTGACCCTGAGTTGGTGATGTACGACGAACCGTTTTCGGGACTTGACCCCATTTCATTGGGTACCGCAGCTCGCTTGATTCGCAGTTTGAATGACACCATGGGTCTGACCAGTGTGTTTGTGTCGCACGAGCTGGAGCAAACCTTTGCCATTGCCGACCATGTGATTATTTTGGCCAACGGGAAAGTGGCTGTAGAGGGCACACCCGAAGAGGTGCGGCAAACCAGTGACCCCTTGGTTTACCAGTACGTGCATGCGTTGCCCGATGGACCGGTACGCTTCCATTACCCAGGGGTGTCGGTGCACGAGGACTTTGGGCTGACCACCGTATGAGCGGACTCCACCCGCGCGAATTGGGTTTTGCCACCCGCCGTGCTGTAGCTCAGGTGGGGTATGCCGCCCGCTTGTTTTTCAAGCTACTGTGGTCCTTGGGCACGAGCTTGCGCCGCTTTGGGCTCATTCGAGACCAAATCCATTTTTTAGGCAACTATTCTCTCGCCATCATCGCCGTCTCAGGCCTGTTTGTGGGGTTTGTCTTTGGTTTGCAGGGTTTTTACACGCTACAGCGCTATGGGTCCACCGAAGCGCTGGGCCTGCTGGTCACCCTGAGTCTGGTGCGTGAGTTGGGTCCGGTGGTCACGGCTTTGTTGTTTGCAGGCCGGGCCGGCACCTCGCTGACCGCCGAAATTGGCCTCATGAAGGCGGGCGAACAGCTCAGCGTGATGGAAATGATGGCGGTAGACCCTGTGCAACGCGTTCTGGCTCCTCGTTTTTGGGCGGGTGTGTTGGCCATGCCACTTCTTGCTGCGGTATTCAGCGCCATGGGCATCATTGGCGGCTGGGTGGTGGGCGTGTTGCTGATTGGGGTGGATGGCGGCGCATTTTGGAGCCAGATTCAAGGCGGCGTGGACGTATGGAAAGATGTGGGCAATGGCATCATCAAAAGTGTGGTGTTCGGTTTTACCGTGACCTTTGTGGCCCTGCTGCAAGGTTATGAGGCCCAGCCTACCCCCGAGGGAGTTTCCAGCGCCACCACCCGAACAGTGGTGATGGCGTCGCTGGCCGTATTGGGGCTGGACTTTGTTCTGACAGCCATGATGTTTACGATTTAGGAGTTGTAGTGCAGCGCTCAAAAAATGATTTGTGGGTGGGTTTGTTTGTCCTGATTGGGGCCGCCGCCATTTTGTTTTTGGCCCTTCAGGCGGCCAATTTGCTGAACCTGAGTTTTCAGTCCACCTACCGCGTGGAAGCGCGCTTTGACAACATTGGCGGGCTTAAGCCCAAGTCGGCCGTGCGCAGCGCCGGTGTGGTGGTGGGGCGGGTGGAATCCATTGTGTTTGATGACAAAACCTTTCAGGCGCGCGTCACGCTGACCTTGGAGAACCGCTATAAGTTTCCTAAAGACAGCTCACTCAAAATTTTGACCAGTGGCCTTTTGGGCGACCAGTATGTGGGCATAGAGGCTGGAAGCGAAGACCAAAATTTGGCGCAGGGCGATGTGGTGGGCACCACCCAATCGGCAGTGGTGCTGGAAAATCTGATTGGCCAGTTTTTGTACAGCAAGGCTGCTGATGGCAAATCTGATTCAGCCAGATAAATTCAAAAAAGCTCAAAAAAAGCAAAGCCCATGTCCAGCCTGAATATGAATATCAAACGCCACTTTAGTCTCGGCAGATGGGTTCTTGGTCCTCTGATGTTTTGGGCGTGCATGGGATTTGTTTCGGCCAATGACCTACCCAAAGGCACTGACAAAGACAAATCCTTCGCGCAAGCTGCAGCCACAGTCCATAAAGCCAAGCCTATTTCTACCGCCATTGCCGCGGACCCGCTGGAGTCGTTCAACCGCAGCATGTTCACCTTCAATGACGCCTTGGACCGCAATGTGCTCAGACCTGTGGCGGGCGCTTATGAGCAGGTCACACCGTCCTTTTTTCGCAAAGGGGTGAGCAATTTCTTTGGCAATTTGGGGGACGCATGGTCCACTGTCAACAGTGCGCTTCAGCTCAAGCCTAAGCACACGGTGGAAAACCTGATGCGGGTTTTGGTCAATTCCACCTTTGGCATTTTGGGGGTGATGGATGTGGCCACCGAGGTGGGTATTGAGCGGCATACCGAAGATTTTGGCCAGACCCTAGGTTACTGGGGCGTGGGCGCGGGCCCATATGTGGTGCTGCCAGTGCTGGGACCTTCTACTATGCGCGATACCGCAGCCTTGGCGGTTGACTTCAAGGGTGACTGGGTCACCATGCAAGACGATGTCGCGTTTCGCAACTCCGCTTATGTGTTGCGCGGGGTCAACCAGCGGGCCAAGCTTCTCAAAGCGGGCAATATGCTTGAGGAGGCCGCTTTGGACAAGTACACCTTTGTGCGCGACGCCTATTTACAGCGCCGTCAAAACCTAGTGTTGGACGGTGAATTGCCCGATACGCCAGACGATGACCCCAGCAATGATTCCGGTCATGATCCCGGCAACAACCAAGTGAAGAGCGCACAATGAGCCTCTTGATTTTTTAAAGTGAACACCATGCAACGTCGATTCATGTTCCAGTGCGTTTTGACGCTGGGTTTGCTAGTCAACCCTGCCCTGATGGCGCCTGTCTGGGCCAATGGCGAAGCCGCGGATGCTTTTGTCAAACGCATCACCACTGATGTCTACGAGACACTGCGCACCGATAAAGCCATTCAGGCGGGGGACATGAACCGCATCATTGCCTTGGTGGACACCAAAATCATGCCCAACGTGAACTTTCAGCGCATGACAGCGTCTGCTGTGGGCCCTGGTTGGCGGCAAGCTACCCCAGAACAGCAAAAGCGCCTGCAAGAGGAATTTAAAACCTTGCTGGTGCGCACTTATGCAGGGGCTTTGACCCAAGTGAACGACCAAGTTGTAAGCTTTAAGCCGCTGCGCGCCAATCCCGAAGACAAAGAGGTGGTGGTCCGTACCGAGGTCAAAGGTCGTGGTGAGCCGATTCAGCTGGACTACCGACTGGAAAAAACATCCGACGCAAGCGGCGCTTGGAAAATTTACGACTTGAACGTCTTGGGCGCGTGGTTGGTGCAAACTTACAAAACCCAGTTTGCCCAAGAAATCAACGCCAAAGGTATTGATGGCCTGATTGCCACATTGGCTGAGCGCAATAAATCCAACGCTCGAAAAAACTGAGCTGTGCTGACCCTACCTGCCGATTTGACCCATCGAGACGCTGCAGCCTATTTGGTCCAGAGCTTGGCCCAAAATCTGGAGCAACTGGCGGCTGCCGACACAGCTTCAACATTCGAACTTCAGGTTGATGCCTCAGCCCTTCAACACTTTGACTCCTCCGCTTTGGCGGTGTTGTTGGAGTTGCGACGTCAAGCTCAGGTGCGTGGCCATAGTTTTCGGGTGATGGGCATGTCCGCCCGCCTGAGCGAATTAGCCGGTTTGTACGGCGTGGATGAGTTACTGGCCCGTCCGGCCTGAAAGTGTATTGATGACAGTAACTGCGATCCGCTTTCACCAAGTCTCTAAGACTTACGCGTCTGCCAAAGGGCCGGCGGGCGCCTCATTCAAAGCGCTTGACAACGTCAGTTTTGACATTCAACAAGGTGAGTTCTTCGGCTTGCTCGGGCCCAATGGCGCTGGTAAAACCACCCTCATCAGCATTTTGGCGGGCTTGTACCGCGCCACCCAAGGCGAGGTTGCGGTGATGGGCCACGATGTGCAGGCTGACTTTGCCCAAGCCCGTCGCAACTTGGGGGTGGTGCCGCAAGAGTTGGTGTTTGATCCGTTTTTCAATGTGCGCGAAGCCTTAAAAATTCAGTCGGGGTACTTTGGTGTCAAGCACAATGACGACTGGATAGACGAGCTTTTGGTGTCTTTGGGTCTTGCAGACAAGGCCCAATCCAATATGCGACAGCTCTCAGGCGGCATGAAGCGGCGTGTGCTGGTGGCACAAGCCTTGGTGCACAAACCCCCGGTGATTGTGTTGGATGAGCCTACCGCAGGCGTGGACGTGGAATTGCGCCAAACCCTGTGGCAGTTCATTGCCAAGCTCAACCGTGAAGGTCACACCGTGCTGCTTACCACCCATTACCTTGAAGAGGCTGAAGCCCTTTGCGGCCGCATAGCCATGCTCAAAGCGGGGCGGGTGGTGGCGCTAGAGAGAACCAGCACCTTGCTGCAGGCGGCATCAAGCCATGTGCTCAAACTCAAAATTGAAGGCCAGCTGCCTCCACATTTGGCAGCCATGTCGCGGGTGACAGGGCGCATGGTGCAGTTTCCTGCGCACGACGCTGCGGAAATTGAAACCACCCTGGCTGCTGTGCGAGCCAGTGGGGTGGTGGTGGAAGATGTGGAAATCACCAAACCCGATTTGGAAGACGTGTTTTTGGATGTGATGTCACAAAAAACTTGTGGTGCAGCTCAAGAGGCAGCTTCATGACCGGCTGGCAAACCCTGTTTTACAAAGAAGTGCTGCGCTTTTGGAAGGTGAGTTTCCAAACTGTGGCTGCGCCGGTGCTCACCGCCGTGCTGTATTTGATGGTGTTTGGTCATGTGCTGCGCAACCATGAGCTGGTTTACGGGCAAGTGTCTTACACCGCTTTTTTAATTCCGGGCTTGGTCATGATGAGCTTGCTGCAAAATGCTTTTGCCAACAGTTCCTCGTCTATGGTGCAAAGCAAAATGATGGGCAATTTGGTGTTCATTTTGCTCACACCCTTGTCGCATTGGAGCTGGTTTGCCGCCTATGTGGGTTCAGCCATGACGCGCGGTGTGGTGGTGGGTGCAGGAGTTTTGTTGGTAACCGTGTGGTTTGCCCCATTGGGCTTTGTGCACCCTGTCTGGATTCTGTTGTTTGCCCTGTTCGGCGCGGCGCTCTTGGGGGCTATGGGTCTCATTGCGGGCTTGATGTCTGAAAAATTCGACCAAATGGCCGCATTTCAAAACTTTGTGATCATGCCCATGACTTTTTTAAGCGGCGTGTTTTATTCCATTCACTCGCTGCCAGACTTTTGGCAAACCATCAGCCACCTGAACCCATTTTTTTACATGATCGATGGGTTTCGATTCGGGTTTTTTGGGGTGAGCGACGTTTCACCTTGGTTGAGTTTGGCGGTGGTGGGCGTGTCTTTGGGCGTGGTCAGTGCTGTGGCGCTGGGATTGCTCAAGAGCGGTTACAAAATTCGAGGATGACGACCCGTGACGGCTGAAGAACTGAAACAACTGATTGCCTCGCATCTGCCGTGCGAGCACCTAGAACTCTCGGGTGACGGCCGCCACTGGTACGCCACCATCGTGTCGGGTGAGTTTGAAGGGCGGCGTTTGATTCAGCGCCACCAGCGGGTGTACGCCATCCTTGGCCAAAAAATGCACACCGATGAAGTGCACGCCCTGTCCATGAAAACCTATACCCCTGCCGAGTGGGCGGCCCAGCCCAAATAAGACATGGATCAACTGCGGATTCGGGGGGGCGCCCCCCTGCACGGTGAGGTGCTCATATCGGGCGCTAAAAATGCAGCATTGCCCGAGCTGTGTGCAGCATTGCTCACAGCCCAACCTGTGACCTTGCGCAATGTGCCCCGTCTGCAAGATGTGTCCACCATGCTCAAGCTGATTCGCAACATGGGTGTGTCGGCCATTCGGGCCGAAGACGACTCGGTGCACATCGACGCTTCCAAACTCAGCTCACCCGAGGCGCCTTATGAGCTGGTCAAAACCATGCGCGCCTCTGTTTTGGCCTTAGGGCCCTTAATGGCGCGTTTTGGAGAGGCTACGGTGTCCTTGCCAGGTGGTTGCGCTATTGGCTCTCGACCGGTGGATCAGCACATCAAAGGGCTACAGGCCATGGGCGCTAAGATTTCGGTGGAGCATGGCTACATCCATGCCCGTTTGCCCCAAGGCCGGACCCGTCTGCACGGTGCGCGCATCCACACCGACATGGTCACCGTGACGGGTACCGAAAACTTTTTAATGGCCGCCGTGCTGGCTGAGGGCGAAACCGTACTCGAAAACGCGGCCCAAGAGCCCGAAATTCCAGACTTGGCCGAAATGCTCATCGCCATGGGGGCGCAAATCAAGGGTCATGGCACCAGCAAAATCCGCATCCAAGGTGTGCCCACCCTGCACGGGGTGGACCACCGCGTGGTGTCAGACCGCATCGAAGCGGGCACGTTTTTGTGCGCCGTGGCCGCTACGGGTGGTGATGTGCTGCTCAAACAAGCCCGCGCCGACCATTTGGAAGCGGTGATTGAAAAGCTCAAAGCTGCAGGTGTTGAGGTGCTGGCAGTGGATGGGTGCATCCGCATTTGCGCGCAAGGCCCGGCGCGCGAGCACCTGAAGGCTCAAAGTTTTCGCACCACCGAGTACCCGGGCTTTCCCACCGACATGCAGGCGCAATTTATGGCGCTCAACTGCATGGCTCGAGGCGCTTCAAAAGTGACCGAGACCATTTTTGAAAACCGCTACATGCATGTGAACGAGCTGGTGCGTTTGGGCGCCCAAATTCAAATAGATGGCAAAGTGGCCCTGATTGAAGGCGGCTGCCATTTGTCAGGAGCGCATGTCATGGCCACTGACTTGCGCGCTTCTGCCAGTTTGGTCATTGCCGGTTTGGTGGCCGAAGGCGAAACCGTGGTGGACCGCATTTACCACCTGGACCGAGGCTATGACCGCATGGAAGCCAAGTTGGCAGCCATTGGTGCGAAAATTGACCGCTTGAAAGTCGCTGCCGCATGATCACCCTCGCGCTGTCCAAAGGGCGCATTTTTGACGACGCCTTGCCGCTTTTGTCAGCTGCGGGCATTCGGGTGCTGGACGACCCAGATGCCACTCGCAAACTCATTTTGACCACCAACCAGCCTGACGTGCAGGTGGTGCTCGTGCGCCCCACCGATGTGCCCACTTATGTGCAGTACGGCGGCGCAGATTTGGGCATCACCGGGCTCGACACCTTGCTGGAGCACGGCATGGATTGGGGCGGTACCGGTGCCTCGGCTGCTGGCAGCACGGGCTTGTACCAGCCGCTGGATTTGCAGATTGCCAAGTGCCGCATCAGCGTGGCGGTGCGTGAAGGATTTGATTATGCGGCGGCCGTGCGCCAAGGAGCGCGTTTGTCGGTGGCCACCAAATATGTGGGCATAGCCCGCGAGTTTTTTGCTTCCAAAGGCGTGCACGTGGACCTGATCAAGCTCTACGGCAGCATGGAGCTGGCGCCTTTGACCGGCTTGGCCGACGCCATTGTGGATTTGGTCTCCACCGGCAACACCTTGCGTGCCAACCACTTGGTTGAGGTGGAGCACATCATGGACATCAGTGCGCGTTTGGTGGTGAACCAAGCCGCCCTCAAGCTCAAGCGCGAGCCTTTGCGCCGCATCATCGATGCTTTTGCCGGTGCCAAATCATGACGCTTCAGGCTTTGCCCGCCAGATTTTCGACTCAAGACGCTGATTTTGAGGCGCGCTTTCAGGCCCGCCTGCATTGGTCGGGTGACACCGATGCCGCCATTGAGCAGCGCACCGCCGACATCTTGGCCGATGTCCGTGCCCGTGGCGACGCTGCCGTGTTGGAATACACCGCCCGTTTTGATGGCCTAGAAGCTGTCTCCCTTAAAGACCTGGAATTGCCTGCGGCGGAGCTTCAAGCCGCTTTTGAAGCCTTGCCCGCTGACCAGCGCAATGCCCTCAACGCCGCTGCTCAGCGGGTGCGCTTCTACCACGAGGCTCAAAAACGTGCCTGCGGCGAAAGCTGGAGTTATCGAGATGAAGACGGCAGCCTGCTCGGCCAAAAAGTCACCCCCCTAGACCGCGTGGGCATTTACGTGCCGGGCGGCAAAGCGGCCTATCCCTCCAGCGTGCTGATGAACGCCATCCCCGCCCAAGTGGCGGGTGTGCCAAACATCGTCATGGTGGTGCCGACCCCACGGGGCGAAAAAAACAACCTGGTCTTGGCCGCGGCCTACGTGTCGGGGGTGCATCGCGTGTTCACCATTGGAGGTGCCCAAGCGGTTGCCGCTTTGGCCTACGGTACGGCCACCATTGCCGCAGTGGACAAAATCACTGGGCCAGGCAACGCCTATGTGGCCAGCGCCAAACGGCGGGTGTTTGGGCAAGTGGGCATCGACATGATTGCAGGACCGAGCGAAATCTTGGTGCTGGCCGATGGCTCCACCCCGCCCGACTGGGTGGCTATGGACTTGTTCAGCCAGGCTGAGCATGATGAATTGGCCCAAAGCATTTTGCTGAGCCCGGATGCAGCCTACTTACAAGCTGTGCAAACCGAAATGGACCGCCTTCTGCCCCAAATGCCTCGTGCCGCCATCATTGCCAAAAGTCTGAACGATCGCGGCGCCCTCATTTTGACGCGCAGCATGGAAGAGGCCTGCACCCTGAGCAACCGCATTGCCCCCGAGCACCTTGAAATTTCCAGCTCCGAGCCGCACCGATGGGAGCCCTTGCTCAAGCATGCTGGTGCCATTTTTATGGGTGCCTACACCAGTGAGTCACTGGGCGACTACTGTGCCGGCCCCAACCACGTGTTGCCCACCAGTGGCACAGCGCGATTTTCCAGCCCTTTGGGGGTGTACGACTTTCAAAAGCGCAGCAGCTTGATTGAAGTCAGCGCCGCTGGGGCGCAAAACTTAGGAAGCGTGGCCTCGGTAATGGCCCATGGCGAAGGCCTCCAGGCCCATGCCCGCGCTGCGGAAATGCGCCTCAACGCCGTGGATAAAGCCAAGGATCGGGTATGAGTTCAGCACACACTCCAGCCATTTGGCAAGCCCGAATCCGCGCCGATGTGCAGTCCATGCAGGCCTATGCCATTCAGCCTTCGCAAGGGCTGATCAAGCTCGACGCCATGGAAAACCCGTTCAGCTTGCCTCCAGACTTGCAGGCGCAACTGGGCGTGCGATTGGGTCGCTTACCTGTAAACCGCTACCCCGATGACCGCGTGCACCAGCTTCAAAAAGCCTTGGCAGCCTATGCCGCCATGCCGCAAGGCATGGCGCTGATGTTGGGTAACGGCTCAGACGAACTGATTTCCTTGCTGGCCTTGGCCTGCAATGTGCCCGGGGCATCCGTGTTGGCCCCCGTGCCGGGCTTTGTGATGTACGCCATGAGTGCTCAGTTGCAAGGCTTGGCTTTTCATGGCGTGCCGCTCACTGACCACTTTGAGCTGGACGAAGCCGCAATGCGCGCGGCCATTGAAACGCATCAACCTTCATTGGTGTATCTGGCTTACCCCAACAACCCCAGCGCCAATTTGTGGGATGCCGGGGTCATAGAGCGGCTGATTGACCTGGTGGGTCTACAGGGCGGGCTGGTGGTGATGGACGAGGCCTACCAACCCTTTTCTTCGCAAACCTGGCTGGACCGCATGCGCGCCGAGCCACAGCGCCACGGCCATGTGCTGCTCATGCGCACCCTTTCTAAATTTGGCTTGGCCGGTGTGCGCTTGGGGTATTTGTTAGGGCCTCGGGCTTTGATTGCCGAAATTGACAAAGTGCGCCCACCCTACAACGTGAGCACACTCAATGCAGAATGCGCATTGTTTGCCCTGGAGCATGCCCATGTGTTTGCCCAGCAGGCCTCACAAATCAAGCAACAGCGTGAATTTTTGTTGCAAGAACTTGCAGCTTTCAGGCAAATCAAGGTCTGGAACAGTGACGCCAACATGATTTTGATGCGGGTACCCGACGCCGCTGCCACCTTTGAGGCCTTGAAGGAGCAGGGGATTTTGGTCAAGAATGTGTCCAAGTTACACGCCTTGCTGGCTCAGTGTCTGCGCTTGACCGTGGGCACGCCCGAAGAAAACCTGGCCTTTTTAAATGCACTGAAACAAGCCCTTTCATGAACACACCCCGCACCGCCGAAGTCACCCGCCAAACTGCTGAGACCCAGATCACGGTCAAGCTCAACCTGGATGGCACTGGGAAATCTCGTATTTCAACTGGTATAGGTTTTTTTGACCACATGCTTGACCAGATAGCCCGTCATGGCCTGATTGATTTGGACATCCAAGCCTTGGGCGATTTGCACATTGACGGCCACCACACCGTAGAAGACGTGGGCATTACCCTGGGGCAGGCGGTGGCCAAGGCTGTGGCCGATAAAAAAGGCATACGACGGTATGGCCATGCCTACGTTCCACTGGACGAGGCCCTGAGCCGCGTGGTGGTGGATTTTTCGGGCCGCCCCGGGGTGGAAATGCATGTGCCCTTTAAGAGCGGCATGATCGGCACCTTTGATTCCCAGCTGGCTTTTGAGTTTTTTCAGGGTTTTGTGAACCACGCTTTCGTGACCCTGCACATTGACAACCTCAGGGGCGAAAACTCGCACCATCAGGCCGAAACCGTGTTCAAAGCCTTTGCCCGCGCCTTGCGAATGGCCCTAGAGCTCGATCCGCGTGCTCTTGGCACTATTCCCTCAACCAAGGGCAGCCTGTAAGGTGTTGACGGTTGCGGTGGTGGACTACGGCATGGGCAATTTGCGCTCGGTGTCGCAGGCAGTTGTGGCGGCTGCGCACAACACCTCGTGGCGCGTGCACATTACATCCCAGCCCGATGATGTGCGGGCGGCCGACCGTGTCATCCTGCCCGGCCAAGGCGCCATGCCCGACTGTATGCGCGAGCTTCAGGCCTCGGGCTTGCAAGAGGCGGTTTTGGAAGCTGCGGCACAAAAACCCTTGTTTGGGGTGTGTGTGGGCATGCAGATGATGCTCGACCACAGCGCAGAAGGCGCCACTCCATCCTTGGGTTTGATTCCTGGCCAAGTGCTGCGGTTTGACTTGACAGGCCAACTTCAGCCCGATGGCAGCCGCTACAAAGTGCCTCAAATGGGCTGGAACCAGGTGGAGCAGGTGGCTCAAGCTGAACACCAGGGGGCAGTGCACCCCATGTGGAAGGGGATTCCCAACAAGAGTTACTTCTATTTTGTGCACAGTTTTTATGCCTGTCCGTCAGATGCACGCCACAGTGCAGGTCTGACCGAGTATGGCGGACGCTTTTCCAGCGCCATTGCACGCGATAATATTTTCGCAACCCAATTCCACCCAGAAAAAAGTGCTGCCCACGGCTTGGCCCTCTACCGAAATTTCTTGTATTGGAACCCCTAAGGCGTCGCTGCCTGCCTGACTCTTTTTTTTATTCGCCTCACCAGCTTCATTCAAGCGTCATGTTGTTAATTCCCGCCATTGATTTAAAAGACGGTCATTGCGTTCGCCTCAAGCAAGGCGACATGGATCAATCCACCACCTTTGGTGAGGAGCCTGATGTCATGGCCCGAAGCTGGGTGGAGCGCGGCGCGCGACGATTGCATTTGGTGGACTTGAACGGGGCTTTCGCCGGTCAACCCAAAAACGAGCAGGCCATCCGCAAAATTTTGCGCGAGGTAGGCGAGGAAATTGACGTTCAACTGGGTGGCGGTATACGCGATTTGGACACCATCGAACGCTATCTGGACGCTGGTTTGCGCTACGTCATCATTGGCACTGCTGCGGTCAAAAACCCTGGGTTTTTGCAGGACGCCTGCACCGCGTTTGGTGGCCACATCATCGTGGGGCTGGATGCCAAAGATGGCAAGGTGGCAACAGACGGCTGGAGCAAACTCACCCGACACGAGGTGGTGGATTTGGCTAAAAAGTTTGAAGACTACGGTGTGGAGTCCATCATTTACACCGACATTGGGCGCGACGGCATGCTCTCCGGCATCAACATTGAAGCCACCGTCAAGCTGGCGCAGGCCCTGACCATTCCGGTCATTGCATCAGGTGGTTTGAGCAGCATGGCCGACATTGAATCCTTGTGCGCTGTTGAAGATGAGGGCGTGGAAGGTGTGATTTGCGGCCGCGCCATCTATACCGGCGATCTGGATTTTGCTGCAGCGCAACGACGAGCAGACGAACTGGGGCAATAGCAACCCGTGTTGGCCAAACGCATCATTCCCTGCCTGGATGTCACGGGCGGCCGAGTCGTCAAGGGCGTCAACTTTGTAGAGTTGAGAGACGCAGGCGACCCCGTGGAAATTGCGGCCCGCTACAACGATCAGGGTGCAGATGAGCTCACCTTCCTTGACATCACCGCCACCAGTGACAACCGGGATGTGATGCTCCACATCATTGAAGCAGTCGCCTCGCAAGTGTTTATTCCCCTCACCGTGGGCGGCGGTGTGCGCACGGTGGACGATGTGCGGCGCTTGCTCAATGCCGGTGCTGACAAAACCAGCTTCAATTCTGCTGCTATTGCCAACCCACAAGTCATTCGTGACGCCTCTGCCAAATACGGTGCCCAATGCATTGTGGTGGCCATAGACGCCAAGCAGCGCACCGAGCTAGAGGAACAACGCCTTGATGCAGCAGGCCAGCCCATGGGCCCGGGTTGGGATGTGTACAGCCACGGGGGGCGTAAAAACGTAGGCTTGGACGCCGTGTCCTGGGCCACCCAAATGGCCGAACTTGGCGCAGGTGAAATTTTGCTCACCAGCATGGACCGAGATGGCACCAAAAGCGGTTTTGACCTGGCTTTAACCAAGGCCGTGACCCATGCGGTGGAGGTGCCCGTGATCGCCTCGGGCGGTGTGGGCAACTTGGACCATTTGGTTGAGGGTATCCGCTTGGGCGGGGCCGATGCGGTGCTGGCGGCCAGTATTTTTCACTATGGCCAATACACCGTGCAACAAGCCAAAGAGCGCATGCGGGATGGCGGCATACCAGTGCGGCTTTAAGATGCCCATATGAATTGGCTGGAACAAATCAAGTGGGACGCCCAAGGCTTGGTGCCCGTGATCGCGCAAGAAGCTTCCTCTGGCGATGTGCTGATGATGGCTTGGATGAACCGTGAGGCTTTGCAAAAAACAGCTGAATTGAAGCGTGCGGTGTACTACAGCCGTTCACGCAACAAGCTGTGGTTTAAGGGCGAAGAGTCGGGCCATGTGCAAACCGTGCACGATATTCGCCTGGATTGCGACCAAGACGTCGTCTTGCTTAAAGTGACCCAGTTGGGGCATGAACCCGGCATTGCTTGCCACACCGGACGCCACAGTTGTTTTTTTCAGAGCTTGCAGCCCGAGGGTTGGCTGGCCGTTGATCCGGTCCTCAAAGACCCCGAAACCATCTACAAATAAGCGCCATGAGTTCCCAAGAACACCCCAAATTAAGTGCGACACCCTCCTCAGATACCTTGGCTCGACTGGCGGGCGTGATTGAAAGCCGCAAAGCCACCCTGGGCGGTGACCCAGAGTCCAGCTATGTGGCCCGTTTGCTGCACAAGGGACCGGAAGCCTTTTTGAAAAAAGTGGGCGAAGAGGCCACCGAAGTGGTGATGGCGGCCAAAGATTTGGACCATGGTGGTGACCCTGCCAAGTTGGTCAATGAAGTGGCCGACTTGTGGTTCCACTGCATGATTGCCTTGGCTCACTATGACCTCAAGCCTGCCGACGTATTGGCCGAGCTGGAACGCCGCGAAGGCACCAGCGGTATTGAAGAAAAGGCACTGCGCAAGGCCCTAAAACGTGAGGGAGAAGGTTTATGAGCTCTGTATTGCCACACGACCCTGGCTGCATATTTTGCAAAATTGTGGCGGGTAGCATCCCTTGCAAAAAAGTGTTCGAGGATGAGCAGGTGTTGGCGTTTCATGACATCAACCCTTGGGCGCCTGTTCATTTTTTGATCATTCCCAAGCTGCATCTGCCTTCTATGGCGCAGGTCGGGCCTGAGCATGCGGCCCTGTTGGGACACATGATGGTCTTGGCCCCTAAGCTGGCTCTGGAGCAAGGTTGCCGCCCTTACCCTGAAGGAGGCTACCGCATCATTTGCAATACCGGTGCGGATGGAGGGCAAGAGGTGCATCACCTACACCTGCACGTGGTGGGCGGCCCGAGGCCTTGGTTCAAGGGTTGAAGTCAATTTAGGCCTAGGGCAGCATGGGTGCCTAAAGTGCCCTAAACTGATATGGCTTCATAAGGTGCAGTCATTAAGGCCGAAAAGCGTGCACCACGTTTAAAATGAATTGATTCTTCAGGAGTGAGACATGGGTTCGTTTTCAGTTTGGCACTGGTTGATCGTGTTGTTGATTGTGGTGCTGGTGTTTGGTACCAAAAAACTCAAAAGCCTAGGCGGTGATTTGGGTGGTGCCGTCAAAGGATTCAAAGACGGCATGAAAGACGGTTCTGTCAAACCGGAAGACGCTGCCACTGCGGCCTCAACGGCTGCTTCGCCAGCTGCTGCGCCCCAGGTGGCCGCTGCGGCAGTGTCCACGCCCCCTGCACAAGACAAAAATACGATTGACGTAGAAGCCAAGCCCAAGGTGTGATTGATCTTGGCATTTCCAAACTGGCTCTGATTGGCGCTGTCGCGCTGATCGTGATCGGTCCCGAAAAGCTTCCTAAAGTTGCCCGAACTTTTGGGGCTTTGTTGGGTAAGGCACAGCGCTATGTGGCCGACGTCAAGGCCGAGGTGAATCGGTCCATGGAGCTCGATGAGCTCAAAAAAATGCGGACCACGGTAGAAGAGGCGTCCCGCGACATTCAAGGTTCGCTGGAGGAAAACGCCAAGGCCTTTGAAAACAGCTGGAGCGAAGTCACATCAGAAATTGACACGGGCGGCTCCAGCACGGGTGGACCAAGCAGCAGTTGGGCAGACTCTGCCATGGTGACGTTTCCCGAGTACAAGCACCCTGGCAAAAAATGGCGCCTCAAGCGCGGGGCTACCCCGGCTTGGTACAAGGCGCGCCAAGGCATCAGAACCCGAGCTTTGTCCGGTGCGGCCCGTGTGGCCCGCTTTCGCCCTAGTGGCTTGAACAACGGATGAGCGCTCCAGACGAGTTGGCCGGAACCGAGCAGCCTTTTGTGCAGCACTTGATGGAGCTGCGTGACCGTTTGGTGCGCGCCCTCATTGCTCTGGCAGTGGCGGCTGTGGCTTTGGGCATTTACCCCGGACCCGCACAGCTTTACGACTTTTTGGCCGCGCCCCTTGTAGCGCATTTGCCCAAAGGCGCCACCTTGATCGCCACCTCGGTGATTTCTCCTTTTATGGTGCCCATCAAAATCACTCTGATGACGGCTTTTTTGATCGCATTGCCCGTCATCCTTTATCAGTTGTGGGCGTTTGTGGCGCCCGGCCTGTACAGCCACGAGAAAAAGCTGGTGGTGCCCTTGGTGGTGTCGAGCACTTTGCTGTTTTTTGTGGGGGTGGCCTTTTGTTACTTTTTTGTCTTTGGGCAAGTGTTTGCCTTCATCCAGAGTTTTGCCCCAAAAAGCATTACAGCCGCACCTGACATAGAGGCGTATTTAAGCTTTGTACTCACTATGTTTTTGGCCTTTGGCTTGGCTTTTGAGGTGCCCATTGTGGTGGTGGTGCTGGCACGCATGGGAATTGTGAGCATTGAAAAATTCAAGGCGTTTCGCGGCTACTTTATTGTGCTGGCCTTCATCATTGCCGCGGTGGTGACGCCGCCCGACGTGGTGTCCCAACTGGCCTTGGCCATTCCCATGTGCGTGTTGTACGAACTGGGTTTATGGTCTGCGCAATTGTTTATCAGGCACACCAAATCGCCAGATGAAAATGAGCAAACGGATGATGCAAAGGGTGCCGCAACGGATGTTGTGGCAGCGGGTGATTCAGCCAAGCCCGCTGATTCCTCACAAACTCCCTAAGCTCTATCTTGCTCTAGGCTTAGGGCGAACGCCCGGCGACACGTTGACCTGCAGTTTTTGCTCTTGACGCAAAATTTCAAATGGCGCTGCTTCACCAGGCTTGAGGGCTGCCACACGACTCAGAAGTTCGGGGACATTGCGCACAGCCTGTCCCGCCACTTGAGTTATCAAATCGCCCGGCCGAATTCCGGCATTGGCCGCAGGTCCGTTTTGTAGCACTCCGGTGATGATCACGCCGCTGATTTCGCCCTTGTTGGTGCGAATGCCAAAGGTTTCAGCCAATTCAGGTGAAAGTTCATTGGGCTCCACCCCAATCCAGCCGCGTGTGACCTGACCCTCTCGCACAATGCTCTCCAGTACCTGCTTGGCCGTGGCCACGGGAATTGCAAACCCAATGCCCATATTGCCGCCCGATTTGGAGTAGATCGCGGTGTTAATTCCCAGCAGGTTGCCGTTGGAGTCGACCAGCGCACCACCCGAGTTGCCCGGGTTGATGGCTGCATCGGTTTGAATGAAGTTTTCAAAAGTGTTGATGCCCAGTTGGTTGCGGCCCAACGCGCTCACGATGCCGCTGGTCACGGTTTGCCCCACGCCAAAGGGGTTTCCTATGGCCAAGACTTGGTCGCCCACTTGGGCTTGGTCGGAGTTGCCCAGCACAATCACGGGCAATTTGTCGAGTTCGATTTTCAAAACGGCCAGGTCGCTGTCGGGGTCTGTGCCAATGACTTTGGCGCGGCTGCGGCGACCATCCACCAAAATCACTTCAATATCATCAGCGCCTTCCACCACATGGTTGTTGGTCAACAGGTAGCCGCTGGCGCTCACGATCACACCGCTGCCCAGCCCGGTTTGGGCTTCTTCTCCGGGCTCTCCAAAGAAAAACCGAAACCAAGGGTCGTTGCTGGGTGCTCTGCGAGACGCTTTGCTGGTGTTGATGCTCACCACGGCAGAGGAGGCCCGTTGCGCGGCAGCCCTTAAACTGCCCGTGGGAGTTGCATTGCTGCTTGTGTCGGCCTGAATCAGTGACAAATGGGTGGATTGGTTGCGGCCCAGCCAGTCGGGCTTGAGGGTCAAGACCACAAAATAAATGGCCAACAACACCGTCACGGTTTGTGCAAACCACATCCAAAGTTTTTTCATTATGAAATTGTAGAGTCCTTAGGGTGTATAAAACAGTTGTCATGCTCCAAATGGATCCCGCCGCTCCGGCCAAACCGGTTTGGGGTGAGCCATGCAATGGGTGCGGAGTGTGTTGTATGTCAGAACCCTGTCCTTTAGGTGTATGGCTCACGCGCCAACGCCAAGGTCCCTGCGGCATTTTGAGGTGGGAGGTTTTAACTTCTCGCTATGTCTGTGGTGCCCTTGTAGAGCCAGAACTCGTGGCTCAGATGTATCTGCCCAAAGGCATGAAATGGTTGGCGACCGTGTTGCATAGGCTTTTGAGGCTCATGGCCCCTCGCTGGATCGCCTCTGGTACGGGTTGCGACTGTTCTTACGAAGTTCAGCCGGTATCCCCCAAAATACCCCCATGACTGAACGCACCCAGCTTCTGCAGACGCTTGATCAACTTCTGCAGCCCGGTAAATTTAAAGATTACGGTCCCAACGGCCTGCAGGTAGAGGGGCGGTCCCAAGTGCGCAAAATCGTGTCAGGGGTGACCGCAAGTTTGGCCATGATTGAAGCGACCGTGGCTTCCGGGGCCGACACTTTGCTGGTCCACCATGGCCTGTTTTGGCGGGGGCAAGATGGTCGCGTGACCGGCTGGATGAAAAAGCGATTGGCACTGTTACTCCAGCACGACCTGAACTTGCTGGCCTACCACCTGCCTTTAGATGCCCACCCCGAGCTGGGCAACAACGCTCAGCTGGGCAAGGTTTTGGGGCTGACGGTGACGGGTCGATTTGGCGAGCAAGACTTGGGCTTTATGGGCCAACGCACCGATGGAGCGGTGTTTGCCAGTCCGCAAGCCTTGGCCGAGCATGTTCAGCAAGCCCTCTGCAAAACCCCGGTTCATGTAGGACCTACCAACGGAGAGATTCGAACCCTGGGCTGGTGCACAGGTGGGGCGCAAGGCTATTTTGAAAGCGCTATTGCCGCAGGCGTAGATGCTTTTATAACGGGCGAAATATCAGAACCTCAAGCCCACTACGCCCGTGAATGTGGTGTGCACTTTTTGGCCTGCGGTCACCATGCCACAGAGCGCTACGGCGCCCCCGCTGTAGCTGCCCATGTGGCAGAGATGCTGGGCTTGGAGCATGAGTTCATCGACATAGACAATCCGGCTTAAATGTGGATTGCCCATCATGTTGAACACGCCTGAACAAATCCGCGGCTCAAAACACAAGCAAAAGTTGTTGGCCATCACCATGGGCGATGCCGCAGGCATTGGGCCGGAGGTCATTGTCAGAGCCTTTATGGAAGAGCCCGAACTGCTTGAGCATTGTTTTGTTGTAGGAGAGGTTGCGACCCTCAGACGTGCCTCACAGGTGGTTCATGCCTCAATGCGGTCTGAAAATCCAGCCCTTCATGCCCTGCCATGGCCAGTGTTGCAAATGGAAACGCAGGACGCTGATGAGACGCCAGTAAACGAATTTCCTCAACAATGCATACCGGTTTTGGAGTTGCGCGCTTTCGATCAGCCGGTGCCCTGGGGTCGCGTCAGTGCAGCAGCAGGCGCTATGGCGGGCGAATGCGTGGCTTGGGCGGCTGATGCCGCTTTGCAAGGGACTATTGCTGGGGTGGTGACTGCCCCATTGCACAAAGAGGCGCTATCGGCAGCAGGACTGCCTTGGAGCCTCTACCCTGGTCATACCGAATTGTTGCAAGCGCGTGCCGCTGCATTTTTGAATCAAGCTGTGCAGGATCTGCCTGTGCGCATGATGCTGGCCAGCGATGAACTGCGCACCGTTCTGGTCAGCATTCACCTGTCGCTCAAAGACGCCTTGGCTGCGGTCACTAAAGAGCAAATCTTGCAAACCCTCAGAATCACGCACAAGGCGCTGAGCCTGGCTTGGGGACGAGCTCCTGTCATTGGGGTGGCGGGCCTGAATCCACATGCTGGCGAGGGCGGGTTGTTTGGTCGAGAAGAGCTCGACATCATCGCGCCAGCCGTGGCGCAAGCCTGTGCTGAAGGCATCCAAGCCTCTGGACCCTGGCCGCCGGATACGGTGTTCATGCGCGCGCGACTAAATTTGGGGCATCCTGGCGAGTTTGATGTGGTGGTGGCCATGTACCACGACCAAGGATTGATCCCCATCAAATACCTCGGGTTGGACCAAGGGGTCAACGTAACCCTAGGGTTACCCATAGTGCGCACCAGCCCCGATCACGGTACTGCCTTTGACTTGGCAGGCACAGGCCGCGCCGACGCGAGCAGCTTAAAAGCCGCCATTCGTATGGCCAAGGTTTTGGCTGGAGTGGCCCTACACATAGGGGTTACTTGACGGTCAGCTACAATTGAAAGCTGATTTACATGGCCTTCAACCTATCTTTATCCTGCATTCACCGAGGATTTTCATGAGCGAAACGCTTGCCGAACAAAGCCAAATGGACCCCAGCAAACGGACTTGGCTGATCGCCACTGGTTGTGCTGGCGTGGTAGGAGGAGCCGCTGTAGCGGTGCCTTTTATCAGCACTTTTCAGCCTTCAGAAAAAGCCAAGGCGGCAGGTGCTGCAGTTGAAGTCGATATTTCCAGTTTGAAAGCTGGCGAAAAAGTGACCGTTGAATGGCGCGGTAAACCTGTTTGGATCATCAAGCGCACTCCAGAACAGCTGGAAAGCCTGAATAAAATTGAAGGCCAGCTGGCTGATGCCCAGTCTGCTCGCAAGCCTGACGAGCTCACTCCTAAGTACGCCCGCAACCAGCACCGGTCCATCAAACCAGATGTGTTTGTGGCAGTGGGCATTTGCTCTCACTTGGGTTGCTCCCCTTCCGATAAATTTCAAACGGGCGCCCAGCCCTCCTTGCCGGACGATTGGGCGGGCGGGTTTTTGTGCCCATGCCACGGTTCAACCTTTGACATGGCTGGCCGCGTGTTCAAAAACAAACCCGCCCCTGACAACCTGGAAGTTCCCCCCCATATGTACCTGTCTGACAGCAAATTGCTGATCGGCGAAGACAAGAAAGCTTGAGGACCCGAACCATGGCTCGCCAATTCAAGGAAATCTCCCCAAACGCACCGGTTGCAGACCGCCTCACCAACTGGTTCGAAAACCGCATTCCCACCGCTTTTGAAGCCTACAAAATTCACATGTCGGAGTACTACGCTCCGAAAAACTTCAATATTTGGTATTTCTTTGGCGCATTGTCCATGCTGGTGCTGGTCATTCAAATTGTGACCGGAATTTTCCTTGTCATGCATTACAAGCCTGACGCCACATTGGCTTTTGCCTCGGTAGAGTACATCATGCGTGATGTGCCTTGGGGCTGGCTGGTTCGTTACATGCACTCCACCGGCGCCTCCGCCTTCTTTGTAGTGGTGTACCTGCACATGTTCCGTGGTCTCATTTATGGCAGCTACCGCAAGCCGCGAGAACTGGTGTGGCTGTTTGGTTGCGCCATTTTCTTGGTGCTCATGGCAGAAGCCTTCATGGGCTACTTGCTGCCTTGGGGGCAAATGAGCTACTGGGGCGCTCAGGTGATCGTGAACCTCTTTTCCGCTATTCCGTTTATTGGTCCCGATTTGGCTTTGCTGATTCGCGGCGACTACGTGGTGGGTGATGCCACCTTGAACCGCTTTTTCAGTTTCCATGTGATTGCAGTTCCTCTGGTGCTACTAGGTTTGGTGGTAGCGCACTTATTGGCATTGCACGATGTGGGTTCCAATAACCCCGACGGTGTGGAAATCAAAGGCCCTAACGCCCCCCGTGACGCTAAGGGCAACCCTTTGGACGGTATTCCCTTTCATCCATACTACACAGTTCACGACATCATGGGCGTGGGTGTGTTTTTGCTGGTGTTCAGCGCCATTGTGTTTTTTGCACCTGAGGCGGGTGGCTACTTCTTGGAGTACAACAACTTCATTCCTGCCGACCCCCTAAAAACTCCTGCGCACATCGCACCTGTTTGGTACTTCACGCCCTTTTATTCCATGTTGCGCGCCATTACCGGCGAGATGATGTATGTGTTGATTGCCTGCGTTCTGGTGGGAGCCTTTTTGGGTGCTTTCAAGAGCAAGTTGCCCAATATTCTTAAAGTCGCTGTGGTGGGTGCCGCCGTGGTCCTGTCGGCCATGATGCTGGCTATTGACGCCAAATTCTGGGGCGTGGTGGTGATGGGTGGTGCGGTCATCATTTTGTTTTTCTTGCCTTGGCTGGACAACTGCGAAGTCAAATCCATCCGTTATCGCCCTGATTGGCAACTCTACATGTACGGCATCTTTGTGCTGAATTTTGTGGTGCTGGGCTACTTGGGTGTGCAGCCACCTTCACCTTTGGGAGAGCGCGTGTCTCAAGTGGGGACCCTGTTTTATTTTGGGTTTTTCCTGCTGATGCCTTGGTGGAGCCAAATTGGCCAAACCAAGCCGGTGCCTGACCGCGTGACGTTTACTGCCCACTGACCTGACACTGAGCTGAAAGACATTTCTCATGAAAAAGTACATTCTTGCCTTGATCACGGCCTTGAGCCTCTCGGGTGCAGCACATGCCTCTGGCAGTGAGGGCATTGCTTGGGATAAAGCCCCTGTCAATACCAATGACCTGACTTCTTTGCAAAATGGTGCCAAGCTTTTCGTCAACTACTGCTTAAATTGCCACTCGGCTGCCTACATGCGGTTCAACCGCTTGCAAGATATTGGATTGACCACGGAGCAAATTAAAGACAACCTTCTCTTCACCACCGACAAAGTGGGTGACACCATGAAGGCTGCCATTGACCCTAAGCAGGCTAAAGACTGGTTTGGTGGCAACCCGCCTGATCTGACCTTGATTGCCCGTTCCCGGGCTGGCCATCAAGGTTCAGGTGCCGACTACCTCTACACTTATTTGCGTACTTATTATGTGGACGACACAAAAGCCACAGGCTGGAACAACTTGGCATTTCCCAATGTTGGTATGCCCCATGTGTTGTGGGAATTGCAAGGCAAGCGCCGTCCCGTTTTTGATACCAAACAAGAACACGGCCATGAGGTGAATGTGTTTAAGGGCTGGGAGCAAGTCACTCCCGGCTCTATGTCGCCCTTACAGTACGATCAGAACATTGGAGACTTGGTTAACTTTTTGCAGTGGATGGGCGAACCTGCCCAAAAATCTCGCGTGCAAATTGGCGTTTGGGTCATGCTTTTTTTGCTGATCTTTACGTTCATTGCTTGGCGGCTTAACGCGGCATACTGGAAAGACATTAAGTAATCCGGATCATTTCCGGCTCCTTGTTTCTTACAGGGCCGGACCCTCAGAGTGGGCTTGCTTGGCGCAGCCCACTCTTTTCAATTTTTAGGAGTCGTTAGCCATGATGGTGTTGTATTCAGGAACCACTTGCCCCTTTTCCCATCGCTGCCGTTTTGTGTTGTTTGAAAAAGGCATGGATTTCGAAATCCGTGATGTTGACCTTTACAACAAACCCGAAGACATCAATGTTATGAATCCTTACGGTCAGGTGCCCATTTTGGTGGAGCGCGATCTGATTTTGTATGAGTCCAACATCATCAATGAGTACATTGACGAGCGCTTCCCCCATCCCCAGTTGATGCCTGGCGACCCGGTGGATCGGGCCCGCGTGCGTCTGTTTTTGCTCAACTTTGAAAAAGAACTTTTCGTGCATGTGTCCACCCTGGAATCGCGTGCTGCCAAAAGCAACGAAAAGGCTTTGGAAAAAGCCCGCTCACATATTCGCGACCGCTTGACTCAGTTGGCTCCAGTGTTTCTGAAAAACAAGTACATGCTGGGTGACAACTTCTCTATGCTGGACGTGGCCATTGCCCCTTTGCTTTGGCGCTTGGACTTTTACGGCATTGATTTGAGCAAAAATGCGGCCCCATTGCTCAAGTATGCAGAACGCATTTTTTCCCGTCCTGCCTACATCGAGGCGCTCACGCCTTCTGAAAAGGTCATGCGCAAATAAGTCCTGCAGCGCCATCGGTTTATGACCACATCACCCTTGCCTTCCACCCGACCCTATCTTATTAGGGCCTTGTACGAATGGTGTTGCGAATACGCCTTCACGCCCTATTTGGCAGTTAAGGTGGATGCTAGGGTTCTGGTGCCGCGCGAGCATGTGCGAGACGGCGAAATTGTCCTGAACATCGGCCCCACGGCCACCAGCTCCCTAAAACTGGGTAATGAGGTCATCGAATTCAAAGCGCGTTTTGGCGGTGTGGCCCGAGATATTTACGTTCCCGTAGACCGCGTTATGGCCATTTATGCTCGGGAAAATGGCCAAGGTATGTCTTTTCCTATGCAGGACATGCAAGCCGCCTCACCTCAAGACGCTTCCACGCTTTTGCCTTTTTCTGTTTCAGAAACCGAAAGTTCCCCCGATTCCGACCAGAGCGAGCCTTTGGAGGGCCAAGAGGTCAAGCCAACCTCGCCCAAGAGTAAACAGCCTAAGTTGCAGTCGGTCAGCTCCAGACCTGCCGATGAAGACCCGCCTGAGCCACCTCCAGCGGGCCAAGAGGGCGCCTCTAAAAGGCCGTCTCTTAAACGCGTCAAGTAGACATGGGTTTGGAGCTTCAAAATCAAGCCTTGAAGATAGAATAGTGTTTGTGCCGGTTTAGCTCAGTTGGTAGAGCAACCGCCTTGTAAGCGGTAGGTCGTCAGTTCGAATCCGACAACCGGCACCATTTCATAAAGGTACCTGACGCCATCAGACCTTTTTTCTTTGGGGGCTGCAGTTTGGGGTCCTCATCTCACAAAACCCCCACTTGCTCTGCGGAAAATCAGTGACTCAATTCTGTATTTTGAAGCGTATACACTGCACGTCCCAACCCAACTGTTGAAGGCGGGTTTGCATGTCGGGGACGTATTGGCGAAGTTTGGCGGCCATGGAGTTGTTGGCCACCAATAAGCACCATTCTGATCCTGCAATGGGGCCTGCTTGGATGCCTTGGCACATAGCCGCAGGCAGAAGGGGGGCAATGGCTTGGAGCCGCGCCTTGGATTCCCGGGTCAATTCGCTGAGCCGGGCTAAAGAAGGCGAGGCTTGGCTGGCTTCTTGGATGCTTAGGGTTTTTGCAGAAGGTTTCACATCAAAGCTGATGGAGTAGGTTGATGCAGGTCATTATCACGGACGCTTGGATTGCCAGATCACGTTCTATATATCTCAGTGGTACCCGCTTGACTTTGGTTCTGGGTGCTATGGCTTTGGCCTTAATGATGTTGGCCGCTGGCTTTTACCACTTGGTGTTTCTGAAGGGCGCCCGCGATGGTTGGCCCGTGGTAAGCAGCTTGGTGCGCCTGATAGTGAGGGATGAATTTGCCCTTAAAGACCGCTTGATGAGCGAAAACCTGGACGCCATGGCCCGGCGTTTAGGCGAAATGCAAGCCAAGATGATGCAATTGGAAGCCTTAGGCGAGCGGGTATCGGGCTTGGCGGGCCTCAACCCGGCCGAAATTAAGGTGCAGCCTGGCCGTGGCGGTGTTTCCATCGAGGGAAAACCTCTGTCGTTGAACGAGGTCAAGTCGGTGATGAGTGAGCTCGAGCAGGCCAGCGACCTGAGGGTGGACATGCTGTCGATCATGGAAAGTCGCCTGATGGAGCAAAAAATTCGCTCCATGATGGTGCCCACTCAACCACCCGTTTCAGGCCCTGTAGGTTCGGGATTTGGTTGGCGTATTGACCCTTTTAGTGGGCATAACGCCATGCACAGCGGAATTGACTTTGTCGCGACCGTGGGTACTCCGGTGTTCGCCGCTGCCGGTGGCGTGGTGGTTTCCCAAGAATGGATGTCGGAGTATGGTCTGGTTTTGGAAATCGATCATGGTCAAGACTTATTGACCCGTTACGCACATTTGTCCAGATCCACGGTGCGTAAGGGCGATTTGGTCAAACGTGGCCAGCGCATTGCCGATGTGGGCAATACCGGACGCTCTACCGGACCCCATTTGCATTTTGAGGTTTTGGTGCGCGGTGTGCCTCAAGATCCCCAAAAATTCCTCACTGCCAGTCGTGCTGCCTCACCCCCGGCACTCCAAGCCAAGCGCTGATTTGCAGCTTAGGTCCAAACGTTAGAATCCAAGGCTGTTTTCACCTTTGACGTCAGCCTCTGAACAGGCTTGATCTGCATGTTCAATAACTTCCTCACCCAACTTTTTGGTAGCCGCAATGAGCGCTTGCTCAAGCAATACCGAACCACCGTCACTCGAATCAACGCACTAGAGACTCGCTACGAGAACCTCTCTGATGAAGAATTGCGAGCCTGTACCGAGAGCTTTAAAAAGCGCTTGGCAGAAGGAGAGGCAATGGACGATCTGTTGCCCGAGGCCTTTGCTGTGGTGCGTGAGGGGTCCAAGCGTGTCATGAAAATGCGCCACTTTGACGTGCAGATGCTTGGCGGCATGGCCTTGCACCAAGGAAAGATTGCCGAAATGCGCACGGGTGAGGGCAAGACACTCACCGCTACGCTGCCGGTGTATCTGAATGCACTGGCTGGGCATGGTGTCCATGTGGTCACGGTCAACGACTACTTGGCCAGCCGGGATGCGGTTTGGATGGGCAAGCTCTACAGCTTTTTGGGTTTGACCGTTGGTGTGAATTTGCCCAACGCTTCACGTGAAGACAAGCAAGCTGCCTATCGAGCCGACATCACCTACGGCACCAATAACGAATTTGGCTTTGACTACCTGCGTGACAACATGGTGTACGAAGCAGCGGACCGCGTGCAGCGTGGCCAGCACTTTGCCATTGTGGACGAGGTGGATTCGATCCTGATTGACGAAGCCCGCACGCCTTTGATCATCAGTGGGCAGGCGGAAGACCACACCGCCATGTACATCTCCATCAACAAGGTGGTCCCCCAACTCAAACGACAGGAGGGCGAAGAAGACCCCCGCACTGGCGAAGGTGTGATCACCCCGGGCGACTTCACGGTTGATGAAAAAAGCCACCAAGTGTTTCTGACCGAGCAGGGTCACGAAAACGCAGAGCGCATTTTGAGCCAGGCCGGCTTGTTGCCCGAAGGCGCGAGCTTGTACGACCCTAGCCATATTTCCCTGATGCACCATGCGTATGCGGCCTTGCGGGCCCATCATCTGTTCCACCGTGACCAGCACTATGTGGTGCAAAACGGTGAAATTGTCATCGTGGACGAATTCACCGGTCGCTTGATGACGGGCCGCCGCTGGAGCGATGGCTTGCATCAAGCTGTAGAGGCCAAGGAAGGTGTGTCTATTCAGGCCGAAAACCAAACCTTGGCGTCCATCACGTTCCAAAACTATTTCCGCCTGTACGACAAGCTCAGCGGCATGACCGGCACAGCCGACACCGAGGCCTATGAGTTTCAGGAAATTTACGGGCTGGAAACGGTGGTCATTCCGCCCAACAAGCCCAGCTGCCGTGACGACCAGCACGACCGTGTGTACAAAACCACCCAAGAAAAATACGTTGCTGCCCTAGCGGATATTCGCGAGTGCCATACACGGGGCCAGCCCGTGTTGGTGGGCACCACGTCTATTGAAAACTCGGAAATCATTGCGCGACTGCTGCAAGAGGCCAAATTGCCACACCAGGTCCTTAACGCCAAACAACATGCCAAAGAGGCTGACATCATTGCCCAAGCAGGCCGCGCGGGCATGATCACCATTGCCACCAATATGGCCGGTCGGGGTACCGACATTGTGTTGGGCGGCAATGTGGAAAAAGCTGTGGAAACCGTTCAAGCCCAAGCAGGGTTGAGTGCCTCCGAGCAGCAAGCTCAAATAGACGCCCTGCGTGTGCAGTGGATCAAAGACCATGAACAGGTCAAGTCTTTGGGGGGGTTGCGCATCATTGCCACCGAGCGCCATGAATCGCGTCGAATTGACAACCAGTTGCGTGGTCGATCCGGCCGCCAAGGGGACCCCGGCTCGTCAAGGTTTTACTTGAGTTTGGACGATTCGCTCATGCGCATTTTTGCGGGCGAGCGGGTTAAAGCCATCATGGACCGCCTGAAAATGCCAGAGGGCGAAGCCATTGAGGCGGGTATGGTGTCTCGCAGCATTGAAAGTGCGCAGCGCAAGGTAGAGGCACGCAACTTTGACATCCGCAAGCAACTGCTTGAATACGACGATGTGTCCAATGACCAGCGCAAGGTCATTTACCAGCAGCGCAATGCCATCTTGGACGCGCAAGACCTGTCGGCCCAAATCGCTTCATTGCGCGAAGGCTGCTTTACCGATTTGGTGCGCCAATATGTGCCTGAGGAGTCGGTAGAAGAGCAGTGGGATTTGGCTGGCTTGCAAAAACAGTTACAGGACGAGTGGCAAGTGCCTTTGGATTTGCTGGGTTGGGTGAGCCAGTCCAGTTCTGTGACCGACGAGGACGTGCTGCACCAAGTGCTCGAAGCCGCTCATGCCGCATTTGAAGCCAAACTGACCCAAGCCGGGGCAGCCAATTTGACCAGTTTTGAGCGCGTGGTGCTGCTGCAAAGCATCGACACCCATTGGCGTGACCACTTGAGCGCCTTGGATTATCTGCGCCAAGGCATCCACCTCAGGGGCTACGCCCAAAAGCAGCCCAAGCAAGAATACAAACGAGAGGCATTTGAGTTGTTTGGGCAGTTGCTGGATGTCGTGCGCAATGAGGTCACCCGTTTGATGATGACGGTGCGCATTCAGTCTGCCGAACAAATCGATCAGGCTGCCCAAGCGCTCGAGTCTGAGGCGGAGCGTATCTCCAACATCACCTACACCGCCCCCACCGAAACCGGAGAGGCAGAAACCATCGCTGAGCCGACCAGCAATTTGCCTCGGGTGGGTCGAAATGAGGCCTGCCCTTGCGGTAGCGGAAAAAAATTCAAGTTTTGCCACGGCAAGTTAAGATAATTTATTCAAAGTTTTTTTCATGGCTGTCAACCTCAAGGCTCCCCAAGCCGCAGACCTTTTACCCGTTCCTGGTGTGCGTATCGGGGTGGCGCAGGCGGGTATTAAAAAACCCAACCGCAAAGACCTCACGGTGTTTTTATTAGACGAAGGCGCATGCGTAGGCGGCGTGTTCACCACCAATCGTTTTTGTGCCGCACCGGTTCAGGTTTGCCGCGAACATTTGAGCGCCAAGGCGGGCATTCGTGCCCTGGTCGTCAACACCGGCAATGCCAATGCAGGCACCGGGGAAGCAGGGTTGGTCCATGCACGCCGCACTTGTGACTCCTTGGCACAGCATTTGGCGCTGAAGCCCGAGCAAATAATGCCGTTTTCCACTGGCGTGATCATGGAGCCCTTGCCCATTGACCGGCTTGAAGCCGGTCTACCAGCCGCGTTGACCGATGCGCAGCCCAATAACTGGATGCGTGCAGCCGAAGGCATCATGACCACCGACACCTTGCCCAAAGGTTTGAGCACACAAGTGCAAGTGGGCGGCGCCACTGTGACCATCACCGGTATCAGTAAAGGGGCAGGCATGATACGCCCCAATATGGCCACCATGCTGGGCTTTGTGGCCACCGATGCCTGCATCGACCCCAACCTGATGGATGATCTGGCGCATGAACTGGCAGAAGGTTCTTTCAACCGCATCACTGTGGATGGAGACACTTCCACCAACGATTCATTTGTGGTGATGGCCAGTAATCAATCCGCCCATGCGCCCATCACCTCTTGGACAAGCCCCGAGGGAGCTGCTCTTAAATCCGCTTTGATGGGTGTGGCGCGGCGCTTGGCTCAAGCGATCGTACGTGATGGTGAGGGTGCGACCAAGTTCATCACCGTGCAGGTACAAAACGGTCGCACGGCGCAAGAGTGTCGGCAAGTTGCCTACGCCATTGCGCATTCGCCATTGGTCAAAACCGCTTTTTTTGCCAGCGACCCCAATTTAGGGCGTATTTTGGCGGCAGTGGGCTATGCCGGTATTGCCGATCTGGATCAGTCCACCATAGACTTGTTTTTGGACGATGTGCATGTGGCGGTTCAGGGGGGGCGAAACCCTGCCTATCTCGAAGCAGATGGCCAGCGCGTCATGAAGCAAAGCGAAATCACGGTGAGGGTGTTGCTGGGCCGCGGCTCTGCTGAGGACACCGTGTGGACTTGCGACTTCAGCCACGAGTACGTGACCATCAACGCCGACTACCGGTCTTGATGACCGGTCCAGATCAAAGATCCTGCCCCTCAAATTTTGTAATGCAAGAACAACTCGAACGCCTTCTGACCCGCGCCGAACAATTGATGCAGCGGATTGAGACGCTGTTTCCACAGCCTTTGGCGCAGCCCGACTGGTCGGCCTCAATAGCATTTCGCTACCGCAAGCGCAGTTCTGGCCACGCCGTGATCGAGCCGATTCGCCAAGTGGCAGCCATGCAGCTGGAGCAATTGAAGGAAATTGGACCTCAAAAAGAAAAAATCCAGCGCAACACTGAGCAGTTTGTAAACGGGCAGCCTGCCAACAACGTGTTGCTGACGGGCGCGCGCGGTACGGGCAAGTCGTCCCTCATACGCGCCTGTTTGCACCACTATGCACCTCAGGGCTTGCGCCTGATTGAGGTAGACAAGGCTGACATGGTGGATCTGCCTGATTTGGTGGAGGCCGTGAGTGATCGCCCCGAAAAATTTATTGTGTTTTGCGATGACTTGAGCTTTGATGAGGGCGATGCCGGATACAAAGCGCTCAAGTCTATTTTGGACGGTTCCTTGACTGCCACCACGGCCAATGTGCTGATTTATGTCACCAGCAACCGCCGCCACCTGTTGCCCGAGTACATGAAGGACAACCTCAGTTACACCCACACCGAAGATGGCGAAGTGCATCCAGGTGAGGTGATTGAAGAAAAAATTTCACTATCTGAGCGTTTTGGTTTGTGGGTCAGCTTTTACCCTTTCAGCCAAAACGAATACCTCACCATTGTGGTCCAGTGGTTGAGTTCTTTTGGTGTGGATGCTGCTGCCATAGAGGCGGCCAAGCCTGAATCTTTGGTTTGGGCCCTAGAGCGTGGTTCGCGCAGCGGGCGCGTAGCCTATCAGTTTGCCCGAGACTATGCTGGGCGGCATACCAGTTCCAGTGCCGCTTAGGTACGACCCTTTGCGAAGCTCTGGCGACTCCTTGCAAAGTAAGCGAGTCCCTATGGTGGCAGACCCCCACCTCAAAAGGTCTCAAGCCGGTGACCGACCCATCACTGAAGTGGCAGTAGGTGTTTTGATTCGTGCCGATGGCGCTTTTTTGCTCACCTCACGCCCCTCGGACAAGGTCTATGCCGGTTATTGGGAGTTTCCAGGCGGCAAGCTCGAAGCTGGGGAAACCGTGCTGACGGCCTTAGCACGTGAGCTCCGAGAAGAGCTGGGAGTGCACATCACCCAAGCCGAGTTATGGAAAACCGAAATGGTGGACTATCCCCATGCCCTTGTGCGCTTGAATTTTTGCAAAGTGTCGGCCTGGGAAGGAACTTTGCAAATGCTGGAGGGGCAAAGTCACAGCTGGGAACAGTTACCTGTTGCAGCCCATCCGGTTCTGCCTGGCACCCTACCCGTGTTGGCTTGGCTGGCGCAGGAGTGGGGTTTTAGCGGGCCCACTTGCTCCAGCAGCGTCAGCCCAGCTTAGGGTCGCCAAAAGCTTGGTCGTCGGGCGGCGCCTCAGCCGGCATGCGAAAGCTCTCGCTGGCCCATGCGCCAAAGTCGATGTGCTTACAACGCTCGCAACAAAAAGGTCGGTAGGGGTTACTCGGGGCAAACACACTGTCTTGCCCGCAGGCGGGGCAGGGTACCGTTCTCACCGAGCTCATGAGCAAAGGGTCAGTTCAAACGGGGTATTGCCAGTGCTGGCCAAAAGACGGTCTGAATCGTCGTGCGTCATGAGCCGAATAGACACGATCAAGCGGTTGCCGCTGATTTCTGGAATCAGCTTCAAATAGGGGTCGATTTTGAGGCGCAGCAACTGGTAGGTGCGACCTTGAGGCAAGTTTTGCTGGAATTGGCCCTCAGTGGTTATGACCTTTTGAGGCACACCAGAGTCGCGTTGCAGCTTCAAGAGCAGCAGCACCGATTCAGCAAACGGAATAAGGGTGGACACCCAGCGGTTCAAGTCGGCTCGGCGCCGCTCTGGGGTGCGGTGCTGCCAAGCGTAGTAAGCAGGCAAATCAAATTCGCAGGTGCCCCCGGGGATGGCAATTCGGCTGCGAATGCTCATCAACCAGTCTATCTCAGTGAGGGCATTGCCTGCCTTGCCAGGAAGGGCGTTGAGCTGGTTGAAGTATTGATCGAGCTGACCTATGACTTCATCGAGCATTTGCTCATCTATGGAGGGATTGCCACGGTAGGCTGACAGGGCGCTTTTTTGTTTGTCCAAGTCTTTCAGAATATCGGACTTCAAGTCCGAACGAGCCCCGACGTCCATGATCTCGAATATGCTGGCAATGGCAAAGTGATGGTCGGTGGGGGTGTCGCGCGCCATCAGCTCAAACAAGCGCTCGAAGAGCTTTTCCAGCCGCAAATAAGTGCGGATACGCTCGTTAAATGGGTATTCGTAAAGAATCACGCTAGGAATTCCGGTTGGCGCATCATAGCCCGAAGCTTGGAGCCAGCCGCGCCACTTCAGCCCTTAATTCATCCAGAGTTACCCCATCATTCAACACCACCACATCTGCAGCAGCCAAGCGCTGTGCTCGGGTGGCTTGGTTTTGGATAATGGATTGAACCTGCTCGGCAGTCATGCCGCTGCGTGCCATGGTGCGTTGTATTTGGGTTTGCGGCGAGCAGTCCACCACCAGCACTTGGTCCATCAGTGGCTTCCAGTGACCAGATTCCACCAGCAGGGGGATTTCGCACACCACGCAGGTGGCTCCAGCCCTCTGGGCAGCTTGCATTTGGCGGAGCAACTCTTGCCGCACCAAGGGGTGGATGATGGCTTCCAGTTGCAGTTTGGCTGCAGGGTCGGCAAATACCTTGGCGCGCATGAGGTCGCGGTCCAGCGCGCCGCTGGAGTGGATCAGGCTGGGTCCAAATGCCTTGGCTATGGCGGGGAGAGCGGCTCCGCCTGAGGCCGTTAAGGCTCGTGAAATCGCGTCGGCATCAATCAAGGTGGCGCCAAGCTCCACCAGTAGGGCTGCCACGGTGCTTTTGCCGCTGCCTATTCCGCCTGTGAGTCCCAGTTTGAACATATGAAGCCTGGCTTTAAAGCCCCCAATCTAGAGGCGAACAAACCAAATGCAGCAGGCCACCCGAAGCCAAAAAAGGGCCAAATGGCACATGGCCGCCTTCGCGAAGGCGGTGCTTCATTTTTAGCAAAATGCCCACCAGTGCTCCGGTTACGGAAGCCATCAACACCACAGGGACCAGTGCCGTCCAACCCAGCCATGCACCTAACGCAGCCAGCAGTTTGAAGTCGCCAAAACCCATTCCCTCTTTGCCCGTGATGAACTTGAATACCCAGTAAATGCTCCACAAAAACAGGTAACCCGCCACAGCCCCCCACAACGCATCTACCAAGGGCACAGAAGTCCATTTCAGAGCAGAGACGACCAGCCCGCCCCAAAGTAGGGGCTGGGTGAGGTTATCAGGCAGCAAAGTGGTGTCCCAATCTATCCACGCCAAGGCTAGCAGGACGCTCAAAAAAGCAGCCCACGCCCCTGCAGTGGGCGATAGGCCCCAACGTCCCGCGCAGTATGCAAAGATGCAGCCGGTCGCAATTTCTATTAGGGGGTAACGAAAGCTGATGGGGTGCTTACAAGAGGCGCACTTCCCGCGCAGCATCAAAAAACTCAGCACGGGAATATTCTCAAACCAACGAATACGGTGTGAGCAGGCAGGGCATTGGGAGCGCGGCGTGACCAAGTTGTAGGGCGCCAGGGGCGGGGAGTTGGAAGGGGTATCAGCAGCAATTTCCAAGTCTGGGTTTTGCCCATTGAACTCCGCACACTCCCGAGCCCATTCTTGCTCCAACATGCGTGGCAAACGCAAGATGACCACATTTAAAAAGCTGCCGATCAGCAAACCCAAAAAAGCTGCTCCGGGCACCAAAATGTTGCGCCATTCAGCTGAAAACAGTGTCCAGTCTGTACTTGGCAGCACGGCTACACTCCTGCAACTTTAAAAATACAGACCATGACTGCAAATATACCTGCCCAATTATTGAAAGCCCTTGCCCCCAGCGGGAAACTGCGTGCCTCCATCAATTTGGGTAATCCCATACTGGCCAACCGCGATCCCTCAAGTGGGGTACCTGTGGGTATATCGGTCGATCTTGCCCGCGCCTTTGCAGAGCGTTTGGGTGTAGAGATGGAGATGGTGGTGTTTGATGCCGCAGGCAAATCAGTGGAGGCGGTCAAAAACGAACAGGCCGACATTGGATTTTTTGCAATCGACCCCTTGCGTGGAGAAGGCATTGCCTTCACCCAAGCCTACGTGGTTATTGAGGGCTGCTACCTGGTTCGCAACGACTCGCGCCTGCAAAGCAACGAAGAGGTAGACCGCTCGGGCATTAGAGTGGTGGTGGGTATGGGCAGTGCCTACGACTTGTACCTGAGTCGGACCCTGAAGGCCGCCCAGTTGTTGCGTGCACCCACATCCCCCAGCGTGGTGGACATGTTTGTGACCCAAAACTTGGAAGTGGCTGCTGGCGTGAAGCAACAGTTGCAAGCCGACATGAAGCGCCATGACGGGCTGCGCTTGTTGCCCGGCAGATTTATGGACATTCAGCAGGCTATGGGCACGCCCAAAAGCCGCGGCTCGGACGCACACGCCTTTTTGAGTCAGTTTGTAGAAGACATGAAAGCCAATGGTTTTGTGGCAGCTTCCATTCAGCGTCACGGCACTTTGTAAATTACAACAACTAACGAAAGCTAGATCATGATGAAGTTGGTGGTATTGCCCGGAGACGGCATTGGCCCAGAAACCATGGCCGTGACGGCTGACGTGCTTGAGGCCGTATCTGAAAAATTCAATCTGGAGCTAAGCCTAGATCACGATGTGGCTGGCCATGAAAGCCTTAAAAAATATGGCGCTACCGTGACTCCAGAGCTCTTGGCGAAAGTGCTGGCGGCTGATGGGCTGATGCTGGGCCCCATGTCCACATACGAGTTCAAGGACGAATCTCGCGGCGAAATCAACCCTTCGAGGTTTTTTCGAAAGAATTTGGATTTGTTTGCCAATATTCGCCCCGCACGCACCTATGCAGGTTTGCCAGTTCGGCTAGGCGAGTTTGATTTGGTGGTGGTGCGTGAGAACACGGAGGGCTTTTACGCTGACCGCAATATGGAATCCGGCGGTAGCGAAATGTTGGTCACACCCGATGTGGTGGTGTCGCTCAGACGCATCACGCGGCTTTGCTGTGAGAGGATTGCCCGTTCGGCTTTTGAGCTGGCCATGACCCGAAAAAAACACGTGACCATCGTGCACAAAGCCAACGTGCTTCGCATTGCGGACGGCATGTTCATTGATATTTGCCATCAGGTGGGCCGCGAGTTTCCGGAGGTCACCATCGATGACTTTATTGTGGACGCCATGATGGCGCACGTGGTGCGAGCTCCCGCTCGCTTTGACGTGATCGTGACCACCAATATGTTTGGCGACATTTTGTCCGACCTCACCGCGGAGTTGTCGGGCAGTTTAGGTTTGGGAGGCTCAATCAATGCCGGTGCGCATCACGCTATGGGGCAGGCTGCACATGGATCAGCCCCGGACATTGCAGGTCAAAACATTGCCAACCCGTTTTCTTTGATTTTGTCTGCAGGTATGCTGTTGGGCTGGTTTGGCCAGCGCAAGGGCTTACCGGCGTTTGTGCGGGCCCAAGCCGCTATGGAGCAGGTACTAGCCGATTGCATTGCCGCTCATGAATGCACGCGGGATGTTGGTGGCAAGCTGGGTACCAGCGAAACCGGTATGGCGTTTTTGAAGCGCCTAGAGCAATACCAAGCTTAAAAGCCAAATCCTGCCTGGCTAAACCACCTGCCCCATTTTGAAGATGGGCAGGTACATGGACACCACAATACCGCCAATCAGGCCTCCCAAAAACACAATGATGATGGGCTCCATCAGGCTGGACAAGCCGCCCACCATGTCGTCTACCTCAGCTTCAAAAAAGTCTGCTGCTTTGCCAAGCATGTGGTCCAGCGAGCCGGACTCTTCGCCAATAGCGCACATTTGCAAGACCATGCTCGGAAACACGTTGGCTTGAGTCATGGCAGCCGTGAGGCTGGTGCCCGAGGACACTTCTTGCTGAATTTTTCTAGTGGCGTCCGCAAACACCGAATTGCCCGATGCGCCACCGACTGAATTCAGTGACTCCACTAGGGGAACGCCCGCTGCAAACATGGTGGATAGGGTACGAGTCCAGCGTGCAATGCAAGACTTTTCTATCAGAGCGCCAAAAACAGGGATTTTCAGCATCAAGCGGTCCATAAGCTTCTGTACCTGCTCGTTGCGCTTCCAAGCTTGATTAAAAGCATAAAGTCCCCCACCCAAAGTGCCCAACATAAGCCACCAATAGGCTACAAAAAACTCACTCATGGCAATCACCATCAAAGTGGGGCCGGGCAGATCGGCGCCAAAAGACGCAAATACCTCCTTAAATGCGGGCACCACAAAAATCATGATCACCGCGACTACTACCAGCGCCACCAAAACCACTGAAATGGGGTACATCAGCGCTGATTTGATTTTGGATTTGATGGCCTCGGTTTTTTCCATATAGGTGGCCAATCGTTCGAGCAACTTGTCCAAAATACCGGCCTGCTCGCCCGCCTCCACCAAATTGCAATACAGGTTATCAAACTGTTGGGGGTGCTTGCGAAACGCCGCGCTCAGTGATGAGCCGGTTTCTACATCAGAGCGAATATTGCTGAGCAGACGCGCCACATTGGGGTTGGCATGGCCACGCCCCACAATGTCAAACGATTGCAGCAGCGGCACGCCCGCTTGCATCATGGTGGCCAGTTGACGCGTGAAAAGAGCAATGTCTTTGGCTTTGATGGCTTTGCCCGAACCAAGCCGCTGCTTTTTGATTTTGACAGGTATCAAGCCTTGGCGACGCAAATGGGCTTGTACTTGGTTTTCTCCAGCGGCGCGGACCTCGCCACGAGCGGGCTTGCCTAGGCGGTCTTTGCCTTCCCACTCGTATATGAAGGTTTGAGCCGAAGAGACGGCACCGGCATTGCCAGAAGCTTTACTCATTGGTCACCGCCACCACTTCTTCTAACGACGTCAAACCGAGTTTGACTTTGTGCAGGCCAGATGTGCGTAAACTGCGCACCCCTTCTTTGCGTGCCTGTTCAGCTATTTCGAGTGCCGAGCCCTCTCGCAAAATGATGCGCTGTATGTCCTCGCTGATCGGCATCACTTCGTAAATGCCCACCCGCCCTTTAAAGCCGTTGTTGCATGCGCTGCAGCCCATAGGGCGGTAGCTGACCCAGCTGCCATCGAGCTCATGACTTTCAAATCCTGCATCCAAATAGGCCGATTCAGGCAGCTCAGCAGGCTCTTTACAGGCCACGCACAAACGACGCGCCAACCGTTGGGCGGTGATCAAAATCACGCTCGATGCAATATTGAAAGGCGCAATACCCATATTGCGCAAGCGCGTGAGTGTGGCGGGAGCATCGTTGGTGTGCAGAGTTGAGAGCACCAGATGCCCGGTTTGGGCCGCCTTGATGGAAATGTCGGCGGTTTCAAGGTCGCGAATCTCGCCCACCATGATGATGTCGGGGTCCTGGCGTAAAAAAGACTTGAGTGCTGCGGCAAAGGTCAGGCCGGCCTTTTCGTTCACGTTGACTTGATTTATGCCTGGCATGTTGATTTCAGAAGGGTCTTCGGCTGTGGCAATGTTCACGCCGGGCTTGTTAAGCAGGTTCAAGCAGGTGTAGAGCGACACGGTTTTACCTGAACCGGTAGGGCCGGTCACCAGCACCATGCCATGGGGTCGGGCAATAGCTTTGAGCAACCGCTCTTTTTCCTCAGGCTCGTAACCTAGGGCATCAATACCCAGTTTTGCACTGTTGGAGTCCAAGATGCGGATCACAATTTTTTCGCCAAAGAGCGTCGGCAAAGTGCTCACCCGAAAATCCACCGCACGGTCTTTGCCAAAGTTCATTTTCATCCGACCGTCTTGGGGAATGCGTTTTTCGGAAATGTCCAGCTTGGAAATGACCTTGATGCGTGAAGCCAGCTTGTCTTTAATGGCCACAGGTGGATTGGCCACCTCTCGCAGCTCGCCGTCAATTCGAAATCGCACGCGGTATTGATGTTCAAATGGCTCAAAGTGCAAATCAGAAGCCCGCATGCTGATGGCGTCCACCAGCATTTTTTGCAAAAACTTCACCACTGGGGCATCGTCGACTTCGCTGTTGGGGGTGGGTCCATCGCTGAGGCCGTCAGTGGCGGCAAACTCGTCCAGCAGCACGTCGTCGCCCGCCATAAAGTCCAACACTTCTGCAGTGGATTTGGCCAACATATCCACCCAGCGGGAAAGTTTGTCGTACTCAGCAATCACCCAATCCACTTGCAGACCGCTTGCAAACTTGATGCGTTCTGCCGCGGCTTGGTCAGAAGGGTCGGCAGTGGCCACCATCAAGCGGTTGCCGCGCTTGCTCAGAACCAATACGCGCAGCTCTGCACACACCTTGGCGTCCATCAGGTCTTTGGGCAGCTTTTGTGGCGCTGCAGCATCTAAGTCAATCAGCGGCGTACTGAAGGCTTCAGATACCTTATGAGCCAGGTCATAAGCTGACAATGCGCCGGATCCGGTAAGTTCGGCGATAAAGCTGGTGCGCTGATCTTCAGCCCGCTGAAAAATGGCCTCTGCCGCTTGCTGATCCAACATGCCCGCCTGAACGAGGGCTCTGCCCAAGCCGGGCAAGGCAAGGGGGGTATGACGGCGAGTGGGTGGAGCAGCAACAGCCATAAAAGATCGGTAGAAAAATGAATCTACCCACTATCTTGGCTGAGGTTTGTGGCAGTTCTTAGTCGTTAAAACGATGAGAACTTGGGTCTGGTAGCCCAGATTTTGCCTAGATTTGACGTTGCAAAAGCTGTTGTGCAAGGAGCACTAAAGCGTCCCTGTGGGCGGAGGCTGGCAGGATTTTTGCGTAGGCCTCAGCTTTTCGGGCTTCAGCAGCGGCAGCCTCTCGTGCCACCTCCAGTGCCCCGGTGCTGTTCACAATGTCAATGACATTGCTCAAACCATCAACAGAGCCTTGCTCGATGGCGTGTTGGATGAGTTGGCGCTGGGCAGGTGAGCCGCGTTGCATGGCGGCAATTAGGGGGAGGGTGACTTTGCCTTCACGCAGGTCGTCGCCGAGGCTTTTGCCCATGACTGAGGCGTCTCCAGCGTAGTCCAGTACGTCGTCAATGACCTGAAACGCAGTGCCCAATGCTTGCCCATATTGGGCACATGCGGTTTCGATGGTTTCTGGTGCTCCAGCCAAAACCGCGCCAACACGGGCACTTGCTTCAAATAATTTGGCAGTTTTCGAGCGAATGACGCGCAGATAGCCCGCCTCGTCCAGCTGGGCGTTGTGCATGTTCATGAGTTGCAGAACTTCGCCCTCGGTAATCACGTTGGTGGCCTCAGCCAACACTTCCATAATGCGCAGGTTTTGGGCTTGCACCATCATTTGAAATGAACGCGAGTACAAAAAGTCTCCCACCAACACGCTGGCGGGATTGCCAAAAGCGGTATTGGCGGTGGGGTTGCCGCGTCTCAGGGTGGATTCGTCCACCACATCGTCGTGCAGCAGGGTGGCGGTGTGGATGAATTCCACTACTGCGGCCAGAAGGTGGCGGTTGTCACTCTGGTGCCCAAGGGCTGCGCTGGTGAGCAGCAGCAGGGCCGGGCGCAAGCGCTTGCCACCCGCCGAGATGATGTATTGCGATACCTGTGCAACCAACGGCACGCCAGAATTCAGCCGATCTGCAATGACCCGATCCACCTCTTGCATATCAGCAGAAATCAGGGCTAGAGGTTGGGCGGACGGTTGAGAAATCAAGGCAGTATTGGATTAATTTATCAACCAAGTTTACCGAAGCTTATGGGACAACTTTGTCGCTCAAGCCCCGATAGTGCGGAAAAATGACATTTTGATGCCAAGCTGATAGAATGTCGGGTTCTGTGGAAATCCGTCTGCAGATTCTTTTACAAAAGAGGTCAACATGTACGCGGTCATAAAAACCGGTGGCAAACAATATCGTGTTGCTGCTGGCGAAAAAATTAAAGTAGAACAGATTGCTGCGGACGTAGGCCAAGAGATTGTGATCGACCAGGTGTTGGCAGTCGGTAGCGGCGGCGAACTCAAGGTGGGCACACCCTTGGTGTCCGGTGCAACGGTGAAAGCCACTGTGGTGGCTCACGGCAAACACGACAAAGTGCGCATATTCAAAATGCGTCGTCGTAAGCATTATCAGAAACGTCAGGGTCACCGCCAGCAGTTTACAGAGCTGCAAATTGGTGCAATTTCTGCTTAAGGGGTTAGCAACATGGCACAGAAAAAAGGCGGCGGCTCAACGCGCAACGGACGTGACTCCAAGCCGAAAATGCTTGGCGTGAAAGCTTTTGGTGGCGAACAGGTCAGCGCTGGTTCCATCATCGTGCGTCAACGGGGTACCAAGTTCCACCCCGGCGTCAATGTGGGTATTGGCAAAGACCATACCTTGTTTGCTTTGGTAGATGGCCAAGTTCACTTCACCACCAAAGGTGCGCTGAACAAACAAACTGTCAATATTGCAGCAGCAGCTGAGTAAATTCTTTCTGCAATCACCTTAAAAAACCCTGCGCAAGTCGCGGGGTTTTTCATTTATGAAATTTGTTGACGAAGTCTCTATCGACGTTTCCGCAGGTGACGGTGGCAGCGGCTGCGTCTCGTTTCGGCACGAGAAGTACAAAGAGTTTGGGGGTCCCAACGGTGGCGACGGTGGCCGTGGCGGCCATGTGTTTGCCGTAGCTGACTCCAACCTCAACACTTTGGTGGACTTTCGCTACACCCGCAAGTTTGAGGCCAAGCGCGGACAACACGGCATGGGCAGCGATATGTTTGGAGCTGCTGGCGACGATATCTATTTGAAAATGCCTGTGGGTACCATCATCACCGACTCTGAAACCGGCGACGTGTTGTTTGAGCTGCTGGTTCCCGGGGAGGTCATCACCCTTGCCAAGGGGGGGGATGGCGGCTTTGGCAACATGCGCTTTAAAAGCGCCATCAACCGTGCGCCCCGTCAAAAGACACCAGGGTGGCCTGGAGAGCGAAGGAGCTTAAAGCTGGAGCTCAAGGTTTTGGCTGACGTAGGTTTGTTGGGCATGCCCAATGCGGGCAAGTCCACCCTTATTACTGCCATTTCCAATGCCCGCCCCCGCATTGCCGACTACCCCTTTACCACTCTGTACCCCAACTTAGGCGTGGTGCGGGTTGGACCGGAGCAAAGTTTTGTGGTGGCTGATTTGCCGGGTTTGATTCAAGGTGCAGCCGAAGGTGCAGGTTTAGGACATTTGTTTTTGCGCCATTTGCAACGCACGCGGTTGTTGCTGCACGTGATTGACATGGCACCGTTTGACGACAACATAGATCCTGTGGCGCAGGCCAAAGCCATTTTGGGTGAGCTTAAAAAATACGATACTGCCTTGTTTCAAAAGCCGCGTTGGTTGGTGCTCAACAAGTTAGATATGGTGCCAACTGAAGAGCGCGCCGCCAAGGTTAAAGATTTCGTGAAGCGCATGAGATACAAAGGGCCGGTGTTTGAAATTTCCGCCCTGACGCACGAGGGTTGCGAGCAGTTGGTGCGTGATGTGTTCAAACACATTGAGGTGCAGCACGACGTGGAACACCCGCCTTCTGAAACAGATCCGCGATTTTTCGTGCCGGCCCATATTGCTTCAAAAGTCGCCAAATCTGAAGGTGTTTAATGGCGCCATGAGGAACAGTTTTCCAACCACAATGCCTTTCCCAAACAGTCTGATTCAGGCGCGCCGCTTGGTCGTCAAAGTTGGCTCCAGCCTGGTGACCAACGAAGGTCGTGGCTTGGATGATCAAGCCATTGGCGAATGGTGTCGCCAGTTAGCGGCTTTGGTCAAAGAAGGGCGTGAGCTGATCATGGTGTCCAGTGGCGCTATTGCAGAAGGCATGAAGCGCTTGGGATGGGATACCCGTCCCCACGAACTGCACGAATTGCAGGCAGCGGCTGCCGTGGGGCAAATGGGGTTGGCTCAAATGTACGAAGCCCACTTAAGGGCCCAGGGTCTGGGAAGCGCGCAAGTGCTTTTGACCCACGCCGACTTGGCCGATCGGGAGCGATATTTGAATGCCCGTTCTACTTTGCTGACCTTGCTCAAGCTGGGTGTGGTGCCGGTCATCAATGAAAACGACACTGTCGTCAACGATGAGATCAAGTTTGGCGACAACGATACGTTAGGTGCTTTGGTCGCCAATTTGGTTGAAGCGGATGGGCTCGTCATTCTTACCGACCAAAAAGGCTTGTTTACAGCCGACCCTCGCAGAGATCCTTCCGCTAGGTTGGTGCATAACGCTCAAGCGGGTGACATCACTTTAGAGGCCATGGCGGGTGGCTCGGGTTCGCATTTAGGCAAAGGCGGCATGCTCACGAAAATTTTGGCGGCCAAGCGAGCGGCTGGTTCCGGAGCATCTACGGTCATTGCCTGGGGACGTGAGCCTGATGTGCTGTTGCGATTGACCCAAGGCGAAGCCATTGGCACTTTTTTAAGTGCCAGCACCCCTAAAAATCAGGCTCGCAAGCAATGGATGGCCGACCACTTGCAATTGCGCGGCTCAGTTTCCATTGATGAAGGCGCCACCCAAAAATTGCTCAGTGAAGGTAAAAGTCTTTTACCCATTGGAATGTTAAGCGTGCAGGGTGAGTTTTCACGCGGTGAGGTTATTGCGGTGTTGAACGCTTCGGGTGAGGAGATTGCACGTGGCTTGGCCAATTACGCCAGTGCCGAGGCCCGATTGATATGCCGCAAAGCGTCATCAGAGTTTGAGGCTTTGTTGGGTTTCGTGGCTGAGCCTGAAATGCTGCACCGCGACAACATGGTCATAACGGTTGCCAAATCAACTTAAGTCAGTTAAGGATTGCGGCTTGACTTGAGCCGCTTGATGAGCTCCGCCGCGCTGCGTGCCCCAAGACTTGCCCCCTCGCAAAACCCTTGTCGTGCTAACGCAATGGCATGTCGGTGAGAAGCTTTGGTGGGGTCAAGGCGGGCCCATTCAGGTTGGGCCACCGTTTGCCATTTGTCTGCAGAGCTGGAGCGCGCATAGGTTTTGATTTCGCTGGTGTTGCAGCGCAAGCCTTCAAACAAGGCATTGGTGCTGCCTTCAGGGTTGTAGGCCACCATCACATAACGTACCACCTCATCGTTGCCAACACTGATGGATTGGGGGTCTACCCCAAACACCAAACTGCCTGCAGAACGCAAATCAATGGGAATGAGGTTGGCTTTGCTCCAAGCAGGTGCGGGCGGGGTCGGGGCCTCTATCCAATTGGAAGTTTCTGCCAAAACCCAAGGGCTGCATATCAACATCAGGGCAACCGCTGCACAGCGCTTCAACTCAGCTCGCATGGAACTCATCAGATCCGGAGTCATCGTGACGGGGTCGTGCACCTTGGCGCAAATAGCGCAAGCGCTGGTCTTGTTTGGGTAAAAATCGTGCCAGTTCTGTCAAGGCCATTTCGTAGACGCCCCGCTTGAACTCCACCACCATGTCCAAGGGCACCCAGTAGTCGTTCCAGCGCCAAGCGTCAAACTCAGGATGCTCTGTGGCTCTTAGGTTCAGATCCCAGTCCTGCCCTGTAAGCTGAAGCAAAAACCAAATTTGCTTTTGACCTTTGTAATGGCCGCGCGATTCCCTGCGGATGAAATGGTCTGGCACCTCATAGCGCAACCAGTCTCGGGTGCGGGCCACAACGCGCACATGTTCGGGTTGTAGCCCGACTTCTTCGTTCAGCTCCCTGAACATGGCCTGCTCCGGGGTTTCGCCCCGGTCAATGCCACCTTGAGGAAATTGCCACGAATGGGTACGTATCCGTTTGCCCCAAAAAACCTGATTCCTTTGGTTGAGCAGAATGATGCCGACGTTAGGCCTAAAGCCATCTCTGTCAAGCATAATCAAATCCCAAATTTTGATATTGAAACCATTATGCACTGCTGCCATCGTGCATCAAGGTCAAACACCCAAATTCTCCATGAAAGCTTCCCAGTTTCTCGTCTCGACCCTCAAGGAAGCGCCCGCAGACGCCGAGGTGGTGAGCCACAAGCTCATGATGCGTGCAGGCATGATCAAAAAGCTCGGCGCTGGAATCTACAACTACATGCCCATGGGCCTGCGCGTGATTCGCAAAGTGGAGGCCATCGTGCGCGAAGAAATGAACCGTGCCGGCGCCATCGAGCTGACCATGCCTGTGGTGCAACCCGCGGAGTTGTGGCAGGAAACCGGCCGCTTCGACAAGATGGGCCCTGAGCTCTTACGCATCAAAGACCGCCACGACCGTGACTTCGTGGTCCAGCCTACCAGCGAAGAGGTGGTGACCGACATCGCCCGTCAGGAAATCAAGAGCTACAAGCAGCTGCCCAAAAACTTTTACCAGATTCAGACCAAATTCCGTGACGAGCGACGCCCCCGTTTTGGCCTGATGCGCGGGCGCGAGTTCATCATGAAAGACGCTTACAGCTTTGACCGCGACCAAGACGCCGCCAAGGCCAGCTACCAGATCATGGCCCAAGCCTACCGCCGTATTTTTGACCGCTTTGGACTGACTTACCGCGCGGTTGCCGCCGACAGCGGCGCCATTGGCGGCGACCTGAGCGAAGAGTTCCAAGTCATTGCCGCTACCGGCGAAGATGCCATCGTTTACTGCCCCACCAGCGACTACGCAGCCAACATGGAAAAGGCTGAAGCTATGGCACCCACATTGGTCAGAGCGCCCGCGCAGGCCGCTTTGGAAAAAATAGCAACGCCGGGTAAGAGCACCTGCGCGGATGTGGCGGCCCTGCTGCAAGTGCCGCTCACCACCACGGTAAAGTCACTGGTTTTGGCGACCGATGAGATGGATGAGCAAGGCGGCGTTAAGAAGACCCAGGTCTGGCTGCTGCTGCTGCGTGGCGACCACGACATGAATGAAGTCAAGGTGGCCAAGCTGCCTGGCTTGACGGGCTTTCGCTTTGCCACCGTGCCCGAAATTGAGGCGCACTTTGATGCAAAGCCCGGCTATCTAGGTCCCATTGGCTTGCGCCAGCCGGTTTGCATGGTGGCTGACCGTGACGTGGCGGTCATGGCTGACTGGATTTGCGGCGCCAATGAAGAAAACTTCCATATCCGCGGTGTCAATTGGGGCCGCGACCTGCCAGAGCCCGATCTGGTGGCTGACATTCGTAACGTGGTCGAGGGTGATGCCTCGCCGGACGGACGGGGCGTGCTCGCGATTGAGCGCGGCATTGAGGTGGGGCACGTTTTTTATCTGGGCACCAAATACAGCCGAGCCATGAACGCCACTTTTTTGGACGAGAACGGCAAACCCCAGTTCATGGAAATGGGCTGCTACGGCATTGGGATCACGCGTTTACCAGCTGCGGCTATTGAGCAGAATCATGACGAGCGCGGCATTATTTGGCCCGATGCCATTGCGCCGTTTACCGTGGTGATTTGCCCTATAGGCATGGACCGTAGCGTCGAGGTCAAAACCGCAAGCGAACAGCTTTACGCACAACTCATAGCCGAAGGCATCGATGTATTGCTCGACGATCGTGGTGAGCGCCCTGGCGCCATGTTTGCAGACTGGGAGCTCATTGGCGTGCCCCATCGCATCACCATTGGCGAACGGATGCTCAAAGAAGGCAAGTTGGAGTACCAGCACCGTCGAGATTCAAGTGCGACCCAAGTGCCCTTGGCAGAGATGCAGGCTTACTTAACCCCCCGACTATTGGTCTGACATGTCACGCAGATCGTGGGCACTTTCCAGTACCAAATGGACGCTTGGGCTGGTGAGCCTGTATCTGTCTCCTTTTGGTGATTGCTTGAACGGACTGGGCGCCCCTGTTTTTGCCGGTACTCAGCTGGAAGAGCCCTTGGTTGACTCTGTGCGCACTGCCCTGAGCGCCTCTGTGGCCAATCATGCGCCACCGGTTCCTGAGTTTGCACACCCCGAGGCTCGAAAGCAATTCTTCAGATGGTGTAGACACATGGACGAGCGTCTTCAAAAACGCAAGCCCGACTTTGCTTTGCGGCAGGAATTCTTGCAAACCGTTTGGTATGAGAGTAAGCGCTCAGGTTTAGAGCCCTCCCTGGTACTGGGGCTGATTCAGGTGGAGAGCAACTTCAGAAAGTTTGCGGTCTCTTCAGCCGGGGCGCGCGGTTTTATGCAGGTCATGCCGTTTTGGGTTCGGCTGCTTGGAGACGGCGACGCGTCCATACTGTTTCATATGCAAACCAATTTGAGGTTTGGATGCGTCATCTTGAGACATTACCTTGATATCGAACAAGGCCATATGGGAATGGCCTTGGGCAGGTACAACGGATCAAGGGGAAAGGGTACTTATCCTGATGCGGTCATGGCAGCCCAACGAAACTGGAAGCTTGAGAGTTAAGACTTGATCACCTGTTGCAGCTCCCCGTTTTCAAACATTTCCATCATGATGTCGGAGCCACCGACAAACTCGCCCTTGACGTACAGCTGAGGAATGGTAGGCCAATTGCTGTATTCCTTAATGCCTTGACGAATTTCGGCATCGTCCAGCACGTTGACGGTTTTTAGAGTTTTGGTTTCCACACCACACGCTTTCAAAATTTGAATCGCGCGCCCAGAAAAGCCGCACATTGGAAAACTGGCGCTTCCCTTCATAAACAAAACCACATCATGGTTTTTTACAAGCTCATCAATGCGCTGTTGGGTAGTGGTCATGAATGTCCCTCTCAAAATTCTGAATGATGTGATTATTTCATGCGTTGATAATCTTTGCTTGCCGATAAACGAGACCCAAACCTCACACAAGATGAAGATCGATAAAAACTCAGCCGTGACCTTGACTTACAAGGTTTTTGACCAATTAGGGCATGTGCTTTCCAACCCCAAAGAGCCTATGGTTTATTTGCATGGCGGCTATGGAAATACCTTGGTCAAAATTGAAGAGGCATTGGATGGCCAAAGCAAAGGTTTTCGAACCACCTTGATACTTGCTCCCGAAGATGCCTTTGGGCTTCGAGATGAAACTTTGGTGCGCACCATCCCCAAGGCAGAGTTTCCCCCGGGCGTCAAAGTGGGCGGCGAGCTGGAAGGTCAAACCGAAGACGGCAAAACCCATGTGTTTCATGTGATGAAAATAAAAGGTCCCCAAGTCATCTTGGATGGCAACCACCCTTGGGCAGGCAAAACCCTAAGGTTCAGCTTGTTGGTAACGGATGTTCGAGCTGCCAGCGATGAAGAAATCAGCCACGGTCATGTGCATGGACCGCACGGCCACCACCACTAAAGCATATGCTTTTCTAACGGCTGATCTATAAACCGCATCGAAAAATCTACTGCCTGGATGTCTTTGATCAGACCGCCCACCGAAATGCGGTCCACTCCAGTTTCGGCAAGCTCACGAATCCGCTCAAAGCGCACGCCGCCGGAAATTTCCAGGCTGATTCGGCCTTGACTTAGGGCCACGGCCTGACGAATCTGGTCCAAAGACATGTTGTCCAGCAACACCATTTGCACCCCCGCATCCAAGGCCTCCTGGAGTTGGGTCAGGGTTTCGACCTCCACCTGAATAAAGCTGGCTTGGCTTGCAAGCCCTTGAGCAGCCCGAAACGCGGGTGTTAAGCCCCCCGCAGCTGCTATGTGGTTTTCTTTGATCAAAATGGCGTCAAACAAGCCCATACGGTGGTTTTTTCCGCCGCCGCAGCGAACAGCATACTTCTCTGCCACTCGTAGTCCAGGTATGGTTTTGCGCGTGTCCAAAATAGAGGCCGAAGTACCTTCTACAGCTTTTACAAATTTTTGCGTTTTGGTGGCCACAGCACTTAATGTTTGCAAAAAGTTCAAACAAGTTCGTTCAGCAGTAAGCAATTCGCGTGCAGAACCTTGAATTTCCACGACGCGCTCCCCTGGAGAGCAAGCTTGACCATCTTGAACGAACCACTGCGCTCGTGCAGAAGGCGCCACCTGCTTGAGCACTTCTTTAACCCAAGGCTGTCCACACAGTACGGCTTCGTCGCGGCAAATGATGGTAGCGATGGCTTCTTGGGCCAAAGGAATCAGCTGGGCCGTGAGGTCACCGCTGCCCACGTCCTCTTGCAAGGCACGGCGAACGTCTTCGGCGGCTTGGGCCTCAATGCTGAGTTGGAGATTGGCTAGGGTCATGTAGCGAATGTATAAAGTTTAAAAAATTATGCGACAGACGAGTTGGACGCCGCGTTGCGGCGAATGATCACGGGCTTTCCGCCCAAGCGTTGCTTGCACATCCAGTGGGCGAGAGCTGAATCCAGATAGTCTGCATGACCAGGAAACCAGCGTACCAACTCCGCGGCCAAGCGTTGAACATTGGCCGTGCGGCCTTGTTCAACTTCGGCCATGACTTCACGCACGCTGGCCAATACTGCAGCGTGTTCATCAATATGGCATTCACGTGCCGGAAATTCAGTGTCACGCATCCACTGGTCTTCCTCGCCAAAATGCCGCTCTGCATGCGCAGCAAATGCCTTTAGGCGCTCCAGCATTTCAGCCTCTATGGCGGATTGCAACGCCTGAACGCACTCCACAAACTCCTGGTGGGTGCGGTCCATAGGACCGTAACCCAATAAAAACGCATCACTCCATTCCAGAGTATTTGTTGCGGCATTCGCTGAAGCTTGGGGCGCTTGGACAGTGTGAGATGTTTCTTGGCTCATTGGTTACTTGAACAACAAAATCAGGGAAATGAGGGTCAAAAAGCCCATCAGTATTCGGCGAAACAGAGTTTCACTCAGACGGTGACGCAAGAGCCTACCCAACTTCAAGCCCAGCACCATAGGAATAAGAGCCAAGGACGACAGAACAAACTCATGCCATCCAAAGCGGTCAAACCACCACAGCGACAGGTAAAGCGGAAGCGCTGCAATTAGGTAAATGATGCTGATGCTGCCCACGAACATGTCTCGGTTCAATTTGAGCGCCATCAAATAAGCAATGATGAGCGGGCCTGTCAATGATGAAACGCCACTCATCAAACCCGAAGCCGCTCCGACCAAAATACCAGACCATTTTTCGTGCTGGGGCGCAATGCTCAAGTTGAACGTAAAGGCCATCAACACCGTAGCAGCCAATACAGATATGGCCAGCAAGGAGTTGAGCATTCCAAGCGACAGGTTCAGGGTCATTTTCACGGTCAAGATGGTCGCTACCGTTTGCGTCAAGATCAGCCATCCAAATCGTTTGAGGCTGTAGCGCAGCAAGCCACCTTCAATGGACTGAATGCTGTTGGACACCAGAACCGGCATGCCCAGTAGTGCAATTGTGGTGGGTGCAGGAATGACCAAAGACAACAAGGGCGCCACCACCATCGGCATGCCCACACCTAATGTGCCTTTGACAAAAGCGCCCAATAAAAAAACCGCTGCCCCAAATGCCATGAGCAGCCATTGCGACATTTCTAGATCTGGAATCAATTGGAGTCATGCCTTTGCAAATATGCCAAGCCAACTTAATTGACTCAGAGGAGCAAGTTTATATGGTTAGAAGGCTAAACTTATGTTTTGAAATTTTGATGTTCATCCGTCTGTCTATGTCTGAATCTTCTGCTCTTCAAGCTTTGGTGGTCACTCAAAAGCATTGGGTGGCTCTGGACATCATGTGCTTTGGCCTTCAAGATCCCGAAGGGCAAGACTTACCGCCGTTTAGCGCAGGCGCGCACATTCCGGTGCAGGTGCCGGGAGGCAGTATGCGCGCCTATTCCTTGTGCGGAAACCCACGAGACCTTTCTATCTACCAAATTGCAGTCAAGCGCGAGGCCAACGGCCGTGGTGGTTCGAAAAGGCTGGTGGATGAGGTCCAAGTTGGTCAGCATCTGAACGTGGCACTTCCACAAAACATGTTTGAGTTGAGCCCCAAGGCAAGCCAATTTGTATTTATTGCGGGCGGTATTGGCATCACGCCGATTCGCTCCATGATGACCGAATTGCTGTCGGAGGGGGTGCGTAAATTCAAGTTGATTTACCTGACCCGAGACGCTGAAAGTACAGCTTTTTTGAATGAATTTCAAGCTCCTGAGTACCAAGGCAAAGTGCACATTCACCACGATCAAGGTGACGCCAAGCGGTCTATGGACTTATGGCCTGTGTTTGAAAAATTCACCGGAGCACATCTTTATTGCTGTGGACCACAGCCCTTGATGGATGCTGTGCGTGATATGTCGGGCCATTGGCCAACCAGCGCCGTGCACTTTGAGAGCTTTGGGGCTGATCGTCATCCCCAAGCAGACGATGGTGCTTTCCAAGTGGTG